>Ga0137412_10002725_pt1 | contig 14001 bp, 14 predicted proteins | sample CZODoug2_1_16fun_FD_122160 | JGI IMG/M metagenome (GOLD analysis project Ga0137412, IMG submission 122160) | Vadose zone soil fungal communities from Angelo Coast Range Reserve, California, USA - CZODoug2_1_16fungal (Hybrid Assembly) | ecosystem: Environmental > Terrestrial > Soil > Vadose zone... | reverse complement strand
CTCGCCGCCCTGGGCGTACTCGGCGCCCTCATAGCCCCCCGCGCCGCCACCCCCACATAAATGCCCGCGAGTCGGGGCTCTCAGCACACTGAGTCGGGGCCCTCAGCACACCGAGTCGAGCGTTCACCTGGCCAGCCTTTCTCTCTTGTTGGCCTGATCAGCTCGTCTTGATCGTTCCGCCGTCGATGACGAGGTCGGCGCCGACGATGTTGCCGGCCTTTCCGGAGACGAGGAAAGCCACGAGCGCCGCGACCTCATCCGGTTCGGAAATCCGGCGCGAGGCGATTCCGAACTGTTCCGGGAGGGCCGCCAGCAACTGCTCCTGCGAGATGCCCTGCGCGGCGGCGAGCTTCGCGCCGATCTGGTCGGAGCCACGCCATATCCTGGTGCCGACGACACCGGGTGACACGGTGTTGACGCGAACTCCCTGTGGTCCGAATTCCTCGCTGAGTCGCTTGCTGAAGGCGGTAACCGCGGCCTTGGCCTCGCTGTAACCGACCGGGCCGACCGCGGGGAGGTGGGCGTTGATCGAGGAGATGTTCACGATCGCGCCGCGGCGATCGACAAGGCTCGGCAGGGCCGCGCGGGTCGTCCAGATGGCGCTGAACAGGTTGATGTCCAGGAAGTAACGCCACTGATCGTCGGTGCTGTCCAGAAACCCGCCCAGTGTCAGCCGGTCTGAGTCGCCGCCGCCGACGTTGTTGATCAGAATGTCGATGCCGCCGAGTTCCTCCAGCGCGGTGTCCACGAGCCTGGTGGCACCGTCTTGGGAGCTCAAGTCCGCGGCAACGGTTGCAACCGTAGCCTTCTCGAGTTCGCGCGTGATCGTGCGGGCGGCTCCGACCACGTGTGCGCCCTCGGCGGCCAATGTCTCGGCAATTGCCAGGCCGATGCCGCGGCTCGCTCCGGTGACGACCGCCGTCTTGCCGGTCAATTCGAGATCCATGACTTTCCCTTTCTTGAACCGTAGGTCAAAAAACAGGGCATACGGAAAGTCGTCGACACGGCCGACCGGTCAGAGGGTGGTCAGTGCGACGTCGATGATTCGATGCAGCGCGCGAGCGTCGTTGGTCTTGGCCATGATTCGCAGGCCAGCGCTGGTGTTGAACAGGAACTTGGCCGTCGCCTGCGGGTCAATGTCGGAACTGATGTCGCCGTCGCGACGGCCCTGGTCGATGCGAGCCGCCAGGACGGCGACGATGCGCTCCTCGATGGCGCGAAGGGCGCGGGTGATCTCCAGATCATGGCCGCCGAGCTCCGCGGCCGTGTTCACCGCCATGCAGCCACGCCGAATCGGCCGCGCGACATCGCAATACACGGTTTCGCGCAGGTATGCGCCGATGCGTGCCCGCGTGGTTCCGGGGCGGGACAACAGCTTCTCGGCCTGCTCGGCGCCCATCAGCCCGTAGCGAGCCAGCGCATGGTCGAAGAGTTGCCGCTTGCTGCCGAAGGTGTTGTACAGGCTGCCCTTGCCGACGCCGGTGGCCTCCGCGAGCTGTGCGGGAGAGGTGTTGGCGTACCCGTGGGTCCAGAATTCTTCCATCGCCCGCTCGACCACGGTGTCGGCTTCGAAGTTCCGCGGCCTGCCCATGCGGAAGACCATAGATTTTCCTGACCCCGAGGTCAAGAAGGCATGACCGGCTCAACCGGCGGCGAAGGCCTCGATCCAGGAGCCGGGGTGGGTCGCCGCGTCCTGCCGGAGCACGGTCAACCCGGCCGGCCAGGGCAGGGTGAAGCCGGTGGTTTCCCCGGGCGGGATGCTCGCTAGCTCGGTCGGGGTCCAGTTCCGCGACCCGAAGCTGCCCACCGAGCCGTCCTGGTCGGACAGCACGACCAGTCTGGCCGACGCACTGCCACCCGGCCGCAGCCGCACGTCCTGGATCCCGGTGCGCTGAAGGAACAGTGGGTACACCTGGCCATTCGGGTCCGCCGGCCCGCGCAGGTCGGCGCCGGGCACCCCGCGCAGCACGCACGCCCGGTCCGAGGTGTTCGTGTAGATCAACGGCAGCCAACCCTGCCCGCCGCCCAGGTCCGTGCGAGGGCCGAGCCGCGCGGAGAGCTGCGCGGTGTGGCAGCGGCCCTCGGCCGTGGGGGCCGAGGAGGTCGACGCTGGTCCGGCGGCGGGCGGGGCCGACGGGCCGCACCCGGCTAACCCCGCGGCGACCAGCACGGACAGTCCAACGAGCGCGCGCATGCATCCCCCCGACGAGTCGCCGCGCACGGTACTGGATCACCTACCGGCGCGGCGGCTCCGTGTGGGGGACACGTGCTACTCGACTCCCTCCGGCGAAGCACCGGTGATGGACACCCCATCGGCGACGATCTTTTCGATGTCGGTCAGATCCGCCTCGCTGAGGTCGACGTCCGCGGCGGCCAGGCTGTTCTCGATGTTGCGCGCGCTGCGGGCACCGACGATCGCCACGTGCACGCCGGGCTGGGCGAGCACCCAGGCGGTGGCGAGCTGGCCGATGGACAGCCCGCGCAAGCTGGCCAGCTCGGTCAGCTTGTCCACCACCGCCAGGTTCCGGCGCAGTGTCTCGCCGCGGAACGCCGTGGAGCGCGAGCGCCAGTCGTCGCCGCCGAACGTGCTGTCCGGGGTGAGCTGGCCGGTGAGCAGGCCGCTGCCGAGTGGGCTGTAGGCGAGCACCCCGATGTTGTGCTCCCGGGCGTAGGGCAGCACCTTGTCCTCGATGTCCCGGCGGAACAGGTGGTACGGCGGCTGGATGGTCTCCACCGGGCGGACCTGGTCGAACGCGGCCAGCTGCTCCTCGTTGTAGTTGGACACCCCGGCGTGCCGGATCTTGCCCTCGTCGACGAGCTCTTGCAGGGCCCCGGCCGTCTCCTCGGCCGGGGTGTCCGAGTCCGGCCAGTGCACCTGGTAGAGGTCGATGTGGTCGACGCCGAGGGCGCGCAGGCTGGACTCCACGCCGCTGCGCAGCCATGCCCGGCGCGCGTCGCGGGGGCGGTTGCTGCGCGGGTTGATGCCGCCCTTGGTGGCGATGATGACCTGGTCCCGGTTGTGGTCGAGCTCGGCGCGCAGTGCCTTGCCGAGGACCTCCTCGGACTTGCCGAAGCCGTACGCCTGCGCGGTGTCGAAGAGGTTCACGCCCAGCTCGCGGGCGTGCTGGATGGCGACGATCGCCGCGCCTTCGTCGAAGTGGCCCCAGTCGCCGCCCAGCTGCCAGGTGCCGAAGGCCACCCGGGATACGTCCAGCCCGCTCTTCCCCAGAACTACGTTCCGCATTCGTGCATCCGATCTTGTGTCGGCGTGGCGTTGCACCCCGCCGGAGGAAACCTGTCCTCCTGTAATCCTCCCATGCTCTGACCTGGGTGATCTCAGGGTCGACTGGTACATCACACTGTCCGGGAACGGCGCAGCGGTCGGCCCCGCTGTGGTCGGCTAGCTCACCGGTGCGGCCGTCCCGGCCGCTTCAGAAGCCACGACGTGCACCACTGGAACGCCCGCCGCCGCACGCTGGATCCGCCGAGGGAGATCGACACGGAGCCACTTCGACAGGTAGTTCGGCAGGGTGGACACAACAATCTCGTCGTGCTGGCCCCGACGCCATTCGGCTTCGAAAGCGCTCATCGGATCCGGGTCGCCAATGACACAGGACGCCTCGATGCCGCCGGCTCGCAGCTGCCTGTTTGCCGCCCGCAACCGCCGCAGCGCCGACTCACGACCGCCGTGCGGGTCCTCGACCTCCCACACCGCCGGGACGAGCATCGTCACCGTGATCGGACTCTGAGCGTGACGACTGAGGAGCTGCCGGAGCAGTTCGTCGGAGTCCGCCGTCCGGTTGGCCAGAACGAGCACGCGTGTGGCCGCGTTCATACCCGTGGACGATACGCCGACCAGGGCGTCGCGGATAGCCGCGGATGTCGCACCGTCGGGCGGAAATGCCTGCTCGGAAGAGGTCAGCCTGGTGGACCGCGACGGCGCGATCATCCAGTTCCCACAGTTGATTTTTCCGAGTGCTGGCAGGGGGGTCAGGGCAGGTGCTGACCCTACTTCGGAAGTCGGGGAGAGACCGGTAAGTCGTAGGGCTGCCTCGATCGTGCCGGGCGCGGTTGGCCGGCAATGTTCTCGCTGTGCCGGACAACGCGACCGGTACATCCCAGGTAACCAAGGGAGACCGAAATGACCAGCAGCCTGTACGCCTTCAAGACTGACTCCGACGAGGGCAGCTACGACGAGTTCAGCTACGAGGCCAGCTACGAGTACGACGACAACAGCGACGACAGCTACGACGACGACAGCGACGACGACAGCGACGACGACAGCGACGACGACGACGGCGGCGACTACTAGTAGCTGCGACTAGCCCCCGCTCCGGGGGGTCGGTCAACCACCTGGCCCTGTACGACACGCATTGGCTGACAAGGAGTGGCAGATGGATGTCGTACAGGAGCCGGGCAAGGACATCATCAACTCGGCGAATGACCTACTCGGTCACGCCCTGCAGGGCGCGAAAGCCAACTCCCGCCCGGACCTGATCCGCCGGCTGCGGCGCGCTCAGCACACGCTCAACGAGGCCGGGCCGGGCGAATCGGCGGATGCAATTCGCCTGGCCGCGCAGGACACGCTGCGCGCGCTGGACTCGCTCGAAGTCGATCTACGGACGCGGCGGGAGATGCTCAGCGACCGCGCCCGCACCGCCCGGCTGCGCGCCGAGCTGGACAGCGTGCAGGCCCGTGCCGACCAGCTCAAGCTGGTGTCCCGGGATTGGACGCACACCATGAGCTACGGCTTCACCAGGGTGAGCTCCGATGCCGAGTTCGACCTGCGTACTCGGGTCCGCGCCCTGGTCGCCGAGGCCGAGCTGGCCGTTTCCACCAGCGAACCGCGCAAGGACCGCGCTCAGCTCGACGCGGTGCTTCGCGCACATCTGGTCACCGAAGCGGACCGTTGCTACCAACGCGTGCACCACGGCGCGCGCGAGGTCGCGGCCAGCGTCGCCGCCCGGCTCGCGCTGCCCACCCCGCACCAGGTCCCGGCCATGCCGGTCACCTCACCCTCGCGGTTGGTCGCCGAGATCCCGGACCGGTACCGGCCCAACCCCGCGCGCCCGTTGCCCGCGCGGTTGCTCACCGTGATGCTGCCCGGCTATTCCGGGATCGTGATCACTTTGCTCTTTTCCCGGCTGCTGGGGGTGCCGGTGCCCGCTTGGGCGATCGCCGTTTTCGCGGTGGTGGCCGCCATCGGGCTGGGTGCCGCGAAGGCCAGCGGGGAACGGAAGCGCGAGCTGGACCGGCGTCGGGCCGAGGTCATGAAGGGCGTCCGAAGCGCCGCCGATGAGTTCCAGCTCGTCCTGGGCAAGCAGATCCGGGACGCCGTCCTGGCCCTGCAACATGACCTCCGCCGCGCCACCACAGCCAGCCTCAACGAGCTCGGCTCCGCGATCGAGAAGGAACTGGACGCCGTTCAAGGCCAGGTCAAGATCGCTCGGCGGGCCCCGGCTGAGCTCGCCGCCATCGTCGAGGACCTCGAATCCATCGCCGGCCTGCGCATCCAGGCACTAGAACTGCGGGGCGCGAGGTTGGACGAGCCGGGGACACGGCCAGCACCACGGAAAAACCTGTCAGTGGTGGCCTGAAAAACTCGACCTGACCGTCACGGCGTCTGACACGATTGCCCGATGGAGCGCCTGCCGTACATCGACGAGCACGCCGTCCCCACCGGCGCATCCCGCGACGCGGTGTGGTCGGCGCTGACGTACGTGCTCCGCGACACGACGACCGGGGCCGCGTGGTTCGCCCGCCTGCTCGGCACCGATCCGGCATGCGCCACGCCGACCTTCCAGGGACGCCCCGGCGAGACGCTGCCCGGGTTCCGCGTCGTCGATGCTGAGCCGGGCCATCACTTGACGCTGCAGGGACGCCACCGCTTCTCGCGCTACCGGCTCACCTTCCTCCTCGATGAGGGTTGCCTGCGCGCGCAGAGCCACGGAGCCTTCCCCGGCCCACACGGCAAGCTCTACCGCGCCGCCGTGATCGGGTCGGGCGGCCACCGGATCCTCACGCGTCTCATGCTGCGGCAGATCGACAAGCGCGCCCGAGACACGGACCGCGAGGGGGCGTAAACCCTGGGCAGTTGCGAACCTCAGCGGCGGCGCAGGCGCTTGTCCTGGATCGGCGGTGTCGGGTCGATGTAGAAGTCCCCGGCATGCAGATCAAGGCCCGGGGCCACGATCTGGTCGATCCGGTCCAGCACGTCCTCGCTGAGCGCCACGTCGGCGCCGGTTAGGAGGTCCGTGAGGTGTTCCGGTCGGCGGGGGCCGATCAGCACCGAGGTGACCGCCGGGTGTGCGCGGACAAATGCGGTGGCCAGGTGCGGCAGCGGCAGCCCTGCTTCGGCGGCAAGCTTGGTCAGCTTCTCGACTGCCTCGGCCTTGTCCTGGACCCCGGGCTGGCTGAGGTCGAACACCTTCGCGCCCAGGCCGGCGTTGCGGTGCCCGCTAGTTGGGTCGGATCGCCCCGACAACCAGCCGGAGTTGAGCGGCCCGAAGGTCAGCACGCCCATCCCGTAGCGCTGCGCGGTGGGTAGCACCGAGGACTCCACTCCCCGGGTCAGGATCGAGTACGGCGGCTGCTCGGTGCGGAAACGATGGTGCCCGCCCCGCGCGGCCGCCCATTGGGCCTCGACGATCTGCTCGGGGGAGAAGAACGAGCCGCCGATCGCCCGCACCGTGCCGGACCGCACCAGGTCCGACAGCGCGGAAAGCGTCTCCTCGACGTCGGTGAGGTAGTCGGGCCGGTGCATCTGATAGAGGTCGAGGTAGTCGGTGCCCAGCCGGCGCAGACTGTCCTGCACCGCGCGCTTGATCCACCGAGACGAGCCGCCCCGCTGGTTTGGGTCCTCCCCCATGGGCAGCCCGAACTTCGTGGCCAGCACCACTTCGTCGCGCCGGGCGCGCAGCGCCTTGCCGACGATCACCTCTGACTCTCCCTGGGAGTAGACGTCGGAGGTGTCGATGAAGTTGACCCCGGAGTCCAGCGCGGTGTGGATCATCCTGATCGACTCGTCGTGGTCGGGGTTGCCCATTGCTCCGAACATCATCGTGCCGAGCGCAATCTCGCTGACAGACATGCCGGTGCCGCCCAGGATTCCGTGTCTCATAGCGCCAGGGTTCGCTGGCGCGCCCGGGTGGAACAGGCATGGTTCGACCCGGGGTCCAGCAGACCCCCGCACGCCGACCGGGCGGGTTCTACCCTGGGCAATGTGGGTGAGCCTGGCAACGCGGAGCTGCGCGAGTTCCTGCGCGCACGCCGGGCCAAGCTGAGCCCCACCGATGCTGGGCTGCCGAGCCACCCGGGTAACCGCCGAGTCCCCGGCCTGCGTCGGGAGGAGGTCGCCCAGCTCGCCGGGGTGAGTGTTGACTACTACATCCGGCTGGAGCGGGGCCGGCGGCTCAACGTGTCCGACGGCGTGCTGGACGCGCTGGCCCGCGCGCTGCAACTCACCGACACCGAGCGTGCGCACTTGTTCGCCCTGGCCCGGCCGTCCCGCGCCGGCAGCCAGCGCAGACCCCTGCCGCCGCAGCGGGTACGGCCCGGGCTACAGCGGGTGGTGGACTCACTGACCGACCTCCCCGCCTTGGTGCTGGGCCGCCGGCTGGACGTGCTGGCCGCCAACCAGCTCACCCGCGCGCTCTACACTGACTTTGACGCGCTGCCGCCGCGGCAGCGCAACATGGCCCGCTACCTGTTCCTGGACGAGGGCGGACGCCAGCTCTACGTCGACTGGCCGGCGGCCGCCCGCTCGGTGGTGGCCTCACTGCACCTCTACGCCGGGCGTAACCCGCACGACCCCCAGCTGGTCGAGCTGGTCGGCGAGCTGTCCGTGCACGACACCGACTTCCGTCGCTGGTGGGCAGATCACGACGTCTACCAGCGCACCCACGGCACCAAGCGCTACCGCCATCCGCTGGTCGGTGAACTCACCCTGGGCTACGAGGCGCTGAACCCGACCGGCGACCCCGACCAGACGCTCGGGCTGAACACGGTCGAGCCCGGTTCGCCGTCCGAGCAGGCGCTGCGCCTGCTGGCCAGCTGGACCAGTACCCGCCCGCTAGAAGGTCGCGCCGCAAGGCAGTAAGGCGACCGATTAGCTATTTCTGGCAGGAACCGGAAGCTCGCAGGACACCGTCGTGCCGCCGCCCGGCGGGCTGTGCACGGAGAACGTGCCGCTCAGCGCCTCGATCCGGTCTTTCAGCCCGGCCAGCCCTGAGCCCAGTTGTGGGTCAGCGCCGCCCACACCGTCGTCCCGCACACGCAGCCGGAGTCTGCCGCCGGAGGCTTCCGCGTCCACCTCGACGACCGAGGCGTTTGCGTGCTTGGCCGCGTTGGTGAGCGTCTCGGAGACGACGTAGTAGGCGCCCACCTCGACTGGCCCGGGAAGGCGGCCACCGATCCGCACGTCCATCTGCACCGGGATGACCGAGCGCCGCCCGAGCGCGCGCAGCGCCGCGCGCAGCCCGGCGCTGGACAGGATCGCCGGATGGATTCCACGGGAGATTTCCTGCAGCTCGTCGATCACGTCCATGAGCCCCTCGGCTACATCGGTGATCTCGGTGTGGATCTCGTCGCTCTCCTCGGGCGCCGCCGCAATACGCAGCCTGAGTGCCAGCGCGAGCAGGTGTTGCTGTGCGCCGTCGTGCAAGTCCCGCTCGATCCGCAGGCGGGCGTCGTCCGACGCCGCGACGATCCGCGCGCGGGATGCGATGAGCTCGGCCCGGTTCTGCGCGTTGGCGACTGCCGTGGCGACCAAATCGGTGAACTGCGTCATCCGCTGCTCGGTGTCGGGCGGCAGTGGTCCTTGCCCGGAGCCGACCGCGATCGCTCCCCACAGTCGGCCATCGACGTGGATCGGCATGGCGACCGCGGACCGCAGCCCCTCGCGGAGGTAGGGCTCCCCGCCAGGAATGTCGCGGTAGTCCTCGACCCGGGCGGCCTGGCCGGTGCGCAGCACGGTTGCGGTCAGCCCGGTCGGCGGATAGCCCTCCCAGCGTTCCCCGACCCGCACGTGCAGGCCCGTCGTGCCTTCGTTGGCCAGCAGCGTCGCGGTTCCGTCGAGCTCGTATCGGATCATCCTCGCGGTGCCGCTGCCGAAATGCCGCAGCGCCTCCCTGGTCACTGCCGCGAACATCGCCTCGGGCGGTTCACCCCGCGCGACGAGCATGGCCAGGCGCCGCAGTGCCGCCTGCGTGTCGGCGAGTTCGCGCAATTCCTGCTCGGCCTTGGCGTTGGCGATTGCCAGCGCGGCGAGCTCCATGAAGTCCGCCATACGGGACTCGGTGGCAGCCGGGAAGTCTTCCCGCGAGGTCGCGGCCACCGTCACGCCCCAGTAGCGGCCCCCGACCACAATGGGCGTGGCCACCGCGGCCCGCAGTCCCAGCTTGCCAACGATGGCCCCAAACGGACCCTCCGCCAGCCTTTCGCCGTTGATCCGGGCCGGGCACCCGGTCTGTAGCGCGGCCGTGGTGATCATCCCTGGCTGCAGCTTCACCCGGAAGCCAACTGGTACCTCCTCACTCACCAAGCCGTACGAGCCCAGGACCGTGGTGTACCCCTCGAGCTCCCCGCGCTCTCCGGACGGGTCGATGGAAAGATCAACACTGGAGACGAACGTCGCCTCAGCACCCATCAGGCGGCCGAGTTCATCCGCGACCGCGCTGAACACGTCCGCCGGCCGTGCGCCGCCGGCGACCAGCGTGGCCACCCGCCGCAGCGCGGCCTGCTCATCAACAAGGGCACGCAGTCGGGTCCGGTCGGGCGGCTCATTGCGCATCGGCCACATAGCCCTCGTCGGCGCCGGAGTCAGGCGCGTTCACCAGGTCGACGGTAGCCCGATGCTCGGCTGGCTAACAACGCCCGGGCCCCGTTCACCCCTCCTTGAGGAACAGCTCGACGACGGGCACGGCTACCCGCGGTGGCCGTACCGGAAGCGTCAACGTGAGCGTGCCGGGCGGCTGCGATCCCGGCGTCGTGTTGAGGGCGTGCTGGCCGGCGACCGCGGCTGTCATGGTGATCTCCGACGCATCGCTGAGGAGCTGCGCGTACTCGATCTTGTCGGACATTTCGGGCAGGTGCACGTGCCGGAACGGCCAGGCCAGCAGGTGCAGGTAGAGCCGGTTGCCGCGCAGGGTGTAGCGAGCGTCCGGCGGCGGGGTGAACGGGGCCGGCCCGGCGCCGTGCACCGATCGCGCGTGCAGCGTCATCCACTCGCCGATGCCGGCCAGCGTCTCGACGGCGTGCGGGTCGAGGCTGCCGCGTCCGGTCGGCCCGACGTTGAGCAGCATGTTGCCGCCCTTCGACACCCCGTCCACGAGCATCCGCACCAGCATCGGCACGGATTTGTAGTCGTCGTTGTCGCGGTCGTAGCCCCAGCTGCCGTTGAGGGTCTGGCAGGCCTCCCAGACCACCGGCAGCGCCGAGGATGGCTGGTACTGCTCGGGGGTGATGAAGTCGCCCGGGATGTCGAGCCGGTCGTTGACGACGATCCCGGGCTGCAGCTCCCGCACCATCGCGAGCAGCTCGTCGGAGCCCCAGTCGTCCTTGCCCTTGCCGCCCCACACCGGTTCGGGGTGGTTCGGTCCGTAGGAGAAGTCGAAGAACAGGTAGTCGATCGTGCCGTAGTGGGTGAGCAGCTCGCGCACCTGTCCGTGCAGGTAGGCGCGGTAGCGGGCCATGTCACGGCCTTCGTTGAGCGCCTCGGCCGCGGGGTCGTCGCGCTGGGGATGGCGGCCGTCGACGAGAAAGTCCGGGTGGTGCCAGTCGATCAGCGAGTGGTAGAAGCCGACCTTGAGGCCTTCGGCGCGCACGGCGTCGACGTACTCGGCGATCAGGTCTCGGCCGGCCGGCGTGTGTGTCGCGGAGTAGTCGGTGAGCTTGGAGTCCCAGAGGCAGAATCCCTCGTGGTGCTTGGTGGTCAGCACGACGTACTTCATGCCGGCACCGCGGGCGGCCGCTGCCCACTCCCGCGGGTCGTAGAGGTCGGGGTCGAACCAGCGTGCGTAGCGCTCGTACTCATCCGGCGTGCGGCGCTCGCGCTGCATCACCCACTCGTGCCGGGCCGGCAGCGCGTAGAGGCCCCAGTGCACGAACATGCCGAAGCGGGCCTCGGTGAACCACGGTGCGTGCTCGATCATCGAAAAGCTCCCGAGAAACCCCTGGCTTTAGCCATGGGGAGGTAAGGGAGTGCCTTAAGCGTTGCGTTGGTTCTGCACATGGCGCTTGACGACCTCCAAGGTGAGGGCGCGCCGTGGCCGTAGCCAGCCACTGCGGCCGTATAATCGAACGTATGGTCGAGACAGTGCGCTACAACTACCGGCTGCGCCCAGGCGCGGTCGCGGAGCGCGCGCTTGTCGAGGAGTGGCACCGCTGCCGGTATCTGTGGAACGAAGCCGTGCACCAGCAGCGGAGTGGCGGTAAGCCCACGTTCTTCAAGTTGTCGAAGCTGCTCACCGAAGCGCGCGGCACGTTCGCGTGGCTGCGCGTGGGTTCCCAGGTTGCGCAGCAGCAAGCGTTGCGGACTTACGCCGCCGCGCTCCACCACTCGTACAAGGTCAGTGGGCGTGGCAAGCCGAGGGTCAAGGCGCGTAAGAAGGCGCTGGCGTCGCTGGAGTACACCGCCCGGGGCTTCTCCCTCCGAGATAGTCGACTTCGCCTGCCCAACGGCGTGGTCGTCCCCGTGGTGTGGTCGCGGGAGCTGCCGTCCGATCCGACCAGTGTCCGTGTCTATCAGGACAGCCTCGGGCACTGGTACGCCTCGTTCGTTGTTCGCCGCGCCGCGGAGGGGGCCGCTGACGCTGAGGGTGGCATCGGTATCGACTGGGGTGTTACTACCACGGCCACCGCGACCGACCCCGCCTACGACCTGCCTTTTGGCGGTCACCGTCGGCGGTGCGCTGCCGAACTCGCGCGAGCGCAGCGGAAGATGGCCAGACGCCGCCGTGCTCGCGGACAAGCCCCGTCGAAGGGCTACCGTCGAGCCCGACTGTCGGCGGCGAAGTTGCACAAGAAAGCCGCCCGGCAAAACGTCCACGTCGCGCGGCAGTGGGTGCGTGGCGTGGTCGCCAATCACCAGACCATCGCGGTGGAGGACTTCAAGCCTCAGTTCTTGGCCCGTTCCACGATGGCTCGAAAGGCGGCCGACGCCGCGATCGGTGCAGCTAAACGGGAACTGATCGAACGTGGTGTGCGGGCGGGCCGGAAGGTGGTGTTGGTGCCGCCTGCCTACACCACCATGACCTGCTCCGTGTGTGACGCGATAGCCAAGCAACGCTTGGGGCTGGGGGAACGAATTTTCCGGTGCGAACACTGCGGATACACCGCGGACCGCGACCGCAACGCCGCCAGAGTGATTCTGGCCATGGCAGATCCCGACCATGCTAGTGCTGAGGACGTAAGACACTGCTCAACTCCTCTCGGGGATGCGACGGCGCGGTCTGAGCTAGAAATCCCCCCGCCTTAGCCGAGGGGAAGGGTTAAGAGTCTCCCGGGACGTGTCAGCGGCCGCCGAAGCCGCTGGTGACGATGCCGCGCACCAGGTGGCGCTGCAGCAGGATCAGGACGATGACGGTGGGCGCCATCGAGACTGTCGACGCCGCCATGAGCAGGTGCCAATTCGAGCTCTGTGAGCTGAAGAATTGCTGCAGGCCCAGTGGGACCGTGGCGAGCTTGGGGATGTCGTTGATCACGACCAACGGCCAGATGAACGAGTTCCAGTAGGAGATGAAGGTGAACACCGCGAGCACAGCGAGGCTGGGCCGGGCAAGCGGCAGCATCACCGAGAGGAACGTCCGCACCGGCCCGGCGCCGTCGACGCGGGCGGCGTCGTCGAGCTCGTGGGGGATGGTGAGGAAGAACTGCCGCAGGAGGAACGCCCCGAACGCGGTGAATGCCCAAGGCACGATGAGCGCGGTGAACGTGTTCACCCAGCTCAGCTTCTGCATCATGATGTACATGGGCACCACGAGCACTTCCTGCGGAATCATCAGCGTTGCCAGGAACCCCGCGAACACGAGGTTGCGGCCCCGCCAGCGCAGCCGGGAGAACGCGTAGCCCGACAGCGCGGCCACCGCCACCGTGATCGCCGTGCCCGCCGTCGCGACGATCACGCCGTTGACCAGGTAGCGCAGGAACGGCGTGAACGTGAACGCCTCCGCATAGTTTTTCCAGCGCACTTCGCTGCCCACCAGCGTTGGCGGCACGGTGAAGACGTCGGCCGGCGCCTTGAGCGAGGTCGCGACCATGAAGATCAGCGGCGCGAGGAAGGCCAGCGCGATAAGGCAGAGCAATGCGTAGCCAATGCCCTGACGGATTCGCGGCGCCCAGGGAGCCGGGGAACTAAGCGTCATAGTGCACCCACTTGCGCTGGCCGAGGAACTGCACGGCAGTGACCCCGAGGATGATCACGAACAGCACCCAGGCTCCCGCCGACGCGATACCCAGCCGGTGCAGCGCGAAGCCCTGGTTGTAGATGTACTGGACAATCGAGATGGTCGCCGACCCCGGGCCGCCCCTGGTCAGGATGAACGGCTGCACGAACACCTGGAACGAGGTGATCAGGGTCAACATCGTGGCGAAGAAGAGCGAGGGCGAGATCAGCGGGAACTTGATCCGCCAGAACGTCGTCCACGGGCCCGCGCCGTCGATGCGTGCCGCGTCGAGCAACTGCTCGGGCACGGCGTCCAGCGCCGCGGAGAAGACGAGCAGGTTGTAGCCGAATCCCTGCCACACGCTCATCGCGACGATCGCGAGCATCGCCCAGTGCTCGTCCCCGAGGAAGTTCGGCGCGTGCACGCCGACCGTGGTCTGCAGCGTCGCGTCGATCAGCCCGTTGGGCTGGTACAGCAGCCGCCAGACCACCACATTGGCCACGACGGGCGTGATCGCCGGGATGAAGAAGATCACGCGGAAGATGTGGCGGCCCTTGATCCGCGGGGTCAGCCACGCCGCCAGTCCCAGCGAGATGACCAGGTTGAGCGGCACGTAGAG
>Ga0137412_10002724_pt1 | contig 14004 bp, 9 predicted proteins | sample CZODoug2_1_16fun_FD_122160 | JGI IMG/M metagenome (GOLD analysis project Ga0137412, IMG submission 122160) | Vadose zone soil fungal communities from Angelo Coast Range Reserve, California, USA - CZODoug2_1_16fungal (Hybrid Assembly) | ecosystem: Environmental > Terrestrial > Soil > Vadose zone... | reverse complement strand
CGGTGGGCACCGGTGATGGCCAAGTACAACGCCCAAGAGCCGATGCGACACGCATGGTGTTGTGCGCTGAGCCTGGGCGACGACACGAGCTTTGCCGAAGTTACTCATGCCCTTCTCACGCTATTCGCCGAGCAAACCTCGCCGACCTGGCCGGATGATTTTCCGCGCAAGGCGGCGATCAAGGAAGACGACGTCCGTGAGTTGCACCCGCAGCCGTCAGACGACAGCGCGTTTCAGCCGTAGCGCCACGGCTTCGTTTACGGCCGGATCCATCTCCGGCTGGAGCGGCGGAGCGACGGGCAGCACCATCGGCCGCAGCAGCTCGGCCATCTGCCGCGCCGGCAGCGGCTTGGAGATCAGGAAGCCCTGCATCTCGTCGCAGCCATGGGTGCGCAGGAACGCCTCCTGCTCGGCGTTCTCGACGCCCTCGGCGACCACGGTCATTCCGAGCGCCTTGCCCATGCTGATGATCGCCTGCGCGATCGCCTGATCCTCCGAATCCTGCGGCAGGTCGCGCACGAAGGAGCGGTCGATCTTGATGGTGTCGATCGGGAAATGCTTCATCAGCGACATCGACGAATAGCCGGTGCCGAAATCGTCGATGGCCAAGCGAATGCCGCGACTCTGGATGGCATCGAGTACCTTGAGCGCACGTCCGACATTGCGCATCATCATGCTCTCGGTGACTTCGAGCTGGAGCAGCACCGGCGACATGCCGGAGGCCGCCAGCGCCTCGTCGACGTCCTGCAACAAATGCTCGTCGACAAACTGCCGCGGCGACAAATTGACCGCCATCGACACCGGCAACAGGCCGCGCCGCTGCCAGGCCATGGCCTGCGCGCAGGCCTCCTTCACCACCCAGCGGCCGATCGGCACGATCAGGCCGGTTTCCTCGGCGAGCGGGATGAACTGCGCCGGCGAGATGTTGCCGAGTTCGGGATGCGCCCAGCGCAACAGCGCCTCCACGCCGGTGATCTGGCCGGTCGCCATGTCCACCTTGGGCTGGTAGTTCAGCGAGAATTGCTCGCGCTCGAGCGCCCGGCGCAGCGCGCTCTCGAGCGAGAGCCGCTCGATCGACTGCGTCTTCACTTCCTTGGAGAAGAAGCGATAGCCGTTCTTGCCGTCTTCCTTGGCAAGATACATCGCCATGTCGGCGTTCTTGGTCAGCGTCTGCATGTCCACGCCGTCGGACGGATACATCGCAATCCCGATCGAAGCCGTGGTGTGGCATTCGTGGCCGCTCAACTGCAGCGGCTGGCTGAGCACGGATAACAGCTCGCTGGCGATGCGTTCGACCTCGTGGCGTTCGGCGGCCTCTTCCAGGATGACCACGAATTCGTCGCCGCCGAGCCGCGCCACGACGTCGCTCGAACGCAGCGCGCGACGCAGCCTGCCGCCGATTTCCACCAGCAGCATATCGCCGGCGTCATGCCCCAGCGAATCGTTGATGACCTTGAAGCGGTCGAGATCGATGAACAGCACGGCAAACTGGCGCTGATACCGCTGCGCGGCGTCGATCGACCGCCGCAGCATCCCGTTGAACATGTCGCGGTTCGGCAGGTTCGTCAGGCTGTCATGCGACGCCAGATATTCGATGCGCTGGTCGGCTTGCGCCTTTTCGTCGACGCGGGCGAAGTTTTCCAGCGCGAATGACACGTTGTCGGCGAGCCGCTGCAGCAATTCGGCGAACTCCGGCGTGAATGTGTCCTTCTCGGTCGCCACGAAAACGAGAATGCCGACCACCTGCCCGCGTGCGAACAACGGAAACGACGCGCCGGATTTCGTGCCGTCCTTGCGCGCCTGGGCATGAAACGCCTGGCAGCGCGGATCGGAGAGATAATCGTTGATGATGCAGGCTGCTCCCGAACGGAAGGCCATGCCGCACGCGCCGCGCCCTTCTGGGTGGGCTTCGTTGACGGACATCACGACCCCGCGTGCGCTGACTGCAGCCGGTCCGCCGGTCGCGACGACGTCGAGATAGTCGCTGTCAGGTTTAGCCAGCGCGATGGTGGTCGAGGTAAACTTGCCGCCGGTGGCGGCGGCAGCACAGACGAGATCGAACAGTTCGGTACGGGACTTCGCCCGCATGATCGCTTCATTGGTGGCGCTGAGCGCCGCGAACATCCGGCCCAGCCGCTCCTTCTGTTCCTCGGTCCTGGCCTTCTCGTCGGCGCGGTCGAAATTCTCCAGCGCGAACGACACGTTGTCCGCGAGCCGCTGCAGCAATTCGGCGAATTCCGGTGTGAACGTGTCCTTCTCGAGCGAAATGTAGACCATGACGCCGACCACCCGCCCCTGCACGAACAAGGGAAAGGCTGCGCCGGAATTCGCGCCATCGTTGCGCGCCCGGGCGTGAAACGCATGCCCCCGCGGATCGGCAAGATAGTCGTTGATAATGCCGGGCTGTCGCGAACGTATCGCGGAGCCGCCGACCCCGCGTCCTTCCGGATGCGCTTCGTTGACCGACAATTTCACTTCGCGCGCGCTGGCCACCGTGGGCCCCGCGGCAGCCACGACATCCAGGTAGTCGCTATCCGGCCGTATCAGCGCGATCGAGGTCGAGGTGAACTTGCCGCCCTGTGCGGTGGCTTCGCATACCAGTTCGAACAATTCGCTGCGCGACCTTGCGCGCACGATCGCTTCGTTGGTCGCGCTGAGCGCCGCGAGCATGCGCGCCAGCCGCTCCTTCTGCCCTTCGGTCTTCGCCTTCTCGTCGGCGCGATCGAAACTCTCCAGCGCAAACGACACGTTGTCAGCGAGCCGCTGCAACAGTTCGGCGAATTCGGGCGTGAACGTATCTGCTTCGGCGGAGATGAAGAACATCACGCCAACGGGCTGGCCGGCGACGAACAGCGGAAAGGCTGCGCCCGACCTTGCGCCGTCGCTGAAAATGAACTTTTGAAACGTGGCGCCTCGCGGGTCACCGCGCAGGTCGTTGGCGACGCTAGCCTGCCTGGAACGAAACGCGTTTCCGCACAGACCGTGCCCTTCCGGGTCAGCCGCATTGAACGACACCTTTACCCGACGCATGTTTTCGGCGGTCGGCCCGGCCACTGCGACCATGTCGGGATATTCGCTATCCGATCTCGCCAGCAGGATGCTGGTCGAGTTGAAACGCCCGCCCTTGGCGGCAGCTTCGCACACCAGTTCATACAGTTCCGCGCGGGACTTCGCCCGCATGATCGCTTCGTTGGTGGCGCTGAGCGCAGCGAACATGCGCGTCAACCGCTCCTGCTGCTGGTCGGCAACGGCCTTTTCATTCGCGCGCTCGAAATTGTCGAGCGCGAACGACACGTTCTCGGCTATCCGCGCCAGCAACGCGATGATCTCCTCGTCTGCCACCCAGGATTTGCCGATGAAGAACAGCAGCACGCCCGCGCTTCGGCCACCCCTGGTCAGTGGAACGGCCACACAGGCCATCACGCCGGTCTCGCGCTGAGCCTGCTGCCAGGGCCCGCCCTGTACGGTCGCTGCGAGATCGTCGTTAAAGCAAGGGCGTTGCGTCCGGAACGCTTCGCCTGAAATACCCTTGCCATATTCATTGTCGGGGTCGATCGAGAAGCGCGATCGCGTAATCAGATGAAGGCTCTCGCCGGTGCCGGCAACCGGCTTCAGCCAGGTCGAACCCGCCTCGGCCAGCAGCACGGCGGTGGCAACGGATTTTCCGCTGTAGACGGCGGCATCGCAAACGCGCTGATAGAGTTCATGTTCGGTCTTGGCGCGCAGAATGGCTTCGTTGGTGGCGCTGATGGCGCCGAACATCCGGTTCAGCCGCCGCATCGCCCGCTCGCCGTCCTCGCGCGCGGCCTCATGATCGAAATTGTCGAGCGCGAACGATAGGTTCGCCGACACGCGCTCCAGCATCGAAATGATCTGGCGGCTGAGCGAACCGGGTTCGCGCCGGGTGACGAGGAAGACGCCGACGCTGCGGCCATTGCAGGTCAGCGGCAGCGCCGCCGCCGCACCGACCTGCCCGGTCATGACACCATTGCGCCAGGCAAGCGAACGGGCGTCGTTGAGGAAATCGTTGCTGACGATGACTCGCTGGTCGCGAAAGGCCTGCCCGCAAACCCCGGAGCCCTCGGGTGTACCCGCCACGATCGAAATGTCGATGCCGCGCAGGCGGGCGATGTCATCGCCACAGCCGGCCGCGAAACGCAGCAGGTCGGTGCCCGGCTCCAGCAGAAAGATCGCCGAGGCCAGGAAGTCTCCGCTGAAGTAGGCGGCTTCGCTGACTTTCCGGTACAGTTCTTCGGGTGATTTTGCGTACAGAATCGCTTCGTTGGTGGCGTTCAACGCCGCGAATGTACGCACGATTTCGGTCTTCAACGTCCCCAAGCTCCCTGCGGACAACACGGGCCAGCCCCCGCGGGATTTATGCGCGGGAGACGCCTAAATGGACGTTATTAGCGGTCCGAAGATGCGATTCAGAGTAAATGCCCGGCGAACGGCCTCCGCAGAAACACGGAGAAATTAAGGTTCTGTTGGCGATGTTGCGGACCAGCGGCGCGTAAGGCGCCAGGCCGGCAATTCCGTATCCCGCCACATCGGTTCCGCCTGATGAAATCCGGTCGCGCGAAGCACGTCCTGCGACATGGCTATCAGGACATTCTGCGCTTGCTCTCAAGCCACCGCTTTGAGACCATGCCGTGCGAACAACAAGCAAGACTGCAACAAGCAAGACCCGCAACAAGCAAGACCCGCCGCTCGCGCGGGCAATCAAAGAGGAAATCCCATGCCGATCGTTCAGGCCGACCGTCTCACGCGCATCGGCGCGGCGCTGCTCAGGGCGGCCGGCGCATCGGAGGAGGAAGCCAGTGCCGTGGCGATCGGCTGCGTCAATGCCAACCTCGCCGGGCATGACTCGCACGGGGTGATCGCGATCCCGACCTATATCGACCGCGTCAAGGCCGGCCATATCATGCCCGGCGCGAAGTGGACCATCGTGCAGGAGTCGCCGACCACCACGGTGATCGACGGCCATTGGGGGTTCGGCTTTCACGTCAACGCCAAGGCGATGGCGATGACGATCGAAAAGGCCAAGACCGCCAATGTCGCGGCCTGCACCGTGTTCCGGCAGAGCCATGTCGGCCGGCTCGCGCATTATCCGCTGATGGCGATGCGCGAAGGCATGATCGGGATTGCCGCGGCCGATTCCGGCCGCTCGCCGAAGCATGTCGCGCCGTTCGGCGGCCGCGAGGCCCGCCTCGGCACCAATCCGATCTCGATTGCGGTGCCCTCCGATCTCGAGGCGCCGTTCTACCTGGATATGGCGACCTCGGCGGTTGCCGCCGGCAAGATCCAGCTCGCGGTCGCCCGCGGCGAAACGATCCCGAAAGGCTGGATCATCGACGCCGAGGGCCGCGACAGCACCGACCCGAAGGACTACCGCAAGGGCGGCGCGCTGCTGCCGCTCGGCGGCAGCGAGGGCTACAAGGGGAGTGGCCTCGCCGCGATGGTCGAGGTGCTGTGCGGCCTGTTGACCGGTCTCGGTTTCGGCGTCGAGCCGACCGGCCGGCACAATGACGGCTGCTTCATGGCGGTGTTCAACGTCGCGGCGTTCCGCCCGCTGAAAGAGTTCAAGCGCGAGGTCACGGAATTCGCGCATTATCTGAAATCGACACCGCCATCCGAGGGCAGCAAGGGCGTGTACTATCCCGGCGAGATCGAGGGCGTGCGCGAACAGCAACGTCTGCGCGATGGCATCGAGATCGAGGATGCGACCTGGGACAAGCTGCGCGCGCTGGCGCGCGAGTACAGGCTCGAAACAATCCTCGATCTGGCCTGATGGAATTTGGAGAACAGCAGCATGAATCGGCAGATGGTACTGGTTGGCTTCCTTCAGGCGCAAAACTGCACCAATCTGCCGAGCTCCTGGCGCCATCCGGACTCGCGCGACGATTCGATGTCGGCGGACTATTATCAGGAGATCGCGAAAATCCTCGAAGCCGGCAAGTTTCACATGGCGTTCTTCGACGACCGCCTCGCGATGCCGGACCGCTACGGCAACGACCATGCCCACACCGTCGAATACGGCATCCGCTGCGTGAAGATGGACCCGATCGTGGTGTTGACCACAATGGGCATGGTGACGGAAAAGCTCGGCCTCGCCTCGACCTGCTCGACCACCTATTACGAGCCGTTCGACGTGGCGCGGCGTTTTGCGACGCTGGATCTGATGACCAACGGCCGCGCCGCCTGGAATGTGGTCACGTCCGTGAATGACGGCGAAGCACTCAACATGGGCAAGGACCATCACCTCGAACATGACCTGCGCTACGACCGCGCCGATGAATTCATGGAAGTCGTGCTCGGCCATTGGGATTCCTGGGAAGACGGTTCGCTGATCATCGACAAGAAGAGCGGCCGTTTTGCCGATCCGACCAAGGTCAAGCGGCTCGATCATAACGGGGCGTTCTTCAAGTCGCGCGGGCCGTTCACGGTGCCGCGCTCGCCACAGGGCCATCCCGTCGTCATCCAGGCCGGCGCCTCGGGCCGCGGCCAGCGCTTTGCCGGACGATGGGGCGAAGTCATCTTCACCGCTGCGCGCAATCTCGCCGGCGCCAAGCAGGGCTACGACGCCGTCAGGAGCGAGGCCGCAAAGGCCGGCCGCGATCCCGACCAGATGTTCCTTTGCAATCTGATCACGCCGGTCGCCGGCGCGACCAGGTCTGAAGCCGAAGACAAGATGGCGCTGATCGGAAAACTGCCGCTGGAGATCGACGCGCTGTCGCTGCTGGCCGAAGGTCTGAATTTCGACTTCGGCGCCAAGGGCATCGACGAGCCGCTGACCACGGAGGAACTTCACGGCATGCAGGGCATGCTCGGCATCCGCGACGGCGTGCTGAAAACCAGCGGCAAGACCAATCCGACCACGCGCGACTTCATCACTTTTTCGGGCCGCGGCCAGACTGCGGATGCGATCGTGGGCGGGCCAAAGGAAATTGCCGACCGGCTGGAAGAAATGTTCGTCGGGCGCGGCTGCGACGGCTTTGTCATTGCGGCGACCTACGTGCCCGGCTCCTACGCCGATTTCGTCAACCACATCGTGCCGGAATTGCAGCGCCGCGGACTGTTTCACCGCGATTACAGCGGCAAGACGCTGCGCGAAAACCTGGGCTTGCGTTGCCCGGCGGCCGGCGCCTGGAAAAGCGCGCCGCAGGCCGCGGCCGAATAAAGGGAAATCACGCATGCGCTGGCTAAAATTCACCGCCTCGGGAAAAACTTCCTGGGGCCTCGTCGAGGGCGACAAAGTAGTGGCCGTGAGCGGCGATCCCTTCGGCGAGTGGCAGCGCACAACGCAAGCGCACGCGCTGAAAGACGTCAGGATCGAGCTGCCGGTGATCCCGCGCACCTTCTATTGCGTCGGCCTCAACTATCTCAAGCATCTCAAGGAAGCCGCCGACAAGGCAGGCACGGTCCCGAATGTGCCCGACCGGCCCGAGATCGGCTACCGCGCGCAAAATGCGCTGATCGCGCATGATGAAGAGGTGGTGATCCCGGCGACCGCCACCGAAAAAATCCATTACGAAGGCGAACTGGTCGTCGTCATCGGCAAGAAGGCAAAGCACCTCTCCGAGCGCGATGCGATGTCCTGCGTGTTCGGCTACACCATCGGCAACGACGTCAGCGAGCGTAGCTGGCAAAAAGCCGATCGCGGGCTGTGGCGCGCGAAAAATGCCGACACCTTCAAGCCGATGGGGCCATGGATCGAGACCGATGTCGACCTCGACGCGATGGAGACCGTGATCCGTGTGAACGGCAAGGAGACCGGCCGCTTCCGCACCAACGAGATGATCTTTGGCATCGTGCCGTTCATCGTTGAACTGACAAAGTATTTCACACTGTGGCCGGGCGACGTGATCTGGATGGGCACCGACGGCGCCTCGCCTGATCTCAAGGCCGGCGACCTCGTCGAGATCGACATCACCGGCATCGGCACCCTGCGCAACCGCTTTGTCGCCGAGAAGCGATAGAGCATGACCCGCCACTCCACCGCGCATTACTTCCTCGAAGCACTGGTCGACCTCGGCGTCGAGTACATCTTTGCCAATCTCGGCACCGATCACGTGTCGCTGATCGAGGAGATGGCGCGCTGGGACAAGCAGGGCAGAAAATATCCAGAAATGATCCTGTGCCCGCACGAAGTGGTCGCGGTGCACATGGCCGGCGGTTATGCGCTGGCGACCGGCCGCGGCCAGGCCGTGCTGGTGCATGTCGATGCCGGCACCGCGAATGCCTGCATGGCGATCCAGAATCTGTTTCGGTATCGCCTGCCGGTGCTGCTGTTCGCCGGCCGCGCGCCGCACACGCTGCATGGCGAGTTGACCGGGTCGCGCGACAGCTATGTGCATTTCGTCCAGGACCCGTTCGATATCGCCAGCATCGTGCGGCCTTACGTCAAATGGGAGTATTCGCTGCCGTCAGGTGTCGTGGTGAAGGAAGCGCTCGCCCGCGCCAGCGCCTTTGCGCACAGCGATCCGCCGGGGCCGGTCTACATGATGCTGCCGCGCGAGACCTTGGCCGAGGAATGGGAAGAGGCCGACATGCCGGCCTATCCGCCGGCGCGGTACGGCAGCGTGCAGGCGGGTGGCGTCGAACCGGCGCGGGCGGAGGCCATCGCGCAAGCCTTGATGGCGGCTGAAAATCCGGTGGCATTCGCCGCTTATCTCGGCCGCAAGCCGCAGGCGGTCGCCGTGCTGGATCGGCTGGCGCGCGCCTGCGGCATCCGCATCGCCGAGTTCAATTCGATCGACCTCAACATCCCCCAGGATTCGCCGTGCTTTGCCGGCTCCGATCCCCTGCCGTTGCTTGAGAATGCCGATCTCGGGCTCTTGCTCGATTCCGATGTGCCGTTCGTGCCGCGATACGCCAGGCGCGCGAATGCGATGAAATGGATCCAGATCGACATCGATCCGCTGAAATCGGATTTTCCGATGTGGGGATTTCCGACCGACATGCGCATCCAGGGCGACAGCGCTATCATCCTGCAACAGGTGCTCGACGTGGTCGAAGCGCGCGCCGACGATGGCTATCGACGCCGCGTTGCCGAACGCCTGGCAGGCTGGAGCACTGCGCGCGAGGCAGCGGCGCAGAAGCGAACAGCCGCCAGCGCCAACAAGGGCGTGGCCGGTGCACTCAATCCCGCTTTCGTGTTCGCAACGCTCAGCGGAAAGATTTCGCAGGACGACGTCGTCCTCAACGAAGCCATCCGCAACGGACCGGTTTTGCAGGAGCACGTCACGCGCACAAAACCGCAAAGCTACGTTGGGCTTGCCGGCGGCGGGCTCGGTTTTAGCGGCGGCATGGCGCTAGGGCTGAAGCTCGCGCGGCCGCAGCGGCGTATCGTGCAGGTGATCGGCGACGGCGGCTTTCATTTCTCCTCGCCCGACAGCGTCTATGCGGTGGCACAGCAGTACCAAATTCCGATCTTTACCGTCGTGCTCGACAATGGCGGCTGGCAGGCGGTGAAATCGGCGGTGCAGCGGGTCTATCCGAAGGGCATTGCTGCCGAGACCGATCAATTCCAGTCGCGGCTGATGTCGGGACGGCAAGGCGAGCGGCGGGATTTTTCGGCGGTCGCAAAGGCGTTCGGCGCCCATGGCGAGTGCGTCACCGAGCCGGACGAGCTTGCCGCCGCGATCGACCGCTGCCTTGCGGAACTGGACGACGGCAAGGCTGCCGTGCTGCATGTTCAGGTGACGCGGCTGTAAGGGACGGGGGAAAAATCCAATGAAGACTTCGGCACAGAATTTCCTGATCGGCGCGGCGATCGGAATCCTCGCGTTCACGGCGCCAGCGAAAGCACAGGAATATCCGGCCAGGCCAATTCACATCATTGTCGGCTTCGCGGCCGGCGGCGGCAACGACATCATTGCGCGGGTGTTCGGGCAAAAACTCTCCGAAAGTCTTAGCCAGCCCGTGATCATCGAGAACAAGCCCGGCGGCGGCGCCATTGTAGCGACCGACTATGTCGCCAAATCGCCGCCTGACGGCTACACGCTGCTGATGAGCGCCAGCGGCATCTCGATCAATCCCGCGGTCTACGCCAAGCTGCCCTATGACGCCGTCAATGATTTCGTCGCGGTGTCGGAACTCGCCTCATTTCCGCTGATCATGATCGTGGCTCAAAATTCGCCAATCAAGTCGGTGGCCGAACTGGTGGCTTATGCCAAGGCGAATCCGGACAAGACGAACTATGGCAGCTCGTCCGCGTCATTCCAGCTGGTGACGGAACTGTTCAAGCAAAAGACCGGCGCGCCGATGCAGGTCATTCCCTACAAGAGCGCCAATGAATCGGTGCTGGCGGTGATTTCCGGCCAGGTGACAACGACGATTGCGGACGCAGGTCCCGTCATCCAGCAAGTCAAGAGCGGGACAGCACGCGCACTGGCGGTCGCCACGCCCAAGCGGATCGATGACCTTTCGGAGGTGCCGACGTTGAAGGAAGCCGGCGCCGACGTCGATGCGGTGCTGTGGAGCGGCATTTTCGTGCCGAAAAACACCCCGCCCGAGATCGTGAAAAAGCTCGAGGGCGAATTGATGCGGATCGCCAGATTGCCTGATGTGATCGCGCGGCTGAAACCGCTCGGTATTGAATCCATCGGCAATTCGTCGGAAGAGTTTACGCGCATTCTGGCGGCCGACATCGCGCGATGGGGCGAAGTCGCCCGGGCCGCCTCCATCAAGATGGAGCAGTAGCGCCGCGACGGTCGCGGGAAATCAGCCCGACGATAACGGTCACGATCGCCGCGACGGCGATGTTGAGCAGGAGCGCCCCCAACCCGACATAGAAGGTATAGCTGGCGCCGCCGAGATCGATGGTCGCGAGCGGCTTCAGGCCGTTGCTCCACGCCGTCCACGATCCCCAGCCGATTCCCACGGCCCAACCCAGCAGCAATCCTTCGGCGCGGAACCAGCGTGTGAACAGGCCGAACACCAGCGCGGGAAGCGTCTGCAAAATCCACAAGCCGCCGAGCAGTTGCAGGTCGAGCGCATATTGCGTCGGCAGGAACAGGATGAAGGCGAGTGCGCCCAGCTTCACGACCAGCGACGCGATTTTTGCCACCGCCGCCTCGCCGGCATGGCTGATACCGGGATCGACATAGGACTTCCAGACATTGCGGGTGAACAGGTTCGCAGCGCCGATGCTCATGACCGCTGCCGGCACCAGCGCACCGATCGCGATCGCCGAAAACGCAAAGCCCGCGAACCAGGATGGGAACAGCGCCTTGAACAGCAGCGGCACCACGTCATTCGGCGAGGACACTTTTATGTTCGCCGCGTAGGCCATGTAGCCGAGCAGCGCGATCAGGCCGAGCAGCAGCGTATAGGCCGGCAGCAGGATCGCGTTCTTGCGGATGGTATCGGCGGATTTTGAGGCAAAGATGCCGGTCAGGGTATGCGGGTACATGAAGGCGGCCAACGCCGAACCCAGCGCCAGCGTCGCATAAGCCAGCATTTGCGACGGCTTCAGAATGAGGCCGGTGTCGCCGCCCTTGGCGGTGAACGCATCGTTGGCCGCGGAGAACACCGCGCCGTAGCCTCCGAGCCTGGCCGGCACGATAACGACCGCTACCAGCACCACGATATAGATCATGATGTCCTTGACGAAGGCGATCAGCGCGGGCGCGCGCAGGCCGGAGTTGTAGGTGTACAGGGCAAGGATGACGAAGGCGGCGACGATCGGGATCTCGCCGGTCAGGCCCATTGCCTTGATCACCACGCCCATGCCGATCAGTTGCAGCGCGATGTAGGGCATGGTTGCGACCATGCCGGTGATGGCGACCGCCAGTTCGAGCCCGCGCGAATTATAGGTGCCGTGCACCACGTCGGCCGCGGTGACGTGGCCGTTGGCATGCGCCTGCTTCCACAGCACCGGCATGATGGCGAACACGAAGGGATAGACGATGATCGTATAGGGCAGCGCGAAGAATCCGTAGGCGCCGACGGCATAGACCAGCGCCGGCACGGCGATCACGGTGTACGCCGTATAGAAATCGCCGCCGACCAGAAACCAGGTGATCCACGTTCCGAACTGCCGGCCGCCTAGCCCCCATTCATCGAGATGTTCCTTGACCGGGCCGGATTTCCAGCGCGCGGCCAAAAATCCCATCACCGTTACGAGCGCAAAGAAGAAAATGAAAACCGAAAGCGCAACCCACTCGATATGCTCGGCCATGACGATGTCTCCTCAGGGAGTTTCATCAGGCGCACGGCTGCGATAGACCAGCCAGATGAGGAACGAACTGACCGGGACCCATGCGAGTTGGTACCAATAGAAGAAGGGAAAGCCGAACAGCGAAGGCTCGGCAAAATTATAAAAAGGTACCCAGAGCAGGCCGACGAACGGCAGCATCAACAGGATCCACATGGGCGGCCTCCGGCCTCGATCCGGTGGCGTGCACCGGCTTTTCCTCCATGAAACGATTTAGGAACCGGATCGTTGCGTGGGAGAGCCAATTTCGCGTGCTGCAATGCGATGCCGAAAAATTGTGATCGCGCGGCGAGACGCCTACTCGATCTTGATCCCGGCAGCCTCGATCACCTTGCGCCACCGCTCTTCCTCGCTGAGAAAGTAGCGGCCGAGTTCTTCCGGTGAGCCTGCGGCCATCACCAGGCCTTCGTTGACGCTCAGCCTCCTGAACGCGTCGGACCGCACGGCCTTTGCCACCGACTTGTTGAGACGCTCGATGATCTCGCGCGGCGTTTTGGCTGGCGCGAACAGGCCATACCAGGCTTCCGCGGCATAGCCGGGCACGCCGGCTTCCGAAACCGTCGGCAGCTGCGGAAACGCCGGCGAGCGCCGCGCCGAGGTCACCGCCAGTGCGCGCAACTGCCCGCCCTCGATCAGCGAGGCGGCGCTTGCCACCGTCGTGAAGACCACCTGGATCTGGCCACCGATTACGTCGGTGATGGCGGGCGCGGCGCCCTTGTAGGGCACCGCGGTCATGTTGACTTTCGCCATGCTCTTGAACAGCTCGCCCGCCAGATGCGCCGAGGTGCCGGTGCCGAAGGTGCCATAGCTCATCTTGTCGGGCTCGGCCTTTGCCGCTGCAATCAAATCCGTTATCGATTGCATCGGCGATTTAGGATTGACCACGACGATGTTGAAAGACCGCGCGATCAGCGATACCGGCGCAAAATCGTTGTGCGCATCATAAGGCAGTTTTGGATTCAAGCTGGGATTGACGGCATTGGCGAACGTCCCCATCAGCAGCGTGTAGCCGTCCGGCTCGCTGGTCGCGACCGCCTGCGTGCCGATGATGGTGCCGGCGCCCGGCTTGTTCTCGATGATGACGCTGGCGCCGAGATCCTTTGCCATCTCCTGCGCCAACGCGCGCGCGATCACGTCGGTGCCGCCGCCCGGCGCAAAGGGAACCACGATCCTGATGATCCGGTCCGGATAGGCGGCGCGCGCCGGTTGGTTCGGAAGCGCCGACAACACCAGGGTGACGAGCGCGAGCAGCGGGCCAATTGTGGTTTTGCGATCAATGGCCATGACTGCGCTCAGATCATCCGCGCCACGGCCGGGATTTTCCGCAGCAACACAGTGAGCATCCAGCTTCCGGACAGCGTGCCGATGAACACGATCCCGGCTTTGACTCCGGCGGGAGCCGCGGGATCATAAACAGCATATTGCAGCCAGATGATAAACATGTAGTGCAGGAGATAGATGCCGTAAGCCGACGGCTGCATCGCGTCGAGCAGTTTTAGGCTGGAATGCGCCAGGCGCAACGAAGTCGCCGGCACCGTGAACGCCATCGCGGCACTGAACGACGCAAAGGCTGCGCCATACGCTATTTTCCACCACAGGGCCGGGGAAGCGAAATTCGCGATCCAATTATGGTGGGCATAGACCAGGAGCAGGATGGTGCCATAGAACAACACCGCCAAGGCAAGCCAGACCGGCCAGCGTTTGGCGATCTCGCCGTTCTCCGCAAAAATACCCGCTCTCAGGCTGACGACGCCGATGCCGACGCCGGTAAAGAAATAGGCGGGGTA
>Ga0137412_10002723_pt1 | contig 14006 bp, 15 predicted proteins | sample CZODoug2_1_16fun_FD_122160 | JGI IMG/M metagenome (GOLD analysis project Ga0137412, IMG submission 122160) | Vadose zone soil fungal communities from Angelo Coast Range Reserve, California, USA - CZODoug2_1_16fungal (Hybrid Assembly) | ecosystem: Environmental > Terrestrial > Soil > Vadose zone... | reverse complement strand
ACAGAATTCTGCGGCGCGGTCCGCTGGAGGCCATCGCGACGACGATCATCGCCGCGGGCGTCGTCATGCTGATGCAGCCGTTTTTCTTGACGCTGTATTCTTGGTCGTTCGCGACCACGCTTTTCGGCACAGTGATGTTCATCATTGTCTCGAAGGTCAGGGAGTAGGGCTGGATGGCACAGATCAGGGTCGAAGCGCTCGACAAATCCTTCGGGAATTTCCATGCCGTCAAGGATGCCAGCTTCACGGTGGAGGACGGCGAGTTCCTCTGTCTGCTGGGTCCTTCCGGCTGCGGCAAGACGACGACGCTCCGCATGATTGCAGGACTGGAATTGCCGACGGCCGGCACCATTCGGCTTGACGGCGAGGACGTCACGATGAACCGCGCATCGGCCCGCGATATTGCTTTCGTGTTCCAGCTCTTCGCCCTCTATCCGCATATGAATGTCCGGCGCAATATCGGTTTCCCCCTGAAATGCGAGGGCATCGGCGCGGCAGAAGCCGACCGGCGAGTTGTGGAGGCCGCACGCATCCTGCGCATTTCACATCTTCTCGACAGGCCGGTGTCGGGTCTTGCCGGCGGCGATCGGCAGCGCGTCGCGCTTGGACGCGCGATCGTGCGCAAGCCGAAATGCTTCCTGATGGACGAGCCGCTGGGAGCGCTCGATACTGAAATGCGCGAGGCCATGATCCGTGAACTGCGTGCACTGCACGACCGGCTTGGAGCGACCACGGTCTATGTCACGCATGATCAGCTCGAGGCCATGGCGATGGCCGATATGATCGCCGTGATGAACAACGGTGTCGTCGAGCAGGTCGCGAGCCCGCGCGACATCTATGACCGGCCTGTGTCACTCTTCGTTGCAGACTTCATCGGCTCGCCGCCGATGAACTTCCTGCCGTTTCGCGGCAGCCTGCAAGCCGGCGCGCAGGCGATCCGGCTCGGCGAGCGCGACGTTGCCATTCCAGCTGCGCGCCAAGCGCTGCCGGAAAGCGACCTGGTCCTCGGGGTCAGGCCCGAGCACGTGCGTTTCACCGATCGCGGCGCCGTACGGGGCGAGGTCTATGGATCGGAGTATCTCGGCACGACGCAGATCGTGACCGTGACGACGCGCTATGGCGCACTCAAGGCCCGGTCGCCCGCCAGCGTGTCGTTTCGGACCGGAGAGAATGTCGGGCTCGACTTCCGGCCCGATACGCTCTCGATCTTCGACAAGGAGTCCGGCCGGGCGATCCGCACCGTGTTGCATGAGGGAGGCGGGCATGGCTGAGGTCGAGATCAGGGCGGTCTCCAAGGCGTTCAAGAAAACGCAGGCTGTCAGCGACCTGTCGCTGACCGTCGGAGACGGCGAGTTCGTCGCTTTGCTCGGGCCGACGGGCGCCGGCAAGACGACGACATTGCGCCTCATCGCCGGACTGGAGATGCCGGACCATGGCTCGATCCGGATCGGTGGACGCGACGTGACCGGCGATGCGCCGGCCGATCGCGACATCGCTTTCGTGTTCCAGCAATATTCGTTGTATCCGCATCTTACCGTGTTCGAGAACATGGCTTTTGCGTTGCGTGCGCCGATCCGCCGCGTACCGGAGGCGGAGATCCGCGCCAAGGTGCGGGAAGTCGCGCGTCTTCTCCATATCGAAACCAAGCTGGACAACAAGGCAACGCAGTTGTCGGGTGGACAGATGCAGCGCGTCGCGATCGGCCGGGCTCTGGTGCGCTCGCCCGCGATCTATCTCATGGACGAACCGCTCTCTTCGCTGGATGCCAAGCTGCGCGGCGAAATGCGTCTTGAACTCAAGCGCATCCAGACCGATCTCGGCGCGACCATACTCTATGTTACCCATGATCAGACGGAAGCAATGACCATGGCTTCGCGCATCGGCGTGATCGAGGCCGGGCGGCTGATGCAGATAGGTACGCCGCGCGAGATTTACGAGAACCCGATCAACGCTCATGTCGCCGCGCGGCTTGGGCAGCCGACGATCAACCTCCTGCCGGCGGGTCTCTTTGCCGGCGCGCCGCGCGGGGCCAAGACCATCGGCGCGCGCACCGAGCACCTGACGATTGCGCGCGACGGCGGCGACGTGTCGGCGACCGTCACGCGGATCGAGCATCTCGGCGACCAGAGCCACCTCCACCTCGATCTTGGCGGCCAACCCGTCGTGACGTTGTCCGACCCTGAAGCAAGGCTTGGCCCTGGGGATATCGTGTCGCTTCGGCTCAACAAGCCGCTGTTCTTTGATGCGGCCGGCGGGAGGGTCGCGGCATGAGTCTCGATCGGGGAGCCAGGGAAAAACTGGTGCGGGCGCTTGCCGCGTCAATGATCGAGCACGCCGAAGAATTGACCAGCCTGGATCAGGCGATCGGCGACGGCGATCACGGATTGAACATGAAGCGGGGTTTTGAGGCCGTGCTCGCGACGCTACCCGGCCTTGCGGACAAATCTTTGCCGGAGCTGCTGAAGGCGATAGGAATGACGCTGGTCATGAAGGTCGGCGGCGCCTCCGGGCCACTGGTCGGCACCTTCTTCATGGAACTTGGCAAGGCGCTTCCGGAGCAGCCGGCGCGTGCCGATCTCGTCGCGGCGGCGGATAAGGCGATCGACGCGGTCAAGATGCGCGGGCGATCCGAAGCGGGGCAGAAAACCTTGCTGGATGTTCTGGTGCCGGTGCAAGCCGTGTTTGCGGGGGGCGGTGATGCCAAGGCGATTGCAGCGGAGGCGGCGCAAGCCGCCGATCGCACGACGCCGATGCTTGCGACCCGCGGCCGGGCATCCTTCCTCGGCGAAAGATCCATCGGCCATATGGACCCGGGGTCGCGCTCGGCGTCCCTTCTGATCAGCGCAGCAATTGCGGCACTGGAATTCGAGGCAACTTCATGAGCAATTCAAGTTCCGGAAATGTCGGCATCGTCATCGTTTCGCATTCCTCCAAAATCGCGGAAGGCGCGGCGGACATGGTGCGTCAGATGGTAGGCAATGCCGTGCCGCTCGCCTGGACCGGCGGCGATACCGATGGAGGGCTCGGCACGAATGTCGCCGGCATCCTCGAGGCAATCGAGGTGGCCTGGTCGCCGGCCGGCGTGGCGATCCTGGTCGATCTCGGCGGCGCGGAGACGAATTCGGAGATGGCGGTAGAGATGCTGGCTGAAGATCGACGTGCGCGCGTCGTTGTCTGCAATGCACCGGTGGTTGAAGGTGCTGTGATCGCAGCGACCGAGTCCTCGGGCGGTTCGTCACTTGCCGCCGTCAAACGCAGCGCGGAGGAATTCTATGCATGATGTCAACGCCAGCCGGGCGGCTAATGCCTTCGTGCCGCTGATGGCCTCGGCGGTTCTCGTCAATGCTGTCGGTCTTCATGCGCGGCCGTCGGTCAAGCTCACGCAGTGTGCTAAAGGCTTTGCTGCGAAGATCGAACTCGCGCTTGCGCCGGATGGTCCCTGGACGGATGCGAAAAGTCCGGTGAAGGTGATGCGTGTGAAGGCGCCGCAGGGAGCGACGCTGCATTTCCGCGTCACCGGCCCCGACGGCAAGGCAGCACTTGCTGCCGTGCTTGCGCTTGTACATGACGGTTTCGGCGAGGCCTGACGCGGTGACTGAGATCCATCTCATCGGCCGTGCTGCTTCACCGGGTCTCGCTATCGGGCCGGTCACCATGCTAGCTGCTGCTATCGCCAGGCGGACGGCGAGCGGCGATCCTGCGCAGGAGGCGGCGGCACTGCGGGCGGCGATTGAAGGAGCGAGGGCAGAGATCGCCGAACTGATCAAGATGGTTCAGGGCGAGGTGGCCGACATTCTGGAATTCCAGGTCGCAATGCTTGAAGATGATGCGCTGGCGGACGCGGCATACGAGGCCATCTCGGCGGGGATCGCTGCCGACCATGCCTGGCGCTCGGCTCTCGATGCGGAGATCAGCGGCTATCGCTCTGCTGAAGATGAGTATTTCCGTGCCCGTGCCGCGGATATCGTCGACATCCGCGACCGCGTGCTCGCGCATCTGAGCGGTGTCGACACGGTCGCCAGGATTACCGGTGGCTCGATTGTTGCGGCTGACGAGATCACGCCTTCCGCCTTTCTTGCCGCCGACTGGACGCGCGGCGGCGCCATAGCGTTGGCCGGGGGCTCACCTTCCTCGCATGTCGCGATGTTGGCGCGGGCGCGCGGGGCGCCCATGGTCGTTGGGCTCGGCCCGTTATCGTGGAACGGGCAGCCACCAGCGTTGGCGCTCGTCGATGGCGATGCAGGCACGGTGATCTTCGATCCCGAGCCGGAGACGCGGCGCCTGTTCGAGCGCCGTATGGCGGCTGCGAACGCAGCGCTAGTAGCCGCCGAGGCCGCCAGCGTTGCGCCGGCATGTACGGCCGACGGCCGGCGGATCTCGGTTCTGCTCAACGTCACCGCTCCTGAAGACCTTGCAGGCCTCGATCCCGCGATCTGCGACGGCATCGGTCTTGTACGCACGGAATTTCTGTTCGAGGCGTCTCATGGCCTGCCGGACGAGGACACGCAATATGCGGTCTATCGGCGCATTCTCGCGTGGGCCAAGGGAAGACCGGTGACGATCCGCACCCTCGACGCCGGCGGCGACAAGCCGATCAGGGGTCTGACGATCGATGGCGAGAGCAATCCGTTTCTCGGCCTTCGCGGTATCCGTCTCTCGCTTGCCCGGCCGGAGGTGTTTCGCGTGCAATTGCGGGCGCTGTCGCGTGCGGCCGTGCACGGGGTGCTGAAAGTGATGCTGCCGATGATTGCGGTTCCCGCAGAACTCGATCGTGCTTGTGTCATGCTTGACACCGAGTTCGCGGCGCTCAGGGCGGAAGGGACCGCTTGCGCCCGGCCGCCGCTCGGTATCATGATCGAGGTTCCGGCGGCCGCGCTCTGCGCCGAGGATTTCGACGCTGCGTTCTATTCGATCGGATCGAACGATCTGACCCAGTATACGATGGCTGCGGCGCGCGATATCGGTTCGGTCGCGGACCTCAACGATGCGGGCCATCCGGCGGTGATGGCGCTGATCGCCCGGACCGTCGAGGCCGCACGCGAGCGCAATGTCGAGGTCTCGCTCTGCGGCGACGCTGCCGCCGACACCCGCCTGACGTCGGCGCTGCTTGCGACCGGACTGACGAGCCTTTCGGTGGCACCGGTTGCGGTAGCGCGGCTCAAGGCGGCGATCGCAAAGGTAGGTTCATGACGGACGAAGCAGGCGAAGAGACCCGCGGGCCTGGCGACCGCAATGTCGCCGACTACAAGGTCATCCTGCGGCGGGTACTGGACAACCGGCCGTCCGGGACCAGGCTCAAGCTTGCGGCGGCGTTGGGCAAAAACCGCTCCTTCGTGACACAGATCACCAATCCGGCCTATCTGGTGCCGATACCGGCGAAGCATGTCGCGATCATCTTCGAAGTCTGCCATCTGTCCGGCGCCGAGCGCACGGCATTCCTGGAAGCCTACGGACGCGCGCATCCCGGCCGGCTGCGCGCATCCCATCGCGAAGCGCGCACGCGCACCATCGCGGTGACGGTGCCCGACCTCGGCGACGACAAGAAGAACCGCGCGCTCGAGCAACTCGTCATCGATTTTGCGGCGCAGCTCGCGCGCTATGCCGAGAGCGTCGGCTGACGGATTCATCCGAACCGCAAGTGAACCATCGGGAGGGCGTTTATGAAAAAGCTGATCAACGGCGCCGATACGGTACTCGAAGAAAGTCTTGACGGCTTTGCGGCCGCACATGCGGATATCCTGCTTCTTGGTGCCGAACGCAAATTCGTGCGCCGCCGCACGTTGAAGTCCGGCAAGGTTGCCCTGATTTCAGGCGGCGGTTCGGGCCATGAGCCGTTGCATGCGGGCTATGTCGGCCGCGGCATGCTCGATGCCGCTTGCCCCGGCCAGGTCTTCACCTCGCCGACGCCGGACCAGATGATTGAGGCTGCAGCGGCCGTCGACACCGGCGCGGGCGTGCTTTTCATCGTCAAGAACTACGAAGGCGATGTGATGAATTTCACCATGGCTGCCGAGATGGCCGGGCGAGAAGTTGCGAGCGTGGTGACGAACGACGACGTGGCGGTCGAGAGCTCGACCTACACGACCGGTCGCCGCGGGGTCGCGGGTACGCTGATCGTGGAAAAGATGGTCGGTGCCGCGGCCGAGACCGGAATGCCGCTTGCAGCGCTCAAATCGCTCGGCGACGAGGTCAACCGGCGCACGCGCTCGATGGGGGTCGCGCTATTGCCATGCACCGTACCGGCGGCGGGGCGGCCGAATTTCACATTGGCCGACAATGAAATGGAAATGGGCGTCGGCATTCATGGCGAGCCTGGCCGGCGCAGGGTACGGCTGGCTCCCGCAGATGCGATTGCCGAGGAACTCGTTGGTGCGATCCTCAAGGACCTTGCGCCGAAGCAGGGGAGCGAAGTGCTGCTTCTCGTCAACGGGTTCGGCGCAACGCCACTGATCGAACTCTATTTGATGGTCAATAGCGCAAAGCGAATTCTGGACGGTGCGGGGATCAAGGCGACGCGTTTTCTGACTGGATCCTATGTGACAGCTCTCGACATGGCCGGTGTCTCGATCACCGTATCCGCGCTCGATGGCCAGGCGAAGGAATTGTGGGATGCTCCGGTCCACACGGCGGCGCTGCGCTGGGGCACTTGATCACATCTCGCGGCTTAGTTTTCGTTACAGCCGAAGAGCTGTCGGCTTCGTTCTACCTTGGCCAGTCTCGGCAAGGGGGCCGCTCCTCATTGGCCTTATTTGAGCGCGATCGATCCAATAAGGGCATCCGCGCCACCAAGGTGGCACATCTGCCGAGAAAAACTTGATCGACGGCAACGGGGAGCAAGTTTCGATAAAAATGAACCCGATCGGAAGGCCCGCTCATGGCGCAAAGCGGGCATTCGTCAGGGGACCAACGCCTTTGGTCCTTATGGTCTCGCGCCGGGCTCAGCGCTGAAATACGACTTTGCCGCCAACTATCGTTACGTCGGCCTTGATGTCCTTGATCTGATCCCCCGGCACGGTCACGTAATCCGCCGAGAGAACCACCAGGTCGGCCAACTTTCCTGGCTCAATCGTACCCTTCCGCCCTTCTTCGAACGTGTAACGTGCAGCCGCACTCGTATAGAGGCGCAGAGCCTGCTCGCGGCTGATGGCTTCGGATGTGCCGTAAACGTTGCCATTTGGGTCCTTCCGCGTCACCATGATGTACATGTTGAGGAGCGGGTTGATGGGATTGACCGGAAAATCGGTTCCAGCTCCGAGACTGTCGATGCCCATCCTCTCGATCAAGGTCCTAGTGGGCACGGCAACGGTCCGCAGTCGCTCGCCCGAGGAAGCGCTCTACGGTCGCGGCCTTGTCCCACACACAATTTTGGTGCACGGGTAGGGTTATTGCTCATTCTCTGAGTATATGCTCTCATCGAGGCTTGGAAACCTTACGATGACCAAGCCCGATCTCATCATTTTCGACTGCGATGGCGTGCTGATCGACAGCGAGGTACTGAGCTGTCGTTGCCTGTCGGCAGCGTTGGCGGGGTACGGCATCAAGCTTGGTGTAGATCAGGCGCTCGATCTGTTTCTTGGACGAAGCGTGACGGCGGTTTTCGAACATTACGAGGCGCTGGGACGCTCGATCCCGGAGCAATTCGCGACCGAACTGAGAGCGGGGGTTCGTGCAGCTTTTCTTTCGTCGCTTCGCCCAATTGAAGGCGTGAGTTCGGTACTGGAGGACTTGCGAATCCCGCACTGTGTCGCCTCGTCCAGCGATTTTGAGCGGGTGTCCTTCTCGCTTTCCCTGACTGGTCTGGCGCCGCATTTCGACACGCGGCTCTATACCTCGCAAATGGTGAAGCGCGGCAAGCCCGCGCCCGATCTCTTCATTTACGCGGCCGAAAGGATGCAGGTGGATCCGCATCGCACCCTCGTGATCGAGGACAGCATTAGCGGCGTCAAGGCCGGCAAGGCGGCCGGCATGACCGTTTGGGGTTTCGTCGGAGGCAGCCACTATCAATCGCGCGACGGTAAAGCCATTCTCCACGAGGCGGGAGCTGATCGCGTTTTCGCGCGAATGGCGGAGTTTTGGCGAACGGACCGGTAGAGTTTGATGGCAGCATCCGATAACGAGAAATCGCGTCTGGACGAAGCCGCGCGTGCCGGTTGGCTCTATTTCATCGCCGGTCACACGCAGGACGAAATCGCGAAAATGCTGCAGGTCTCGCGCGCGTCGGCCCAGCGCCTGGTCTCATTGTGTCTCGCCGAGCGCCTGATCACCTTCCGGCTCGAGCACCCGATTGCCGCTTGCATGGAGTTAGCGGCGCGGCTGAAGGACTTGTTTCACCTTGTCTACTGCGAAGTGGTGCCGACCGACCCGGCCGCGCCCCTTTCGGCAGCCGGAATTGCCGAGCGGGCTGCGAATATTCTGGAGTCGAGGCTACGCACCGAGAAGCCCACGATTTTGGCCTTGGGCACCGGGCGAGCCGTACGGGCCGCCGTCGAGCGCGTCTCGCCGATCGATTGCCCCAATCACCAGATCGTGTCGCTGGTCGGAAACATCTCCGCCGACGGATCCGCGAGCTTCTTCGATACGGTGGGACGCCTGGCCGATCGGACCAAGGCGCGCCACTACCCGATGCCGCTGCCGTTCTTGATGTCGTCCGCGAGCGAACGCGACCAGATGCTCAAGATAGGGCCGATCGCCAAGGTAAGAGCCGTCGCGGCCAAGGCTGACCTGCGGCTTGTCGGGATTGGGCAGATGGATCAGCAGGCACAAGTCCATATTGATGGTTTCGTCTCCCGCGAAGAACTGCTCGAGATGATGCGGCTGGGCGCGGCTGGCGAACTGACAGGCTGGGCGTTCGACAACCAGGGCCACATCATCGATGGCGGGACTAACCGCCGTCTGACCAGCATTCCACCCCGGGTTCCTGCCGAGGCTCTGACCATCGGGGCGGCGGTCGGCCGCGCCAAGGTTTCGGCGATCCGGGCGGCACTGAAGGGGCGGCTGCTCAACGGGCTGATCACCGATGAAGCGACTGCTGGCGCCATTCTCAAGCATTAGCGAACGACCGAGCCTCCGGGCCCCCGCTGGGCTGGCGGAGGGCCGGAAGGCGATCCGGGCGCGTGTGACCCCGCGGATCCGTCTCCCCCAAGTTCGATGCAAAAGCCGGATTCCGATCCTTGACAAGGTCAGGACTCGATGTGAACATAATTGCAAGGCGTGGGCATATGCTCAACGTCAGAAATAGGGAGGTTACCGTGAAACACGTCCTCGGCGCCCTGTTGGGCGCGGCCAGCCTGTTGAGCTCGGGCCCCTCGATTGCACAGGCAACGCTGACGATCGCCACTGTGAACAACGGCGACATGATCCGCATGCAGGCGTTGACCAGCGAGTTCACCGCTAAAAATCCCGACGTGACCGTAAAGTGGGTGACGCTCGAAGAGAACGTCCTGCGCCAGCGCGTCACCACCGATATCGCGACCAAGGGCGGGCAGTTCGACGTGCTCACCATCGGCACCTACGAGGTGCCGATCTGGGCCAAGAAGAACTGGCTCATTCCGCTCGACAATCTCGGATCTGATTACGACGCCGCTGACCTGCTCCCCAGGATTCGCGATGCCGTGTCGGTATCGGGCAAGCTTTTTGCCGCGCCGTTCTACGGCGAGAGTTCGATGGTCATGTATCGCACCGACCTGTTCCAGAAGGCCGGCCTGACCATGCCGGAAAACCCGACCTGGGATTTCGTGATCGATGCGGCGAACAAGCTCACCGACAAATCCGCCGGCGTCTACGGCATCTGCCTGCGGGGCAAGGCGGGCTGGGGCGAGAACATGGCGCTGCTGACCGCGATGTCCAATTCGTTCGGCGCACGCTGGTTCGATGAGAAATGGCAGCCGCAATTCGACAAGCCGGAATGGAAGAAGACGCTCTCGACCTATGTCGATCTGATGAAGGCCGCAGGCCCTCCCGGTGCAAGCTCGAACGGCTTCAATGAAAATCTGGCGCTGTTCAACTCCGGCAAGTGCGGGATGTGGATCGATGCCACGGTGGCGGCGTCCTTTGTGACCAACCCCAGGGACTCCAGGGTTGCTGACAAGGTCGGCTTTGCACTTGCCCCGAATGCCGGGCTTGGCAAGAACGCCAACTGGCTGTGGGCCTGGAATCTCGCGATTCCTGCGGGTTCGAAGAAGGTCGCTGCCGCGGAAAAATTCATCGCTTGGGCAACCAGCAAGGACTACACCAAGCTTGTCGCTTCAAAAGAAGGATGGGCGAATGTGCCGCCCGGCACGCGGACATCGCTCTATCAGAATCCTGAATATCTGAAGGTCGCGCCGTTCGCGAAGTTGACGCTGGCTTCGATCGACGCCGCGGATCCAAACAAGCCGACCGTGCAGCCGGTGCCTTACGTTGGGGTGCAATATGCGGCGATCCCCGAATTTCAGGGCATCGGCACCACCGTTGGCCAGCAATTCTCGGCGGCCCTAGCCGGTTCATCGACAGTCGATGCCGCGCTCGCAGCGGCGCAATCGGCCACCGAACGCGAAATGAAGCGCGCCGGCTATATCAAGTAGCGCGATCGCGGCGATCCCTGCGGCGACCTCCTCCCGACATGCCGCAAACTGACTGCCGTCCAGTCCGGTGAACGACCAGACGGCAGTCTCATCGACTTTCCCTTAAGGTACCCGGAGGCGGCAATGGCAACCCAGCAGACGCAAGTTCTTGGACGGGCCTTGCTGACCCCGGCTGTCGCATTGCTTTTCATCTGGATGATCGTCCCGCTGGCGATGACGATCTACTTTTCGACGCTCCATTACACCCTGATGGATGCGGAATCCGAGCGCTTCGTCGGGTTGGAGAATTTTCGTTACTTTCTCACGGATCCCGCGTTTCTGACCTCGCTGCGGAACACCCTCGTACTGGTCGGTTCGATCCTGGCCATCACCATCCTGCTCGGCACACCGCTCGCACTGCTGCTTGACCAGCCGGTGATCGGGCGCAGCGTCGTCCGGTTGATGGTGATCGCGCCGTTTTTTGTGATGCCGACTGTCAGCGCGCTGGTCTGGAAGAACCTGCTGATGCATCCGGTCTCGGGGCTGTTCGCCTGGATCGCGACGTCATTCGGACTGACCCCGATCGATTGGTTCACCGACGCGCCGTTGCTCGCGGTGATCCTGATCGTCTCCTGGGAATGGCTACCCTTTGCGACCCTCATTCTGCTCACGGCGCTGCAATCCCAGGACGAAGAACAAAAGGAAGCGGCCGAGATGGACGGCGCGAGCGCGCTGTCGAAGTTTATCTATCTCACTCTGCCGCACCTCGCGCGGCCGATCACGGTGGTCATCCTGATCGAAACCATATTCCTGTTGACGGTGTTTGCTGAAATCTTCGTCACGACCGGCGGTGGTCCGGGCCTGCAGACTACCAACATCGCATTCCTGATCTACGCGCAGGCGCTGATCCAGTTCGACGTCGGCAACGCCTCTGCCGGCGGGCTGGTCGCGGTCGTCATCGCCAATATCGTGGCCTTCTTCCTGGTGCGGGTCATCGGACGGAATCTGGAGGCATAGCGATGGCACGCAAGGTAACTTCGAGACGGGTTTGGGTGTCGACGGCCGCGGCGTGGCTTTTCGGATTTTTGATTTTCCTGCCGATCCTGTGGATGGTCCTGACCAGCTTCAAGACCGAGCTCGATGCGTTCGCCATGCCGCCCAAGTTCCTGCTGTTTCACTGGACCACGGAGAACTATGCGACGGTGCAGGAGCGCAGCGACTACCTGCATCACGCGCTCAATTCGATCATCGTCGCGGGAGGATCCACGCTGATCGCCATGCTGATCGCTGTCCCGGCCGCCTGGTCGATGGCATTTGCGCCGACGAAGCGGACCAAGGACGTCCTGCTCTGGATGCTCTCGACCAAGATGATGCCTCCGGTCGGCGTCCTGGTTCCGATTTATCTGGTCTATCGGGATTTCGGGCTGCTCGACACCCGCGCGGGCCTGGTCTTCATCCTCTGCCTTGGCAATCTGCCGATCGTGATCTGGATGCTCTTCACCTATTTCAAGGAAATCCCGAAGGATATCCTCGAGGCGGCGCGGATGGACGGGGCGACGATCGGACGCGAACTTATCTATGTGCTGACGCCAATGGCCATTCCCGGTCTCGCCTCGACCCTTCTCCTCAATTTCATTCTGGCGTGGAACGAGGCGTTTTGGACGCTCAACCTTTCGACGCTGGACGCAGCCCCGCTCACGGTATTCATCGCGTCCTATTCAAGTCCGGAGGGGCTGTTCTGGGCGAAGCTGTCGGCCGCATCGACGCTCGCCATCGCGCCGATCATCATACTCGGATGGTTCACCCAACGGCAGCTCGTCCGTGGACTGACATTCGGCGCCGTCAAATAGCAGGGGATGAGAGATCATGGGCCAGATAACGCTGCAGGGAGTCCGCAAATCGTTCGGGCCGGTCAATATCATCAAGGATGCCAATCTGGATATTGAGGACGGCGCCTTTGTGGTTTTCGTCGGGCCGTCGGGCTGCGGGAAGACCACACTGCTGCGCCTGATTGCCGGACTCGAGGACGTCACCGGCGGACAAATCCTGATCGACGGCAAGAACGTGGTGGACGTGCCGCCGGCCAAGCGCGGCCTGTCGATGGTGTTCCAGTCCTATGCGCTCTACCCGCACATGAGCGTCCGCGGCAACATCGCGTTCGGCCTGAAGATGGCGGGGCTGCCGCGCCCGGAGATCGACCGCAAGGTGGAGGCCGCGGCCGCCACGCTGAACTTGACCCCTTATCTCGATCGAAAGCCGCGCGACCTTTCCGGCGGACAACGCCAGCGCGTCGCGATCGGACGTGCGATCGTGCGCGAGCCAAAGGCATTTCTGTTCGACGAGCCCTTGTCGAATCTCGACGCAGCACTCCGCGTCCAGATGCGCATGGAGGTGACAAAACTGCAGAAGCAGCTCGGGACCACTGCCATCTACGTGACGCACGACCAGGTCGAGGCGATGACCATGGCCGACAAGATCGTCGTGCTCAACGCGGGCAACATCGAACAATACGGCTCGCCGCTGGAATTGTACGAGCGCCCCGCGAACCTGTTCGTCGCCGGCTTCATCGGATCGCCGAGGATGAATTTTGTACCGGGCGAGGCGGCCGGCGAACCCGGTGTAGCCACGCTCGGCGTCAGGCCCGAACACCTGACGATCGGCAAGGAGGGGGAAGGCTGGCCTGGAACCGTGTCGGTCGCCGAGCATCTCGGCAGCGACACCTTCCTCTATGTCGACGCCGGGAAACTCGGGGTGCTGACGGCCCGGTGCATCGGGGAATTCAGCCTGAAAGCCGGCGATCGTGTGTGGCTTTCGCCCGATCCAGCGCGGCTGCACCGCTTCGACAAGGACGGTGAGGTCGTCAGGACATAAGCGGGCGGCGCAACGCCACCAGCGCAGCCAAGCAAGCAGGAGAAACAACAACATGTATCTGGAAAAATTCAAGCTGGACCGAAAGACGGCTCTGGTAACAGGCGCCGGTCAGGGAATCGGATTAGCCTGCGCGGAGGCACTGGCTGAGGCCGGAGCGAAGGTCGTGATCGCGGACCGCGACCCCAAACTCGCCGACAGCGGCCGCGCTAGCCTGAAAGCGAAAGGCCTGGATGCCGAGATCGTTATCATGGATGTGACGGATTCCGGCCGCGTTGCCGAGGTCGCCGACGAACTGGCGTCCCGTTACGGCGGGATCGATATCCTCGTCAACAATGCAGGCATTGCGCGAAGCGAGACACCGGCCGAGCAGGTGGCCGACGAGCATTGGCTCAACGTCGTCGACGTCAATCTCAACGGCACGTTCTGGTGCTGCCGCGCCTTCGGCAAACACATGCTGGGCGCGAAGTCGGGTTCCATTGTGAACATCGGGTCGATGTCTGGCTTCATCGTCAACAAGCCGCAGGAGCAGTGCTACTACAACGCCTCGAAGGCCGCAGTGCACCATCTCACCAAGTCGCTCGCCGCCGAGTGGGG
>Ga0137412_10002722_pt1 | contig 14008 bp, 10 predicted proteins | sample CZODoug2_1_16fun_FD_122160 | JGI IMG/M metagenome (GOLD analysis project Ga0137412, IMG submission 122160) | Vadose zone soil fungal communities from Angelo Coast Range Reserve, California, USA - CZODoug2_1_16fungal (Hybrid Assembly) | ecosystem: Environmental > Terrestrial > Soil > Vadose zone... | reverse complement strand
CGTCGTACTTACCGACGCCGATCTTGTCGACGCGGCCGTGCACGATCAGGAACAGCTCGTCGGCGGCGTTGCCGCGTCGCACGATGGTGTCGCCCGCGGAGAACTGGCGGCGGGTGAACCGGCCGGCCAGCGCGGTCAGCACATCGATGTCGTCGAAGCCGCGCAGCGCCGGCAGTTCGCCGAGCTCGGCCGGGATCACCCGGACGTCGGCTCCGGTGCTGACGAACTCGATGCGGCCGTCGCCGACGGTGTAGGTGAGCCGGCGGTTCACGCGGTAGGTGGCGCCCTTGGCCTCCACCCACGGCAGCGAGCGCAGCAGCCAGCGCGGCGTGATCGCCTGCATCTGGGGGACGGACTTGGTCGTCGTGGCCAGCTGCCGCGCGGCCGCTGTGCCAAGACTCAGCTGGGTGGAGGCCGGGTCCAGGGTCTCGGTCACGACGAGGTGCTCCAATCAGGAACGGGATGACACAGGGGAAAAGGCTCAAGAGGTGATCAGGTGGCGGCGTCCCGCACGCCGACGGGGGATCGTCCCCGGCGACGTGCGGGCACTGGTCGCCCGGCCCCGGCCGCCGGCGGATGGGCCGGCGGCCGGGCGGGCCCGGGGTCGGCAGGTCAGTTGGCGCCGAGCTGGACGTCCTCGAGAATGCCCAGCGCGTCCGGCACCATCACGGCGGCCGAGTAGTAGGCGCTGACCAGGTAGGAGATGATCGCCTTCTCGCTGATGTTCATGAAGCGCACCGACAGGCCCGGCTGGTACTCGTCGGGCAGCCCGGTCTGCTGCAGGCCGACGACACCCTGGGTGTGCTCGTCGCCGGTGCGCATCAGGATGATCGAGCTGGTGCGCTGCTCGGTGATCGGAATCTTGTTGCAGGGCAGGATCGGCACGCCGCGCCAGGCCGGCACCTGGTGGCCGCTGAAGTCGACATTGCCCGGGTAGATGCCGGCCCGGTTGCACTCCTGGCCGAACGCCGCGATCGTGCGCGGGTGGGCCAGGAAGACGGTCGGCGCCTTCCACACCGTGGCCAGCAGCTCGTCCATGTCGTCCGGGGTGGGCGCGCCGCCGCGGGTGTGGATGCGCTGGCTGAAGTCGGCGTTGTGCAGCAGGCCGAAGTCGCGGCTGTTGACCAGCTCGTGCTCCTGGCGCTCGCGCAGCGCCTCGATGGTCAGGCGCAACTGCTGCTCGGTCTGGTTCATCGGCTGGTTGTAGAGGTCGGCGACGCGGGAGTGCACCCGCAGCACGGTCTGCGCGACGCTGAGCTCGTACTCCCGCGGCGCGGCGTCGTAGTCGACGAACGTGCCGGGCAGGTCGGGCTCGCCGGTGTGGCCGGACGCGACGTTGATCGCGGCCTCGCCGCCGTCGTCGCGGCCGAGCGCGGCGTTGGCCTGGAACAGCACGATCTGCTCGCGCAGGGGCGCGGACTGGTCGCACAGCGCCTGGAAGTCGGCGCGGCTCAGCGACAGCACGGTGGCGCTGGTGACCGCCTTGGCGGTGAACTCCCAGTCGGCGTCCGGGTCCACCAGCGCGTCCGCGCCGAAGTACTCGCCGTCGGCCAGCGTGTCCAGCACCGACTCGTCGCCGTACTTGCCGACGCCAACCTTGTTGATCTTGCCGTGGGCGATCAGGTAGACCCGGTCGGCGGCCCGGCCGGACTCGGCGATCACGTCGCCGGGCGAGTACTCGTGCTGGCTGAACCGGCCGGCCAGGGCCTCAAGCACGTCCATCTCGTCGAAGCCGCGCAGCAGCGGGAGCTCGCCCAGCTCGGCCGGGATCACCCGGACGTCGGCGCCGATGTTGGTGAACTCGATGCGGCCGTCGCCGACGGTGTAGCTCAGGCGCCGGTTGACCCGGTACACACCGCCGTTGACCTGCACCCAGGGCAGCACGCGCAGCAGCCAGCGCGAGGTGATGCCCTGCATCTGCGGGACGGACTTGGTCGTGGTGGACAGGTTCCGCGCGGCGGCGGTGCCCAGACTCAGCTGGGACTGCCCTTGCTCAACTCCGGCTCCCGGCTCCAACGTCTCCGTCACGGCGGAACAACTCCTCACAAGATCGACACAGAGGAATAGAAGAAAAAGAATAGGAGGACCACCCGGCCCACCGCTCGCCTTTGTTCGCGAGACGTTGGCGAATTAATCGCAGGCCGATATGGACGCCGACAGGAGCGAAACTAGCACCGCCGTTCAGCGGACGTACAGTCGCCCGAGCGGGTGACTATAGCTGGGCCGAAGGTTTGGCATTTTGTTCACCCAACTCGGCTAGTAACGACCCACCGTCGGTAGCACCGCTCGCCGATTTCACCCGGTCACCGGCCAGCAATAGGACGGCAGGGTAGTGGCGCACCGCCATTCGGGTTCTCTTTGCCGGCGAACCCTCGGCGACGATTGCCGGACGCCGGCACCGGCGGCCAACTTGGGTCGGGTCATAGGACGTCTCGGGAACCACACGAAAGAGACAAAAACCGCCGGGCCAACGGCGACATTAGGCCGTTCGAGCGGCCGACCGTCACGCGGCGCACACCCCCTGTCGTTGACGCGTCACGAAACGAGGGGTGACCAATCACTCACGCGATGTCACCGGATCGTGCGTAAATAAGTAGCCAAAAGTCGCGGCCGCCCCGGAAAGTCGTTGGCCCATTCGCCGGCAATACGCCAGTCGGGCGGCCGCCGTCCGGCTAAACCCGAGGTCACGCGTTTGGGCGGCGCCCGCGCATTTTCGCCGGGCCGATGACAAAACGAGACATCGGCCCGGTCGACACTCGCACAGGTTGACACTTCGTCAGATCAACCAGCCATCTGGATAGCTCTTCGCGATCATCCACGCGCACCGGGTAGCGTCGGGGCCTCAAGCGTCGGACGGGGGCGAGTGGATGCGGGACGGCGGCGGCACCGGCCGGCGATTGATGCCGCGCCCGGAACGGGCCGCGAGCATCGTGGCGGCCGCGGCGCGGGCCTTCGCCCGCGGCGGCTACGCGGGCACCTCGATGGACGACGTGGCCGCGGAGGCCGGCGTCACCAAGATCATTCTGTACCGGCACCACAACACCAAGAAGGACATCTACACCGCCGCGCTGGACGCCACCTGGCAGCGGCTGGTGGACAGCTCGCAGCTCGGCTACGACACCGAGGCCGGGCTGCGCGCCCTGCTGGCCGCCGCCCGGCGCGACGCGGCCGGCTTCACCCTGCTGTTCCGGCACGCGGTCCGGGAGCCGGAGTTCGCCGAGTACGCCCAGCAGCTGGTGCGGCAGACCGTCCAGGTGGCCGAGGAGACCCTGGCCGACTCGGTGCGGGACCCGCGGCTGCGGGCCTGGCTGGCCCGGGGCGTGACCGATCTGGTCCTCAACTCGGTGCTGGAGTGGATCACCACCGGCGACCCGGCCCGCGACGACGAGGCCGCCGGCCTGCTGTTCCAGACCGCGGCGGCGGTGATTGTCCACCACCGGTCAAGGGCGGTCCCCGAGGCCGCGGCACGACGATCGGATGGACTTCGCGAAACTGTATACTGAGCAGTTGCTCAGGGAGTACTGTCGGGCCTCCACGGTCAAATCTGGGGAGGTGACAATGGCGACTGGCCAATTCCCGGCGGATGACGCCGAGACCGCCGCGAACGTCTTCGCTGGAGAACTCAAGCGTTGGCGGACGTTGCGCGGGCTGTCGAGGACCACACTCGCACGACGGATGGGCTATGACCGCTCATACGTGTCCAAAGTGGAGAGTGGGGCCAAGCCGCCGTCCCGGGACTTCGCCTTTCACGCAGAGAAGGCGTTGCACTCGGGTGGCGCGCTGTACAACGCGTATCGGGAGCACAGCAGCACGGTCGAGCGGTCCAAGGCCGACGGCCAGCTGGTGCGCGCCGCGTCGAGGCCGACGCAGCCGTACGCGGACCTGATCGTCGGCGGAGTGCCGCCGGCCGGAAGGTAGATCGGGTCACAACCGGCCGATCGGGAGACAGATGGCGCGAACCCCCGCCGTGCCACTAGGAACCCGCAAGGCGCCAGGGCGAGTCGCAGCCAGCGACCCGCCCTGGTTCTTTTTTGGAAGTTGCAGGTTTAGGAAGTGGTAACCCCGCGGACGCGAGGCCGCCCCGCCCGGAACGGGCGGCAAAAGCACCGAATGTTCATCCCGTGAACGAACCGGGTGAAGCGATTCGACTGGGGAACGTCGCCCAGATCTCCGGCGTGTAGAAGTGCCCGCCGGGCAGCTCCTCCACCCGCACCGGTCCGGCGGCCAGCTTGGTCCACCGCTGCGCGTTGGCCGCCGGGGCCTTGCCGTCCTCGGTGCCGAAGATGACCTGCGTCGGCGCGCTGACCGTGACGCCCGGCCGGTAGCGGTAGCTGTGGCTCACCATGAGGTCGGCCCGCAGCAGCGAGACGGCCATCTGCACCAGCTCCGGCTCGCTGAGCAGCTCCTGCGGCAGCTGTCCGACGGTGCTCATCCAGTGCAGCAGCTCCTCATCGGTCTGCCCGATGTGCGGCGGCTCGCCGTCGGCCCGCGGCCAGTCGGTCGGGGCCTCGCTCGCCGACACGGTCAGCGCCGCCGGCCCCCGGCCGCGCCGCTCGGCGCGGGCGGCGACCTCGAACGCCATCACCGCGCCCATGCTGTGCCCGAACAGCTGGTACGGCCGGGTGGCGACCTCCGTGACGACGGCGTCGACCACCTCCTCGCACAGCGGCTCCCACTGCGTGGCGTAGGGCTCGGTGAACCGGCCCTCCCGCCCGGGGTAGCAGACCAACACCAGCTCAGTGCTGTCCGGCAGCTGCTGCACCCAGCGACGGAACGGCGCGGTGCCGCCGCCGCTGTAGCCGATGCACACCAGCACCCGGCTCGCCTGGGGCCGCGGCAGCGGCCGGACCAAGATCTTGGCTCCCGTGCTCACAGGGACCAACGTACCGGGGCCCGTAGCCTGGATCGGTGCGCCTGCTGCCGCCCCAGGCCCGCCGACCCGCCGTCGGCCTGGTCGTCCTGTCCGTTGTCGTGGTCGCGCTGGGGGCGGCGCTCTACCACGGCGAGCGCCGGGCCGGCCGGCTGGACGACGCCGTCGACGACTGGCTGTTCACGATCTTCGGGCGGGACCGGGCGCCGCTGTACCAGCTGCTGCACGTGGCCGACCTGCCGGTGGTGATCGCGGTGCTGGCCGTGGTGCTGGTGGCGGCGCTGATGCGCGGCCGGCCGGACATCGCGGCGCTGGCGGTGATCGGGCCGCTGGCCGCGATCGGCCTGACCGAGGCGGTGCTGAAGCCGCTCGTGCAGCGCCGGTACAACTTCTTCCTGTCCTATCCCAGTGGTCACACCGTCGGCACGCTCTCGGAGTGCGCGGTGCTGGGTGTGATCCTGCTCGGCGCGGCCGGGCTGACCCTTGCGCTGCGCGTGGCAATGGGCGTGCTCCTGCTGGCGGTGTGCGGGACCGTGATGCTCGCGCTGATCGTGGACGGCTTCCACTACTTCACCGACACCGTCGCCGGGGCGTTCCTGTCGGTCGGGGTGGTCGCCCTGACCGCGCTGGCCGTGGACGCGGTCACGCGGCGGCGGGTGGGCGCGGCGGCTCAGGGCTGACCCGCCGAACGGTGGATTCCGGGGACTTGCCGGAAGTTGCACTTAGGTAGCTATTTACACCGTCACCTACCATCGCGAAAATCCTTGACCAGGGCGGACGAGCGAGGTGACGGCGTGCGAAGGCTCGCGATGGCGGTGGCGGCGCTGCTGATGGTGGTCACGGCGCTGCCGGCGGCGGCCGCCACTACTGATTCTGTTAGCGGGACTTCTGTCAGCGGGACCCGAGAGCTGCGCGGCATGTGGATCGCCAGCGTGGCCAACATCGACTGGCCGTCCAAGCCGGGACTGCCGGTGGCGCAGCAGAAACAGGAATACGAGAGTCTGCTGGACCGGGCCAAGGCCGTCGGTGTGAACGCGGTTTTTGTGCAGATCCGGCCGACCGCGGACTCGTTCTACCCGTCGTCGCTGGAGCCGTGGTCGCAGTACCTGACCGGCACGCAGGGCCAGGATCCCGGCTACGACCCGCTGAAGTTCCTGGTAGCGCAGGCGCACCAGCGGAACCTGGAGTTCCACGCCTGGTTCAACCCGTACCGGATCAGCCTGCAGAGCGACGTGACCAAGCTGGCGCCGAACCATCCGGCCCGGCTGCACCCGGACTGGGTCGTCACCTACGGCGGGCAGCTCTACTACAACCCGGGCATTCCGGCGGTGCGGCAGTTCGTGGAGAAGGTCATTCTCGACACGACCCGGCGCCACGACATCGACGGCGTGCACTTCGACGACTACTTCTACCCGTATCCCGTTGCCGGGCAACAGTTCCCCGACCAGCAGACGTTTGCCCAGTACGGCGGCGGCTTCGCCACCATCGCGGACTGGCGGCGGGACAACGTGAACAGGCTGATCAGCGAGCTGTCCGCTCGCATTCACGCGCTCAAGCCGTGGATCGCCTTCGGGGTCAGCCCGTTCGGCATCTGGCGGGACGCCCGCACCGACCCCACCGGCTCCGACACGCAGGGCGGCGTGCACGACTACGACGACCTCTACGCCGACACCCGGACCTGGATCCGCAACCGCTGGGTCGACTACATCGCGCCGCAACTGTACTGGCCGGTCGGGTACACCATCGCCGACTACGGCAAGTTGCTGCCGTGGTGGGCCCACGAGGTCGCCGGCACCGGGGTGTCGCTGTACATCGGGCAGGCCGTGTACAAGATCGGGACGCCGAGCCCGGCCGCGTGGCTGGATCCCGAGGAGATGCCCCGGCACCTAGTGCTCGACCGCGCCACGCCCGGCGTGAACGGCGACATCCTGTACAACACCAACACCTTGCTGGCCAACCCGCTCGGCTTCGCCGACCGGCTGCGCACTGACCTCTATGCCAAGCCGGCGATCGTTCCGGTCCGGCCGACCGTCGCCGGGCACGCCCCGCCGTCACCGATCCTGCTGCCGCTGTTCGGGAACACCTTGCACTGGGTCGGATTCGGCACGTCCTACGCCGTCTACCAGGACGGCCAACTGCTCACCACGGTGCGCGGCAACAGCTTCGCCCTGCCCGCCGGCCGTCACCGCTATGCGGTCACCGCGCTGGACCGCACCCACCACGAGAGCCGTCCCAGCAGCACCGAGGAGTACCGATGAGCCCTGTGCACAACAGGTTGACCAGGCTCGCCATGGTGGGCACCGTCGCCGGCGCCCTCATCGCGCAGCTCACCGCCGCCCCGGCCGTCGCCGCGACCACGGCTGCCCCGGTGGACTTCCACCAGTGGAGCAGCGACTCCCAATTCTACGGTGGACACTCCGACGGCATGCTCGTCGGCAACGGCCTGGCCATCGGCCGGCCGGCCGGCGCCGTGCAGCACACCGAGCCGGCTCTGGGCACCACCAAGACGTACGACTACGCCACCTGGACCTCTCCCCGCTACAGCCAGCGGTTCGGGGCCACGCAGCTGGTCGCGTCGTGGAACGCCACCACCCCGGCCGGCACCTGGCTTCAGGTGGAGATGCGGGGCACCGCGTCGACCGGCACGCAGACCGGGTGGTACGTGATGGGCCGGTGGGCCTCCGGCGACCAGGACATCCACCGCACCAGCGTGCCCGACCAGACCGACGCCACCGGCACCATCGACGTCGACACCTTCGAGGCCGCCGAGGGCGTGCAGCTGACGTCGTACCAGCTGCGGGTCACGCTGTATCGCTTGCACGGCACCAGGGTTTCGCCTTACCTGCGCATGGTCGGCGCGATGACCTCCGCCATCCCCGACCGGTTCTCCGTGCCCACCAGCCCCAGCGGCGGCGCCTGGGGCATCGAGCTGCCGGTGCCGAGGTACTCCCAGAACATCCACGAGGGCCAGTACCCCGAGTACGACGGCGGCGGCGAGGCGTGGTGCAGCCCCACTTCTACCGAGATGGTCGTCGAGTACTGGGGCAAACACCCCACGGCGCAACAACTTTCCTGGGTTGATCCCAGCTACGCCGACCCCAGCGTCGACTACGCCGCCCGTAACACCTACGACTACGACTACCAGGGCGCCGGCAACTGGCCTTTCAACGCCGCCTACGCCGCGAGCTACGGGCTGGACGCGCACATCACCCGGCTGCATTCCCTACAGCAGCTGGAGAGTTACATCAGGCGGGGCATCCCGGTGATCACCTCGCTGTCGTTCCAGGCCAGCGAGCTGGACGGGGCCGGCTACTCCACCTCCGGGCACATCATGGTGGTCGTCGGCTTCACCAAGACCGGCGACGTGATCGTCAACGACCCCGCCTCCCACGACGACCCGGCCGTGCGCAACGTCTACAAGCGCGGCCAGTTCGAGAACGTCTGGCTCCGCACCGAGCGTCCGCTGCCCGGCGGCGGCACCGGCGGCGGCCCAGGCGGCGTGGTCTACATCGTCACCCCACACGGGATGCCCCTGCCCTAGCGATCAGCCTGGTGTTGTGGGGGTTCATCGCGTTGGCGGCGATCGTCTCGGCGGCGACCTCGGTGACGAAGTCATCGGCGTCGTCGCCGAGGCGGTCGGCCTGAGCGGCGAGGCCGGCGGCCCGCATGATGCGGCCGAGGCCGACGGGTTCGGCGACGAACTGGGCGTCGAGTTCGACGGGCGGCAGCTCGATGGACAGGCCGGCGGCGACCAGGCTGGCGACGACGTCCTCGGCCGGGTGTTGGCGCATGGCGAAGGGAGTGTCGGCCAGCCGGTCGCGCCAGCGCGGACGGGCCATCACCTCCTCGACGATGTGCTGACCGTCGCGGACCCGCTTGCCCCGGCTCCACTGCAACACCAGGGCGCCGCCGGGCGCGACCGCGCGGGCCATCTCGGCGAGGGCGTGGTCGGTGTCGTCCAGCCAGTGCAACACCCATGAGCAGTGCACGATGTCGAACCTCCCGTCGAGCTTGAGCTCGCGGGCGTCCTGCACCTCGACGGTGACCGGGAGTCCCCGGCAGAGCTCCCTGGTCGCCTCGACCATCGACGGCGAGAAGTCGCTGGCGCTCACCGTGTAGCCGCGTTCGGCCATCGCGCGGGTGATTTCCCCGCTGCCGCAACCGATGTCCGCCAGCCGGCCGCCGTTGAGCCCGGCCAGCTCCAGCGCCTCGACGGCCGTGCGGAACTGGCGGTTGTTGGAGCGGCGGTAGTGCTCCGCCTGCCAGACGTGGCGATCCATGGTCGCGACGATGCCACGCCCCAGGACCGCCGGCTAGCTGACGGGTCACCAGCGATGGGCGGTGAAGTCGACCGGCCGCGGCTCCAGGGCCGCGGTGCGTTCGACCAGGCCGGCCATCCGCGCGGCCATCTCCTCGGCGGGCCGGCGCATGCGGTCGCCGTGGCCGGGAAGCACCCACTCGAACCGGATCTTCGGCGCGGTGCGGGCCAGGGAGGCGGCCAGCACGCGGATGTCGTACCAGGTGACGGACTCGGCGACCTCGAGATCACCAGTGGTGCGGGACCAGTAGAACGAGTCACCGGTGAAGCAGTACTTGTCGTCGGCGAGGTAGAGCACGCTGCCCTTGGTGTGGCCAGGCAGCGGGTGCACGACCACGCCGGGGGCGATCTCCAGCGGGTCAAGGCCGCGGATGACCACGTCGGAGTCGGGGCGTGAGTCCAGGTCGTCCTCGTGGATCCACAGCCGGGCTCCGAAGTGGTCGGCGTACTGCCGGCCGTGGGCGACGTGGTCGCGATGAGTCAGCAGCACGTCCGTGACCGGCCCGAGCTTCTCGTACCGCTCGGCCAGCCCGGGGCTCCACCGCGGCGTGTCGATCATCAGGTTGCCGGTGTCGCGCCGCAGCAGGAACGAGTTGGCCGCGGCGGTCTGCCGGGAGTTGTGTCCACAGTGGAACAGGCCATCGTCCAGCTCCATCGGGAACGGATCGAGGTCGGAATCGAGCCGCTTGTCCGGATGCCGGATGGATCGCGTGGGACACGCGTACGCCGCCGCGTGCAGGTCCCGCAGCTCGGCATCGCCGCCCGGCTGCCGCAGCAGCTCGGACTTCCCGTTCACCTCGGCGATCAGGTCCGGCGCGAACTGTCGGGCCACATCGCAGTTCGTGCAGCGGTCGTCGACATACCACTCGGTCATGGGTCCCCCTGGAAAGTCGGTAATTCAGGAGTACCAGTGATTTCCCGGAAAAAGAAAGCGTTGACTTTGCCGCGAGACGCTGCTCTACAAGATCATCCTGTTGGGGCGCGACAAAAGGGTCGGCCCCAACGAATTGGGGCCGACCCTTGGCAAGCGCGGACCTCAGCCGGCCCAGACGTCCTCCACGTAGCGGTCCTCGGCGATCAGCCCGTCCAGCCACTCCTGGTCGTCGCCACTGCCGTGGGCGCGGTGGATGGACTTGAACGACTCCCGCACGGCCGGGGCCATGCCCTTGCCGTCGCCGCAGATGTAGACCCGGCCGCCGGCCGCCATCGCGGCCCAGACCTCGTCGCCGTCGGCGGCGATCCGGTCCTGCACGTACTTGACGCCGTCGACCTCGGCCCGGGAGAACGCCGGCCGCATGGAGATGACGCCGGCCTTCTCGGCGGCCTCCAGCTCGGCCCGGTGCAGGTAGTCGACATCGGGGTGCCGCACACCGAAGTAGCACAGCCCGGCCCCGAGCTCCTGGCCCGAGGCGGCCTGCACGGCCCGGTCGCCGATGAACCCGCGGAACGGGGCCAAGCCGGTGCCGGCGCTGACGTAGATCACCGGCACGGTGGTGTCGGCCGGCGCCTGGAAGGCGGCGCGGGCCGGGTCGACCCGGGCCCGCAGCTGGTCACCGGCGGCCAGCCGGGACAGGTAGTAGGAGGAAACCCCGTGGAACTCCCCGGATCCGGTGCGCGACGGGCCGGAGACCACACCGACGATCAGCTCCACCTCGCCGGGCTTGGCCAGCGCGGAGGACGAGATCGAGTAGTGCCGGGCCTGGATCGGCGACAGCATCTCCAGGAACATCTCCGGCGCCAGCTGGCAGGCCGGGTTCTGCTCCAGCAGCTCCAGCAGGCTCAGATCGGTCTCGGCCAAGCCCTGAAGCACCGCCTTCTCGGGCGGGCACGGGTTGCACTCGGCCAGCACCTTGATCTGCGCCGGCGTCGCCGGGTTCTGCAGCTCGACGAAGTGCGTGAGCAGCTGGCGGATCGTCACCGGGCGGTCGACGGGAATGGCCCGCCGGGTCTTCTGCCGCGGGTTGATCGCCACGACCAGGTCGAGGTTCAGCCCGAACCGGGCGGCCACGCGGGCCACCACGTCCTCGGGGTTGTCCGGCACGACTGTGAGGTGGTCGCCGGTCCGGTACGTCACGCCCTCCGGCAGCTGGATCCGCAGGTGTCGCTTGGACCGGCCCATCGGGCTCTCGACGTCCACCAGCTCCTCGTTGGCCAGCACGGTCATCGGCCCGACCTCGTAGCGGGCGTCCAGCGCGGCGGTCACCGGCCCGGTGATCACGCGCACGTCGTAGAGCCGGTCGTCGCCGTCGGTCTCCACCGGCGCGGCGTCCGGGTCCCCGTACTTGGTCAGGAGTTCGGCCCACAGCCGGTCGCTCCACGCCTCGATGTCGCCGGTCAGGTCGCCGGAGGCGTCGGCCTCGCAGCGGTCCACCAGCCGCGAGGCGCCCAGCTCGGCGAACCGGGCGTCGAGGCGGGTCGGGATGTGCTGGTAGGTGGCGGCCCAGTTCCGGTCGCCGACGCCCAGCACGGCGTACGACACGGCGGACAGGTCGTCGGAGGTGTCGTCGAGCCAGGCCACGAACTGCGCGGCGTCGTCGGTCGGCTTTCCGTTGTACGAGGCGGCGACCACGACCACTGGACCGTCGGTGGGCAGCTTGCCGGTGAACTCGTCCAGCGGCGCGGCGACGGCGGTGAAGCCGCGGTCCTCGCCCTCGTCGGCCAGCTGGCGGGCCATCGCCCGGCAGGTGCCGAGGTTGGAGCCGTGCAGCACGGTCAGCGTGGTGCCCTGCTTGGCTCGACCGGCCGCGTGCGTGGTCTCACGGGTGGCGGCGGCCTGCACGGGCTGGATCCGCTCGGTGCGGCGGGCCAGTTCGAGCCGGAAGCCGGTCGGCTTGAGGGTCAGCGTCTCCTTGATCTTCAGCTCGTAGTTGAAGGTGTCCAGCAGCCGGTAGCGGTGGATGATCATGCCCAGCAGCAGCGTGGCCTCGTGCAGCGCGAACTGCCGGCCGATGCAGGCCCGCTCGCCGGTGCCGAACGGCTTGAACGCGTGTACCGGGCGCGCCTTCTCCCGCTCCGGGTCGAACCGGCTCGGGTCGAACGCCTCCACGTTGTCGCCCCACACCGCGTCGCGGTGCAGCATCGGGGCCAGCACGACGACCCACTGGCCCTTCTTGATCGGGTGCCCGCCGATGGTGGTGTCGACGAGCGCCTCGCGGGAGAACGCGGCCGCCGTCGGCCACATCCGCAGCGCCTCGTTGAGCACCTGGCGGACGTAGCGGAGCTTGCCGACCTCCTCGTAGGTGGGCTGCGGGCTGTCCTGCTCGCCCCACAGGGCGTCCACCTCGGCCTGGGCCCTTGCCAGCACCGCCGGGTTCTTGACCAGGTAGTTCAGCGCGAACGAGAGCGCGCCGGAGGTGGTCTCGTGGCCGGCGATCAGGAAGGTGATCACCTGGTTGCGGATGTTGGTGTCGTCCAGCACCGTGCCCTGGGTCGGGTGCGGCGCGTTCAGCATCAGGCCCAGCAGGTCGTCGGTCGAGGTGTCGCCGGACTCCTTGCGCTCCCGGATGACGTCGTCGACGACCCCGGCCAGGTACTTGGCGTCCTTGGCGAACTGCTCGTCGGCCCCCTTGTTCAGGATCGGGCCGATCCACGGCAGCTCGCGGGCCTTGGCCTGGGCGTGGGCCAGGCCGCGGACCAGGGCCTGCACGAACGGGTGCGGGTCGGGGCGCTGGAAGGACTCGAAGTCGAAGGCGAAGCCGGTCAGACCGATGGTGTCCAGGGTCAGCCGGGTCATGTCGTCGACGACCTCGACCGGCCGCCGGCCGATGTGGGAGTCCCACGACGCGACCAGCCGGTTGGCCACCTCGAGCATCGCCGGGTGGTAGCCGCGCATCGACTGCAGCGAGAACGCCGGCAGCAGGATGTCGTGGGCCTTCTGCCAGTTCGGCTCGTCGTTGAACGCGGTGAACAGGCCGTCGCCGGCGATGGCGCGGATGCGGGCCAGCGAGGGCGCGACGTGCTTGGCGAAGCGGTCCTCGTCGGCCACCTCGGCGACCATGTCGGCGCCGGCCACGAACACGACGTCGTTGCCGAAGAAGCTGCGGGTGAAGATCGGTCCCAGTTCCCGGCACTGCCGCATGGCGTCCTGGATCGGGGTGCTGGGCGAGGTCCCGAGCACGTCGCCGACCACAGGGATCCGGTTGGCCGGGTGCGGCAGGCCTGTGGTGTCCATCGAGGTTGTCATGGTGGTTCCCCAGGTCGGTGAAGTCTTGATCGCTCCATGTCAGCCTGGCAGTGGCGGCGGGTGCGCGCTACGAGAAGGACTACAAGAACCTGTAGTTTTGCCCCGTGAGTGAAGCGGCCCACGGTCTGGGCGAGCTGCGCGCGGAGCAGCGCCGCGCCGGCATGTGGCGCAACCGCTTCCTCGCGCTGCTGGACCGCACCCCGGTGCCGACCGCGATCTGCCAGCTGGACGGCACCATCACCGTGGCCAATCCGGCGCTGGCCGAGGCCCTGGACACCCGGCCGTCCCAGCTGCGGGACCGGCACGTGTTGGAGTACTTCCAGCCCAAGGTCCGGCGGGATTTCGACAAGCTGGTCGCCGGGCTGGAGCACGGCGGCCGGGCCCGGCTGGTGATCGCCGTGCAGTTCCGGGGCGGCGCCGGCGAGCTCACCGTGCAGGCGGTGTCCGACGACGGCGGTTCGGGCCTGCTGATCACGCTGCGGATCACGCCACTGCCGGCCGACGTGCAGTTGTCCGACCGGGAGTCGGAGATCCTGCGGCTGATCGCCGGCGGCGCGACCTCCTCGGCGGTCGCGGCCGAGCTGGGCATCACCGGCGACGGCGTGAACTACCACCTGACCCGCCTGTCGGACCGGTT
>Ga0137412_10002721_pt1 | contig 14008 bp, 9 predicted proteins | sample CZODoug2_1_16fun_FD_122160 | JGI IMG/M metagenome (GOLD analysis project Ga0137412, IMG submission 122160) | Vadose zone soil fungal communities from Angelo Coast Range Reserve, California, USA - CZODoug2_1_16fungal (Hybrid Assembly) | ecosystem: Environmental > Terrestrial > Soil > Vadose zone... | reverse complement strand
TGCTCGTGATGAACAACCTAAGTCCCGCCCCGGTCGGCATCATCATCAACAGGCCGACGAAGTTTCCTGTGTCGCAAGTCTTTCCAAATTTTAAGCGCCTCGCGCAATTGCACCACAAAGTGTACTTCGGCGGACCCGTTGAGCTCGATTCCGTATGGTTTCTGTTTCGCGCCGCCGCGCAGCCCGAGCATGCGATCCAGGCTTGTGAGGGCGTCTACTTGAGCGCGGACCGGAAGTTATTGTTCCAGCTGCTCGGCCGGGAGAAGCCCATGGACGGCCTGCGGATTTTCATTGGTCACTCGGGCTGGGCCCCGGGCCAGCTCGAGGCCGAAATCACCCGTGGCGATTGGAGCCTTCAGCGCGCCAAGGCGGACGCGATCTTCAACGGCAAATCCGAGCACCCCTGGCCCGCACCGCAGGCCCCAAAGGGCGCCACTTGACGATCGGCGTCTGACAGACTATCTCGTCGAGAGTGAGCCGCCGGTCCTGCGCGGTCGCGGGCTCTAAACTGTTGACTCGCAGGGACGCATTCGAGTTTTCGGATGCTCACCTTCACGGATCAAACGTCGCATCCATATTCGATCCGTTGTGCTCCGCAATTAATCGGTACGGCGGCCTACCGGTCAATCGCGGAGACCGTTTGGGACTCGTATGGCATGATGCCTGTGGTCCGGATTTACTCGATCGCGGCAGTCGATGCCCACGCAAAGTCGATGTGGCATCATAAATCCGTGATTGGGCTATTCCAAATCGTTCTGCGGCTGTTGGCCGATCTGATCGCGCTGATTGTTTTCGCCTTCCGGCAGCGGCGGGCCACGGCCGCCGAGATCTTGGTTCTGCGCCGTCAAATTGCCTTCTATCAAGAGCGGGGAATCAAGCCGCGCCGAATTGACGCGGTAACACGAATTTCTCTGGCGTTACTCTCACGACTGTTCAACTGGCGAGACACTCTGGTCGTGGTGCGTCCCGAGACAGTGATCCGCTGGCACCGAGCGGGATGGAAATTATTCTGGCGGTTGAAGTCCCGACCGGGCCGACCGCCGATTCCGCGGCAGATTCAGGCCCTGATCCGCCGGATGGCGAACGAGAATCCCGCATGGGGCGAGCAACGCATTGCCAATGAGTTCCTCGTGAAGCTGGGAATTCGGTTATCTCCGCGGACCGTGAACAAGTACCTGTCGCGACGCCCGCCAGGCCGACCAAGAGGCGACTTGCGCTGGTCGACGTTCCTGCGTCTTCACGCTCAGGGAATCATTGCCTGCGACTTCCTTGTTACCGTCACCGCCACGTTCCGCTTGCTGTATGTGTTCGTGGTGATCGAGCACCGCAGCCGGCGCCTGATCCATTGCAACGTCACCGCCCATCCAACTTCCGCCTGGACGCTCCAACAACTTCGCGAGGCCGTTGGGTTCGAAGAGCGATACGAATACCTGCTACATGATCGCGATAGTATTTTTGCCAAACACCTCGACGAGTCGATAGGAAGGCTCGGAGTCAAGGTCTTGAAATCACCGCCACGCAGTCCGATGGCCAATTCGATCTGCGAACGAGTCATCGGCACAATTCGTCGCGAGTGCCTGGATTGGCTGATTCCCCTGTCTGAATCGCATCTACGGTGCATCCTAAAATCGTGGATTCCCCATTACAATACCGGGCGCCCGCACATGGCGCTGGGTCCCGGTGTTCCCGATCCACCCCTCAGCCATCTTGAACACCCACGTCCAAATTCACGCCATCGCCGCGGAGAATCGTATGCCGTCGGTGTCAATCCGATCCTTGGCGGGCTGCATCACGAATACTTCCTGAGGCCCGCCTATACGTGACGAAATTTTTGCGGACCACAGGACCGAGGAATGCCAGCAGGTCACCATAAGACGCAAGTCAACCGTCGGCTAGGCCGTCGCCTGGTCTTGCGCTGCTTCGATTGGACTGTCACGCGCCGTAAGCAGTACTTTGGGTAGAGCCACCGCCAGCGGCACCGCCAGCAGTGTGGTTGCGGCGTTGATGTACACCAAGGTGCTGAATTGGATGTGAAGAACTTCTATCAAGACCGATCCCAGCCAATCACTTCCCCACATAAAAAAATTCCTCACGGCCATGAGAATGGCGAATCCCAGCGCCTCACTGCCCGCCGGTGTCGCCCGTACCGCGAGGTGCATGACGGCGATTTCACCGAGTGTGGTTCCCGCGCCGTTGAGCGCCTCGATCAATTGGGCCTGCGCGTAAGAGTCGTAGAACAAATAGCCCAACGTCACCACGGCACTGAAGAAGAGGCAGCCGCAGAGTAGCGATCGGAGGCTCAAGCGACGGGCCGCAAAAAAGCCGTAGAGGACCGCAGCCGCCATGCCACCGCCGGCGTTGAGGAACACAAGATAGCCCTGCTCTTGGGTACCGAGATGCAACGTGTTCTGCTGCAGGTAGAAGAGCGCCGTGTTCAGCCCGGGCGCTATGTAGAAGAGTGCCGCAAGGCCGGCCGCGGCCCAAACCGTCCGTGCCCTCGCCATCCCACGGAGCTCTTGGCCCATATCGCGCAATAAGCCGGTGGGGGCTCGTTGCCGGTAGGGTTCCCGCACGAGCCACCATGCCGTTGGCACGACGAGAAAAGCAGTTGCGCAGCAGGCCAGGGCGGTCCATTCCAGGCCCACGGCGCCCAGAAAACCGCCAGCAGGTCCCGCAACCAGATAAGCAAACTGCATGGCGAGATTGCGGAGCGAGGTCAGCCGACCGGCCCCGGCGGTCGCGCGGGCCATTTCGACCATGTAGCCCCCGAGCGCGGTGCTCGTGACGACCGTGGCGAGATTCGCCACCAAGCAGATGATGAGGAGCTCGCTGTAGCTGTGTGCCGCTGTGATCAGCGAACACCAGGCAGCCATGGCCGCCAGGGATCCGATGAGGATGTAGCTCTTGCGCCGGCTGCCGAAGATCGGACAGGCGTCCGAGAGAACCCCGAGGAGGGGCTTGATGTACCAGGGGAGGCCGATCCAGAAAAAAAACGCGGCGTTGGTGCTGCGGTCGGTGTGCAGCACGTTTTTTAGCAAATTCTGCAGCGGGATGTGGACCAGCACCCGGGGTTGGGCCAGAGTCGTCGCAAGGAACCCCACCACGGTCACGGTGCCGGCAATGAGCAACGAGTGATGGGATGCGACCGGTGAGCGTGCGGACTGCGATTCCATAGGCCCCTCAGGTCTTATCGCCGGCACCGGAGGCCGCCGATCGAGGGTGGCCTGCGTTTCCGGCGCGCTCCACTTCTGCGCTCAAGGTGATTTTCGAGCGAGCGTCAGCTGCTGGATGCCCAATTGCCGACTCGGCGCCAGCGACAGACTGCCCGCAATGCGGCCGTGGGCGCAAGTCCAGAGGAACTCTCCCGACAGGGCGCTCGTCGGTCTCAAGGGACCCGCGAGGACACACTCGCCGACTTGCTCCTTGAGTCTGACGAGATCTCGCGCCCATCCTGCATCGTCCCGGTCCATGAGAAAATTGATCGCGAACAAGTCTTTCGCAGCCTCCGCGCCGCCCTGTGCATACATCGCCTTCACCGCGAGATAGGCAGTGGCGAGAGCTCCGGACGGAACCTGCGGGCGATCCACCAGATGACCGCGCGTTCGCAAACTAAGGGCAGCCTCCCAGAGCGGGGCCGACACTCTCGCATAGGTTCGATTGGCGAAGGCAAATAGCCCGATGCCCGCCAGCGGGAGGAGAAGTACATGTGAGCCAAAGCCGGGATAACCACCCGAATGACTGAGCGTCAAGCCGAGCTCCTGGTCAATGGCCACGACCATCCCCATGCCGTGGGACACGGCCTGATCGCTTGGGGTCGACTTGGGGTGTGCAAAGCGAGTCCGCAACTCCGGAAAGCTCGCGCCCTGAGCAAGTTCTCGGACGCTCGCCCGGCACACGGGCCCAACGTCGTGCTCATCGCGTGGCGGCCAGGCGGACAACAGGAAAGCCACCCATTTGGCATATTCCTCGGCGGTGCTGTAGAGGCCTCCCATCGCCGCAAAGGAGCCATGCGGAATAAGCGGCTCGACATGCCAGGCCTCGTCTTGCCATCGATAGCCCGTCGCGCGATCCTCCATGGAGGCGTCCGAAGGGCTGAAGCCTGACAAGCGCATGTCCAGGGGTTCGAGCAGCGTCCTAGCCATGATGATATCGAAGGGCTCGCCGGACACATTGGAGATGATGCGACCGAGGAGCGCAAAGCCCAGGTTTGAATACTCAGAAGCTGTGCCCGGCGCACAGGCAAAAAGCACACCTTCCCGCAGCAGCTTCGAGAATTCGTCCTCCGGCAGCAGCGTTTGCCTGTCTCCCCAAGGATCGTCTGAGACGAAACCGGCGGTGTGGTTGAGCAAGTTGCGGACGCGAATCCGCGGCGAGTCGCCCGTGGGATAAACCCAGGCTTGAAGCTCTGGAATGTAGAACTCGGCGGGAGCATCTAGGTTCACCCGTCCTTCATCGCGAAGCTTGAGCACCGTCAACGCGGTGAACGCCTTGGTCATCGATGCAATACGGAACAGAGTGTTGACCGTGACCGGCTGTTTGGACGACAGGTCACGAACCCCGATGCCACGTGCGTAGGTAAGCCGCTCGTCCGTGACGACGCCAAAAATCAACCCCGGAACGTGGTTGTCGAGGGCGTAATCGGCGAACAACGAATCCAATGTCGCGAACACGCCGGGCTCAAGTGATCCTGTTCGAGTCACGAGTGATGTCCCTCGGCGGAGCCTCTACAAAGAGGAGGCTCGGTCCTAAAACTTAAACGTGACTTTCCCCAGTACCTGGAGCGGCTGATTCACATACCAGTCGTACTGTGGCGAGTTCGCCAGCCGGGGGGTAACGAACCTCTGGTCCGTCACGTTGTTGATGTTGAGTTCGAACCGCCAGGGCTTTATCACGTAGAACAAGCGCAGATCAAGCTCGTTTTGATCCTTGATCAGGTTTGAGAGGTCCGCGCCGTTGGCCAACACATAAGGGGCTCGGGTCTTGTGTACGTAGCCTCCGCCGAATCCGAAGCCGCTCAAAGGTCCGTCTTGGAACTGATAGTCCGAAAATACCGACAGACCGAATTTGACCGCAAAGGGTGACCAGATGTCTTTGAGCGGCCCTGAGGTGTAGATATTCTTGGTCGAGGAAGTTGAGAGCGTGACGTCCCAAGCGCGTGTCAATTTGCCTTGCAGTTCGCCCTCAAAGCCTCTGGCACGCTGCTTGCCTGTCGAAATCGCATACCGGGGATGCAGGGGGTCGGTCTGAAAGGAATTCGTGATCGCCGTCTCAAAAAAGTCCAATGTCCAGTTAATCAACTTGTCCTGCGACTCGCCCTTGAACCCCACCTCCTTGGTCTCACCCTTCTGGGGGCCGAGAAAGGTTCCTACTCCGCCATTACCTTCCGCCGGATCGTAGGCGAAGCTGTTGGAGGCCTCGAACGTGGTCCCCCAACTGGCGTATGCATGAATACCTCTGGTGATGGCGTAGTTCACACCCGCTTGGTAGGTTCCTGCCGATTGAACGGGGCGCGCCGGTACTCGCGGGGTTGCGTCGAGTGAGGCAAGAGGCTCGTCGCAGCAGACACGCCGTTGACCTTCGGTATCGTGCGAATATCGCGCACCCAAATTGATGGTCAAGTCATCTGACGGTCGCAGCAATGCGCCAAATTCCGCGCCTTGGTTCACTTCAACCCGGCGATAGGCGACAGCAAAGGCGCCGGCATATGTACCACCCGGGTAAAATGCGCTTACTGAGCCTGGATCGTGTATTAGTGACCAATTGGGCTGATACACGTTGAAGCCCGTGGAGTTGCCGCCGATGTAACTTCCCGCATACGGCTCCACGCCCAGTACCGAATCCGTGCGATCCGCGCCAAAGAAGAGCGTTTGCTTGTGCCCGAAGAGCTCTACATCGCCGAACAGATTCACTTCGCCGGCCCATTGGCTGTCTCTTTCATTCTCGAAATACAGGTAGACATCGGTCGTGGCAGATCTGTTGGTGGAAATCGGGCTGAAGTCGCCGACCCACACGAATTTTTGGTTGTAGTGCGCTGAATAATGCTGGCCGGCGATACTCAGGTGCCAGTTGTCTCCGAATTGATGCTCGTATTTCAACGAGGTGTTGAGCCAGTTGCCCTGCTGCTGCGCCCAAGGCGGCTGCAAGAAACCGAGTTGGTTAAACGGTATCGCGGGAATGGAATAGTTCGCGCCGTTGGCCGCGCCGCCGGGTCCTGCGGCATTGAGAGCCAGCGGGAAGCCGAAGCCCGCGCCATTTTGAAAGTAGGTGTCGGTCAAGAACCATGTGAGTGAATCACGGTCGGTGATGTCGAGCTTGAGGCTCGGCGAGACCGTAACGTGCTTGTCCCTCAAATTGTCGAAGCTGGATTCTTCGTCGAGACCCGCGATGATGATGCGACCGTAGAGCTTTTGGTCGGAGGTCAGCGAGCCGTGGACATCGACCTGCGCCGCTGTGTGATTGAACTGCCCATATTCCAAAGATGCGGAGCCGCCGAACTCCTTTTCCGGCTGCTTGGAGACCAGCACCAAGGTCCCGGCGACGAAGCTCTGGCCATAGATGCTGGATGATGATCCTTTCAGCAGATCGACCCTGCCATACGGCGACAAGTCCTGCGGCATTTCGCAGTTCATGCGGAAGCCGTCGACTTTGATCGGGAAGTCGTTGCACGTATTGATCCCACCGAACCCGCGAAAGTAATTCTGTGTCACATACGCGCTGCCCATGGAGGTCGAGTACTGACTCGAGTCAAGGTTCCCAAGCGCGCTGAGCGTCGTGATATTGGCGAACGCGAGCTCGTCGCTACTGAAAACCTTGATGCTCTGCGAAGTATCGATAACAGGCTCGGGGATCTTGGTGAGCGAGGACACATCCGTCGTGTTGAAGCGGGTCGCCGTTACCGTGACCTCCTGAAGCGCGGCCTGCACAGCGCCCGAGACCGTCTGTGGCGGCCTGGTTTCTTCAGCGTGTGCGGCCGACATGCTCAGCACACAAGAGGAGCCAAGGAGGAGCTTGCGCAGAGTCGCGCCGTCGTGGGTCCGAGCCTTGCCTGTTGGCATTGTTCTTGTATCCCCGAATTTTGTGCTGGGCTGAACGGGCGAGCGAGACGTGGGCTCACCGCGAGTTAGTCTCACTTTAATCGGACTGTCACGTTGATGTGATGCAAATACTGCAGCGCTGGCGCCCCGCGCCGGAGGATGTCGGCCGGTCGGTGGCAAGGGCCGAGGGCGGCCCACGACGCCTCATGCATTATTTGCATAATTAGCAATGGGACCCTGAAAAGGAGGGGAAATTCGCGCCCTCAGTCAAGACCGCGAAGCCGCTGCCAAATGTTCTCAACTGATGACAGGACGCGTGATATTTCGGGCTCGTTCATACGCCATTTGTCCGCCGCCGGCGCGGTATCGGTATAGCGGGAATGCGGCAGGGGATGCGCAAGATGTTGCTCGAGTGTCGAATCGATGTCGAGCTCCGCGAACTTGAGGATGCGCTTCAGCGAGGCCGCCGGGTTTGCAATCAGATCGCTGTAGCTGAGCGAGATCCATCGTCCTGGATCCAACGCTTCAAGGTCTTCCAGGATGACTCGGTTCGTGCACTCCCACTGGAACGCGGCAATCTCCTCCAAAGGTCGAGCGCGGCACTGCCGGTAGTCAGGCGGCAGCAGCAGGGACCAGGTGCCCTCGAAACCATCCACTTTCTTGTAGGTCCTGAACTTCCCAGACCGCCAGGCCTCCAAGATGCTGCTAATGTTTTCCCGCGGATCCCGCCACAGGAATACGAATCGCGATCGGGGGAAGATGCGGTCGAAGAAAGGGATGCGGAGCGCATTTTTCGGTGTCTTTTCTACGAAGACCCGATCGCTTTCGGCCTCCACCGAGTTTCCGGCTTGATCCACCAGATGCGTGGCGATCTGATGGATGATGCTATCGCGGTATTCCCCGATGGCATGTGCCGCCGTCAGCCGGTTGGAGTCGATCCCCGGTGCGCCCGGTCGCAGCTCACGGTGATTTTCCACAAGCCAGTGCGCTTCGCCTCCGAGGCTGCACACACGATCGCTCTGAACGAGCGTTTCAAAGAGCAAGGTGCTGCCGGAACGCGGCGCGGCGACTATGAAAATGGGGCGGATGAGAGATCTCGGAGGCGTGGCCCATCTTCGATCGTGCCGCTTCAAAGGGCGACACGAAGCCGTCGTCTGCCGCTCGGGAGTGTCCCTCGTGTAGGTGAAACCGCTTGCTTCCAGGAGCTGAGCCAAGGGGGCAGTGTGCTGAAGGTAATTGCGCCATCGCCCGATGGAGGTCTGATACAAGGGTTGGCGCACCTGCCAGCGACTGGGCGTCTGAATGGTGCGCTCCGTCTTGTGGAAATCCAAGCAGGCTGGGTGCCAATCGAGTCCGCAGTAGTCGATTATTGCGCGACAAGTCGTCTCCGGTTCGGCGATCAGTGCCTCATAGCAGACCTCGTGGATCGGGATGGGAAGAACGGCGCGCCAGTGTGCCATCAGCCGCTCGTGCTCCAGAAAATAGTGTCCGAAGTCCTCGAGTGTCGTGGTGTAGTCATGCTCGAGGTCAAACAGCTCCACAAAACAGGACACGCCAATATCGAGAGGATCTCGACGGCAGTAGACGACGCGCGCCTCGGGAAAGAGTCTTGCAATCAGACCGAGATGCAAAGAGTTGAGCGGCATCTTGTCGGTCACTCGAAGCGGCTCGGGCCCGGCGAGTCGGTCTATGACCCGTAGGTAATCATTCGCGAGATCGGCAAGCGCATCAGGCTCCATCAGCGCCACGCACTCAGGATATTCCGGACGCAGCAGCTTGGCCATCTTCGGGATGTCCGGCAACTCGCCGGTACCGAATACGCGCGGGTGACTGGCGAGGATCTGCTCGGTGAGAGTCGTCCCTGAGCGTGGCAGGCCCACGATGAACACGGGACGTTTCGAATCGCTAATGCGTGCAAGATCCCGTGCGAAAAAGTCGCGGCTGAATGCGCTCGTGATGCGATCGAAGTTCTTACTCACAGAACGAATGTCGAAGGGCGCACGGTTGCGCCTGAGAAGCCCGTTTGCAGCGTCGAAGTGCGCGAAGGCCCGCTCAAAGTCTGACGCTCGTTCGTAGTGTCTGCCAAGCCCCCGATGAAGCTTGATCCGATCTTCATCGCTGGCATCGGGACGCGTGACCAGTGCCTCCGCCCTACGCACCAGCGTGAATTCCGGAATGTAGTTCCGAATCCCAATCGCATTGGCGAGTGATGAGACATGTCTCGGATTCAAGCGTTGTACGGTCAGGTACTCTGAAATCGCCTCGGGAAACTCGCCGCGCTGCTCGAGGAGAACACCGAGCATGTGACGCGCCTGAAAGTGCTTCGGATCGAGGGCAATGGTGCGTCGATAGAGGAGCAACGCTTCGTCGAACGAGTTGTATTCCTTCAAGGCTTGCGCCAGATTGTATGAGGCAAAGGCCGCATCTGGACTCAATTGTAGTGCTCGTCGATACAATGCGATTGCCTGCGCCAAATCTCGGGTCAGGGTGAGGTTCGCGAGGTTATTGAGCGAGGCGACGTGATTGGGTTCGATTTGCAAAGCACGCTCGAAGCAGAGCGCCGCATTGCGTTTGTCATTTAGCGCGACGTATACCTGACCCAGATGATTGTGAGCGCGTGGATCGCTGGAATCTATCGCGATCGAGCGTTGCAGCAGCTGAAGCGCTTGCTGCGAATTGCCACTTTGCTGGGCGATGAGACCCAGGTAATGAAGCGCGGTCGGCTGATCAGGATATTGGGCGAGGACCTGACGATAAACCGTCGTCGCAAAGCCAAGGTCGCCCCGTTTGTGGCGCGAAAATGCGGACTCCAATTGCTGTTGGATTTCCTCAAGGGATGGTTTTTGCGGGGCGGGCACGATAGGGCTCGATAACTGGTGAAATCCCAGACAGGTAGCTTATATTGCCTTCATGATATCGAACGAGCCCACCGTTCCGTTGGGGAAGATTGACTGCCAGGCGCTCACCGACAAAGTCGTTTCACTGGCCGAAGAGGCCTGGCGTGAGGATCCCCGGCGGCAGCGGGACTACGATGTCCATGCTCAAACGCAATCCATTATTCTACTGTTCTGCGAGGGATGGCCAAACGTGACTGTGACGCATGGGAACGGCTGGGACCCGTTGGCCGAGGAAGCGACACCCGTGATGGAGGGGATTTTGAGTAAACACTATCCCACCGGCGGGACCATACTCCGTGCCATGGTGACCCGGCTCGGTCCCGGTTGCCGGATTGCACGACATAAGGATTCTCATCCCTCGTTCACGGTTGCCCACCGTATCCACGTGCCCCTAGTGACCAATCCTGAGGTCGAATTCATCGTGGGCCCTGAGCGCGTGCCGCCGCGGGCACATTACGCGTTTGAACTCAACAACCTGATGTTCCATCAGGTCACAAACCGCGGCGAGCGGGCGCGCATCCATTTTATTTTCGACTACGCGCCCTCCAAGAAACAGAAAGACGCCTAGACTTTGTCGGAGGACAGTAGGCTCCAAAGGCGTTCCATCGCCGCGCCGCCTGTGTTCTTGTCGCGATAGGCTACGATGCCGAGGTGGTTGCTCCAGTCACTGGCATCCACCCGCGCGAGCACCCCTGACGGCGCCCGTTTCGCAACGCATTCCGGCAGCCAAGCCACGCCGTGATCCGCCGCCGCCATCGCCTCCAGCACCTCAGCGGTTTCGGTCTCGAGAACAGTGCGTCCAAAGAGTTTCTGCGGTGCATTTTCGATAATCGCATCGACCTCGCGCGCAAAGATCGCGTTCTTCGAATACATGAGCAGGGGCAGTGGCGCGCCCTTCCGTCCGGGAAATACGCTGCGCTTTTGCGCCACCGAGGTGCTGGACGCATAGGGTGCAAACAACTCCTTGCCAATCGAAATGTGGTCGTAGCGATCGGAAGGCAGGATAATGGGCGCGTGTACGGTTTCGTAGCAAATGAGCAAGTCGATATTGCCAGTTACGAGAGCCGGGACAATCTCATGCACGTTGCCGCTTTCCACACTCCACAAGACACCCGCCCAGGCCTTCTTCGACCAGGCGTTCCACCAGACAGGCAACCGTCCTGTGAGGAGCGAGTGGGGAAGGGCAATTCGAATCTGATTTCGTCGCGGCACGACCGTGTTGGTGAGGCTCGATTTGGTCTCTGCGACCTGGGCGACGATCTCGGCGGCTCGCTCGCGGAATAGCTCGCCATCGGGTGTCAGGCGTGTGGGAAAGGAGGTGCGATCAATGAGCGCCGCACCCAGCCACAACTCGAGCGACTTGATGCGGCGACTAAACGCCGCTTGCGATACGTTGCGTAGCTGAGCTGCGCGCGTAAAGTTTCCGGTTTCCGCGACCGTCAAAAAATCTTGAAGCCACCGGATGTCCATGTTAGCGCGTAATGTGAGAGGGCTGTTTCAGGGCTTTTAGGACCTCCCCACTCATTGTGCCACGCTCGCCGTGGTCGCTCAAGAAACCCGCCGCCGATCGAGAACCAGAGTTCCTCATGCAAGCGATTGCCCCTGGCATCGAGCGCTTCGAAGGTGATTGCGTTCGGGTGTCGCTCGAAGGATCGGGTTGTGTCGAATATGATGTCGGTACCGGCATCGAGGTGAATCGTCCGATTGCCGGGGAGGATCAGTCCCCTCGACCCGACGATTTCGGCCAGCTTCTGATTGACGTGATCGGGGTCGATTTCCTCGGGCCGCTCGCCGGCCAAACCGAGAATCAAAGCCCTGTCCGTTGCATGCCCTTTGCCGGTCCACGCAAGCGAACCATAGGCGGTCGCGATCAGGCGGTGAGTCTGGGCAACACGCGGCCCAAGGTCCCGCAGGAAGAAGCCGGCCGCCTTCATGGGCCCGATCGTGTGTGATGAAGACGGGCCAATACCAATCTTAAATAGGTCGCAAAGGCCTACGGGAGGGTTGTCTACGGCGCACACTTCAGGCTGTGGCACGGTAAGTGCGAATTCGGCAGAGTTTGCGTTCAAAAGGGCGCCTCCATCGGCTTTCGCTAGGCCAAGTGTGAGCGCCCCATCTGTTGTGTTTGCCTGAGAGTATTATCCCGTCGGCGAGCACGCCATCATGCCACTTTCCAGATTTCCGAGTGTCGCGGTCCTTTTGCCTGAGAGTTTCCGGGGCGGTTGCTCCTTCGGCGCTCACGTGGCATCACGCAAGTCTCTTCCGACGACGGGGGATAGACTGAGTCGCGTCCATCGCTGGGTCAAGCGCTATGCAGAATTTGCAATAGAAGGTGGTTAGAAGCCTTATGTCACGCGTATTAGTGGGACTATCATGCCTTACTGGCATTGGGAGTCCTATGGCCGAGTCAACGAGTATTACGAAGCGGATAGCTCTGCTCCTAGTTGCCTTGTTGACGTTGACGGCGTTGGGCCAGGGCGTCTTGGCGCAGGATGCCCCGCTCGATGAGAGAGGTCGTCGGGAGGCCCTCCGTCTAATCGATGTGTGGCTTGAAAGCCAGCAGGTATTCCAACGGACGCCGTCGCTGTCTGCGGCGATCGTTCAAGGCGGACAACTCACCTGGTCTAAAGGGTATGGAACACTGGATTCGGGACACCACATTCCAACGACGGCGCAGACTCTCTACTCGATTTGTTCTATCTCTAAGCTGTTCACATCGGTCGCGGTCATGCAACTCTGGGAGCGAGGCAGTATCCGATTGGACGACCCGCTGACAACCTACCTACCTTGGGCACGGCTCAAATCTCTAGAAGAGGACAGCCTCCCAATCACGCCTCGTGCCGTGCTCAGCCACTCGGCGGGATTGCCGCGAGAATCCGATTTCCCGTACTGGACCGGCCCTGATCTCTCATTTCCGACGCAGGCTCAGCTGCAGGCGAAAATCGCGGAACAAGCACCCCTCTGGCCAGCCTCGCGTTGGTTTCAGTACAGCAACTTAGGGTTTGCCCTTCTCGGCAACATCGTTTCGGCCGAGTCTGGCGAGACGTACGGCGACTATGTGCAGGCCAATATACTCGACCCACTGGGCTTGAAGGACACGCACCCCTTCATGCCAATGGCGCTCTATAACAAGCGCCTCGCGGTCGGCTGGAGCGCCATCACTCGCGACGGAGCTCGTGAGATCCTAAATCCCTTTGACACGCGCGCTATGAGTCCCGCCGCGGGTTACACATCGACTGCGGAAGATCTCGGCCGATTCGCAGCGTGGCAATTTCGTTTACTACGCACCAACCGGCCCGAAATACTAAGGCCTTCGACATTACGTGAGATGCAACGAGTCCAGTTCACGGATCCAGGAGGGCAAGTCGAGCGAGGTCTCGGGTTCAACGTCGTGCGAAAGGCTGGACAGACTTACGTGGGTCACGACGGCGATTGTCCAGGCTATCACTCAGTCGTGCTCCTCAGGCCGGCGACCGAAACCGCGGTCGTTCTACTTTCAACGGGGGAGCACCCGAAATCATACGCGCACTCCGTCTTCGATCTCATAGATAAGCGGCAGGCGCTTAAGCCTGAACCTGCCGTGCAACCGGCAGCCGCGGCTCTTGAGTCTTATGCCGGTAGATATTCCGCGCAGCCATGGCACTCAGAAGTCGTCATAGTGCCGTGGGACGCTGGGCTCGCGGTGTTGTGGCTACCCTCGGCGAATCCCGCGGACGATTTGGAGTTGTGGAGGCATAAGGGGGGCGACGTGTTCCGCCGACTTCGTGCGGACGGCAGCGAGGCAGACGAAGTTCGGTTCGAGCGCGACAAGACGGGTCACGTGAATCGTTTCACAGAATACAGTAATCCTCATGACCGACTTCCATGACAATACTTCTGCGAATAGCAGGCCGCCGGTCGGCGGTTCGACTACCCGGCGCCGCGCCGGGTTGGACGTCGCCGCTTCAGTGGCGGCGGTCCGGAGCGAAGCGGGGGACGAGCGGCGCAGCCGCGAGCACAGCGCCGCAGCGGCGCTGAACGCCCAAAGGGCGGCCCCGATAAGGGGTGAGCGCGCAGCGCGAATAATCCGTCCGGGCG
>Ga0137412_10002719_pt1 | contig 14009 bp, 14 predicted proteins | sample CZODoug2_1_16fun_FD_122160 | JGI IMG/M metagenome (GOLD analysis project Ga0137412, IMG submission 122160) | Vadose zone soil fungal communities from Angelo Coast Range Reserve, California, USA - CZODoug2_1_16fungal (Hybrid Assembly) | ecosystem: Environmental > Terrestrial > Soil > Vadose zone... | reverse complement strand
CCCTGGCGCCGCCGCCAACTTCCTCGCCCGATCCTCGGGGTCCGCGACAAAGAGTTCTGGAATCACGTATTTCGCTCCCGTTGTAAATCCGATTCGACCATTGCAACGACAATTTCATGGAATGACTTCGTGGGCTTCCAGCCAAGTGACTCCCACGCCTTCGTCGCATCACCGACCATGGCGGCTCGCTCGGCGGGCCGAATGAAGCTCTCGTCGCTGCTCACCAATTCCTGCCAATCGCTGATGCCCGCGACGGCGAATGCGGCGGCGACGAAGTCCGCGATCGAATGTGCAACGCCGGTGGCGACCACGAAATCGTCGCCCTTGCCGTGCACCGCCATCCGGTACATGGCATCGACGAAATCCGGTGCCCAGCCCCAATCGCGCCGGACGCTGAGATCACCGAGTACCAGGCGGTCCTGCCTGCCCGCTGCGATGTCGGCAACAGCCGTGGTGATCTTGCGCGTCACGTAGCGGGTGGGACGGCGCGGTGACTCGTGGTTGTAGAGGATCGCGTTGGACGCCTCGAGGCCGCGAGCCCGGTAGACCTGACACAGACTGTGGCCCAACACCTTCGACGCCCCGTACGGTGAGATCGGACGTATCGGGGTGTTTTCGGTCTGCGGCGAGTCGGGCGAACCCGCGAAGATCTCGCAGCTCGACGCATTCACGAAGACGATCGACTTGCCGGTGCGATCCTGCGTCCGCACGCAGGCGTCGAGCAGCGCCGCCGTCGACAGCGCGTTCACCTCGGTGGCGTAGACCGGGTTCTCCCAAGAGGCCGCCACCGACGACATCCCGGCGAGGTGAAACACGAAGTCGGGCTCGACGGCGTCGACGACGGCCGCAACGGACTCGGCGTCGGTCAGGCGGGCAGGGTGGATGGTGACCGATGGCCGGACGTCCGTCGGCTTCGTACCGGCACGCACTACGCCATGCACGTCGATGGCTTCCCGCAACAGCTGGTCTGCGAGGTAGTGGCCATCCTGACCGGTGATGCCCGTGATGACGGCGGTGGCTCCTGCGGTCATGTCGGCCATCCCGCGAGATCGTCCACTGCCGCATAGAGCGCCGCGGCGTACTGCTCTTCGGTGAACTGGTCGACGTGACGACGAACCTTGTCAGGGTCGAAGGATGACGTCTCGAATCGATCGAGCGCCTCGGCGATCGCGACCGCTTCGGGTTCGTCGAAGTAGATCCCGGTGATGCCCTCGTGCACGGTGTCGAGGAATCCGCCCCAGCGCAGTACGACGCTGGGCTTTCCCCACACCCCTGCCTCGATCGGGGTCAACCCGTAATCCTCGTGGCTCGCGGCGAGCAGCGCCCGGCAATGCTTGTACAGCCAGGACATCTGGCCGTCGGTGAGGTCGCTCAGCATCAGCACGTTGGGGGTCTTGCCCGCTGCGATCCGCTCCGCGTCAGGGCCGCGACCGACGACCACCAAGCGCTGCGGGCGGCCCGCGAAGGCGCCGACGACGGCGTCGACGTTCTTGTATGGCAGAAGCCGGGAGACGCACAGGTAGAAGGCCTCGTCGGGATCCGACTCGCCGTCCGCGGACAACCACCTCAACAACTCCGGGATCGGTTCCGTCGTAGCGTCTCTCGACATCGCCACGGGAGGAAACAGCACATCGGCCGAGATTCCGTAGGCATCGGCGATCCGGCGCTGGACGACGGTGGACACTGCCAAGTAGCGGTCGCACGACAAGGCCGCACGGCGGTCCCATGACCGCATTCGTCCCGACGTCGCGGCGAGAACGGTGCGCTTCAACAGGCCGCTGTCCTCGCCGAGATACATGTCGGGCAGGTAGAGCCAGCGGGCCGGCGAGTGGCAGTGCACCAACTTTCGGCCGGTGGTCGTGAATCCGTGTGCCCAACCGCTCGAACTAGCCAGCACCACATCGGCATCCACGTGCATCGCATTCGCTGCAAACGGCAGGATTGGCAGCGCCGCCCGATGGTGCTTGCGAAAGACCCCCAGCGAATTCAACCGAGACACCCGAATGTCGCGCTCGGCGAATTCCGGATAAGTGTTCGGGGGGTCGTACAGCAACGTGTATATCGGCGCGTCGGGAAACGCGCGACTCATCGAGAGGACGACCTTCTCGGCGCCTCCGCGCTGGGTCAGATAATCGTGGGCAATCGCTACGCGTGGTCGGTCAACGCCGTTGTAACTGCCGACAGGACGCACGCTGGACTTCCCTCTCGAACGTGTCATTTTGGCGGATGGTCGCGACCCCAACTCGGCCGACGCATCGACGTGTCCATAAAACCGCATAATGGGATCAGTTACAACTCCTGGCAAACTTTCGCAGGTCGACCCGTCGTCGTGTCGGGTGCCCTAGGCGCGGCCTTCTTAAGGCCTGACTAAGAGCGCGGGGCGCTTTGTGACTACCATCGCTACCCATGACGAGTGTTACCGAACCGGCGGCCGAACACCAGATCGACATCCACACCACCGCCGGCAAGCTGGCCGACCTCCGCAAACGGACCGACGAGACGCTGCACCCGGTGGGCGAGGCGGCCGTCGAGAAGGTGCACGCCAAGGGCAAGCTGACCGCGCGCGAGCGCATCTTCGCCCTGCTCGACGACGACTCGTTCGTCGAACTCGACGCGCTGGCCAAGCACCGCAGCACCAACTTCGGACTTGGCGACAACCGTCCGCTCGGAGACGGTGTCGTCACCGGTTACGGCACCATCGACGGTCGCGACGTCTGCATCTTCAGCCAGGACGCGACGGTGTTCGGCGGCAGCCTCGGCGAGGTCTACGGCGAGAAGATCGTCAAGGTGCAGGAGCTCGCCCTCAAGACGGGCCGCCCGCTGATCGGCATCAACGACGGCGCAGGCGCGCGCATCCAGGAGGGCGTCGTCTCCCTTGGGCTCTACAGCCGGATCTTCCGCAACAACATCCTGGCCTCCGGCGTCATCCCGCAGATCTCGCTGATCATGGGCGCCGCCGCGGGCGGGCACGTCTACTCCCCCGCCTTGACCGACTTCGTCATCATGGTCGACCAGACCAGCCAGATGTTCATCACCGGACCCGACGTCATCAAGACGGTCACGGGCGAGGAAGTGACCATGGAGGAGCTGGGCGGCGCGCACACCCACATGGCCAAGTCGGGCACGGCGCACTACGTCGCCTCCGGCGAACAGGACGCCTTCGAATACGTCCGCGACCTGCTGAGCTACCTGCCCCCCAACAGCGCCGCCGAGCCGCCGCGCTACCCGGCCCCTCCGCACCCCGGCGCCGTCGAGGACAACCTCACCGAGGAGGACCTCGAGCTCGACACGCTGATCCCGGACTCCCCCAACCAGCCCTACGACATGCACGAGGTCATCACCAGGATCCTCGACGACGACGAGTTCCTCGAGGTTCAGTCTGGCTACGCGACCAACATCATCGTCGGGTTCGGTCGCGTCGACGGCCGCCCGGTGGGCATCGTGGCCAACCAGCCCACCCAGTTCGCCGGCTGCCTGGACATCAACGCCTCGGAGAAGGCCGCCCGGTTCGTGCGGACCTGCGACTGCTTCAACATCCCGATCGTCATGCTGGTGGACGTGCCTGGCTTCCTGCCGGGCACCGACCAGGAGTTCAACGGCATCATCCGCCGCGGCGCCAAGCTGCTCTACGCCTACGGCGAGGCCACCGTCGCCAAGATCACCGTCATCACCCGCAAGGCCTACGGCGGCGCGTACTGCGTGATGGGGTCCAAGGACATGGGCTGCGACGTCAACGTCGCATGGCCGACCGCTCAGATCGCCGTGATGGGCGCGTCCGGCGCCGTCGGCTTCGTCTACCGCTCCCAACTCAAGGAAGCCGCAAGCAAGGGCGAGGACGTCGACTCGCTGCGGCTGGAACTTCAGCAGGACTACGAGGACACCCTCGTCAACCCCTACGTCGCCGCTGAGCGGGGTTACGTCGATGCGGTCATCCCGCCGTCGCACACCCGCGGTTACATCTCGGCTGCGCTGCGCCTGCTGGAGCGCAAGATCGTGCAGCTGCCGCCGAAGAAGCACGGCAACATCCCCCTGTGAGCGCCGAGGAGAGCGAACCCACCGTGGCCGAGATCAAGATCGTCAAGGGCAAGCCCACCGACGAAGAGGTGGCGGCACTGGTGACCGTGCTGGCAGGCGTATCGGGTGGTGGGCAGGTGGACGAGGGACCGCAGATCGTCGACCTGTGGGGCCACCCGGTCGACAAGCTGCGCTACGCCGCCATCAGTTGGGAGCGCATCACCCGGGTGGAGCGCACGCACCTTCGTCGATGACGCGTGTCGTGCTGGCCTCGGCCTCGTCAGGCCGGCGTCAGGTGTTGCGCCAGGCGGGTATCGACCCTCTGGTGATCGTGTCGGGTGTCGACGAGGACCTGGTCGTCGCAGGCCTGGACGTGCACGCGTCCCCTGGTGACACCGTCTGCGCGCTCGCCGCCGCCAAGGCCGATCAGGTCGCACACGAGCTCGATCCAGCGTTGGCGGCCGACTGCGTGGTGCTGGGCTGCGACTCGATGCTGTTCATCGACGGCGAACTGCGTGGCAAGCCGGCAGACGCCGACGCGGCGCGCGCCGCATGGGCCACGATGGCCGGGCGATCGGGTGAGCTCTACACCGGACACAGTGCGCTGCGCATGCGCGACGGAGCCGTGGTGCATCGTGGATCTCAATTCGGTTGCACCACAGTCTATTTTGGAACCCCCACCGAAGAGGACCTGAGCGCCTACCTGACCAGCGGTGAACCACTGTGGGTGGCTGGGGCATTCACCCTCGACGGCCTTGGCGGCTGGTTCGTCGAACGCATCGATGGCGATCCGTCCAACGTGATCGGGATCAGCCTGCCGCTGACCCGACGCATGCTCGAGAGCGCGGGCCTGTCGATTTCTACGCTGTGGCAAGCGAACCCGGTTACCTGAGCGCTACATCAGGTCGTTGGCGGGCACGTCGTCGCGGTGTTCGCGGTACCACGCCACCGTCCGCTCGAGGCCGTCATCGAGGCCGACGGCCGGCGACCAGCCAAGCGCGCGCATCTTGGTGATGTCCGGGCAGCGCCGCGGGGTGCCACCCGCCTGAAGCTCGCCGGGCTGGATGTCCAGATCGATGCCGACGATCTTGCCGATGCGGGCGGCGAGGTCGCGAATGCTGACTTCCTCGTCGCTGCCGATGTGGTAAACCTCGCGGTGGCCGCCCTTTTCGTACATCGCCAGGATGCCCTCGACGATGTCGTCGACGTAGCAGAACGAGCGGGTCTCGGTGCCGTCACCCTGGATCGGGAATGCGCCATCGCCTGCCTCCTGGGCAGCCAGCGCCCGCAGGATGAACTGGGGCTCGACGTGCTTCCAGCCCATGTTCGGCCCAAACACGTTGTGCGGCCGGAAGACCTGCACCTGACGGTAGTGATCCTGGCCGTAGTTGAACGCGATCAGCTCGCTGACGATCTTGGAACCGCCATAGGAGAATCTGGGGTTGAGGCTGTCGGGCAACATCAGCGGAATGGTCTCGGGCGTTGGGACGATCGCAGGCGTCTGATAGACCTCCGCGGTCGATGCGACCACCAGGTCCGGCACGCCGACCTCACGGCCCGCGTTGACCACGGCGAGCGCACCCCGCAGGCCGACGTCGAGAACCAGTTCCGGTCTCTTGTAGAAGTTTTCGGTGCCGTTGATGGCCGCGAGGTGCATCACCACCTCGGCACCCTTGAACGCACCCTCGAGCGCATCTTGGTCGCGCACGTCGCAGGTGAACAGCTCGACGTCATCGGCGACCTCGGCGAACCGGCTGGCGTCGCCGCGCACCATCGAGTCGACCACGGCGACGTCCCAGCCGTCACGTACCAGGCGCTTGACCAGGTAGGCGCCGATGAATCCGCCACCGCCAGTGACGACTACGCGCTTAGCCATTGGACGGCGCCGTTCCGCGCCGGCCGACGGCGAAGTAGGAGTCACCCAGTTCGGAGGTGGGCAGGTGGCTGAAGTGGTTCCAGTAGTCGTACACGAAGCCATCGGGGCTCATGAACTCGTTGATGGTGCGGGGCGAGATCGTGCCAAGCGACGGATGGTTGTTGGCGATCACCACCACCGAGGCTCCGCTGACCGCGTCACCGAAACGGGTGAAGACCAGCTCGTCGGGGAACTCCGCGGCCAGCACCTCCTGGGGGGTGATCGGATCGTAGACACCGATCTGGGCGTCCGGGTGCGCCTTCTTCAGCGCGTCGAGCACCTTGATCGACATCGAGCCACGCAGGTCGCTGGTCTCGGGCTGACCCTTGAAGGCCATCCCGAGGATGTTGATCTTCAGCGGACCGGCGAGCTCACGCCGCTCGATCTCGCTGCTGATGAAGTCGACGGTCTCCTGCGGCTGGCGCTCGTTGACCAGACGTCCCGCCCCGGTGATCTCCAGCGAGATGCCGCGAGTGCGGGCGCTCTCCATCAGGATGTGCGGGTCCTTCTCCAGGCACGGCCCGCCCACCAAACCTGGCTGCGGGATGTTCGTGCGGTTGTAGCCCAGCTTGCCCGCGGAGATGACCTCGTGGGCGCTGACACCGAACGCGTCGCACACCCGGGCAACCTCGTTGGCGAACGCGAACTGGACGTCGCGGAAGGTGTTGCTCACCAGCTTGATGATCTCGGCGGTCTCGATGCCCGACACCAGCACGATGGAGCTGGTCAGTCTGCGGAACACGGCGGCGGCCCGATCGGCGACGGCCTGATCGTCGGCGCCGACGATCTGCGGCAACTCACGCAGTTCCTGCAGGGCCTTGCCCTCCAGGGTGCGCTCCGGGCACATGGCGATGTCGAACTTCTTGCCGCTGGCGGCCAGGATCGGGGACACCACGTCGCGGGTGGTGCCGATCTTGACCGTCGAACGGAGGATGACCAGGGCGCCGTCGCGCATGTTCGCGGCGATGTCACGTGCGGCCGCCTCGATCATGTCGACGCGCGCCACGCCGTCCGGTGCCAGCGGTGTGCCGACCGTGATGATGTACGTGCCGCAGGTGAAACTGTCGTCGAACTTCTCCGCGGCGACGAGTTTCTGCGACTTCGTGACCCCGGCGAGCGCGTCGGGCAGACCCGTCTCGGTGAAGTGCGGGACGCCCTCATTGGTCAGATCGACGAGATCTTTTCGCTTCTCGATCCCGATGACCGAGTTGCCCGCCTCGGCAAGCACGGTGGCCAACGTGAGGCCGACGTAGCCGAGCCCGACGATTCCGACATCGAAATTTGCTGGCAAACTCATCATTCCTCAGTTTCTACCTGATCGAACGTTGCGACAACAACTCAGAACCTTACTTGCTGAGTCACCATTTGCGCGCGAGCTAGGCTCATGGTGTGCCGCTGCCCACAGATTCGCATCCCGCGTTTGCCGCCTACGCCCACCCCGATCGCCTGGTCACCGCCGACTGGCTGGCAGGCAACCTCGGCCGTCCCGGCCTTGCCATCGTCGAGTCCAACGAAGACGTGCTGCTCTACGACACCGGCCACGTCCCAGGCGCGGTGAAGATCGACTGGCACACCGATCTCAACGACCCCCACGTCCGCGACTACATCGATGGCAAGCAGTTCGCCGCGCTGATGGATCGCAAGGGCATCAGCCGTGACGACACGGTCGTGATCTACGGCGACAAGAGCAACTGGTGGGCGGCGTACGCGCTGTGGGTGTTCACCCTGTTCGGTCACCCCGACGTCCGGTTGCTCGACGGCGGGCGTGATCTCTGGGTCAGCAACGGCCGCGACACCACTCTGGAGGTGCCGAGCAAGCACACCACGGGCTACCCGGTGGTCGACCGCGACGACGCCGCGATCCGGGCCTTCAAGGACGACGTCCTCGGCAAACTCGGGACCGAGCCGCTGATCGACGTCCGCTCACCGCTTGAGTACACCGGCGAGCGGACCCACATGCCCGACTACCCAGAAGAGGGCGCGTTGCGCGGCGGTCACATCCCCACCGCGAAGTCGATCCCGTGGGGCAAGGCGGCCGACGACAACGGACGGTTCCGCAGCCGCGCCGAACTCGACGATCTGTACGGGTTCCTCACCTCGGACGACAAGACGGTCGTGTACTGCCGCATCGGCGAGCGGTCCAGCCACACCTGGTTCGTGCTGACCCATCTGCTCGGGCTGCCCGGCGTGCGCAACTACGACGGCTCTTGGACCGAGTGGGGCAACGCGGTGCGCGTGCCCGTTGCCGTCGGAACCGAACCAGGTGGAGCGCCCGGCGCCTCATGAGTACGGTGTCTTCCCTGCCGGCCGCCTTAGCCGAGGTGGTGTCCGACTTCGCCGACATGCAGGGGCAGGACAAGCTGCAGCTGCTGCTGGAGTTCGCGAACGAATTGCCGTCGCTGCCAGAAGATCTCGAAGAAGCGGCCATGGAGCCGGTGCCCGAGTGTCAGTCGCCGCTGTTCCTGCACGTCGACGCCTCGGACCGTGCGCACGTCCGGTTGTTCTTCAGCGCCCCTGCCGAGGCACCGACGACGCGTGGATTCGCCGCGATCCTGGCCGCCGGGCTCGACGATCACACGGCCGACGAGATCCTGGCCGTGCCCGACGACTTCTACTCCGAGTTGGGTCTCGCCGCGTTGATCAGCCCGCTGCGGCTGCGCGGCATGTCTGCCATGCTTGCGCGGATCAAGCGGCGCCTGCGCGCAGCCTGATCAACCGAGATTTACCTACCCACCGGTAACCAATACCGGCTCGCCGGGGCTGGTGTCGCGCCCCTTAAACTGCGCGGGATACATTCTTAAAGACGTTTCTTAGAGACACATGCCATCAGGAGGCGCAGTGCCCAGCCACGCCAGCTCGAAGATCACCAAGGTGCTCGTCGCCAACCGCGGTGAGATCGCCGTCCGGGTGATCCGCGCGGCCAAGGACGCCGGGCTGGCCAGCGTGGCCGTTTACGCCGAACCCGACGCCGACGCCCCACACGTGCGACTCGCCGACGAGGCGTTCGCCCTTGGCGGCCAGACCTCGGCCGAGTCGTACCTGGTGTTCGAGAAGCTCCTGGACGCGGCCGAGAAATCCGGCGCCAACGCGATCCACCCCGGCTATGGATTCCTTTCGGAGAACGCCGACTTCGCGCAGGCCGTGATCGACGCGGGTCTGATCTGGATCGGGCCGAGCCCGCAGTCGATCCGCGACCTCGGCGACAAGGTCACTGCCCGCCACATCGCCGCAAAGGCGAAGGCTCCTTTGGTCCCCGGCACGGCCGAGCCCGTCAAGGACGCCGACGAGATCATCGCGTTCGCCAAGGAATTCGGCGTTCCCATCGCCATCAAGGCGGCGTTCGGCGGCGGCGGGCGCGGCATGAAGGTGGCCCGCACCATCGAGGAGATCCCCGAGCTGTTCGACTCCGCCACCCGCGAGGCCGTCTCGGCATTCGGTCGCGGTGAGTGCTTCGTCGAGCGCTACCTTGACAAGCCGCGCCACGTCGAGGCGCAGGTCATCGCCGATACGCACGGCAACGTCGTGGTCGCGGGCACCCGCGACTGCTCGCTGCAGCGGCGCTTCCAGAAGCTCGTCGAGGAGGCGCCTGCGCCGTTCCTGACCGACGCGCAGCGCAAGGAGATCCACGAGTCGGCCAAGCGGATCTGCAAGGAGGCCGGCTACTACGGCGCGGGCACCGTCGAGTACCTGGTCGGCCAGGACGGGCTGATCTCGTTCCTCGAGGTGAACACCCGCCTGCAGGTCGAGCATCCGGTGACCGAGGAGACCGCGGGCATCGATCTGGTGCTGCAGCAGTTCAAGATCGCCAACGGCGAAGCGCTGGACATCACCGAGGACCCGACGCCCCGCGGGCACTCCTTCGAGTTCCGCATCAATGGCGAGGACGCCGGCCGCGGCTTCCTGCCAGCGCCGGGACCGGTGCTCAAGTTCGATCCCCCGACGGGCCCCGGCGTGCGCCTGGACTCCGGTGTCGAGAGTGGTTCGGTGATCGGCGGCCAGTTCGACTCGATGCTGGCCAAGCTGATCGTGACCGGCGCGAACCGCGACGAGGCGTTGGCCCGTTCGCGGCGTGCGCTGGCCGAGTTCGACATCGAGGGCTTGGCCACGGTCATTCCCTTCCACCGCGCCGTCGTATCCGACCCTGCCTTCATCGGTGACGGTGAGGGCTTCACCGTCCACACCCGCTGGATCGAGACCGAGTGGGACAACAAGATCGAGCCGTTCACCGGCGGTGCTCCGCTCGACGAGGAGGAGGCCCTCCCGCGTCAGAAGGTCGTCGTCGAGATCGGCGGCCGTCGCGTCGAGGTATCGCTGCCCGGCGACCTCGCGATCGGCAACGGCGGCGGCGGAGCTGCAGGCGCGGCCGGTGTGATTCGCAAGAAGCCCAAGGCCCGCAAGCGCGGCGCGCAGGCTGGTGCGGCCGCCTCGGGTGACTCCGTGACCGCGCCGATGCAGGGCACCGTCGTGAAGGTCGCCGTCGAGGAGGGCCAGACGGTCGCCACGGGCGATCTCATCGTGGTGCTCGAGGCCATGAAGATGGAGAACCCGGTCACCGCTCACAAGGACGGCACGATCACCGGGCTCTCCGTCGAGGCAGGCACCGCCGTCACGCAGGGCACCGTCCTCGCGGAGATCAAGGACTAGTCGCCAGCCAGTCGGTGAACCGGGTGGCGGCGAGCACTGCGTCGTCACCGGTCACCAGGCTGTGTTGCTCGTCAACTGGCGTGCCGAAGTAGGTCGCCTGCGGATCGATGACGACGGTCTTGCCGTCTCCCTGCTTGGCGAGGACGGCCCTGGCCATGTCCGCGAACGAGAACTTGTCCGGCCCACCGATGTTCACGATGCCGCCGACTGGAGGGCCGACGGCGACACGCGCCACCTCGGCGGCCACGTCGTCGGACGCGATCAGCTGGATCAGTCCATCCGGCACCCGGACCTCGTCGCCGACCACCAGCGAGCCGGTGATCGCCTCGGCGAATTCGTGGAACTGCGTGGCGCGTACCACGGTGTACGGGATGCCGGAATCGACGAGCGTCTTCTCCTGGACCACCTTGGCGCGCATGTAGCCACTGTCGGGCAGGCCTTCCGCGCCGACGATCGACAGTGCAACGTAGTGCGCGATGCCTGCGGTCTTCGCGGCCGCCGCCAGGTTCGTCGTGGACGTCGAGAAGAACTGCAGCACTTCGCCGTCCGCGAATGACGGCGAGTTGACCACGTCGATCAGGACGTCGGCACCGGCCAGGGCATCGGCGAGTCCCTCTCCGGTGAGCACGTCCACGCCCGTCGACCGCGACGTAGCCACCACCTGGTGGCCCTGCGCGGTGAGCAAGTCGACGACCTTGGTTCCGATGAGCCCGCTGGCTCCGATGACGGTGAGTTTCATGTGGCGCACGCCCTATTCATTGGTGCCGCTCGACGTGAGACGCTGACCGGGTGGAGCCCGTCGAGATCAACAATGGCCAGTGGTATCTGCGCGCACTACGGTACGACGACCGCGTCGACGACCGTGACGCTCTCGCCGACCTCGGGGAGTCCGACCTCGACTACGTGCACGACGCCGAGGACGGGTGGGCCGACGACACCCTTTACACGTGGGCCGTGTGCGAGCCGTCGACCGGTGAACTGCTCGCCGAGATCACGTTGGATCCGAAGACGGCGTACATGCACAGCAGGGCGCGGCCCGGCCATCAGGATGCCGCCGCCATGGCCGAGGACACCGTCCGTCGATACGCCTCGGAGGTGCTGAATCTGCGGGTGCACACGTGAGCCCGAAGATCGTCACCGTCACCGGCGCTGCGGGCCAGATCGGCTATGCCGCGCTCTTCCGGATCGGTGCGGGTGCCCTGCTCGGTCGCGGCGTGCCCGTGACGCTGCGGCTGCTCGAGTTGCCGTCAGCCGTGCGCGCCGCCGAGGGCGTGGTGATGGAACTCATCGACAGCGCCTTCGACCTGCTTTGCGACGTCGAGATCCACGACGACCCGGTGCGGGCGTTCGACGGCGTCGACGTCGCCCTGCTGATCGGCGCGAAGCCGCGGAGCAAGGGCATGGAACGCGCCGATCTCCTTGCCGCCAATGCCGCGATCTTCGCCGAGGCGGGGCGTGCGCTGAACGCGGGCGCTGGCGCCGACGTCAGGATCGTGGTGGTCGGCAACCCGGCGAACACGAACGCGCTCGTCGCGTCGGCGCACGCACCGGACATCCCCGCCGAGCGGTTCACCGCGCTCACCCGGCTCGACCACAACCGGGCGGTCGCCGCGCTGGCCGCGCACGCCGGCGTCCACGTCACCGACGTATCCCGAGTCACGGTGTGGGGCAACCATTCTCCCACCATGTACCCCGATATCTTCCACGCCGTCGTCGGTGGCCGCCCAGGCGCCGAGTACGCCGCCGACTTGGATTGGCTCACCGAGGATTACATCCCGACCGTGGCCAAGCGCGGCACCGCGATCATCGAGGCACGCGGCACGTCGTCGGCGGCGTCGGCGGCCAATGCCGCGATCGATCACGTCAGGGACTGGGTCGACGGCACCGACCCCGACGACTGGACCTCGGTGGCACTGCCGTCGCCCGGCGTCTACGGCATCCCCGAGGGCGTGGTGTCCTCGTTCCCGGTGCGGGCCGTCGACGGCGCCTGGCAGATAGTGCAGGGCCTCGACATCAACGAGTTCTCCATGGCGCGGATCGACGCGTCGGTGGCCGAGCTCGCCGAGGAACGCGCCGCGGTGGCCGCGCTGGGCTTGCTCTAAGTCGCCTTCACCTTCAGATACTGCGTAATGCCAAGGCGCTCAAAGGCCCGCCGTCGTCCCGGCGAGAGACTTGGTAGGGCCGCCGCAGCGTCGATCACCTCGGGCTGGGTCACGTCGTAGGTTTCGCCCTTGAACGAGATCGTGGCCCGCCCAGCGGCAATCACGTTCCGCAGCCAGTCCACTTGGATCCCGTATGCCAGGGGAATGACGAACCCGTCTTGCACACGCTCGACGCCGACCGGCGTCGAGTACTGCTTGCCTGACTTTCTGCCGGTATGCCGGATGGCGGCGGCGTACCAGTATTTGCGTCCGGCGAGCGTACTCATGAGCGGGTTGAGCAAGTACTTGTTCGAGGTACGAATCGCGGCCAGTAGCGGACGAGGCCAGGTTGCTGGTGCTATCGCCATCCTGCTGACGATACGCGACTGCCGACGGTGGTTCTAAGCCAACCATTTTGGCTCCTCAGGCCCAATACCATGGGGCACCGACACTTTCGGTGATGGGACCGCCGTTTGTCCACAGTCCGGGTTTCATCCACAGGCGTGGGTTCGGCGGGTAGTCGCGGTCGGTGCGGGCCGGTAGATTCGAAAGCATGTTCGACCTTCTCGACACGGCCACCGGCACCTCCGGCGCTGTCGCGACCCTCGCGTGGGCACGGGTCGAGAACGCCGCCTGCGCACGCCGGTTGGCCGGGATGGTCGCCATGCTCGACGCCCTCTACGCCGCGAGCGGATCAGCCAACCGCGACCAGTGGTACCTAGACAACTGGGGTGCCGCCAGCGCCGAGATCGGTGCTACTCAACAAATCACGTCAGGATTGGCCTCGCACCTGCTGCTGATCGCCACCGCCCTACGCGACCGCCTCCCCAAAGTCTCCGCCGTCTTCGCCGACGGACTGATCGGATACCGCCTGGTCGCCACCATCGTGCACCGCACCGCACTGATCAAGGCTCCCGACGCGAAGCACGCCGTCGATGCCGCACTCGCACGTCTCGTTCAGCAGTGGGGGCCGATGTCGTTGGACAAGACCGACCAGGCCATCGACGCACTGATCGCCGAGCACGACCCGTACGCGGTGCGCCGCATGCAGGAGAGGGCCCGCGGCCGCGCCATCGACGTCTTCCTCGACGACGCCTCGGGACTGGCAACGCTATGGGGCACCCTGTTCGCCACCGACGCCGCTGCGTTCGACCAACGACTGGACGCGCTGGCCTCCACGGTGTGCGAGAACGATCCCCGCACGCGCGATCAACGCCGCTCCGACGCCATGGGCGCCCTAGCGCACCGGCAAGACCGCTTGGCCTGCCTCTGCGGCAACGAGCACTGCCTCGGCG
>Ga0137412_10002718_pt1 | contig 14012 bp, 16 predicted proteins | sample CZODoug2_1_16fun_FD_122160 | JGI IMG/M metagenome (GOLD analysis project Ga0137412, IMG submission 122160) | Vadose zone soil fungal communities from Angelo Coast Range Reserve, California, USA - CZODoug2_1_16fungal (Hybrid Assembly) | ecosystem: Environmental > Terrestrial > Soil > Vadose zone... | reverse complement strand
GCCTGTGTTCCATCAGGAACTCTACCCCGTGCTCTTTGAGCGTGATGGGGAAGGGTTCTTCTTCGCTCACTTTTTGCAGGACTTCTACGTTATCGACATCGAGCTCGTAGCCGCCGGGAGCACGTTTGTCCGCTCTCACCCTGCCGGTCACGATCACGCTTGATTCCTGGGTCAGGCCGCGCACGCGCTCAAACACTTCAGGCGGGACTGCAGCCTTGGGCACGATGCCTTGTACCGTGCCTGTTCCGTCGCGAAAGATGGGGAACAGAAGCTTTCCGCTTTCGCGCAGGTTATAGAGCCATCCCCTTAGTGTTACGGCTTTGCCTTCATGCTGGTTCAGGGTTGCGATGGTGGCCAAAGGAGCGGCCACTGCTTCATTCTTGTTTTCTTCTGCCATTTCCACCTACAGCTCGAGCATCTTGAATGTCTCTGCGGCCCGGCTAGCCACGTGCTCTGGCGACTCCTCGGGCAGGTAATTGATTTCCAATACTGCGGCGGACAACTGCGGCGCGCTGCGCAGCTCCTTCATGGTGTCCGCCCAGGGAATGGTTCCGTCTCCCGGCCAAAGGTGCTCGTCCTTCTGCCCGTGGTTGTCATGAATATGTACAGATCGGATGAGCGGACTCAACTCACCGATTGCCGCGGCGATGCCGCTCCCGATATGCGCATGACCCAGGTCGAGACACACGCCTACATCTTTAAAGTGGCCGATTCTCACGATCTCGAGCAGGTTGACCGCCTCGGTCACTTCGTTCTGGAGGTTTTCGAGCAGGATCTTTACTCCCAGCGGCCGGGCAAAGGCCTGGAGATGCTCGATCGCAGTCATGGCATGCTCCAGTGTCCGTGGGCTCCAACGGTCTTCGCGCTCGCCGAGGTGCAGAATCAGGTGGCGCAGCGGCATCTCTTCGGCGGTTTCAAGGGCTCGCTTGACTTCGTCCATGGCGTCGATGCGGCGCGACTTTTCGGGATGAACGACATTGACGGCCGGAGAGCCGCCTCGTCCCATCTCGGTATCCCCAAACATCGGCATGTGCATGGAAAACGGCTCTACGGGGTTAGCCGAGAACCACAGCGCGATTTCTTTTACATGGGTCTTGGAGGTGTAGTCGAAGTGTTGGCGCGCGGCGAAGATCTCGATTGCCTGAGCGCCTCCTTTGGCTAACGTATCCAGCAGCCCCGGATGCAGGCGCTGGCGCAAAAATATATGGGTCGAAATCGTTCTCAGCATCGCGCCGTTTCCACGGAACTCGTCGGCTCCGTTTGTTCTCTATTTATCTTCTCACCGCCCACCAGCCTCCCGAGAGCCAATGAATCAGGAGAAACACTCTCGGGAAAGCGCTGCCGGCGGAAAGGGTAATAGGTTTGCGGTTTGTAGCGGTTAAAGAATCTTAGAGATTGGTGAGCATCATGTCTTGGGAAGCGTACCCCGGAGGCTGAGGGTGTGCGAGAAAGCCCTCATCCATTCGATTCTGGACAGAGGGTTTCCAAGCGCCTGGAGTTTTTCCTTGGGCCGGCTCTTGCTAACGCCTAGTAGCGGGAATGAGGCTCGGTGAAAATTGAGAGGGGCGCCACTTCGTCGTGCAGCGAATAGTACGGAACCTGTCTCCATCGCAGCAGGCAGTCGAGAACGGCTTCGGAATCATAGGCGATATCGGCGACGACCAGTTGCTTGCCGCCATCGCCTTGGATGACGACCCCGCGATCGCAGCGAATACGGTAGGCCCGCACATGCTTGAGTTCTTGCCAGCGTATGCGGCTGGAGGTACAACCGCCTTCGAGCAGGCCTAGCCCATCCAGGATTAATGGTTCCGGCCAGTCTGCCAGGACCAGGGGCACCAGAAAGAAGCCGAAACCGAAGCCCAGCCACGCGAACCAATGAGTGGTTCCCGAGGCAAGCATCTGGGCCGCGCTAAGGCCGACCGAGCCCATGCCGCCGACTAAGGCCAGATAGTAAAGCAGAAGACAGGTTGGCTTTACCGGGAAGCTCCAGCCATCCATCGTTGGCTTCGGCTTCAGGCCGAAGTTAGGAGCGATCAGGACCAGCAGGCCAACTACGGCGCCGACGATCATGCCGGCTTCAATCACTCTCAGGGGGAAGAGGTGCATCGAGTAAGGAGTTTCCTCCACTGGAGTAACACTTGGCAATAGGTAAATGTATTAGTTTTGCGACAAGGTAATGCGGATGATGCCTGCAGACTAGAATCGGATCGATGCCCACCAGTGTTCGCTCGCATACCAAGATCAATTTAGGCTTGGCCATCGGCCCTCTGCGCCCGGACAGGTTTCACCAACTAACTACCGTGTACCAAACCCTGGCGCTGCACGAGTGGGTGACAGTAGAGGCGCGGAGCGCAGCCGAGACGCGTATCACCTTGAGCAGTAGCCATCCGCGTGTGCCCACGGATGCGGGCAATACGGCCTGGCGGATGGTGGCCCGTAGCCTCGAATTGCTTGGCCTGGGGGCCGAGGTTCACATCCACATCGACAAGCAACTGCCGGTACAAGGCGGCCTCGGCGGCGGCTCGGCCAACGCCATTGCCGCGCTCATAGGCCTGGAGCACGAACTCGGCTGCCGGCTCTCTCCGCCGGAACGGCTCCTCCTGGCGGCTGAAATTGGTTCTGATATCCCGCTGTTTCTGCTCGGCGGCGCGGTGGTGGGAGTGGGACGCGGCGAGGAAGTTTACCCTCTCCCTGACTTTCCCTCGTGGCCCTGCGTGCTGGCGCTGCCGCCGATCGGGGTTTCGACGCCGCAAGCTTACCGGGACTGGGATAGCCTGCAGGCCGCGGCCGCGTTGACCGGGGCCGCCCCCTCAGCTACAATCACAGTGTTGAGTCGGTCGATCGCTGCTGCATTTGGCGAGCCGCACTCCTCCGGTGTCTTCTCCGAAGCAGTCGATGCGAGAGCAGACCGGGCCGAGGATCCGCTTCTCGCGCTTGTCCGAACCGGGATCGAAAACGACTTTGAACGGGTCGTCTTTCCTCAGTATCCCTTTCTCGGTGAAATCAAGCGCATTCTTGCGGGCGTGCCAGGCACGGAGGACGCTGCTGTCTATGCAGGCCTCTCCGGGTCTGGATCAGCCCTTTTTGGGTTGTATCCTACCTCGGCTGCGGCCCAGACGGCACTGGTTCGGCTGGAGCGACACGGTGTAACTGGCTTGGTCACCAGCACGTTGCCTCGCAGCGATTACTGGCGCACTATGATGGTGGCGGACGCGGAGTAACGCGTTCCAGCCGCACCCAGTTGGGCGATCGACTAATGGTAGGTCAAGTGCCTTTGGAGCACTTTGTCTAGGTTCGACTCCTAGTCGCCCAGCCAAGCTTTGCAGTCGAAAATGTGGTTCCTGCCGCGGCGTAAGCACGACGTGGCCCAACAATCAGGCGGAACAACCAAAGCAAACCAGCTTGGGAGGTTCGTGTGAAGGGAGAATCCACTGTATTGACGGTTCCTGCCCCGCAACAAGAGGTAGAGAGCGTGACCCAGGAGCTAGCGACGCCAGGCAAGGTCAAGCCGGAGCGCAAACGCTCGGGGCGCTTGAGCGAAGACAAGCGGTTCAAGATCTTCGCCGGTTCCGCCAACCGCAAACTGGCCGAGGGCATTTGCGCCCATGTCGGGGTGCAGCTGGGCGAAAGCAAGCTGCAGCGTTTTGCCGACGGAGAGATTTACTTTCAGCTGCTCGAGAACGTCCGCGGCGTGGATGTTTTTATCGTGCAGCCAACTTGTTTTCCGGTGGATCAGCACCTGGTAGAGCTGCTGATCATGATTGACGCGCTGAAGCGCGCTTCGGCCGGAAGGATCACGGTCGTGGTGCCGTATTACGGATATGCCCGGCAGGACCGTAAGGATCGGCCGCGAGTGGCGATCTCGTCCAAACTGGTAGCGGATTTGTTGACCACTGCCGGAGCCAACCGGGCGTTGTTCATGGATCTGCATGCAGCGCAGATTCAGGGGTTCTTCAATATCCCGGTGGATCACATGTTCGCCAGTCCGGTGATGGTGAGCTACTTCCGGGAGCTGAACCTGCCTGATCTTACGGTGGTTTCGCCGGATGCGGGCGGCGTGGAACGGGCGCGGTTTTTCGCGACCAAGATGCAGGCTCCGCTGGCCATTGTGGACAAGCGGCGCACGGATCTGAACGTGACCGAAGTGATGAACGTGATCGGCGATGTGCAGGGAAGAACCTGCCTGATCATCGACGACATCATCGACACCGCGGGCACGCTGGTCAAGACGGCGCAGGCACTGCTCGATGCGGGAGCCGTGAAGGTTTATGCCGCAGCTTCGCATGCGGTGTTATCAGGGCCGGCCATCGAGCGCATCACCAGCTCGCGGATAGAAGAAGTGATTGTTACCGATTCGATCCCGCTGCGCGAAGAGGCGCAAAAGCTGGAACGGCAGGGAAAGATTAAAGTGCTGTCGGTCGCCGGCCTGTTAGGCGCCACGATCGAGAGTATTCACATGGAGACCAGCGTCAGCTCGTTGTTTAGTTAGTTCGAGTGGCGCGGAAGAGTTAGAGGAGAGAAGTATGGCTGAGCAGGAAGTGGTCGCAGCAAAAGCCCGCGAGGGCAAGTTCAACAAGAATGCGGCGCGCCGGGTGCGGGTCGCAGGCATGATTCCGGGTGTCGTCTACGGCGCCAAGGAGCCCTCCATCGCGGTGGAACTCGACCCCAAGCAGATTACCCGGATCCTTCATTCGGAGTCCGGCCACAACACGATTTTTGATCTCGAAATCGGCGGCGGCAAGACCAAGGCCATGATCGTCGATTGGCAGTACGAGCCGATCAAAGGCAAGCTGATGCACATCGACCTGAAACGTATCGCCATGGACAAGGCGATGCGGGTGAAGGTGCCGGTCTTGCTCGAGGGCACTCCTGTTGGGGTCAAGATGCAGGGTGGCATTCTCGACCAGGTGTTGCGCGAGGTTGAGATCGAGTGCCTGCCGGGCGATATCCCCAGTCATATCGATGTGAACGTGAGCGGCCTGGCATTGAACAGCTCCATCCGCGTGGCCGATCTGCCGCATGGTGGCAAGCTCAAGTTCATTACCGATGAGAACGCAACCGTAGCCCACGTGGTGGCGATCAAGGAAGAAGTGGCGCCGGCGGTGGACGCGGTGGTGGCAGCAGCTCCAGCGGAGCCGGAAGTGGCCAAGAAGGGCAAGACCGAGACTCCGGACGCGGCTGCGGAAAAGGGCGGAAAGAAGTGACCTGGCTCTGAGCTTGGCTGACGAAGTGGACGGGGAAAGAAAGGGTCCGGCCCTGGTGGTCGGCCTGGGAAACCCAGGTATCGAATACCAGTTCACCCCCCATAACGCGGGTTTTCTGGCTATCGACCGGCTGGCGGAGCAGGGTGGGGTGGCGGTGAACAACCGTCGCTGCCGGGCACTCACGGCCACCACTCGGATTGCCGGCAGGGAAGTAGTGCTGGCAAAGCCGGAAACGTTCATGAACCTGAGCGGCATCTCGGTTCAGGCGCTGGTGAAAGAGTTCGATGCCGATGCGACGCGCGATCTGATTGTGATTTATGACGAGATCGCGTTGCGCCTGGGTTCGCTGCGTATTCGGGAGCGGGGCAGCGCAGGTGGCCATAACGGGGTTAAATCCGTCTCTGGTGCGTTAGGCAGCGAAGAGTGGCTGCGGATACGGATCGGGGTAGCTCCCCCGGGGGATGAGGCAGCGGAAAGCGCCCGGAGAGGGCGGAAGGATTATGTGCTGACGCCGATGCGCAAGGCGCAACTGGTGATCCTGGATGAGGTGCTGGATCGCACGGCGAAGGCAGTAGAGATGGTGCTGGCACAGGGAGCAAAGCCGGCAATGAATGAGTTCAATCGCCGCGAAAACGGCGGCGAACCGGAAGGAATTGGAGAATAGCCATGCAACGCACGTACGAAATCATGTTCATTGTTCGTCCGGACATTCTGGACGAGGATCTCGACAAGTTGATCGCCGGCCTGGAAGGGAATATCACCCAGGGCGGGGGCAGCATCAAGTCGATGGAAAAGCTCGGGCGGCGCAAGCTGGCCTACATGGTCAAGAAATTCAACGACGGCAACTATGTGTTGTTGACGATCAATGCCGATGGATCGCTGGTGGGTGAGATTGAGCGGCGCCTGCGAGTCTCCGAGCCGGTGATCAAGTTTATCTCCGTCCGCATGGACGAAGAGGAGAAGCGGGTGGCCAAGATCAAGGCTATTCGCGCAACACGCAAGAAACTCAGCGCTCAACCGGCGGCAACTGCCCCGGCTCCCGTCGAGCCTGCTGCCGCACCAGCGGTGGCGACCGAAGCGGCCAGCGCGTAAGCAATATTTGAAAGGAACAGGAAAATTATGGCTGACGAAACCAGCACGCCAAGCGCACCAAGCACATCCCGGCCGGAGGGCTCTGGACCGTCCTCCTCAGGTCCCGGCGGACGCCCGCCTGGCGGTCGTCCCGGCGGCCCCGGCGGCGGCGGACGCAAGTTCTTTCGCCGCAAGAAGGTTTGCAAGTTCTGTGTCGAGAAAATCGATGCCATCCACTATCGCGATGTACGCCTCTTGCAGCAGTTTGTTGCCGAGCGGGGCAAGATAGTACCCCGGCGCCTCACCGGCGTCTGCACCACCCATCAGCGGGGGCTGGCGCGTGCCATCAAGCAGGCACGCAACATCGCTTTGCTGCCGTTTGCAGCCCGCTACTAGAGCGGTTACCAGGAGATTGGTCATGGAAGTCATTCTGAAAGAAGATGTCAACAAGCTTGGCCAGCGCGGCGATGTGGTGAAGGTGGCCGACGGCTATGGGCGCAATTTTCTGCTGCCGAAAAAGCTCGCGATGGAAGCCACGGCCGCCAATAAGGTGGTCATCGAGCAGATGAAGCAATCGGCTGTGCGGCGTTCCGCGAAGGAAAAGTCTGAGGCGGAATTGTTGCTCACACAGCTCAACCAGGTGGAGCTGGTTTTCGAACGCAAGGTGGGCGAGAACGATCATCTGTTCGGCTCGGTGACTGCTGCTGAGATCGCGCATCAGTTGGAGCAGAAGGGGTTCACGATCGACCGGCGCAAACTGCAGTTGGAAGAGCCGCTGCGCCAGTTGGGCGAGTTCCATGTGCCGGTAAAGTTGCATCGTGAAGTGACTGCGCACATCAAGGTCACGGTCAAGGCGGAAGACGAAGCGGCGTAGTTTCGATCCTCGAAGGTTGAGAGAAACCGCAGATCTTTCCTGGAAATGTTTTTCGACAGAGCGTAGCGGGCTAGTCGATCTATCAAACAAAAGCGATTGTTGGGCTACGCCCATCGTTTTCGTCCCACGTACGCTTTGGCGAACGTGGGGCACCCGTCCAGTTCCTTTGGCTCTTATTTGGAAGGCAGAACCGCTCAGCGGCCGTAGCTTAACCGCATGGCTAGTTGGTCAGGCAAGCCCGCGCGCATGATGCGCATTTGCGCCAGGCGGAAATCGTAAGGCACGCGGCGGAACTCGACCAACATGCGCTCATCGTCGTAGACCGCAAAAGCGGCGCGGCGATCATGATCCCTGGGCTGGCCCACCGAACCGGGATTGATCAAATAACGCGCCCCGGGCACCAGAACCAGCTCCGACATGTCCGGCTCGTCGTCCTTCGAGTAAACGGGATCGAGCTTGAACCAGTCCTCGCCGTGAGCGGCAAACCCGCCCTGCAGATGCGTATGGCCGAAGAAGTTGATGCGGGTCTCCGCCTGCTTCAATGGCAGCCTGGCATCACGCACTGAGAGCAGGTATTCATCCTCATCGAGATAGGACCCGTGCATACAGCTCACCTGGGGACCATCTGGCGTGACCGGTCCTCGCGCCATATGCTGCAGCCAATCGATGTGCTCTGGCGTGAGCACCTGGCGCGTCCAGCGGGCAGCGCGGCTGGCTACCGGGTTAAAGTCTTCCAGCGATAACTGTCCACTGCAAGCGCGGTCGTGATTGCCCCGGACAAACGTCTCGCCCAAGCCGCGCACTCGCTCGATGACTTCGTTCGGCGCTGCCCCATAGCCCACAACATCGCCCAGGTTCCAGACCACGTCGTGGGCCGGGGCAGCCTCAAGCACTGCTTCAAGGGCATCGATGTTGGCGTGAATGTCGGAAAGGAGTAAAGCGCGCATAGTGTCCGTGCCCATTCGACGGCACACTTTTCAGGGGCCTGGCGACACCTGAAATCAGCCGCAAGCGACCAGAATATCAGACCGGACCGGCGCTGCGTATCCAGTGGCCGGGGGCCTGCTCTACCAGGATCCCGGCCGTGGTATCGACCGCTGTCAGGGTGGCCAGCGGCTGGTTGCGGTCGGTAGTGAGGGTGGGCACTGCTCCCAGCAGGCTCTTTGTATAGGCATGCCGGGGATGGAGAAAGACCTGGTCGCGCGTACCGGTCTCCAACAGCATGCCCCGGCGCATCACGGCAACCCGGTCGGCAACTTGTGCAACCACCGCCAGATCATGGGAGATGAATAGCATGCCCAAGCCGTTACGCTGCTGCAGGTCCTTCAGCAGAAGCAGTATCTGTGCCTGCACAGTGACGTCCAGAGCCGTGGTGGGCTCATCGGCGATCAAAAGGGATGGATGGTTCACCAGCGCCATGGCGATCAGCAGGCGCTGGCGCTGGCCCCCGGAAAACTGGTGAGGATAGTCACGCCGGCGCTGCTCGGGCTCGTCAATCGCCACTGCGGTCATGGCTTCCACGACGGCGTCGCGCACCTGCTTGCGGCTCAACTCCGGCTGATGGGCTTCGATGGCTTCGGCGATCTGCCGTCCCACCGGCATGACGGGATTGAGAGCAGTCATGGGCTCCTGAAAGATCATGGCGATTTTGCGTCCGCGATAGCGGCGCATCTGCTCCGGTTTCAGGGCCAACAGATTCTGACCCTCGAACCGGATGGCGCCGTCCACGCGGGCTGCGCTGTCGAGCAGGCGCAGGATGGAAAGCGAGGTCAGCGACTTTCCCGATCCCGACTCGCCCACCAGCCCCAGGACTTCACCCTGCGCGACAGAAAAAGTCAGATCGCGGACCACCGCCTGGTCGCGAAAATAAATAGAGAGCCTGTCAACTTCGAGCAGGGTAGCCACGGGCCAAGATTACAACATGGGGGAGGCGGTGGCAGTTGTAGCGGTGACAGTGGCTGAAACTCTAAACCCCTGGCCGAAGCCAGGGGCTGGGTGGAAAGTTCTCGCTGACTACTGCTTGCCGTCCATGGTGATCCCGCCTGGCGTTTGCTGGTTCTTCTTCGCTTCGTTCGCCTTGCGTGTTGCCATGGTCTTATCGCGCCATTGATCGAACAACGCCATGTCTGCCTTGTGCGCAGCCTCATCGCCGCAATCCAGATCGGCCTTGCGCCGATACAGCAAGCTGAGATAGGACATCGCGTCATCGTACCCTGGGCGCAGATTGATAGCCTGCTGCAGCTCCTTGATACCCTCGTCGACGATCGGCCCGTTTTGTTCGACCAACTTCTGGCACGCGGCCTTGTCCTTGATCATCTCGCCGTTATCCTGCAGGCCCAGACCGTTACGCGTCGCGATCGCATTCCTGTAGGCAACGCGCCAATCGATGACGCCGATTGTGTAATGCGCCACGGGGTCATTGGCGTCGACGGTCGTGACCTTCCTCTGCCAATCCTTGGCTTCCTGGGTCTTACCCGTGTTCAGGTAGACCGCCGCGATGCCACGCAGGGCCGTCAGATCGTTGGGGTCCTTCGCCAGGACTTTCTGATAGGCGTCCACTGCCAGCTGCGCATTTTTCGTATTTTCTGGCGTGTTTGCGTCCGGAACTACCTGCTGAGCGTAAGCCGTGGCAAGATACAGGGGTGCGTTCTGGAGCGTCGGATCAAGCCGCTCCGCGTTCTGGAAGTGGTCGATGGCCTCTTCAAATTTGGCGTTCTTATACGCCTGCACACCCTTAATCAATTGATCGCGAGCCTGCAGTTTGCTGCAGCCGGTTACCATGGTCAGCAGCGACAGGGTGGCGACCGCCAGCACCGGAATATATGCGCTTCGCTTCATTCTGGTTTAAATCTCCTTATGATCGCCAGGTTCAGCCAGATCTCGTATAAGCTTACCCGGCCTGCGACTCGAGGGAAAAATCTCCGCGCGTTGATTGTAATTGGTTTCCGCCCGCTGGCAAGCCCTGCCCCAAAAACACAGTCCGCGGCTGCTCAGAAGCAGCTGCGGACCATTTGCAAGCGCGCTAAATTGTCGAACTGTGTTTGTTTGTCGTGGTAGCTCATGCAGCAGGGTCAGGCAACCTTTCCTTCACTCCCGGCACTGCAAAACAGCAGCGCTGGATACCATGGCCCGGCCTGCAACAACGATACAGCTCTACTGCCCCGCCGCCACCTTTGGCGTAATGAGGCCAATGTGATCGACGCCCGCCTCGTGACCGATGTCGAGCACGTCCGCCACTGCGGAGAAGTCCAGTTCCGGATCTCCTTTGACGAACATGACCTTCTCGGCTCGGGTGGCGAAAATTCCTTCCAGCTTATTTAATAGGTCGCCGTGGGAAACGTCCATCTCGTTGATCTTGTAACCGGGAACACCACCACCTGACCGGTGCGTAACCTGGATCACGATGGTGCGGTCATTATCCTGCTGCTTTTGCGGCTCCTTCGGAGGCTGCGGCACCAGGGCATCGAGTCCCTTCGGCGTTACCGGCGTGATGACCATGAACACGATCAGCAGCACCAGCAACACGTCAATCAGCGGAGTCACATTGATGTCGTGGGAAAGACCGCCACCACCACTTGGTCCCATTGCCATGTTCGTTCCCTCGTTTTCTGAATACTTTAAATCGTCGTGAGCGTGCGATCCGGGCTACTGCCCGGCCGGCGGAGTCGGAGGAGGCGTTGTCGCCGCCTGGTCTTGCCGGCGATCGGTCAGCAGCCCAACCTGGTCAACACCAGCGGTGCGTACGTCATCAATGGCATCCATGACTGTGCCGTACTGCGCCCGGGCGTCCGCGCGCATAAAGATCTGCTTTTCTGTCTTGTTCTGGAGCATATCGGCGACCTTGGCACCAAGATCGGCCATGGAGACCTGGTTTTGCCCCAGGTACACCTTGTTATCGCGGGTGATCGCGACGACGACCGAATCTTCTTTGTCGGCGTCGGGCATGTTGGTGGGGTCGGTGACTTTGGCCAGCTCGATATTCACCTTGTTCTGCAGCATCGGTGTGATAACCATGAAAACGATCAGCAGCACCAACATCACGTCCACCATGGGAGTGACGTTGATGTTGGAGTTTACTTTTGCGCCTTCGTTTCTGACGACGATTGCCATTATTTTGCTCCGTGGGTTAAGCGGCTATAGCGTTTTCAAAGTGAGTGCCGGTAGATGTTGACTGGCCCACACCAACTGTGAAAACGCTCCAGGCTTGCCCACCTTCAAGATGACTTTCTGTGAGTCCGGTGAAAACCACCAGGTTGGAACGGACTTTGCAGTCCGTTCCAACCGGTGCAGGATTCCCGCTGTTGAGTGCTTGAACAGGCGCCGTTTAGCGGCGGTGGCTCTGCTTGATAAAGTAGTCAATCAACTCGCTGGAGGAGTTGTCCATCTCCACGTCGAAGGCTTCCACCTTGCCGGTGAAGTAGTTGAAGGTCATAACGGCCGGGATGGCTACCAGCAATCCAAAAGCTGTGGTGACCAGGGCTTCAGAGATACCGCCGGCGACTGCGCCGATACCGGAGGTCTTCTGGGTTGCGATCTGTTGGAAGGCGTTCAAGATACCGACCACGGTTCCGAACAGTCCGATAAAGGGCGCTGTGGAACCAATGGTCGCCAGACCGCCCAGACCCCTCTTCAGCTTGGCGTGAACGATGGCTTCGGAGCGCTCAAGAGCGCGCTTGCTGGATTCGATCTGCTCTTCGGTGATCGCGCCGCCACTGCCATAGTTGCGGAACTCCTGCAAACCGGCGGTGACCACTTCGGCCAGGTGAGACTTCTTATTACGGTCGGCAACCTTCACTGCTTCGTCCAGTTTGCCTTCCTTGAGGGCGCCGGCAACACGTGGCGCAAACTCGCGGGACTGCTTGCGAGCCGCGCTGAAATAGAGAGCGCGGTCAATGATCACAGCCAAAGACCAGATGGACATGATAAACAACACGGCGACGACGGCCTTAGCCGCGTTGCCCATGTTGTGCCACAGGTCCATGGGAGAGAAGCCGACGGTTTGTCCGGAATCCTGAAAGAAGTACATACCGAGGGCTGCCTGATGGGTGAGGTGGGCGAGAATCACTGAGTCTTTCCTCCTACGGAATAACTTTCGTTATAGCTCTGAAACAACCAGATGCTAGCACTCGACAACTTCGTTCCGAAATGACCCGAAGTGGCCACAAGGGGGATTGCCGGCTACCACCTCCTGGTTAAAGGGCGGCGCCGGCACGCGTCGGATTAACCACCGAGATTGAAGACTACGTTGACAGTAGTTTCAACTTCGACAGGGTCTCCGTTAAGCAAATACGGTTTGTAGCGCCAGCCGCGGACGGCATCCATAGCTGCCTGCTGCAACATAGGAGGACCGCTAATGACTCTGAGGTTCTCAATCCCGCCAGACTTGGAGATCGTAGCCTGCAAGACAACGGTTCCTTGAATACGGGCTGCTTTGGCGATTGCAGGATATTGAGGCACAGTCTTCTGAAGCAGATTACCCGCCATGACACCAGACGAAATACTCAGCTTTTTGGGGGCTGCTGCTTTGACGACGGGGCCGGCTCCGATACCGCCGAGAATGCCTCCCATGACGCCGCCAGGGGTTCCACCGCCCATACCTTCCATACCGGAAACACCGGCCATGGTGGGCGGGGCGGAAGACTCCTTGATCTGCTTGATTTCTTTCGGGATCTTGCTTGGCGCCTGCAATTGATTGTTGAGCATCTCAGACTTGATCTTGACCTGTACCGGCGCCTGAGGTGGTGGTGGCGGGGGAGGTGGTGGCGGGGGCGGCGGAGCTACCAGCAACGTGGCCATCATCTGTGTAGGCAACGCCTCCGGATGCAACAGCGGCCAAATGATGAGTCCTGCCAGGATTACCCCGTTGACGCCAAAAGTGACAATCGACCAATACTTACTCTTGGTTTTGAGCTTCCCGCCAGACTCCATTAATGAATCTTCAAACATCGCCTTACCTCGGATATTCGAACTTGTACCCTCTTAGACACCAGCACCGGTTTTTTTGATCCCAAAGGGCTATTGGCATGCCAAGGTATTCCGTGCCAGTGGAAAAAGCCAGACGAGCAGGAGTGCGGCCACAGAAGTGGCCTTTTCCTGCTCGTCTTTATCCTTGTGAGTGCTTGTACTGGCGATTGAGTTGGCTTGACAGCCGAACAAATATCAGACCCGGGCCTTCTTACCGGCCGGCAAAACTGCTTTCTTGCCCCGCTTGGCCCGCCATTCCTGGTACGCCACCAGCATCGGCGCAGCCACGGCAATCGACGAATAGGTGCCGATCAGGATGCCAATGACCAGCGCGAAGGAGAAGCCGTGCAAGACCTCGCCGCCAAAAAGATAGAGCGACAGAACGGTGAGGAAGGTTAATCCCGAGGTGAGAACCGTCCGGCTCAGCGTCTGGTTGATACTGCGATTCACCACGTCCGTCAGGGTCTCGCGGCGGGAAATACGCAGATTCTCACGGATTCGATCGAAAACCACGATGGTGTCGTTCATCGAGTAGCCGATGAGGGTGAGAATGGCGGCGATGACCGTCAGGGTGATCTCCTGATCGCTCAGGCTAAAGGCGCCGACGGTGATCAGGGTGTCATGGAAGACCGCCACCACAGCGGCCACTCCGTAAATCAACTCAAAACGGAACCACAAATAAATAAGCATTCCGGCCAAGCTATAGAGCGTGGCCAGGAGGGCTTGCTTACGCAACGCCGCCCCCACCTGGGGTCCGATGATGTCTGCGGCAAAAACATGGAAGCCGGAAAGGTAAGTTCCCTGCTTGAGCTGGTTAACCACCGCTGGATCGGCCACGCCGTTCAGCTGGTCCATGCTGCTGAAAATACCGCGGAGGTCGCGGTCCCGGTGATTGAGAA
>Ga0137412_10002717_pt1 | contig 14012 bp, 17 predicted proteins | sample CZODoug2_1_16fun_FD_122160 | JGI IMG/M metagenome (GOLD analysis project Ga0137412, IMG submission 122160) | Vadose zone soil fungal communities from Angelo Coast Range Reserve, California, USA - CZODoug2_1_16fungal (Hybrid Assembly) | ecosystem: Environmental > Terrestrial > Soil > Vadose zone... | reverse complement strand
GAAGCGCAATGGGGCAACATCACCGCCGTCGACTATAACACCGGCAAGATCAAGTGGCAGGTGAAGACGCCCGAACCGATGATCGGCGGAATCCTGGCCACCGCAGGTGGTCTTGTTTTCACCGGCGAAGGCAACGGCAAGTTCGCGGCTTACAACTCGTCCAACGGCAAGGAGTTGTGGAGTTTCCGCGCCGGAGCCGGCGTTAATGCGCCGCCCTCCACCTATATGGTGGACGGCAAGCAATATGTTGTTGTGGGCGCGGGGGGTAACACCCAGATCGATTTCCGCCGCGGCAACAACATCATTGCTTTTTCGCTCAACTGAGAACGCACGATATAGCGAATGAGAGGCGGGGCCGCTTACGGTCCCGCCTCTATTAAGAGCTTTAATTGGAAACGATTGATGCGCGGCAGGTTAGAATGGTGCTTTGTTGTCGCTGTCGCGCTCGGTATTGGTTCGGACCTCTTCGGCACGCCCGCAGGCGCACAAAGCATTGAAGAGAAGACGCAGATCTGCGCCAGTTGCCATGGCGCGGACGGCAAACCGATCGACAAGACGATTCCGATCATCTGGGGGCAACCACTCGGTTACCTTTACATACAGCTGCGCGATTTCAAGCGGGGCGACCGCAAGAACGACATCATGCAGCCGATCGCCTCGTCCATGGAACGCGAGGACATGCTGGCCATCGCGGAATATTTCTCGAAAAAGCCGTGGCCTGATCTGGGGCAGCCTCGTGCGTCAAAGGAAATTTCGGACCGGGCCTTGAGCGCCAACCGCTCTGTGGGCTGCACGGGCTGCCATCTCGATCAGTTTCAGGGCGACGGCACCGTGCCCCGTCTGGCAGGCCAGAGCAGGCACTACCTGACGAAAACAATCGCTGACTTCCGCACGCGCGCACGCGGCAACAATCCCGGCATGTCAGATTTGATGCTTGCGACCGCCCCCGATGATCTTGCGGCGCTGACGGAATATCTCGCCGGACGTTGAATCGCCGTCAGCGCGGCGTCAGCTGTTCACGCAGCGAGGTCAGCACGGTCAAGTCTGCGGCGCGATGTCCGCCCTTGTCCTTGAGAGACAGGTCGGCTCCGCGCGCAAGCAACAAATTGACGATTCCCGAACGGCCGCCTTCGGCCGCAATCATAAGGGCGGTACGGCCGCGGGCATCCCGATCATCGATATGCGCGCCTGAGTCCAGCAGATATGAAACGACCTGGATCGCCTGTGCTTCCGGTGCCGATTTATCCGGGCCCGACGCCCACATGAGCAGGGTGAGATCATTGGGGTAGCGAGCGTTGATATCGATATTCCGGGCCAGCAACCGCGTTACGATGTCGAGCCGTGCGCCGGCCGCCGCATAGACGATCGGCGGCTTGCCGGTTTCGTCGGGCACTCGCTCGTCGGCTCCACGTGCGAGCAACGCTTCGACGATCGAGTCATTGCCCACATACGCGGCGGCAGAGACCGGAGAAACCCCACTGCGCCCGACGAAATTGACGTCGGCGCCGCGTTCGATCAGCCGTTGCACGATCGCGGTATGCCCGCGTTCGGCGGCAAAAAACAGCGCGGTGGCGCCGGCGAGATTGCGCGCATTGATCGGAGCGTCGCGCGCCAGCAGAAGATCAACCATCTGGAGATGGCCGAACCTGGCGGCATGGCTAAGTGGCCGGGCGCCAAACCGGTCACGCGCGTCGACCGAGGCGCCGTGATCAAGCAGTTCGGTCGCCAGATTGATGCAGTTCCCGTCAACAGCCGAAAATAGCGTCAACGACACTTCGATCGCAGTGATCTGCGGTTTGGCGATTTCAAACGCGCGACCAAGCTCCCGGCACCGCTCAGAATCCGCGGCGCAAGCAGCAGACACTGCGCTGAGTGCAGCGATCACAATCGAGCATAGAAAAACGACATGGCGGTACAAGGCGATCTCTCCCTGGGGCACGCTTCGTTGCAGTATGCCCAAGGGAGACGGCTTTAGAAAGATAAAAACAGATCCCGCATCTCGCCGTGTGCGAACAGATTCGGCCCATGTAGACGTTCTACGCCAGTTACCGACAAGTGTTGTTTCCTGCCGCCGGAATGGCCAGGAAGGTGATTGTGGCCGGCTTGAACGTCACAGTATTGGCGGTCGTCGGAGCGCCTGCGATCGGCGGCAGCTCATCCCCCGGGCCCAGCGCCAACGGACGGCCGTTCAGCCTAACGTCGGCATCCCGTAAGCTCGCCGCTTCCAAGGTGTAACGCAGTAACCCCGTGGGAAGCATCAGGGAGCGCGGCGCGTTGCGGTCGGTGTTGATGATCAGAAGGCTCACGCCACCTGGCGTCCCGCGTTGGCAATGGGCATAGACATGGAGGCCCGTTTGAATTGGCACTCCCGAATCGAGCACGGTGCTTCCCATTAGTTGTCGCCACAAAAGTGCGCCCCAGTAGTTGGGTCTGGGCGCGAATGTTTTCTCATCCAGCAGGCCATAGTCGCTTGCAGCGAGCGTGTTATGCATCACGACCTGAACGCCGGCCCTCGCCAGTCGCCCAAGCTGATCAAGGTACCTGAACGTATCCAGGAAGGTCGCGGCCCACCGGTTTCCGCCGCATGCTGCTTCCGCGGTTTCAGTTAGCCAGATCGGCTTGCTAGATTCGAACTGGTCTCGAAGAAACCGGTAGAAGGTCAGGGTCTGATCGGTCCGAGAGAGCCACTCTTCGGAAAGGGCTGCCCCGGGCGCACTCGTACCGCTGCACCTCTCAGATAGCGTTCCATAGTGATGGTAGGAAAACGCATCGACGCCGCTGCGCCCGGATGCAGCGAGCAGCTCCGAAGCAGAGGCTGTCTCGCCGACTGTGCCGGGACCGAGGACCTTTATCTCGGGAAAGTTTTTCTTCACCAACGAATGGAATACCTCGAAGTCACGTCCGTATTCGGCCGCATCATAGCCGGCTGGCGCACCGCCCATCTCAGCGAGGTTCGGCTCGTTCATGAACTCTGCGGCTGCTATCGTGCCTCTGATCGAGCGGGTATAGGCGAGTAAACGGCGCGCCTGGTCCGGTGCCCAGACGCCGGCCGCGTCGCGGGTGCCTGGGCTTATGGCGAATGAGGTCACGATCTCCGCCCCAACGGCTCGCGAGAAATCGACCACTCCTCGCCATTGCTGACGGGTCAGAACTCCATTGAATCCAGACGGCGGTGCAGACGGCGCGGAATCCGAATCTGCAAAATAGGTGGTGTTTGCCCAGGTTCCGCTGACCCGTACATAGGCAGGCGCCAACGCTGCCGCGAGCCTTCGTAATCGGGAATTGGCAAGATCGATCGGCGGACGGTATTCGTACAAATCCGAATGCGCATCCGAAGTGATCGGCCCGTAGGGCTTCCAAAATCTTCCGCCGGTCACTTCGACCATTTCAACGTTATAGGATTGGAAACGGTCGTCGACCGTGCCGATGCGAGTCATGCTCGCCGGTGTGACGGATAGTTCTTCGGGGAGAGCCGCGGCGCAAGTAAGCGCGACCAGTAACGTCGATATCAGGCAGGCCTGAAGTCCAGCACTGGCCCGTCGGGTTAGGCGCACGCAACTCCTCCACGCCTGGCCGAACAGAGTCGGTTCGCCAGCACGATGCGTTTGCCGGAGCACCTTCATCAACCCATCGGAGCGTGGGGACAGGCGCTGAGCCGCGGCTTGGTTCCCCGCTTGTCGATCGGCACCTTGCAATTGTCGATCCGCTGTTCGTCCATCCACTTCTTGCCGAGCCGCTCCTTTCCGGTGAGCACTGCAGGCTCGTTTGAAGGCGCAGCGTTCGGCTGCGGCTGACCGCCCGCGGGCAGCCTGTCTTGAGCAGACACCGGTAGCGCAAGACAGATCGTCAGCAGGGGAACCAGCGATCGTCCGTACAAAGATCCCATCGATAGCCTCATGCTTCTGACCTCGGGTGCGGCGCGAAGAAGAAAGCTGCTGATAGAACTATATCGCGATTTATCTTGCCACCCGGAACCCGCGTCGCACCGGTCCGTTTCTCATCGGTCCTGGTCCACCAGGGCGCACTCCCGGAGGAAACCAAGGAGAAACAGATGAACACGAAACGACTCATTCTCGCGGCCTGCGCCGTCATGGTTGTGAGTGCCGGTATCGCACAGGCCGGTCCCTGCGACACCAGCGGCCAAACCCCGAATTTGAAGGACGCAGGCGCCGGGCCTACGCCGGGCAATACCGGGCAGACGACGACCGGTATGAGCACCGACGCAAATCAACATCCGCCGACCAGCACGATGAACCGCGCAACTGAAGACGTCGCATCATCTTCGCAAGATGCACAAAAACAGATGCAGGGCCAACCGACTGCGGCGCAGCAAGCTCAGGGCGCCAGGTCTGCAGGTCAGACGGCCGATAAGGGCTGTTGAAACGCTCCGGCGAATAGACCGGCCGATTGGGCTCGGGCGCGCGGTTCGGCGCGGCCGAGCCGTCGTTGATGATGTTGCACAGGCGTTCGCTATTTCAGATCGGCGTCCCACCGCGCCGGCCAGGATTCGAAGCCTTCGATTTCGCGCAGCTCCGGCCCTGGTACGTTGATTTGAATGCTGTGGCCGTCTCGAAGCGCATTTGCGCCGAATGCGGTCGCCGCCTCCAGCGCAGCCTCACTCGAAACAAACCCGCCGATGCGTTCGCGGTCGCAAAACAGCGCCCAGCCGATCGGAGCTTTCACGACATTATAAACGTGACTTCCCATAGGTCACCTCACTCAGGAACAGCATCCATACTTAAATGGTAACCGTTCGACGGCACCACCACATCGCGCCAGTTGTGCCAATGCGAAGGTCGGCGACCCGGTGCACCTCGGTTCGGATTGGAACATCGGGGCGGGGTTTCCCTTCACATTGACACGATTGCGATCAACGATAGCCTATAGCGACGCTGCGGCGATGGCGAGCTAACCCCGCACCTCGTGCTGGATTTTGGTTAAGGAAAAACGGGAGATCAACCGATGATGATGATATCGCGCCGATCGGTACTGCTGACATTCGCTACGTTGTCCGTCGCAAGCGTGCCGGCCCTGGCGGGTTCCCCCCGGGCCGATCTGGTCAAAATGTTCGATACGGATAACGACGGAACGCTCGATCTTGCTGAGGTGAAGAAAGCGGCGTCGGACTTGTTCACCAAACTGGACCGCGATCACGATGGCACGCTCGACAAGCGTGAATTGGCAGGGAGATTGAGCGCCAAGGAACTGGCCGCTGCCGATCCCGACCACGATGGAACGCTGACGGCCGATGAATATCTTGCCGTCGTCGAGCAACGCTTCAATGCTGCAAATCCGGACAAGGATGGAACCCTGGATGCCAAGGAGCTAAACAGCCGTGCTGGACGGGCGCTGTTGCGACTATTGAAGTAGTTCGCTCCTGGTCATCGATGTGGTTCGCTCCTGGTCAATCGCAGCCCCTGTGCGACGCACAACCATAATGTGAACACTTGCGCTATATTCGAGGTGGCCTTACCCTTCGCTCCGGCGTCACATCGCGCCTAATACCTGGGAGAAACGTATGGCCTGGAAAGCTCCGAAGATTGTCGAAGTGCCGGTGGGCATGGAAATCAACATGTACGCCTGCGCGGCGCGCAAATAGACCGCATCGAGGCGATCTGCCCGGCTCCAGAAGCGACGTCTTGCTTCCTTCGAGCCGCGGCAGGCGTCCATCGAACCGGATTTGATGACCCGGGTCCGACGGCGCCGCTTTCTAGACTGCAGCGTGCATCCTGACCCGCCAACCGGGTTCGACGGCCCCGGCCTCCCCAAGACTCTTTTCGGTCAAGGTAGGGCGAGGGCTGGCCGAGCGGTCTCAAACTTCTTTCGTATCGAAGAAGTAAAGCTCCGCGCCGCCATCCGCAAAATTGGCGAGATCCCCTGCCGTCGCCCGCCCTTCGGCCGACGCCAGGCCGGCTTTAAGCGCATCAGCCGAGTCAAAATATAGCGTAGCCACAAGGTGAATCCCGCTCGGCCCGGTGGGTGCTCCGACCGCGCCCGTGCTGATGTCATATTTCTTCAGGCCGGGAATTTTCTTTGCGAGCGGAATGTGAACCGAAGAATAATGCTTGTCGAAGGATTCGGCGTTTTTCGGATTTTTATAGAGGACGACAACTTTTGCCATTCGATCTCTCCCAGTGGCGGTTTTGATTGTTACCATACGTGCAACCCGGTCGAACCTAGAGCCAACCCGGTATTATCCCGCGGATCAAGTATTTCCGGCGCCTCGCCAGCCAATCATTGTGATAGGCTTCCTGTCAGTCAGCCATGCTGTCGCTTGTCGCCGATCAGCGATTTTCGGAATGTGAATGCCTATCGATGCAAAAGCGTTTCGAACCGCGATCATGTGTCTTGCGGCGCTGCTGCCGAACGGCATGCACGCCGAAGGCATCGACACCGAGCATCTGTTTGGCTTCATGATCGGCACCGATGTCGGAGGCACCGGCGAACGCGAATTCCAGAGCCAGACGACCGGGCGATTTTCCAAAATCAGCGGTCGTTATCGGGCAATCAGTCAGGAACTCGAACTGGAATTCGTGCCCGCCAGGAATTTTCGCATCGAGATGGGGACCAGCTTTGCGTCCCACGATATCAACGGCGTGCCGGATTTCGAGGATCGCCGCCAATTGGCCTGGCAAGGCGTTTCCGTGGATTTCCGCTACCGGTTCTTGGACCGGGATACGGCCCCGCTGGGTCTGACCTTTGACGTGGAAACCCATGCCGACCGTATCGATGAGAGCACGGCCGCGGTTGTCCGGAATTACGGTACGGGATTGGCTCTGGCGTTCGATCGGGAACTGGTTCCAGACTTTGCCGTCGCGGCTCTCAATCTGATTTATCAGCCGCAATGGACGCGCTTTGTTGGCACCGGAGCCGCGGAGCAGGAATCCACCACAGGTGCTGCATTCGCCGTGATGGCACAGATGCGTCCGGATTTCCTTGTCGGCGGTGAAGCGCGCTATCTGCGGAAATATGAGGGCATCCGCCTGCAGGAGTTCGCTGGCCACGCGTTGTTCGTAGGTCCGACCGCTTATTTCAAGCTGTCGGAGAGCTCCCGGCTGACGTTAGCCTGGAGCTTTCAGGCGTGGGGGCGTTCAGCCCGATCCATGCCTGCCCTCGATCTCATCGATTTCGAACGCCACCAGGCGCGGCTGGTGTTCGGCGTCAATTTCTAGGCTGAAGCCACCTGACCGGTGCGATGGTATGATCCGGGGGTTGGATTCTTCACGGTGTCTTGAAACCTCATACTGCCGGTTTCGTAGCTCTTTGTGCTATCTGTACGAAGATTCGGGGTGTCAGGCATGAATCCTGTAGACCTAATCGTGACGATATGCGCCGTGCTGTCGCCGGTTACCTGCGAAGAGACCCACTTGGTTTTTTCCTGGAGCGGTTCGCTGCAGCAATGTGCCATGGGTGCGCCGCCCTATATCGCACAGTGGGTGGGCGAGCATCCAAAATGGAACGCGGTCAAGTGGCGCTGCGAATATCCGCACACCCATGACAAGGCGGATGCGAGCGGAGCGACGCCCGCGGGCTGATCGATGATTTGGCGGGCTCGCGATAGCGCTACTTGTTGCAGTCCTTCAAATCCTTGTCGGCGATTGAAAACACCGCATCGGCCCTGATCTCGATATCCCGCGCAAAACATTGCTTGGAGCCGCGATAGCCGACCTTGGCATCGTAACGCCCAGGCTCCACGTTCGTGATGCGCAGGCGCTCGTCGTGGTCGACCTCCTTGTCCTTGTCGTTCAGGGTCTGGTTGGCGCCCCAGATGTTCTTGCCGGCGGGAGAAAGTTGCAAGCTGGAAACCGTCGCGGTGGTCAGGTTCCAGAACCGGATGCCCTTGCCCTGCGCCGCAAGCTGGCCGGGCGCGGCGAGCAGAAACACGGCGATGGCAAAAAGAGCGCGCGACATGATGACCTCCCTGAGCGTTTCCCATTGACCTATCATGGCCCGGAACGATGACGCCAGTCGTCGCGTGGCCGCACACCGATCTCTGATGAAGCCTCACATATTTGCCAGGCTCAACTTCGCCAGCTCCGCCTTGATGTCGCTGATTTCGGCGGCGCCGCGCGCCATGCGAGGTATGTGAATTGGCATGACGCCAAGAATCCGGGCCGGGCGCGGTGACAGCAGGAACAGCCGGTCGCCGAGACGAACCGCATCGTCCACGCTGTGGGTGACGAGCAGTGTCATGACGGAGCGACTGTCCACCAACGCGGCGATTTGGTCGCGCAAGCGGGCGGCGAGAGCGTCGTCGAGCGACGCCAACGGTTCGTCGAGAATGAGGAAGTCGGGCTCGACCGCGAACGCGCGGGCGAGTGCGACGCGCCGGGCGAGGCCGAGCGATAGCTCGCCGGGAAAATGGCTGCGATGCGCGGTCAACTCCAGAACGGCGAACAGTGCGGAAAGCGTGGCTTCATCCGCGTGCGGTGCGGCAAGTCGCACGTTTTCTTCGACCGACCGCCAGGGCAATAGCCGCGGCTCTTGAAACACCATGCCGATCCGCGCGTCGTTGGGGCGCGTAACGCGGCCCCGATAGTCATGATCGAGACCGGCGAGGATTCTAAGCATGGTGCTCTTGCCGCAGCCGGATGGGCCAACGAACACGCCAACTTCTCCGGCGCCGAGCGCAAAGTTGAGATCGGCGAGCACGTCGAACCGCTCGCCGGCTGCGTTTGTAAACGCCTTGCTTGCGATATCGACCTCAAGCTGCACGGGGGCGCCACCGAGATACCCGGACTTCAAACGGCTGCACCAGCATGGTCTCGATGGCGAGCACGACCGCCACGAAACTCAGCGCATAGGCCAGCAGGCGAGGGATGTCGAAGAGCTGGAAGGCCACACCGATCTCGAAGCCGACGCCGTTCGGGCGGCCGAGCAATTCGGCAACCAGCACGATCTTCCAGACCAGGGAAAGCCCGGATCGCGCCGCGGCCGCGATATAGGGCGCCAGTTGCGGCAAGATCACGTGCCGGAACGCCCTCCAGCGCGGGATCGCAAACACCGTCGCCATTTCGTCCAGCGCCGCGTCGAGCGCCCGGGTTCCTTCGCGCACCGTGACGACGGCGGTCGGCAGCTTATTGATGGCGATGGCCGCAATCGCGGCGACTTCCGTCAATCCGGCCCAGATATACGCGAGCACGATGACGACGAGCGCCGGCAGGTTAAGCAGCAGGATCAGCCAGGGATCGCCGAGCCGGTTGGCAAGTCGTACCCGACCCATCAGATAGCCGATGGCAGCACCCAGCGTCATCGCCAACGTGAAGGCGAGGGCAACGCGTGCCAATGTTACACCGAGATTGAAGAACAGCGCGCCGGAACTGGCTTCCGCAACAGCTGCCGCCAGCACGGCGGGAGGAGGCGGCAGCTTTTCCGCGCCGACAAGCAGTGCGGCGCTCCACCAGACCGCAAGAAACACGGCGAACGATAGGAGACGGAGCATCTCAGTCTCCGGAGATGGCGCGATAGAATGTGCCGGGGTCAAGTTCTGGCGCCGGGCCGACGATTTCGCGACCGCCGATCGCCGCCAGCACGCGATAAAGAACGCGCGCGTCGGCTTCTTCGGCGGCGATCGGGCGGCGGGGAATTCCTTCCCGATAACGGTCGCGGTAGGCGCGCAAGGTTGCGGCGTCGGCGGCACCCGTCAGCGGCGCGATCTTTTCCCACTCCGCATCCGAGGTCGCCAAAATCTCCTTCGCCGCGCGGGTCACCGCGATAAAGTTGGCAACGGTGTCGCGGTTCGCGCTGCCCCATCCTTCATCGAAGACGTAGCCGATCATCGACGTGCGGCCCGTGGCGCCGAGCTTCGGCAGCAGATCCTCGATGCCAATGAGGCGGCGGAGGCCTTTGGCTTCCAGCGCGGCGCAGAAATTCCAATAATTGACGGTGGCATCCATTTCGCCGCTGAGCGTCTTCGCCGCCAGCAGCGGGGGCGCACCGTACAGGATCGTGGACTCTGACTTGAGGTCGATGCCATCCTGTTTCATCGATGCCCGCAACAGCAGCCAGCTTTTGTCGATCGGGCCGCCCGCGACGGCGAGCTTGCGGCCTTTGAGGTCCGCCAAAGTCCGGATCGAGGACGAATCCGGTACCATCACCGCCCCAAGCGCGCTTGAATACGGATAGAACGTCAATTTGGCGCCGAGCCCGCGCTCGCGCGATACCCACAGCCAATCGGAGACGATCACATCGGCGGCGCCGCCGCGGAGCGCAACCTTGCCTGCTTCGGGACTCGCAAGTTCGCTCACCTCAATCCTGAGGTTGGCCTGCCTGTCGAGGCCGTGAGCCCGGATCACGGCAAGTTCCCAGGCGAATGTTCCGGTCTTTTGCACTGCAAGCCGTATTGTTTCCGCAGCGCGGGATGGAACGACATGCAGTGTGGCGAAAACGGCCGTAGCCAGCAGAATAGGGGTGAAGAGTTTCATTGTGCCCTTATTGATTATCGGAGCCTGATGCCTGACAGGCATCTCAGGTTCGACAAGATGTGCGATCAGTCGTTTCCTCGACAGGCTCGTTTTCCATATGATAGCACAGCTCCCAGCAGGAGGAATGCGATGCCATTTGCCGGATCGATGCGACGTAATGTCTGCGCCGTGATCGTGCTCGCAGCAACGGCCGTTGTCGCACGTGCCGACGAAGTCAACGACTACCCAACGGCGGCGCGATCGGAATATGTGTTTGGCTGCCTGAAGGCGAATGGCGAGACGCGGCAGGCGATCGAGCAATGCTCCTGCTCGATCGACGTCATCGCGTCGCTGCTGCCCTACGATCGCTACGTCACCGCCGAGACCGTGCTGAGCATGGCGCAGGTACGGGGAAATCTCGGTACGCAATTCCGCTCGTCCGAGCAGGCGACAAGCGCGCTCAACGATCTCAGGCGTGCCCAGGCCGAAGCGGAAGTAAGATGTTTCTAAGCCACGCGGTGTTGCGCGGCCGTATCGTGCCATCCGGGCGGCATCGCACCGCCTTCAAATCCCGGAACTGTCGACCTTCCATTCGTTCTGGAACACGTGGCCGTCGGTGTCCTTGGCCTCGACCCGGAAGCGCTTCGCGCCGTTCGGAACATAGGTGAATCGGATATTGGGATCTTCCGAAATTGAAATTCCGCCTTCCATCGCCAAGACCAGGCTGTCGTCTTGCCACACCCGTAATTCATTGACGAAGAACGGCGGAATATAGAGCTGGGTGAACTGGTCCATCTGCAGGCCGGAATTGTTCGGGTGGCCGATCATGATCTGGGCTTCCCGGGCGCCGCTGGCCGGGCCCTCGCTGGGCTTTGCGAACTGTCTGAAACGCAGCTGGCCGAGCTTGTTTTTTGCCTCGTCTGCGTTCTTGGCGGCGGGGGCCGAGCATCCGCCTGACGCCTTCACGTAGGTTTTCGTCATGTAGAGCTGGCCGTCGCTCAGCTCGGCGACGGCATGAACGTCGGTGTAATTGTTGACGCGCACGCGCGTCGAGATTTCCGATACCGATGAGTCGGGTCCGAGTTCGAACCGCGCTGCCATCGGCGCCGGATTCTGGTCGATCACCAGCGTGATCGCCAGCACGCGCCTGGTGTCACCGGATGGCAGCGTCGCGCGCAGGGTTACGGGAACGATCGCCGCGTCCTCGGCGCGGTACGGCATCTCGATAGCGATCAACCCGGTGCCGTCGTTCATCGCGCGATTGTTGAAGATGTCCTGGACCAGGCCGGGCCACGGATCATAGGGCTCGGACGTCGCAGCAGGCGCGAGACGGACGCCGAACTGCATCGCGGCCAGAAGACCGGCGATGCAGAGCAGGCGGGAATGGTGTCCCAACATGGTCGCGCTCCTCACAACGACGGAAAGCAACGAACCCAATGTACTCTATTGAGCCGGCTATTCCCATTCCATTTCCGAAAATGCGGCAGTTGCGTTACGCGCATTGTAATCGTCAAATAGTTGCCATTGCGACCGTTCGGAGGCAGCCGCACTATCGGCCGCGACCGTTATCGGCTTGCCGCCGGCGATCAGCCCGCGGACATCCGCAGCGAGTTTTTCCAGATAGCGACGTTCGTCGACAAGCGCGCCTGCCCACTGGCGTACCTGTCCATGACCGGGAACCACGAGGTGGGCAGCAACAGCGCCAAGCTCATCGATAACTTTCAGCCAGCCGCGAATGCTGCCGTCGAGCACGGGCAGGTGAGCAAGGAACACCAGATCGCCCGCGAACAAGGCACCGGTTTGCTCGTCGAGCACGGTGAGGTCGTTGTCGCTGTGCGCCGTCGGCCACGCTCGCAGCTCGAGACTCCTGCGCCCGAGATCGAGCTTGAGGGTGCCATCCACCAACAGCGTAGGTAGTATGATGCGTACCTCGCCAATCAACTCGTCGCCCATGATCTTGCGAAATGCATCGACATAAAACGATCCGCGCGTAGTCAGGGCCTGCGGCAAATTCTTGTGTCCGACGAAAGTCGGACCATCGCTTGAGAATGCCGCATTTCCAAACACATGATCCGGGTGACCGTGGGTGTTTATGACGTATCGGATCGGCTTTTCCGTGCGCGCGCGAATGGCCGCGAGCAGCTGGCGCCCCTCGCGAACACTGCCTCCGGTATCAATCACCGCGACCGCGTCATCGCCAACGATGAACCCGATATTGGCGATGGCCCCTTCGTTCTCAGGTGTCATGAGGGCGGTCAGGCCCACGTGCACGAATATCCCCGGCGCGATTTCGCTGACTGCCAGCGGACTTTGCTGCGCCTGCGAGAACGTTGATGCGCCAAGCATCATTGCGAACGCGAAAAAAACGGCAGCGCGCTGAATCATAATTTCGCCTCCGTCGCGCCACGAAGCGACGTCTGCTGCTTCGCGCGCTATCGCTGAAACATGTTTGCGTCGCAGCACACAGAGCGAACGAGCTGCAAAGATGATTTCTGTTGCACGCTCCAATTGACGAGCCTAGCATTTAGCTGTTTCCGGCTTCAATTGCACTTCGTGTCTTGTTGAAGTTGAGCGACGCGCAGACTGGCAGAGCGAAAGTGCGATGGCTTTCGGACATGCATTCGGTATCAAGAGTCGACGCTGGGCGCATGTGCCCACCGGACAAATAAATAAAAACTGAAACACCATGGGAGGGTTGAAGATGCGCAAGGTGCTATTTGCAACCTGTTTTGGCGCTATGGCGGCATTCGCCGCGGGTGCCGCTACTGCCAATGACGAACTGAGCAAGATGTCGCAGAACCCGAAGGACTGGGTGATGCCGGCAGGCGACTACGCCAATCAGCGATATTCGAAACTCAATCAGATCACTGCCGCCAATGTCGGCAAGCTTCAGGTGGCATGGACATTCTCGACCGGGGTGCTGCGCGGCCATGAGGGCGGACCGCTGATCGTCGGCAACACCATGTACGTCCATACGCCGTTTCCGAACAACGTCTTTGCCCTTGATCTTGCCAACGAGAACAAGATCGTCTGGAAATACGAGCCCAAGCAGGATCCGAATGTCATTCCAGTAATGTGCTGCGACACGGTGAACCGTGGTGTGGCCTATGGTGACGGCAAGATCTTCCTGCATCAGTCCGATGACATGCTGGTGGCGCTTGACGCCAAGACCGGGAAACTGGTGTGGTCGGCGAAAAATGGCGATCCGTCAAAGGGCCAGACCGGCACCTCAGCGCCGCTGGTGGTCAAGGACAAGGTGCTTGTCGGCACCTCGGGCGGAGAGTTCGGCGTGCAATGCAGCATGACTGCTTATGATCTCAAGTCCGGCAAACAAGTATGGAAGGCCTATTCCGAGGGGCCGGACGACCAGATCATGGTCGACCCGGAGAAAACCACGGTGCTCGGCAAGCCGGTCGGCAAGGATTCCAGCCTCAAGACCTGGCAGGGCGATCAGTGGAAAATCGGCGGCGGCTGCACATGGGGCTGGATGGCCTATGATCCCGGCCTGAACCTCGTCTATTACGGCTCGGGAAATCCCTCGACCTGGAACCCGAAGCAGCGTCCGGGCGACAACAAGTGGTCGATGACCATCTTCGCGCGCAATCCGGA
>Ga0137412_10002716_pt1 | contig 14012 bp, 9 predicted proteins | sample CZODoug2_1_16fun_FD_122160 | JGI IMG/M metagenome (GOLD analysis project Ga0137412, IMG submission 122160) | Vadose zone soil fungal communities from Angelo Coast Range Reserve, California, USA - CZODoug2_1_16fungal (Hybrid Assembly) | ecosystem: Environmental > Terrestrial > Soil > Vadose zone... | reverse complement strand
TAAATCAGCATCATGGTGTGGTAGTTAACTACAACACTAAATCAATTGCAAGTCTTTTCTTGCTTTTTTTTCGTGGCCCTCCCGTTCCTAGCTATATCACTGAAAAAAAATATCTTGTTGGTTGTGGACGGTCTCTGGACTTACGCATCGAACCTCCGTTTTCCTGCCTGGTCCCTCTTGCGAACGCCAATCCTGCTTTATCTCGCCGGTTCAGCAGCTTGAATCTTCCAATTACCCTCCCTTCCGCGATTTTCCGAGTGACAGCGGACTGGTCGAGGAAATCCCTATCTATTCAATTAGAAACATTGATAAATGGACATTCGCGGAACCGGGCCGGGAACCTCTAAGATAGTAAAGTTCGGCTCAACAGAAGCAGCGGCACGTCAGCGCGGCGATGGGAGAACCATGAAGTCGGCGTTACAAGTGATGAAGTTCGGAGGGACCTCGGTCGGCGACGCCGCGTGCATCGCGCGTGCCGCGCAAATCATCACCGAAGCGGCTGGCGCGGGAAAATGTGTCGCCGTCGTTTCGGCCATGAGCGGCGTGACCAACCGCCTGATCGAAGCCGCAAAGACCGCGCAATCGGGCAATGCTCAAGCCGCACTCGCCATCCTCGATGAACTCGCCGCGAAGCACCAGGGCACGCTCGAAAGCGTTGTGAAAAACCAGGCCGAGCGCGCCAACGTCTGCGAAAAAATGAAACAAGTCTTCGCCGAAGGCCGGCGCTTCTGCGAAGGCACCGCCTTATTGCGCGAGCTTTCTCCACGCACTCTCGACACTATCTCCAGCCTTGGCGAGCGCCTCTCCGCTCCACTCGTTGCGGCGGCAGTGAAGGAACGCGGGTTGGCCGGCGAGTCGGTCGAAGCAAGCGAACTGATCGTCACCGACGACTTCCATGGCGGCGCAGACCCCCTCATGAAAGAAACCCGCATGAAATCGCAGGCGCGAATTTTTCCGCTGCTGGAGAAGGGCATCGTTCCGGTTGTCACCGGATTCATCGGTTCGACAGAAGACGGCGAATTAACCACCCTGGGCCGCGGCGGCTCCGACTATTCCGCCACGATTCTCGGCGCGGCGCTCGACGCCGAAGAGGTAATCATCTGGACCGACGTCGACGGCGTGCTGACCGCCGATCCCCGCCTGATCAACGAAGCGCGCACAATCCCGAGCATTTCGTATCGCGAAGCCGCGGAGCTGGCCTTTTTTGGCGCGAAAGTGCTGCACCCGAAAACTTTGAAACCAGTGGTCGATTCGGCGATTCCCGTCTGGATTCGCAACAGCTTTGCGCCCGAAAAACGCGGCACAAAAATCACCCCGAAGGGCGGCGCCAACACCGGCGTGAAGGCGCTGACCGCCATTCGCGACGTCACCCTGATCAGCCTCGGCGGTCCCGGCATCGTGGGCCTCACCGACGTCGTTGGACGTACCTTTTCCACCATCGCGGAAGTCCGCGCCAACGTGCTGATGATTTCTCAATCCTCCTCGCAGAACGATATCTGCTTCGGCGTTTCCTCCGCCGACGCCCAGCGTACTATCGAAGCCCTGCGCAAGGAATTCGCCGAGGACCTCAAACACGAAAAAGTGGAACATATCAACGTGGATCCCAACATCGCGATTGTCGCCGTGGTGGGAGAAAACATGCGCGGCACCCCGGGCGTCGCCGGCCGCACCTTTCAGGCCATGGGCAAGGAAAACGTAAACATCATTGCCATCGCGCAGGGCTCCAGCGAAAGCAATATTTCTTTTGTCATCGAGGAAAGCGCGGTGAAAAAAGCTCTCCTGGCTGCCCACCGGGAATTCGGCCTTCACCTGCCCACGAACGGAAATTAGCCCGCCAATTCTTTGGCCTTTGCCTCCGCCTGCTTGCGGTGATAACGCTCCAGCCCCAGCCACGAAAGCTGCAGCGCCCCGTTGAAAACGTAGTGGGAAAGCTCCGTGGGCGAGAGAAACTCCGCAGCCTCCGCGGCCACGGCGCGAGCGAAGGCGCGTATTGCCTCGCTTTGCTCCTGCTCGCGGGAAAGAATCTCCGCTGACAGCGAGCCCCAATGATGCAGCCGCTCCCGATAGGCGTTCAGATGTCTCTCCGGCTGATCCGAATACCCAAAGTGAGTCAGGAACAATCGCCGGGGACGTAGCTGCGCGATAGTCTCCAGCGAAGCGGTCCACAACTCCAGGGAAATATCCGGCGGCGGCGTGGCCGGAAGAATGAACCGATTGCCTTCGATGCAGATTCCCGCCGTGTCCCCCACGTAAGCCACACGCTCGGCAGGATCGAAATAGGTGACATGGTGCGAAGCGTGTCCCGGCGTGTAAAGCACGCGAAGTTCCCGCGGTCCAAGAGACAGTGTCTCGCCTCCTTGCAGAATCCGTAGATTGCTTTCCGGGACCGGAAGAAATTCTCCAAACAGTTTCTGCATCTCCTGCCCGTACAGCCGTCCGGCACTGTCCAGCAGTTTTGCGGGATCGATCATGTGCGCCGCACCGCGAGTGTGAACGTAAACCTGAAGCGCCGGATTTTCCTGGACCAGGGCGCCGGTGGCGCCGGCATGATCCAGGTGTATGTGAGTCAGCAGGATGGCATTCAGGTCCGCGACGCGAAGGCGGTGTCCGGCAAGTTGCTCCCGAAGATTTGCCAGTGTGGAGCCTGGGCCGGGGTCAATCAGAGCGGCAAAACTATCGGAGCGAAGGAGCGCGGAGGCAATGGATCGTGCTTGCCCGGTCCAGTTCAGGTCAAGCAGGGCTGAGGCAACCATAGAGAATAGAGTGTAACTCAGGACGCGCGGCATCAGGCCAGGAACCCGAAGCTCGGAATCGCTGCGGCTTCCGTTTTATTTTAGGAAATGCTTGCAGAATGATGAAGTTATAGAATATGCTTCCAGCCGCAGCAACGAGTTTCATTTCGCAACTGCTTCCATTGTTAGCAAGATTGGTATAAAACCGCCCCCATTTTGGAGAAGCAAGTGGTTTGCTGCGTATTGTCCTGCGTCGCCATCGCGCGTCTAAGCTGAACTCGATGAAGGGCGACGCCAGTAGCTCACGATATTTCTAGTTACGATAATGGAGGATATAATGCGCAAATGGTATGCAATCGTGGCAATGGGCGCTCTTTTCGCCCTGCCTCTCTGTGCGCAACAGAAGGACGCTGGCAAAGCAACCAGCGATAAAACTGCTGAGTCCGCAAATGCGGTCCCCGCCGGTGATTTCAGTATCGCTCCCGCTTCGCCGAGCCTCTTCGCGATCCCCGCGCCCGCGGCCAAACCGGCGGACGTTTTTTCGGACTGGTCCAACAATCCCTGGAACCGGCACGCCTGGGGTCAGTTGACGCCGAGATTCGAAGTGGCAGGCATGTTCAGCTACGTCAACTTCTGCCCGTGTGCCTTCAGGAATTTCAACGAATTGGGTGCGACCGGTTCGTTTGCCTATAACGTCAGCCGCTGGCTGGGTATCGTCGGCGAAGTCGGTGGCTACCGCTTCGACCGGCAGGTCTTTGTGCTCGACACCACCACCAACACCCAATCACTGGCAACCATCAGCGGGAACATGCAGACCTACCTCTTCGGTCCCCGCCTGAACTTGCGGCGCTTTGATCATTTTGTGCCCTTCGGCGAAGTTCTCTTCGGCGCGGCGCACGGCAGCAGCCAGGTTACGGGCGACAAATCCCAGGGCGCATTTGCGCTGGCGGTCGGCGGCGGAGTGGACGTGGTGCTCACCAAGTATCTCGCGTGGCGCTTTGTCCAGGCCGACTACCTGATGACCAATTTTTCAGGGTCCCTGCTCAGTGCCAGCGGCCGTCAGAACAACTTCCGCGTCGGCACAGGCTTGGTCCTGCGGTGGGCCTATCCTCCAGCTCCCGCAAAGCCGAATCATCCGCCGGTGGCGGCCTGCTCCGCGGCGCAACCTTCCGTCAACGAAGGTGCGACAGATCCGGTGGCAATCCACGTGAACGCCACGGATGCCGACAACGACCCTCTTACTTACAGCTATAGCGCCACGGGCGGCACCGTGGATGGCACGGGTCCGGATGTCCGCTGGAACCCCTCGGGCCTGGCTATCGGCAACTACACCGTGAACGTAAAGGTAGACGACGGCCACGGCGGAACCGCGAGCTGCGCCACGGACATCGCAGTTGCCAAGCGGCCCAATCGGCCGCCGGTCATTTCCTGCGCGCCGGAACGCACCCCCATTTTCGCGGGCGACCATGTGAACATCGTTTCGACGGCCAGCGATCCGGACGGCGATCCGCTGACCTACAGCTATACAACCACGGGTGGCCAGATTTCCGGCAGCGGCCCCTCCGCGCAGTTTGATTCCACCGGCCTTGTGCCAGGAAGTTACTCCATCACGTGCACGGCCGACGACGGTCACGGCGGCCGCACCCCTGCATCCACTTCGGTGACTGTGCAGGAACATCCGGAAATCAAGCAACTGGAAGCCCGGCTGTCCCTGCATGACATTTATTTCCCGACCGCACAGCCCACAGCGGCGAAGCCCAATGGCGGACTCCTTCCCAGCCAGATAAAGACGCTCGATGCGCTGGTTAGTGACTACAAGCAGTACCTTCCCTACAAACCGGATGCCCACCTGATCCTGGCGGGGCATGCCGATATTCGCGGCACCAAGGAATACAATTTGAAACTTTCCGAACGCCGCGTGGAGCGTGTGAAGAGCTATCTCATCGAGCGCGGCGTTCCTGCGGACCATCTGGAAACCAAAGCTCTTGGTCAGGAACAGAACATGAGCGCGGCCGACGTGAAGGCTCTAGTCGAGCAGGACACCACCCTGAGTGATGCGACTCGCCAAAAGGTCCTTAAGAATCTGCCCACTATCGTGCTGGCAAACAACCGGCGCGTGGACGTATCCCTTAGCACGACCGGCCAACAGGGCGTGCGAGGCCTGCCCTTCAACGCCGAGGATGCCGCGACATTGATCCGCCGCGGTGCCGAGGAAAACAAGAAAGCCGGGAAGCCGGCTGCCAAGCCAGCCCCCAAGCCAGCCCCCAAGACAGCGCCCAAACCATAATTGGGACGGGCTGTAGAAGAAAGCAAACCGAAACAAGAAGAACGGGCGGGCAAACCGCCCGTTCTCTCTTTAGTGCGAGGAATTATTCCGCGGGAACCTCCTCACGCTCAATCTGGAACAATCCCGAGGGACGCTGGAAGCGTCCACCTTTATGGATAGCTCACCACTGTCACCGGGGTATCCGGGTTGGCGATGGTCGAAGAGCCGCCTTGGTCATTGACGACGTTCAGGATGCCACCCGAACCGGAGGTGGAAAGAAAGATCGTCAGCAGGTCGTGAAGGCTTGATGCCGGGAGGTTGGCTGGGACCTCAAAGGCGTTTGCGGCATTGATGTTCACACCCTGGTTGAAGAAGCTGTAGCTGCCCATGCCATAACCGCTGAAGCTGGTCACAGAATCGGCCACTTTGAAGGCCGCAAATCCGTCCACTCCGGGGGCCTCCATCCACGCTGCTTGGCTCGGCGGGTCGTAGGGCATTTCGTTCTGGAAGAAGATGTCCGTGCCGCCATTTCCGTTCCAGATCACTTCGTACTTTTGGTAGTGCTCCACAAAAAGGCCGTAAGCGGTGACATTGTCACCGTTGACGATGACGCCGCTGTCCGCGGTATTGATGTTCCAGCCCACGCCATTGCCGTGGTCTGCCCGCCACGCCCAGATGTCATCCAGGATGACGTTGCTGCTGTTGACTACGAGGCTATTCGTCGCGCTGCCCGCTGCTGCGCCGCCGATACGGAAGAACACATCGGAAAGAACCGCCGGATCAGAGGCGTCGTTTTTGCTGCCCGCATTACCGGTTCCGATTTGCAGCAACGCGGGCGAGGTCGTTGGGCCAGCATCGAAGAGAATGCCCGAGATTATTACTCCTTGGGCGCTGCCAACGCTCCTCATAGCTATGATTCCTTTTTGTGGAACCAAAGTCGGGAAACCGAGGCCAAGCACCACCGTGTCTGGATGCGTGACCTCGATCGTCTGATCAAGCTGATAAACGCCCGGAGTGAGGATGAGATTTTTGCCGGACGCCAATGCGGCGGTGATGGCCGCTCCGCTGTCGGCCGGACTGGCGATGAAGAAACTTTCGATTGGGATAGACATACCAGGCGTAGCGCCGCTAGCCCAGCTCGTACCCGAGGAATTGAGCTGGACCGACGGAACGAAGACGTTGTAGTTTCCGCTGGAGTCCATGTACAGGTACGGCGCTTCTCGTGTTACAGGACTGGTTGCGAGTGTCGTGTAGGGTCCACCGCATGGCGCATGACTGGGGAAGCACTGCGCGGGTGCGCCTATGACCCCAGAGAACACCTGGTTCCAGACGCCGTTTGTCCAGCCGTCGAGCTTGCTGTTTCTGACCAGCCACTGCTGCTGCGAGCCATTGACAATGGTGCTGCCGTCGAACTCGGAATCGGCAATGAAGCCGCCGCTTGCGAACGACGGAGGTGTGCAATAGTCCATGAGAGTGGCGAAGCCGTTAACGCGGACCCGGCGCATCGGAGCGGCCTGCGACACGGCCCAAAATTCGCCGTTGTAGCAACCGAAGTTCGGGGTGTTCACGTTGATGGTCAGGTTGGACAGCGACCGCCAGAAGTTCACCAGCGCGATACAATTCTTGGCGCCAAAGCATTGGTTGCGTACGTAGATCGAGCCATTGATGACGACATCGTTCGGGGAAAGACCGAGGCCCGCGACGGACGTGTAATAGCCGACCTGGAAATTGAGAGGATGGGTGCTCGACCCATAGGTGCCGGGCTCGAACAGCAACGCATAGCGCTGGGTTCCAAACTGGTTGGAGATTTGCTGATTTGCCACTGCGTCGACAGTGGCCTGGATCTGGCTCTGCGGCATGTCTGGAGTGAAGACGTAAACGTTCGATCCGAAGTTGGGTTGATTGGAGGGTAGTGAGGAAACCGTTGGCGCTGCAGGGGCCCTGCTGGGTGCGGGCTTCACGGATTTAGGCAGCACAAAAAACGCTGCCAGAAGAGCAGCAATACTCGCAAGACTGCTTACAACTCGCAGGGGAATTTGCTTTGGACGACGCCTGAATTTGCTCATGGATACGCTCCTCGCCTTCTGGCTGGAAACTGCCTTTTGATGGAAAACGCGGTCGGGAGTCTATCCCCATTTCCCCGGCTCGTCTATCCTGAAAAGACCTGTACGTGGGCCGTCCCTGACGGTCTGCGACCCGCACCGGCACAAGCGCAAAAATGCTCTTGTCCTGTCCCGCCTTCGCGATGCCTTTCACTAACGATTCAGCGCTCAAGGAGAGCCGCAGGAAACAGAGGCCCGCTTTCTGAGGAGTAGTTCTCGTTCCGCAATAGTCCGGGGGCATTCCAGATTGGTACACACCTCTCAAAAGTCCCCTTTCGATAATTACATACTTGACAATAGAGCTATTCTGAACTAGAAGAGAGGTGTGATTTCCCGGAACGGGAATTAGCCCAGCCTTTTTCCTTCACACCGTCCACAGAATAAGGCCGCAAGACTGTTCCCAGAGATGAGGCACGATGGCGGATTCGCACACAGGCCGAGCGGTTAGCGCGGAGTTCGAACGGTCCGCCGGAGTTTTCGCGATTGGCAAAGAGGAGCGTGCGGCGCAAGGCTTGCCGCCGGTGCACCTCCTGGTAGTGGATGACGACGAACATGTGCGCGGCGTGTGCCGTTCCATCGCCGAAGAAGCCGGCATGAAAGTATTCGACGTGGGCACGGCAGAGGAAGCGCTGGAGGTTCTGGAAGTTTCTCCGGTGGACATTTTGCTTACCGATTTGCGGCTGCCGGGAACGAGCGGGTTGGAATTACTGAAACGCGCCACGCGGCTTTTTCCGGACATGGCCGTGGTGATGCTGACGCAATACGGAACCATCGACTCCGCGGTGCAGGCCACGCGCATGGGAGCGGTGGACTACGTCACGAAACCGTTTCGCATCGAAGAATTGCGCGCGCGGCTCGAACAGGTGGTGCACGCGGTGGAACTGAAGCGTGAAAACCGCATGTTGCGCGAGCAGGTGCGCGCGCTTCCCAGGTTTGGCGGCCTGATTGGATTGTCCGCGCGAATGGAGCGTATCTATCGGCTGATTGAAAAAGTGAGTCTCCGCGACCATCCGGTGCTAATTCTTGGCGAAAGCGGAACAGGCAAGGAACTTGTCGCGCGCAGCGTCCATTTTCTGGGCCCGCGCAAAGACAAGCCGTTTGTGCCGGTGGAATGCTCTGCGCTGGTGCCCACGCTGATCGAGTCGGAGCTTTTCGGGTACACGCGGGGCGCGTTTACGGGAGCGGTGCAGGCCAAGCAGGGACTGATGGAATCGGCCAACGGCGGCACGCTCTTTCTGGACGAAATCGGCGAGATGACGCTGGAGATGCAGGCCAAGCTGCTGCGCGCCCTGCAGGAGGGAGAGATCAAGCCGGTGGGCTCCACGGAGCGCCGGGCGATCAACATCCGCATCGTGGCCGCAACGAACCGGGACCTGGAATTGGGAATCAAGAACGGCACCTTCCGCCAGGATTTGTATTTCCGGCTGAACGTGGTGCAGATCAAGCTGCCCCCGTTGCGGGAGAGAAAGAGCGACATTCCTTTGCTGGCAACCTCTTTCCTGGAAAAATTCTCGCGGCAGGACGAAATGACTCGCGAGCTTACCGAAGACGCCATGCGCCGGCTGATGGCTTATGACTGGCCGGGAAACGTCCGGGAACTGGAAAACGCCATTGAGCGGGCGATCGCTCTGGGCAGCGTGCCTTTCGTCAGCGCGGCAGACCTTCCAACCACTTTGCAATATCCGACCACCGAGCGCGCCCCCGAAAAGGAAGAGTTGTTGCCGCTCGACGAACTCGAACGGCGGGCAATCTTGAGTACGTTGCGGCAAACTGGAGGCGACAAGCAAGCCGCAGCTCGAATGCTGGGCATCGGGAAAACTACGCTCTACAGGAAATTGAAGCAGTACCAGATTGAGCGCGCGGACGCGTGAACCCCCGGGTGCGCGTATCATTTTGGAAAAATAGTTCACAGATTCTCGACTTGAACTTTCCACAGCCCAGGTAAATCTCTCCACTACAACAAGATGGCCTTCACCGGCTTTGGCGTCGCCAGTGCATTGGTGTGTGTGAGCAGCCCTAAGGAAACCGGCATGTTCTCACGAAATCACCAGAGCAAGTTGTCTCCGCAGCGCGCATTCCGGGGTGTGGTGCGGGCGGCGCGCAGCGGTGCCGGGCGCGACGTTTGGGTTCGCGAGGCCCTCCTGGAACTGCAGATGGAACCCGGCGCCGAGCGCTTTGGCGTCTGGCTGGACCCACCGGCCGGGGACGAGCCGTCTTCGGGAAGATCGGTTGTTTTCCGCGGGGAGGTACGTGAAAGGGGAGACGGAAACGGGTCCGGAAAATGGACCAATCTATCCGTGGAACTACCTTTGCCTCTGGATCTTCTTTCGCTTGGAAAAACCGCCGAGTGGAGACTGCGTGGCGATGTCAACGACCCGCTTCTGGGCCCTACGCTCGGCATGCTGCATACCCTCTGGGTTCCCGTATTCGGGCAGAACCTTCTGCGCGGATTGCTTCTGGTGGCCGCGGCGGACGCGGACAGTCCGCTGCCGCGTGTGCTTGCGGAGGAAGTGGCGGCGGAGCTGGCCTTGGCCCTCGAATGGGAAGAACAAAACCAGCTGGCCCGGCAGCGTAAGGCGGACCTTGAACTCAGTTTTCGGGTGCACACCCTGCTCGCGGAAAACACGGAGCCTGACGAGATCCTGCGGGAGCTTGCCGAAACCTGCACGAGCCGGGAAGCCCCGGAAGGCGTTGGCGCAATTTTTGCGCTGATCGGAGAGCGAAAGACCGGGCTGCCGGTGGCGGCCCCGTCGGGAGCTCGCGCGGAGGAGCGTCTGGGGATTTGCGCGTTGAGCGGAGATTCCGCCTGGGCGCACAGCGTGGAGCAGGGGCCCCTCGAAATGTTCTGGCGGAGGGCAGTCGAAACCGGAGAACTCACAGGAGCGGAGGCCGGAGCGCTGCCGCTGGCGCGGAACATTTCCCGGATCGTGGCGATTCCACTTGCCTATGAAGGTTCGGCGCACGGGGTCCTGCTGGCGGGCCTTCCCCGCAGCCGCACAAGTCTCGAAAGCCTGGAGCGTCTGGAGCAGCGCGCGCTGCTGGCCACCCAGGTGTTGCAGCAAAAAGCCCGCTGGTCGGAGCGGGCCCGGACGGAGATGTGGCGCATTGCGCTGCTGGAGTCCAGCGGGCAACCTGTGGCGCTCGTGGACCGCGGCGGTTTCGTGAAAGGAATGAGCCGGGCCGCGCGAAATATTCTCTCCCAGGATGGGTCCGCGCCTGCCGCACGCGCCGGCAACCACGCTTCGCGTTTCGTTGAATTTTTTCGTCCGCGGGAGTGGGAGCGCGTGAACCGCTGGCTGCAATCCGGCGGGGAAGATTTCTCGCACGGTGCGGCGGAAATTCTCAAAGCGGAATTGAAGGACGGCACCGCCGTCGAGTGCCGCCGGCTGGAGCTTTCGGGCGCGGAGTTCCTTGCCTTGGGAGTCGAGCGCCCGGACGTCATAGGAGGCGAGCGGCGCAAAGAGGACGTGGAGGCGGAACTCCGCCAGACCGTTGGCTGGATGACGGAGGGCGTGGTGGTGTTCGACGAAGCCGGCGGCATCCGCGCGGCGAACGAGCACTTCTACCGCATGCTGGGGCTTACCCGCGAAGAAGCGGCTGGAATGCGAACCCTCGACGAACTCCTTGACCTGGTGTCTTCACACGCCTCCGACCCGCGGGAATTTGCGCGCCGCTGGCGGGCGCTCGCGGATTTGCGGGAAGAGGAGAGCCAGGAAGAGCTGGCGATGAACTGGCCCGTGCCGCAAACCATCGAGCGCTGCACGCGCGCGATTACAGGGGAAGGCGGCCGGCGTCTCGGGCGCGTGGAGGTCTATCGCGAGACGAGTGTGCGCCGTTTGTTCCAATCGCGCATGGTGCAGACCGAAAAACTAGTTTCCCTCGGTCAGCGTGCCAGCGGCATCGTGCACGAGTTGAGCAATCCTCTGACGACGATTTTGGGCTACGCACAGCGCCTGCTGCAGCGCGAAACGGGCGCGGGATCCATAAACCCCGAAGTGCGCGGCATCCTGGCGGAGGCCGAGCGCGCCGCGGGAATTCTCCGCCAATTGTTGCAACTTTCGGGGGAGGGACGCAGCGTCCGTGCGCCGGTTTCCCTGAACGAACTGGTGGATCGCACGGCCGGCCTGATGCGGGCGACGCTTTCCGGCGCCCCGATCCGCCTGATGGTTGAAAAAGGAGTTTCTGTACCGGATGTAGACGGGGATTTCGGGCAGTTGCAGCAGGTGCTTCTGAACCTGCTGCAGAACGCCCAGCAGGCCATCCTGCAGAGCGGACAGGGCGGTCTGATCGGCGTTCGCACCGCCAGCACCGGCGCCGGGCGGGCGCGTCTCGAAGTGTGGGACGACGGGCCGGGCGTTCCGGGCGCGATTCAGGCGCGCATCTTCGATCCATTTTTTACTACCAAGCCGCCGGGCGTGGGCACCGGCCTCGGGCTGGCAATCGTGCTGGGGTTTGTGCGGCAGCACGGTGGAACGGTCCATGTTCTCAGCCCGCCAAAGGGCGGCACGCGTTTTCTGGTGGAGCTTCCGGCGGCGGCCGCGGCGAAAGACGAATCTGCGGCGGCCACCGCGGTTCTCCGGCTGCCGCCAGCGGCGGGGCCGGGCGAAAACGGCATCCCTCGCGAAAGCCGCTCGCCGCGCGTGCTGGTGCTCGAAGACGAGCCGACGGTCGGCGGGCTGATCGCGGACGTGCTGCGTGACGAAGGCATGCGCGTGGATGTGCTGCGCGACGGCGAGTCCGCGCTCGACCGGGCGGAGCACGAAGAATACGACCTGGTGATCTGCGACCTGAAGATGCCGGGAATGGACGGGCAGAAATTTTTTCAGTCGCTCGGGATGCGCAGGAATCCGTTGCAGGGCCGCGTGCTGTTTGTAACCGGCGACGTGGTGACGCCGCGAACGCAGGAATTTCTGGAGCGGCATGGCCTGCCGTACGTGGCGAAACCGTTCCGGGTGGAAGAGCTGAGCCGTGCCGTTCGCGGCATGCTGCAAACCATGGTCTAAACACCGGTCTATACAACCTGGTCTGAAGACCTTCGGCTAAACAAAGAGGAGAGGCAACGCCGTGCGACAGGAACAGAATTATACGGAGATTCGAGCCACCGCCCAAAAGGAGCGGCCGCCCGGAGGACGGGGAGATCTGGTGTTGCTTTGCGGCCGGGAGGATTTCTGCTCGGAAGCCCGGCACGAACTGCAGCGGCGGAGGAAGGATGTCCGGATCGTGGACGCGGACGGCATCGCCGGTGCGCGGCGGATTTTGCGGGAGCAGGTTCCCTCGGTCATCCTGGCGGAGGAACTCGTGCTGGTGGAAGAGAACGGGCCGTGGCGCGCGCGGCGGCAAACGATTGAGTCCGCGCTTTCCCTTCTGGCTGGGTCCGCGCCGGTGGTGTGGATCGGCGCCGCTGGAGAAGGCTTGCAGACGACGCTGGCGGTGCGCTCTGGCGCGGTTGATTTCGTGCCGCGCTCGGCGATGTGCCTGCCCGCGGCGATCACCATGGTGGAGCGGCGGCTGAGAGGCTCCGTGAAATCCGTACCGTTTGACGGCGCGCACAGCGGCAGCCTTTCGTTGGGCGAGCTGAGGCTGGACGACCGCGACTTCGGCGAGGTTCTCCGCCACGAACTGAACAATCCGTTGACGGGAATCCTCGGAAACGCGGAGCTTCTGTTGCTGGAAGTGCGCCGCGGGAAATTGGACTTGCCGCCACAAACACTGCAGCGGCTCCAGATCATCACGGAACTGGCCGTGCGCATGCGCGAAACCGTGCGGCATTTGAGCGACCGCTGGGAAGCCGCGGGAACAGACACTTCCAAGGACAAGAAAAACAGGAGCGATCCGCCGCGCTGGCCGGTCAAGGACTAGGAACGCGCTGGCGGAAAAAGTCGAGGACTCGCTGCCGGAACTCTTCCGGCGCAAATCCGAGCGCGGCGGTGTGAAACGCCCCGGGAACCACCCACAAAGACTTCGGCCCCTGCGCCGCCGCGTAAATTCGTTTTGCATGGCGGCAGGGCAGCGTGGTATCGGCTTCATCGCAGATCAGCAGCACGGGAAAATTCCTCTCGGCCACCGCATTTTCCGGAGAAACGCCGGACGCGGGAAATCCGGCGAGTTTGCCGCCGCGATAGAGCATCATCCAGGCGCCGGGCGCGAAGAGCGTTTTGCCGAGAAGCGGGTATTCCTGCAGGCCGGCGTAGTCATAGGAAGCTTCGCGCAGGCTCGCGAACGGCGCTTCGGCCACCACGGCCTCAATGCGCGGATCGACGACGCAGCCGCCGCGGCCGGTCGTGATCCGCGATCCGTGTCAGAGCCGGCCGCTGCCCAACAGCGGTGGCATCACCGGCTTCCTGCAGGACAACGTGCTCAAGCTGCTGGACTCAGGCGCCTGCCGCCTGCACGCCACTTGAAACTCTATAACAGCGGTAGTTTCTTTGACCCACATGCAATTCCATTGGATGAATATGCGGCGATTGCGGAAAAGGCTAATCGATTCGAACATGTAATCGTCGAAAGTCACCCGTCGTTTATCGGCGAAAACTGTTTCCGTTTTCGAGATCTGGTAACCGGCAGTTTCGAAGTCGCCATGGGGCTGGAAACTGCGCATCCGGAAGCCCTCGCACGACTTAACAAAGGGATGACGTTAGAGCAGTTTTCGGCGGCCTCAGCGAGACTAAAACAGAATGACGTTAGCCTTCGGGTATTTGTGTTGGTGAAACCACCATTTATCGAGGAGGGTGAAGCGGTTTATTGGGCCTGGCGTTCGATTGACTTTGCCTTCGATTGTGGGGCCTCTGTAGTAACGCTGATACCAACTCGGCCGGGAAATGGCGCTGTCGATGCTCTCGCGGAAGCTGGGCAGTTTTCCAGGCCGAATCTTATAACGCTTGAAGCGGCCTTTGCTTATGGCATCAACACCAA
>Ga0137412_10002715_pt1 | contig 14012 bp, 13 predicted proteins | sample CZODoug2_1_16fun_FD_122160 | JGI IMG/M metagenome (GOLD analysis project Ga0137412, IMG submission 122160) | Vadose zone soil fungal communities from Angelo Coast Range Reserve, California, USA - CZODoug2_1_16fungal (Hybrid Assembly) | ecosystem: Environmental > Terrestrial > Soil > Vadose zone... | reverse complement strand
GGAGAGATCGCATTGACCCGGATACCGTCGCCGCCGAGCTCGTGAGCCATCGAGTAAGTCATGCCGGCGACGCCGCCCTTGCTGGCAACGTAGTGCAGATAGCCTGAACGCCCGAGCCACAGGGCGTCGGAGGCCACGTTGACTACGCTGGCGTCATCAGCGGCCCGCAGCGCTGGCAGCAGCGCGCCAGTGAGCAGGAATGGGCCTCGGAGGTTTACCGCCATCAGTCGATCCCACTCCTCCATCGTTATCTCCCAGAACGGCCGCATGATGATCGTGGAGAAAATTGCCGCGTTGTTCACCAGACCGTGCAGGGAACCGAATTCGCGGTCGACAAAGCCGGCCAGGGCCGCACACGAATCCGGGTCGGCAACGTCGAGTGGGTGGAAGACTGCCGTGCCGCCGGCATCAGTGATCTCAGCGGTTACCCTTTCCCCGGCTTGAAAATTGATGTCCGCGATGACCGCGGTACCGCCGTCGTCGGCCACCCGCTGGGCGTATGCACGCCCCAGGCCCTGCCCGCCGCCAGTGACCACGACCGTCCGGCCGGTCAGGTCGCTCACGGCTTGACCGACAGGGAGCGGTGCCGAGCAGATGGTTCGTCAGCGGGGACGATTTCGGCCTGCAACTGAGTCAGACACCGCGGGCAGAAAGACCGCCGCAGGATCACCGGGCGGTCCGCGAACAGCGTGGGCGACTCGCGCACGGAGGGGCCCGCGGTCCGCGGCGCAGTCTCAGTCACCCGCGCGTCTCGTAGCTGGGACTGCGCGTCGCCAAGCACCTGATCACATTGCCGACAGGTGACCTGCCCGTCGTCGTGCTGCTCGAGGTTATCGTCGATGAACAGGCTCATGGGTTGATCTCCTGTCGACCTTCGGTGAGTCCTGCCCGGGAGAGGCGAAGAGCCGATCGTTGGGCCTCGGTCGCGGCCTCGTCCACCCGGTTGTCAGCGGTGAGCGAAACTCCGTAGACCTCGTTGGCCGCGTCGCGGGTGACCTTGTGGGCGATCACGTCAGCTGCAACCGCCTCCGGATCACGCAGCAGCGGGTCGCCGTATCCCCCACCGCCCTGCCAGTGAGTGAAGTACACGTCGCTTGCGCCCAGGTCGGTCTCGTGGTGTGTCGGCAACACCTCGGTCTGTCCGCCGAGTTCACTTAGGGTGCTCGGGATCCGGCCACTCGCAAAGTCGGCCCGCACGGTGGTGGCGCGCAGCAGGACATCGTGTTGGGTGCCGGCCGGTAGGCCACCGGACAGTCCGCCGGCCAAGGGCAACGCCTTGCCTGGGGCTGAGACGACTAGGTGGACCCCTCCGAGCGGGCTGTCGTAGGGGATGAAGCAGCTCGACGCGCCGACGCCCCCTCGGTAGCGGCCCGGGCCGCCCGAGTCCGCCTCCTCTCGGCGCCACAGGTAGAGCATCGGGAAGCTGAACTCATTCATCTCCACGTCGGCAACGCGGCCCATCGGGATGCAGGCCAGCCCACCCGTGTCGACGCCATCGGAATGGGTGCGCGCGCCGAGGCCGCCGGCCATTGAGTCGCAGAGCATCGTGACGAACCCGCTGCCGCGCTGGTCCACGCCAGCCAGCAGGGCGAAGTCCCAGGTGCCGCAGCAGACACTCATGAGCCGCTGGCGGTGCTCGGGGTGCGCGTCGAGCATCCCGGCCAGGCACTCGGTGACGACGTTGGTCGTGGCCCATGCGGAAGCCACGGACGCCTTGCCGATGCCGGATGGGAACGTGCAGTTGTTGATGGTCCCTGGTTCGCTGATGATCTCGACACACCGATATAGGCCGCCGGGCGCCCAGGGAATGTCACCGCATACGGTGGTCAACAGCACTGGCATGATCCCGCCGCGCAGCCCCGCGTATGTGCAGTTAATCAAGCCGTCGACCTGGGGATCGGTCCCGGTGAAGTCGAACACGAGCTTGTCATCGGTCTTGGTGAGAGTGCAGACGATCTTGTAGATTCCGCGGTCGCCGGATCGGGCCGAGTCCTGGTGGGCTACGGAACTCCAGGAGCCGTCGGGCAACTCGCGGAGCTTGGCACGCAGCCGGCTTTCGGCATCATTGAGCACTCGGCGCATGACCGCCTTGACGGTTGGCGCGCCGTATTTCTCGCACAGCGCGCGCAGGCGGTCGTGGGCGACGTTGTTGGCGCCGATCTTGGCTCGCAGGTCGAGCGCGACCAGCTTGGGCACCCGCGAACGGCGCAGGTACATATCCTCTATATCGTCGCGGATCTCGCCGGCCTCGACGATTTTGACCGGCGGGATCGGGATTGACTCCCAGAACACGTCGGTTGCGCCCACCGACCAGCTTCCCGGCGACACTCCGCCGAGGTCGACCTGGTGGGCGACCGCGCCGGTCCAGGCGAACAGTTCCCCGCCGATAAACAGTGGCGCGAATAGGCTGACGTCGTTCTGGTGCAGGCCGCCGCCGACCCATGGGTCGTTGCACAGGAACATGTCACCCGGACCGATGCCGGGACGAGTGGCGCGGTGGCGCAGGGTCCAGTTGGCGGCCATGTCGAGGGAGGCAGCGAGTTCGGTGTTGTAGAGGCCGACCTGTACGACGTCGCCGACCTCGTCCATGATCGCGGCGTCGAAGTCGTTGCAGTCGGTGACGACGACCGAGCCGGACATGCGTTTGAGGGCCTCGCCCATTTCCTCGGTGACTGAGGTTAGGCGGTGTCGAACTACCTCATAGGTCAGCGGATCGAGGTTGTCGATGACGGACTGGTCGACGTCGTGCAGCCGCACCGCGTCGCCGACGATGCGGCGCGTCTCGGTCGGTGAGGTCGGGACGTTGGCGAAATCTTCGGATCCGGCAACCGGGATGACGGGCATAACTGGTCCTCTCAGGCCGGGGTGTAGCGGATGACGAGATTGCCGAGGCGGTCGACCCGGCCGATGCAGCCCTCGGGTAGGGCAACGGTCGTGGTGGGTGCCTCGACGACAGCGGGGCCCTTGAGCTCATGACCGGCAGCGAGGTCGCGGTAGTCGTATATGTCAGCGTCCCGCCAGCCCCGGCGGGCATCCAAGAACACGCGACGGATGCTGGCCGGTTTCGGGTCACCCGCCCCGGGGTTGATCTCAGCTAACAATGGACGGATCGGCAGCACGCCGACGGCCTGGGTGCGGTAGGTGATCAGCTGGAGGCCGGCCTCGGCGAACCCCGAACCCTTGCCGTAAAGGCGCTCGTACAGCTCACCGAAACCGTTGGCGATGCCTTCCAAGCCGGCGACGTCGACCGGCTCGGTCGGTACGGGGGTGGCAACCTCGGCCAGCTGCAACGTGTAGCGCATGTCAGCTTCGTTGCGATAGCCCACCTCGGCGAAGTGGAGTTTCTGGGCGGCGAGGCGGTCCTCCAGCTCGCTGCGCAGGTGAGCGAACGCGGCATTGAACTCCTCGACCGGCGCCGGGAAGTTAGACGGTGAGGAGAGTTCGGCGGTCAGCACGATGTCTGACGCGGCGAGGCCGTAGGCCGAGAACACCGCGGCAGTCGCGCCTAGCGGCACGACAACCTCGGCCACCTCCAGGTCTGCGGCGTAGCTGGCGCAGTGCATCGGGCCGGCGCCACCGAAGGCGTAGAGGACGAAGTCACGTGGATCTTGGCCTGAGGTGACGACGACCTTACGCACTAGGTCGGCAGTCTGGGCGTTCTGGATTGCATAGACCGCGGCCGCCGCGTCGTCGACAGACAGCCCGAGCGGCTCGGCGAGGTGAGTGCGAATGGCCTCGGCGGCTAGGTCTTTGGACAGCTTTTTGCGTCCGCCGAGGAAGTTGTCGGGATTGATTATGCCGAGCAACAGGTCGACGTCGCTGACCGTAGGTTCGGTGCCACCCTCGCCATAGCAGGCCGGGCCGGGACGGGCACCGGCGCTGCGAGGTCCGACACGCAAGTTGCGTCCGGCATCGATCCACGCGATCGCGCCACCGCCAGCTCCGATGGTGCGTACGTCAACCATGGGGACGTTGAGCTGATACTGGTTGAGAACTGTGCTGGTGGTAGCGACCGGCTCGCCATCGACGACCAGCCCGGCCAGGAAAGTGGTGCCGCCCATATCGGTGGAGATGACGTTCCGGTGCCCCAGTGCTTCGGCCATCCGCGTACAGCCGACGACGCCGCCGGTGAGCACCGAGCCGATCGTGGTGATCGCGCGAGAGGGCGCGTCGCTGGAATCCACGCACCCGCCCGAGCCTTGCATGACAAGCAGCGAGCCACCGAAGCCACGCTCGCGCAGCTCCGCCTCCAATGGGCGCAGATAGTCGCGCAGCCGCGGCCCAACCTGAGTGTTCATTATCGTGGTGGCGCTACGGGCGTACTCACGAATGCGTGGGCTCACATCGCACGAAAGCGCGACGTAGAGATCGGGGGCCTCCTCAGCGATCAGCTGACCGACCCGGCGCTCGTGGGCATCATTGCGGAAACTCCACAATAGCGAGACGGCGATGGCTTGCGCGCCGGCGGCGACGAGCTCGCGGATCGCCGTGCGGGTACCAGCTTCGTCCAAAGCCACGACCTCAGCACCCTTGTGGTCGATGCGCTCGTCTAGTTCACGGATGAGCTGGGGCGGTACCAACGGCTTGGGCTTGTTGGTCAGCACCATGTCTTGTACCTGATCCAAGCCAAGGCCGGCGTAGCGCCCCTCCAGGTTCATGATCGCGATAGAACCGGCATGTCCACGCGTGGTCAGGAAGCCAACCGCGGCGACGTCACCGGTCACGAGCGCATTTAACGTCGATGTCGTGCCGTGGACGATGTAATGCGTATCAGCCAATAGTTCTCTTTTAGAAATCCCAAGCAAGTCCGCCAGCTCGTCCAGAGCGCTCAGGAATCCTTGCGAGAAGTCCGGCGGCGTCGACGGCGTTTTGGTCGCCGCGACCCGCCCGGACTCGCTCGCCGCGAATGCATCGGTGAACGTTCCGCCGATGTCGATCCCGATTACGTACGCCACTGCGGCCTCCTTGTCGTCGCTGACCACCGCCACGCGTCGCGTCAGGTCTCCAGTCGAAACCTTTCGACCGCGTCGCGGTTGAAGGTGAATCCCCAGCCGGGTCCGTCTGGCACCACCGCGTTGCCATCCTGGTCAAGTCTCAGCCGCTCGGCATAAACCGGCTCGAACCAAGGGAGGTACTCAAGGCTCACAGCATTCGGTAGGCCGGCCATCAGCGCGAGATTCATTTCGTGCGACAAGTGCGAACTCACTGCCTGCCCACGCTGTGCCAAACTGCGGCATACCTGGATGATCGTCTCCGGGCCGCCCATGCGCTGAAGGTCCGGCATGACGACATCTGCGGCGCCATGGGCTACAACTTGCTCGATACCGGCGCGACCCCAGACTGTCTCCCCCGTGGCGAGCGGCATCGGGATCGCAGCCCGGACGAGCGCCTCACCCTCATGGTCACCATGGTCGATGGGTTCCTCGAACCAGGCAATATCGAATTCGGCGATCATCTGGGCCATTCTGATCGCGTCGTTGCGGGTCCAGCGTTGGTTGGAGTCGACCAAAATCTGCGGTGTCGTGCCGACCACCTCCCGAACCCGCCGGACCCGTTCTACATTGACCGCCATGTCGGATCCGAGCCGTAACTTCAGGCCCCTAAATCCCAGCCCAACCGCGTCGCTCGCCGTGGCGCAGAGCTCATCTACCGAGCGGTCCGCCCACAGGCCCCCGCTGAAGTACACCGGAAGGGGCAGACTGCGCATGCCGAGCCTGCGCGCGATGCTGATGTCGATTGTGCGGGCGTCAAGGTCCCAAAGCGCCTCCTCGACAGCCGCCCTGGCGCTCAGCGCGACGCCTGATGCGCCGTAGAAACCGAGAAAGCCTTTCACGTAGGCTTCGAGCACGACGTCCGGCGGTCTCTTGTCCGCAGTCAGTTCGTCGCACATGTCGCGTGCCGCCAAGGCCACCGGGCCGAGGCCGACGCCATTGATCGTGTAGGCCAAACCCTCGCCGATCTCTCCCGACTCGCCTCGTAACGTGACGAGCACTAGGTCGAGGAAAGCAATCTCGTTCGCGCCACCGGCATTAATCAAGGGGCGCATCGGCAGCCGGACGAGCTCGACGCGGCCGCTATGCACGGTGGTTCCTGTCATCGCGTAGCTACTCGCGAAAGGTCGCGGCGCTGGTGCCGCCGTCAACCACGAGCACATGTCCGGTGATGTAGCTGGCATCAGGACCTGCGAGGAACGCGACGGCTGCAGCGACCTCCGCTGCGGTCCCCGTCCGGCCTAGCGGCGCAGCACCAACAGTCAGCGCGCGGAACCGCGGGTTCTCGGCGAGTCGCTGTGCAGTCGCGGGGGTTTCGATGATGCCCGGGGCGACCGCGTTTACTCGGATCCCGTCTGGCCCATAGTCGGTGGCCATCTGCCGAGTAAGCCCGATGACGGCGGCTTTGGCCGACGCATATGCCGCCAGACCCGGGAAGCCCTTCATGCCAATGATGGAGCTAATGTTCACAATCGATCCGGCAGAGCGACGCAGCGACGGTAGCGCTTCACGAGACAGCCGGAAGGTGACCCCGATGTTCAGGCTTTGGTAGTACTCGAACATCTCATCGTCGGTCTCGTGCGCCGGCTTGGCATTGCCGAGACCGACGACGTTGACCAGCGTGTTGAACCCGCCGAAGCGGTCCTCGCAACACTTAATAACAAGCTGCGGCGAGTCCGCGGCCAGCAGATCGAGTGTCAAGGTTTCCAAGCTAGGTTGGGCCGGGAGCTGGGCCAAGCCTTCGGCATTCTTGTCGACAGCCAGCACTTGCGTACCCGGCGAGGCGAGGAAGCGCTGCGCGGTAGCTCTTCCAATACCTGATCCCGCTCCGGTCACAACAATCGTTTGCGTACTGTCCACCTCGGACATAGAAAACATCCTCTCGATCGAACGGCTCGAAGCCAGCCGCGGTAGGAAGGCGGCCATCCTCTTATTCAGTCGCTGATGGTGATGGCGGAGACGGGGCAACTGCGTGCTGCGGCAACCGCCCGCTCCCGATCGTCCTCATCGACTTGCGAACGGAGCACCTCGACGACATCCTCCTCAGTCAAGTCAAATAGATCCTCGGCTGAAGCGACGCAGTTGCCGTAGCCTTGGCAGAGACCGGTATCGGCCTTGATTTCGGGCATTGTTCACCCCTCGTTATGCATGGTCGTTTGTGCAGGAGCCGGGCGTACTATCATTCGGTCACCATGTGACGAGCAGCTCCCGTACCCCGAATGCCAGATCATCACGGTTCTTCGTGGGCAGCAAGGCCGGCTCGTGAACCAACTGCAAGGTGGGCAGTCGACGCAACAGCGTAGTAAAACAGGCGGTCAACTCCATGCGTGCCAGGCTCTGTGCAATGCACGAGTGCGGCCCGAAGCCAAAGCCGAGATGCGCGCTTGCGTTAGTCCGAGTGAGGTCGAGCCGGTAGGGGTCCTGGAACACCCGCTCATCGAAGTTCGCAGCCCCGTTCGCGCATATGATTCCGTCGCCCGGACGCACCTCCACCTCTCCGATCTGGACATCCGATACGGCAACCCGGCGCTGGCCATTCTGCTGCACTGGGCAGTATCGGATGAGCTCGTTGACTGCGTTGGCGACGAACTTTTCGTCATCCAGGTGAGTCATGAACAGTTTTCGCTGGTCCGAGTGGCTTAGGAGCGCCAGCACGCCGAGCCCGATGGTATTAGCGGTCGTTTCGAAGCCGCCTACGAGCAACATCCGACCGATACTCACAGCCTGGTCCACAGTGATAACGCCCTCGCCGACCTTGATCGCCAGCCTGCTAAGCACGTCATCGCCTGGATCGTCGCTCTTCTCACGCACCAAAGCGCCCATATACTTGGTGAGCTCCGCGCCCGCGGTCGCCGCCTCGTCCGGACGCGGCGACACGGCAGAATTCACCCGGCGCTGAAAGTAGGCCCGATCCGCCTTAGGCACTCCGAGCAACTCGCACAGTACGGTGATGGAAAGCGGGAACGCGACCTTCTCGACGATGTCAAACTCGCGAACACCATCGGAAGCGGTCTCGATCAACTGCTCGGCTACCTCAGCCACGAATGGCTTGAGCAGATTGAGTCGCCGACGGGAGAAGTCCTCGCCAACAAGCGCCCGCTGCGCCACGTGGTCTTCACCGTCCATGGTGCGGAAGTTACGATCCAGGCCCACTGACTGCGCGAAGCCCGCGTTGCGCTCCGAGAATCCCGGCTTTGACGGGTCGGCGCTGAAATGTTCCCCGTCAGAAAAGACATCCCGCGCCGCGGCATGCCTCGTAACCACATAGGGGCAACCGTCCCACGTGCGGACCCTGACAGCCGATCCCTTCTCGCGCATCTCGCGGAACTGCGTCGGCTGACCCAGCGGGTCCCCGGCGGGTCGCGGAAATGGGAATGTAACCAAGTCATCGTGAGAGGTCATCGCTGTCAGCTCCGACTCGTCGTGGGAGTAGAGGAATAAGCGGCGCAATTGGTCATTTGTGCAGCCAACCGCCGTTCACGCTTAGGGTCTGACCACTGACGTGTCGACTCGCGTCCGACAACAGAAACTCAGCCACTGCGGCGATGTCATCCGGTACGGCCATCCGGGGGAGCGCTTGCTGAGCAACCAAGGCACGCTTGGCGTCGTCGCTGAGTCGCGGGTTGGGCAGCTCTGTCTGCACAAAGCCCGGCGAGATCGTATTTACTCGGATGCCAAACTGGCCGAGCTCACGGGACATTGCGTAGGTCATCGCCTGTACCGCGCCCTTGCTGGAGACATAGTGGAGGAAACCAGGCGGTCGGCCCGCCAGCGCGGTATCTGACCCGATGTTGACGATCGAAGCGCCGTCGGATGCTTTCAGCGTAGGCAAAAGGCTCGTCACGACCAGCCATGGCCCGCGAACGTTCACCGCAAGCACTCGATCCCACTCCTCGATTGGAATATCCCAGAACGGACGCGACTGCAACGTCGAAAAGATTGCTGCGTTATTGATGAGGCCGTCAAGGTGATCGAAATGCTGGGTCAGTACGCCTGCGGCCTTTTGGCAACTCTCGGGATCGGAGACGTCGATGAGTACAACGACCGCTCTCTCCGCGTCCTCAAACTGCCGAGCCACCTCGGCGAGCTTTGCCTCATTGACGTCCAGTAGCGCCACGGAGTAGCCGTGCTCGTAAAGGTGCCTGGCATATCCAAGGCCAATACCCTGAGCCGCGCCGGTCACCGCTACTGTCTTCGCAGACTGTGCGGTCATGCGACCTCCTCGCTGATGTAGTCATACGTCAGTGCCGGATCTCGCGGCGCTACTCGCTCGCCGGCACGCGATGCCCGTCGCCTCGGCGGACCCCGGTAGCAATGTTCTGGCGGACCGCCGACCGAGGCAATGAATCGGTCTCACTGAACGGACGGGCGCGAGCGTTCTGCAGCGACGCCAGCCTCGAGGACACGGGTGCGGGTACCGCCCACGTCCTGGTACGGCGACGACATGGAGGTGTTCGCCATTGCATTCCACATAGAGGGATGTGACGTCATCTGGATTCCTTCCGTCACAGCATGTTCCGACTGCTAGGTGACGACCGCGGTCGTCACCGCAAAGCCTGCTATCCACTCCGGGATCGGTCGGTAGTAACGACTGGTCATTCGGTACGGGCCGCTTGTGGCCAGCGCCGCGTAGGCAGCTATCCACGTCCGGACCTCGTGCGAGGCGTTGCCGGCGGCTGAAACCATGGCGTCGTTATCCCAGGTGTCGACCTCGGCAATCCGCTGCTCGGCGAGCAAGTCGAGGAACTGTTCGTCCCACTGAGGATTTAGCGGCATAATTGGCGCGGTACCCGCAGTGAACTCGGCGCCGGTGCGTACCACCATCTCCTCGCGCGCGCGGCGCTCATCTGCGGTCGGGTGCCGGCCGGCAATCATCCGCTCGGCCACCGCCGCGGTGGCGCCCGCCAGCTTCGGCAACGGTGGATCATGACTAAGCCCCCCAGAACCAATCATCAGGACCCGGCGGTCCAATGTGGCCATCGCCTCACCAAGCACGGAGCCAAGAAGGCGCACCCTCCACATCGGCCCCAGCGGCGGTGCTGCACAATTGATGAACACCGGCACCACCGGCACCGTCTGTAGTCCACCGAACAGCACGTCGAGCGGCTGGACGAACCCGTGGTCCACCTCCAGCCGTTCGGAAACGGCGACGTCGATACCGGCGTCGAGCAGACATCGCGCCGCCCGAACGGCGGCGTTCCGGTCGACGGCAACTGGGCCGGCCGAACTGCGCCAGTCCCCCACTGATGTCGCCGCAGTAGCCACACAAAAGGCCGGCATCATATCGTAGAATAAGCCGTTGTAATGATCGGGCGCGAATACAACCACCAGATCGGGCTCGAAACTAGCGATCAGTCCTCTGGCGGTATCAAACGCATTCTTCACCTCTTCGAGCACCACCGGACATGGGTCGTGCGATCCCATCAACGGCGCATGGGAGATTCCGATAGCTGCAACTGCCATTACGGCTACCACCTCACCTGGTCCGGGCTCCGCGCTGAGACTGTCGTAGCGGCCCAGGCGTACGCAAACCAGCCGTCTCACTGGTCGGACAGCCAGCCGGAGAACTCTTGTGGGGCACGAACGATGTTCGTCCGCTGGCTTACCAGCATGTGCCCGGTCGCGCCATCACGAGTCATCGTGCCGTTTCCCGGAAGCGAGGTGAACCTTCGTAGCCCAGAGAGCAACCTGAGTTCGCGAACTCAATTGAAGTTTTCTGAGCAGGTTGCTCACGTGGGTTCGAGCCGTTCTTTCGCTAATTGCTAGTCGTGCACCGATCTCACGATTAGATAGTCCCTCAGCGAGCAGGATGGCAATCTCACGTTCCCGCGGCGTGATAGGCGCAGCGCGTTCATCCGGGTCGACTACAGACCGTCCTGCAGTTAGAAATGCTGTGACTGACGGATCTAGTGGCATCTCACCGCGGCTTGCAGCCCGAATAGCCGCGATTATTTCCTCCGGATCAGCGTCCTTGAGGAGAAACCCGCTAGCGCCAAGGGAAAGGGCAGCACGCGCATCTTCAAAGGTGCCGAAGCCGGTGAGTACAAGAATCGCCATCGCGGGGTACAGCTCTCGTATCTGCTGAATGACAGGCATACCGCCCGCCCTTGGCATCTGAAGATCCAACACCAGAACTTGCGGTGGTGGCTCAATGCGTTTGAGGAGATCGAGCGCGACGACACCATCCGCCGCCTCGCCCACCACATAGAGGTCGTGGACTGTGTCGCATAGAGATCGCAGGCCATGGCGCAGAACCGCGTGGTCATCAACTATGAAGACCGAGATAGTCCCCCCGTCTCGGAAAGATTGAGCCGTCAATCGGGCCTCTGCAGGTTGCGTTCCGACAGGGGGACAGAAAGACGCACCCGTGACCCCGCAACATCGCTCTCTATGCTGAGTTCTCCGCCAAGCTCGCGCGCGCGCGTACGCATGTTGACCAAACCGAGATGTCCCGGCTGAACGCACGTTGGGTCGAACCCGATACCATCATCGGTAACCTTAATGATGAACTCTGTCGCTCCTTCGTCTGTGCTCAATTCTATTCCGATACTCGCAGGACGTCCGTGATTGATGCTATTCCCGATAGCTTCTCTGAGAATTCTCAGAATCTGGTCACTGGCGGGCCGCGCGAGCAATGGCGTCGCGTGTGGCACGGCGGCCACTCTAATACTTACGCCTTCGCGTTTCGCGAACTCTGCGGCGACCTCGCTGACGGCCTCCGAAAAATCGACATTATGTACTTGCTGTGGTGAATTAAGAGCTAGCTCTCGGATCTCTTGCACTATTTTTTCAATAACTGACTGCAATTCCTTCATGCTAGCAGGGGTCGCCATTTGCGACGCAGGACCCGTGTCTTCGAGTGAGCGGTGCAATGCCCGTGCGTGTAACCGCAGTGAAAACAATAGATGGGATAAGGAGTCGTGCAAATCGCGTCGGAGGCGCGCCCGTTCCTCGTTTACTGCGTTGCGTTCGACTTCAGCCAAGTGTCGCGCGCCTGACACCGCGATTCCGACGTACTCCGCAATTGAGCTTATGAGGGTTAGCCCGGCCGTAGACGGGCGCGCTTCCTCTGGATACCAAGCCGTGAGCACACCGGAAACAAGCCGTCCGCGACCCAGTGGCGACGCTACGATAGTAGCCCAACCCGCATCGCGCGCCATGGGGGCGAGAGGAACGAATCGGCTATCACGGCCAACCAGGTCATCTATCCGACGCGCTAGTTGGCGATGGGAGCTGGCTGCGCGTGCTGCCACAAGCGGCGCATGCCGCGTATTGGCCTTGACGAGCCGTTCGAAATGGCCGGCGGGGAAGCCCGCAGCGCCGAACATCCCGGCACTGCGCTCTGTTGGCGGTGCTAAGACCACAGCGCACGCCCGCGCCTTGAGTGTGTTCAAAGCTGCTAGGGCAAGCCGGTCGAGGACGTCTTGTAGGGTCCCCTGAACCGATATCGCAGATGCCGCCCAGGCAAAGTCAGCTAGGACGCGGATCTGGCTACGTGTCAGCCCCGGCCCGTTGGACGTTTCCGCCGGTGCCGGCTGCTGCGATGCCCCGCCACGGCGTGAACTCATCTACTTCGCCACCCCCTACACCACAGTGGGCTACGCTGGTAGTACCACGGCCTTCTACAGGTTGTCAACGGCCATCGAGCCCGGGACGAGCCGGCCCGAATCACGTCGGCCCGTTTCCGCACCGCCTACGCGCGCTCACCATAGACTGAGGAGGGCTACCCAAGACGGGAACACAACGAATTGGTACGCCACGCGACGGATCCACCCAGTTGCTGGCGACAGTCAGACCGCAATTCTTCGGCAAGAGCTCACCCTGTCGACCGGTTTCTCCGGCGACGCGCCGCAACGAATGATTGCAGATCGAGCCACCCTACTGAGGATCCAGAACGCCGTCATTCGCTGTGCACAGCCGGTAGATGCTGGCCATATCAAGATCCGACAGGCCAGCCGCGATGGCTTTCCGTAGCACCGCCCTTACAGCCGGTTCCAGAATCGTTTGTACGTGGTGCTCGGCCACTGAATCTCCGACGAGATCGAGGACCTCAGCAAGATGTCCCACAGATGCTCCCTCATCGGGCCAATCGTTAGTGAGCATCGGAACGAGGTTACGCGTGAGCATCGAACTTCCGCCGTAGCCGCCCGAAAGAACGCTGAGGGCCAGTACCGGGTCGATTCGCGCGGAACTTATTAGTGCCGCGGCTTCCGCTACCAGGGCTGTGTTACCCGCGACAAGTAGTTGGTTCGCCAGTTTTAGCTGAACGCCGGCCCCAGAGGGCCCCACATGACTCACCGAGGTGCAATATGCCGACGCTATCGGACGGAGACGGTCGACCGCATCCGGTGCTCCCCCCGCCATGCACACGAGCCGCCCGGCGATAGCGCCCAATGCGCCACCGCTAACCGGTGCGTCAACGAATTGAAGCCCGACATCTCGGGCCGACGCGAACACACGACGGCTCAGAGCTGGAGAGAATGTCCCGTGCTCTACTAACAACCTGCCATCGGCGCGCTCGTCAAGCAACCCGCCATGAGAATAGACATCCTCGATGACAGCATCGTTAAGTAGACAGCTGAGAACCACCCGCGCCCGGTTGCCGACTTCTCGGGCGCTTTCCGCCCAATGCACGCGGTCACTCAGTAGAGAATCTGCGTGTGACTTAGTACGTGACCAGACCACTAGCTCCCGACCCGCCGCGGCTAGCCTCGCGACCATGGGCCGGCCCATCGCCCCTAGTCCTATGAATCCGACCATGTCGTCCAATGGAACCCCTCTTCCTTCGCGGGCGGGTCGGCGTGAAAGGACCGCTGGCTCAAGCCAACTTGGCGGCCTAGCACCCTATTCAATCCCGCTTCTCGCGTACAACCGCAGCGGATTTTCGACCAGTATCCTCCGCAGATCCTGCTCCGCAAGCGCGACCGCAAGTAGGTCGACGAGGTCGGCGTCATCAACCATTCGGGGCTTGCGGTAAAAAACATGCGGCCAATCCGTACCCCAGACCACACGGTCTGGAGC
>Ga0137412_10002714_pt1 | contig 14014 bp, 14 predicted proteins | sample CZODoug2_1_16fun_FD_122160 | JGI IMG/M metagenome (GOLD analysis project Ga0137412, IMG submission 122160) | Vadose zone soil fungal communities from Angelo Coast Range Reserve, California, USA - CZODoug2_1_16fungal (Hybrid Assembly) | ecosystem: Environmental > Terrestrial > Soil > Vadose zone... | reverse complement strand
TCGTCGACGCGCTCGGCCACTGGCTGACCCCGCCCCGCGTCGACGCCATCGGCGCCCAGGTGGCGACGTTCGTCGCCCGGCACCGTCGCGCCAACGGAGCCAGCCCGGCCTGGGGTCAGACACTGACCGGCAGCGGGATCATGGAGGTCATCCCGTTCACCCCGCCGGAGGAGTTGGGCTCCGCCGCTCGGCAGAAGTGGCGCAACGTCGGGTTCGGCGCGATCATGAACGCCTGCCGCGCCCGCGGATGGGTCGACTACGGGCACCGCCAGCGGGAGCTGATCCCTGGACGCCGATTCGCCCAGGCCCTGCGCGCCGCCGCAACCCAGGCAACTCAAACGAACCGCCCGTAGCAGTTACACGAGCCCGTGGTCGAAGGCGAAGACCACGGCGGCGGCGCGGTCGCGCAGGTTGACCTTGGCAAAGATGTGGTTGACGTGCGTCTTGACGGTGCCCTCGCCGACGACGAGACGCGCGGCGATCTCCGGGTTGGACAGCCCTCGTCCGATCAGTGACAGCACCTCCCGCTCGCGGGCGGTCAGCGTGGCCAGGGCGAGGTCGTCGCGGACGGGCGGAGCCGGTGACGCGCCGCGGTAGACCGACAGCACCCGGCCGGTGACCGCCGGATCGAGCCACGAGCCGCCTTCGGCCACAACCCGCACCGCGCGCTGCAGGTCCTCGGCCGGCACGTCCTTGAGCACGAATCCGGACGCTCCGGCCCGCAGCGCCGCGGCCAGGATCTCGTCGTCGTCGAACGTCGTCAGCACCAGCACCGGCGGGGCGTCGCGCCGCTCGAGGAGACTGCGCGTCGCCTCGACGCCGTCGACCACCGGCATCCGCACGTCCATCAGCACGACGTCCGGGCGCAGCTCCTCGACCGAGGCCGCGACGGAGGCGCCGTTGGCGCACTCGCCGACCACGTCGAAGCCGAACGTCTCGCGCAGGATGCCGCGCAGTCCGGTGCGCACCAGCTCCTGATCGTCGACGAGTAGGACCCGTATCACCGCGTACCTCCCAGGGCGTGTCTCCCAAGTCCATGCTCTGCTGCGCGACGCTCAGGCACGCGATCTCCTTCGTTGTCGTCGTCACCGATACAACAGCGGTATCGGCTCCTCCTCCGCCTTGGATCTCGCGCACCTGACCGCCGCTCGCCGCGAGCGGGACTCAGGAGACACGCCCTAGGGGCAGCTCGGCCCGCACCTGCCAGCCCCGTCCGCCCGGGCCGGCCTCACACCGGCCGCCGACCGAGCCGGCCCGCTCCCGCATGTTGTCGAGCCCAAGGCCGGTGCCGCGGCCGGGTGGCGCGCCGGTCTCGACGACCAGCTCGGCGCGCGCCGCGTCGAGGTCCACCTCGACCGTGACCGGCCAGCCGCTCGCGTGCCTGACCGCGTTGGTGAGCGCCTCCTGCACAACGCGGTAGAGCGCCAAGCCGGTCGTGGCCGGGACGCTGTCCAGCTCGCCGGTAACGGCCAGCGTGGCGTCCGTGCCGGCCGACCGGAACCGTTCGACCAGCGCCGGCAGGTCGGCGGCGCCGGGCAGCGGAGCCACGGTGCCGCCGTCCTCATCGGCCCGCAGCAGCCCGACGGCGCGGCGCACCTCGGCGAGGCTCTCGCGCCCCAGTCGTTCCGCCTCGGCGAGGGAGCGCACCGCGTCGGTCGGGTCGTTCTCCACCGCCAGGCGCGCGCTCGCGACGTGTAGCTGGGACACGATCAGCGTGTGCGCGATGACGTCGTGCAGCTCGCGGGCGATCCGGTTGCGTTCCTCGGCCCGGGCGGTCTCGGCCAGGCTGGCCTGAGCCGCGCGTAGCTGCGCCACCACATCGAGGTTCTGCCGGATCAGGGCCGCGGCCGCGACGGTGAACGTCGTCCCGGCCATCCACGGCGCCCAGCCGGGATCGGGGTCGACCCAGATCCACTCGCTCCCGAACAGCACGACCGCGCACGCCCAATACACCAGCCCGACGCGCCAGCCGCTGGCCAGCCCGCACCACCCGGCGAGCAGGCAGATGGCCAGCCACCCGACGTTGCTGGAGCTGCCGTTGCACAGCATCGCCACGCCGGCGCTGGAGATGACGCCGTACACGGGCAACGGCACGCCGCGCGGCTCGATCATCAGCACGCCGCCACCGATCGCGACCAGGGCCGCGAGTACGGCGAGCGCCTCGTTGTCGTGGTGCCGCTGGAACAGCCCGATCAGGGTGAACGCCACGAGCATGCCCAGCACGACCCACCGGCCGCCTCGGGGCAGATAGTTGAGCAGGCGTGCGGGGCTGGACACCCCGCGCATCGTACGGCTCACAGGGCTGCGCGTCGGGCCGCGACGACCGTCGCCGCCACGGCCAGCACTGCGACGATGACCAGCGACGTGGTCGCCGTCCCCAATCCCAGCCAAGGATCGCGGATCGACTTCGTCACCACGGTCAGCGGCAGCACGTCGGCGACGTGGCGCAGCGCCGAACCCATCACCTGCGGCGGCGGGCCACCCGAGCCGAGCAGGAAGGAGGGGAAGAACAGCAGCAGCCCTACCGCCTGGGCCGAGCGGGCCGACGGCAGCAGCGATCCGAGCAGCACCCCACCGCTCACGAACGCCACCGCGCCGACGACGATGCCCAGCAGAGCCCGGCCCGGCAGCGCCATGTCCGGGACGCCGTACACCGGCGCCGCGACGATCAGCAGCATCCCGCTCGCGACCGCGGTGACCATCAGCCCGACCACGAGCTGGGCGATCGCGAAGGAGAACCGCGGGAAGCCCGAGGCCTGGAAGCGGCGCAGCACGCCCCGTTCGCGGTAGGACGCGAGGTGCACCGGCAGCATGATCAACCCGGTCGCGGCGATCACCACGGTGAGGTAGGACGCGACGTACCAGTGCGACGGCCGCGCGCCGGCGAAGTCCGGGTCGGGTGCCGTTCCGAACGAACCGCCGATGATCAACATGGTGACGATCGGAAACGCGAACACGAATGTCAGGACCAGGGGGTCGCGGACCATCAGCTTCAGCTCGGCCCGCACCAGCCGGCCAACAGCGGTACTCATGCGGCCACACCTTCCTTGTCGAGCAGGCCCAGCAGGGCCGCTTCCAGATCGGGAACCTCGACGGTCAGGTCGTCGGGCACCGCACCCCGTCGAACCAGATCGGCGCCGACGTAGGCGATGATGCGACGGTCGCCGCGCACCTCGATGCGCTCGTCGACCCGCGCGACCGACCGCACGCCGGTGAGGCTGCGCAGCTCGTCCAGGGTCGAGTCGGCGGCGCTCCAGCTGAACCGGACCGTGGCCCACTTGGCGTGCCGATCAACGAGGTCGGCCGGTGGGCCGGCGTCGAGCACCCGGCCGTCTCGCATGGCCACAACCCGGTCGCACAGCGCCTCGGCCTCGTCCAGCTCGTGCGTCACGAGCAGGACGGTGGCTCCCTCGTCCCGCAGCTGAGCGACCGCCGCCCAGACGTTGCGGCGCGCCGCCGGGTCGAGCCCCTGCGTCAGCTCGTCCAGGAACACCAGTTGTGGACGATTGAGCAGCGCCAGCACGAGGAACAGCCGCTGACGTTCCCCGCCGCTCAGCGATCCGAACGCCGAGGCGCGCCGCGACGTCAGTCCGAACCGCTCCAGCAGCTCGTCGCCGCTGCGGGCCCGGGAGGTCGCGAACAGCTCGACCGCCTCGTGCACCCGTAGCCGGTCCGGCAGCGCCGAGTCCTGCAGCTGGCTGCCGATGAGGGGACGCAGCTGGTCGGCCTGCGTGGTCGGGTCGTAGCCCAGGACGCGCAACGTACCGCTGTCCGGGCGGCGCAGACCCTGGATGCACTCGACGGTCGTGGTCTTGCCGGCGCCGTTGGCCCCGATCAGACCGACGACCTCGCCCGCCTCGACGTCGAGGTCGAGGCCGTCCACCACTGCTCGCCCGCCGTACCTCTTGCGGAGGTCGCGGATCATCACCACAGCTTGGTTTCGCATACCGGAAATGGTGTCCGCGCGGGCGGCTCGGCACATCGCCGTACGGGTGGATCTGCCCCTCCACCCCGGGGCATAGGGTGGCTAGGTGCCCGCCATCACGCTTGCTCCGCATGCGATCAAGTTGCCCAGCCCGTCCTTCGAACTCGTGCACGCCAAGCTGCCCAACGGGCTGCGCGTCGTGCTGGCCCCGGACCGCTCCGCTCCGGTCGTGGGGGTCTCGGTGCTCTACGACGTCGGGTTCCGCTCCGAGCCGGAGGGTCGCACCGGGTTCGCCCACCTCTTCGAGCACCTGATGTTCCAGGGCTCGGCGAACCTCGAGAAGCTCGCCCACTTCCGCTACGTGCAGTCCAGCGGCGGGACGTTCAACGGCAGCACCCATCCGGACTACACGAACTATTTCGAGGCGCTGCCGTCGAATGCCTTGGAGCGCGGGCTGTTCCTCGAGGCCGACCGGATGCTGAGCCCGCGCATCACCGAGGAGAACCTCGCCAACCAGATCGCCGTGGTGAAGGAGGAGATCCGGGTCAACGTGCTCAACCGCCCCTACGGCGGCTTCCCGTGGCTGGAGCTGCCGCCGGTGCTGTTCGACACGTTCCCCAATGCGCACAACGGGTACGGCGACTTCGTCGACCTGGAGAGCGCCACCGTCGCCGACGCGGCCGACTTCTTCAAGCGCTACTACGCCCCGGGCAACGCCGTGCTCGCCGTGGCCGGCGACCTTGATCCCGAAGAGACACTGCGGCTGATCGAGAAGCACTTCGGCGGCATTCCCCAGCGTCGGGTCGCCAAGCGTCCCGACTTCGGCGAGCCGCCGCTGACGGCCGAGCGACGAGCGACGGCGGTGGACGCGCACGCGCCGATCCCCGCCGTCGCGGTCGGGTACCGGGTTGCCAACCCGGTCCGCGAGCTCGACGCCCACCTGGCGAACATCCTGCTCACCGAGGTGCTGTCCGACGGAGACGCGTCACGGCTGCAACGCCGCCTGGTGCAAGGCGATCACCTCGTCACCGACGTCTCGGCCTACCTGGGCGAGTTCGGCGATCCGTTCGACGAGCGCGATCCCACGGTGCTGACGCTGACCGCGCACTACCCCGACGCGAAGTCCCTCGATCGGATCCTGCGTGCCGTCGACGAGGAACTCGACCGGGTCGCCAACGACGGCCTCGACGCCGGCGAGCTCGACCGGGTGCGCACCAAGCTGGCCAGCGCGATGTTCCGCGAGATGGACGCCGTCATCTCGCGGTCCCTGAACTTCGCCAAGTTCGAGCTGATCTTCGGACGGGCCGAGCTCATCAGCGAGCTGGCGGATCGGCTCAGCGTTATCAGCGACGCCGACGTGCAGGCCGCCGCGGCGTCCTTGCGCCCGGATCGACGAGCCGTCGTCGAGCTGATCGCCGGAGGTGCCGCATGAGCGCGCCGGCCCTGAACGCGTCCGTACCCGCGCTGGGTACCGCTCGCCGCCCGCGCAAGTTCACCGCGCTCGAGCGCACGCTGGATTCCGGCCTCCGGGTCGTGGTGGTGCGCAAGCCGGGTGTGCCGCTCGTCGAGGTGCGGCTGCGGGTTCCGTTCCTGTCGGCCCGGGCGACCCACGCGGCCCGCGCGGCAGTGCTGTCCGACTCCGTACTCACCGGTACGGTCGACCACGACCGGGCCGGCCTGGCCGCCGCGGTACAGCGCCTCGGAGGCGACCTCGGCATCGGCGTGGACGCTGATCGACTGCAGGTGTCCGGCAACGTCCTCGCGACGAACCTGCGCGGATTCCTCGACGTCGTCGCCGACGTGCTGACCGGCGCCACCTATCCGGCGAAGGAAGTGGTCGCCGAACGCGAGCGACTGGTCGAGCGCCTGACCATCGCCCGCTCGCGGGCCGGCGTCGTTGCCGGTGAGGCGCTGGCCAAGCGCATGTGGGGCGATCACCCCTACGCCCGCGACCTGCCCGAGCCCGAGGACGTGCAGGCCGTCACCGCGGCTCAGGTCCGGCGGCTGCACGGCGACCTGGTCCGGCCCGAGGGCGCGGTGCTCGTGATCGTCGGTGATGTCTCCGCGGCGCGGGCCGCCGATCTGGCGGCCAAGACCCTCGATGGCTGGGCCGGGGCCGCGGCGGCAGCAACCCGAGTGCCGCCGTTGCCGTCCGTTCAGCCCGGACCGCTGGTCCTGATCGACCGGCCCGGTTCGGTGCAGTCCTCGATGCGGCTGGGCGCGTCCGCGCTACGCCGCGACGACGAGCGCTATCCGGCGCTGCAGCTCGCGAATCTCATCTTCGGCGGCTACTTCTCGTCCCGATGGACCGAGAACATCCGCGAGGACAAGGGATACACGTACGGACCGCACAGCGGCATCGACCACCACGCGTTGGGGTCGACGCTGCAAATGCAGACCGACGTCGCCACCGAGGTCACCGGCCCGGCGCTGCTCGAGACGCTCTACGAACTCGGCCGGCTCGCGTCGCTGGCGCCGTCGACGGACGAGGTCGAATCGGCCCGCCAGTACGCGATCGGCACGTTGGCGTTGTCGACGGCGACGCAGTCCGGTCTGGCCTCGACGCTGTCGTCGCTGGCTGGGGTCGGTCTGGGTCCGGACTGGCTCGCCGAGCATCCCCGCCGGCTGGCCCAGGTCACCCGCGACGAGATCGCCGCGGCGGCCGCGGAGTTCCTGGCCCCGTCCCGGTTCGCGACCGTCGTGGTCGGCGATGCGGCGTCGGTCCGCGGCCCGCTCGCGGCACTGACGCCCGTCGTGTGATGCCGTTCGAGCCGCCGTTCGAACCGCCCCGTCTCGCCCGGGCGGCCTACGACCGGGCGGGGCTGCGGCGCGAGGACGCCGAGTGGCTGGCCGAGGCGTGGCGCACGTCGCGGATCCTGGTGATCAGTCGCGACGCGACGACGCCGGTCGAACGAGGCGACGGTGCGGTACGCCTGGCGCTGCGGGATCCGTCCACAGTGGACAGTGCGACGCCTCGCCGGTTGCTGGGCGTCGCCGACGGCGTTCCCTACTTCACGATCACTGTCGAAGGGGACGCCGACGGCTGGGCCAATCTGCGCGAGGTCGGCGCGGCCGCCGATGACACCCAGGCGGCGCTGCTCACGAGCGCGGTCGCACTGGAGCAGTGGCACGCGCGCCACCCGAGGTGCCCGCGGTGCGGCGCCGAGACGTCAGAAGCACAGGCCGGCTGGACACGTGTCTGTACCAACGACGGCAGCGAACACTTCCCGCGCACTGATCCGGCCGTGATCATGGTGGTGCACGACGGCGGCGATCTGTGCCTGCTCGGGCGCGGACCGCAGTGGAACGAGAAGCGGTTCTCGACGCTCGCCGGCTTCGTCGAGCCGGGGGAGTCGCTCGAGGCGGCCGTCGCCCGCGAGGTGTTCGAGGAAGTCGGCGTCGCGGTCACCGACATCCGTTACATCGCCAGCCAGCCCTGGCCCTTCCCGTCCTCGCTCATGGTCGGGTTCGTCGCGCGCCTGGATGGTGACCCGTCGCTGCACCTCGACCCGAAGGAGATGGCCGAGGCGCACTGGTTCACCCGCGACGAGGTGCAGCAAGCCGCCGACTGGACCGACACGCGCGGGACGCCGGATCCGGACGCCCGCATCCAGGGCATCTCCCCCCAACTGTCGATCTCGCGCTACCTCATCGACGGCTGGCTCGCCGGCCGCTGGTGAAAAGCGGCGCGTTGCCGATCTTGTGCAGACGCGCCCTAGTACCCCGGCGCGTTTGCACAAGATCACCGCGGCTCGCGGGGCGTGAAGCGGCTGATCGCCGGGTGACGCGGATCGTCCAGACGCACCACCACGTCGGCGATGCGCACCGGGTCGACGTCGCGGTCGTAGTCCTCGAACGCGGGCAGCGTCCAGGCCCACTCCTCGGGGGTACGCCGGGCCCGGGCGGCGGGGCCCACCGCCAGGTGGATCGCCACGTCGAAGGGCAGGTCGCGTCCGAGCAGTAGCTCGCCGCTCACGATCACGATCGATCCGGGCGCGGCGGTCCGGCGGGGCTCGCGGGTGGTGCGGTTCGTCGTCGGGTCGCGAAGGGTCGGCAGGTACTCGCCGCTGCCGCCGGGACCGAGCGGCCCGAGCACCTCGCGACGTAGCGCCGCGACGTCGATCCAGTCGTCGCGAAAGGCCGTGACGTCGTGCCGGCCGTGCTCGAGGCGCAGCGACGCGTCGCGCCAGAACGTCTCGGCCCGGATGTGCGCGAACGCGCGCCCGCCGGCGAGCAGCGGCTCGCGCAGAGTCTCGGCCAATGCGTCCGGGCCGGCGGCGTGGGGCCCGTCGAGGGCCACGCGCAGCGCGGTGCCGGCGTGATCGGCGGCGAGCAGGACGTCGGCCAATTCGTCGGGTAGCCGCCCCGGATCGATCGCGGTGTAGGAGCGGGGCACCACGTGACGGTAGCCATGCGGTTTTGCGACCTGCCGAGCGAACCGTCAGACCCCGGTGGCACCATCAGGACGTGAGCGATGCCGAGGTCGTGTTGGAGGGGCTCGACCCGGAGCAGCGCGCCGCCGCTTCGGCGGTCCGCGGGCCGGTGTGCATCCTCGCCGGCGCCGGCACCGGAAAGACCCGGGCGATCACCCATCGCATCGCCTATGCCGTCCGCTCCGAGGCGGTGCCGGCCGGCCAGCTGCTGGCCGTCACGTTCACCGCGCGGGCCGCGGGCCAGCTGCGGGATCGGCTGCGCCGCCTCGGTGCTCAGGGCGTGCAGGCCCGGACTTTCCACGCGGCGGCGCTGCGCCAGCTGAGCTACTTCGCGCCCCGGGTGCTCGGCGGCGGCATGCCCGACGTCCTCGACAACCCGATCCGGATGGTCGGCAACGCCGCCGCCCGGGCCCGGCTGCGCGTCCACCGGACCGAGCTGCGCGACCTCGCCGCCGAGATCGACTGGGCCAAGGCGGTGCTGGCCACCCCCGAGGACTACCCCAAGCGCGCGGCCGAGGCGGCCCGTCAGCCGCCGATGGATCCGGCGACGGTCGCCGAGGTCTACGACGGCTACGAGAAGGCCAAGCGCCGAGCCGGTCAGGTCGACTTCGCCGACCTGCTGCTGATCATGGCCGGCGCGATCGAGCAGTACCGCGACGTCGCCGAGGAGGTGCGCTCGCGCTACCGCCACTTCGTCGTCGACGAGTACCAGGACGTCTCGCCCCTGCAGCAGCGGCTGCTCGACGCGTGGCTGGGCGGGCGCGACGACGTCTGCGTGGTGGGCGACGCCAACCAGACCATCTACTCCTTCGCCGGGGCGACGCCGCGGCACCTGCTCGAGTTCCGGGCCCGCTACCCGGAGGCGGTCGAGATCCGCCTGCACCGCGACTACCGGTCCACGCCGCAGGTCGTCGAGCTGGCCAACCAGCTGATCCCCGGGCGCATCACGCTCACCGGTCAGCGCCCGGACGGCCCGACGCCGACATTCGCCGAGTTCGACGACGAGCCGGCCGAGGCGGCCGCCGCCGCAGCTCGGTGTCGCGCCATGATCGACGGCGGACTGCCGGCCGCTGAGATCGCGGTGCTCTTCCGCATCAACGCGCAGTCCGAGGTGTACGAGCAGGCGCTGTCCGAGGCCGGCGTCCCCTACGTGCTGCGCGGTGGCGAGCGGTTCTTCGACCGCCCCGAGATCCGCGAGGCCCGGCTGCTGCTGCGCGGCGCCGCCCGGGGCGACACCACCGAGCAGTCGCTGGCCGAGGCGGTGCGCGGCGTGTTGGCCAGCGTGGGCTGGCACCCCGACGAGCCGCCCCCCGGCGGCGCCGCCCGCGAGCGATGGGAATCCCTCGCGGCCCTGGTCAGCCTGGCCGACGACCTGGCCACCGCCGACCCGGCCACGCACCTGCCCGAGCTGGTCGCCGAACTCGACCAGCGCGCGTCCGCGCAGCACGCTCCCACCGTCCAGGGCGTCACGCTCGCGTCGCTGCACAGCGCCAAGGGCCTGGAGTGGGACGCGGTGTTCCTGGTCGGGCTGACCGACACCACGATCCCGATCCAGCACGCCACCACCGACGAGCAGCTCGCCGAGGAGCGTCGCCTGCTCTACGTCGGCATCACCCGGGCCCGCGAGCGCCTGGCCCTGTCCTGGGCACTCGCCCGCAGCCCCGGCCAGCGCCGCGGCCGCCGGCCCAGTCGCTTCCTGGACGGGTTGCGCCCGGCCGGCGCCGTCGTCGTTCCGCGGCCGAAGAAGAAGTCGGCCGCCCCCGAGGCCGAGGATGCCGAGTTGTTCGGGCGGCTGCGGGTCTGGCGCAAACGGCAGGCCGATGCGCAGAGCGTCCCGGCCTTCGTGGTGTTCTCCGACGCGACACTGGTCGCGATCGCCGATGCCCGGCCGGACAGCCGGACGTCGCTGGCCCGGGTGTCCGGGGTCGGGCCGGCCAAGCTCGACCGGTACGCCGAGCCCGTGCTCGCCGTGCTCGGCGGCGCCGATCCGAATTCTGTGGCGCCGGTCGAGATCCCGTCCTAAGGTTCCCTAGACGACCCCTTCGGGCGACTAGGGAACCCGTCTAGGGAATTAATCGGATTGCCTCGCCCGGGTACGCTCCGATATCTTTTTCATTAGCAAGACGCCCGGCGCGCAATCAGTGCGCCCCCCGCGACGAAAGGAGGTGGTCCCAGTGAGCAGCTACACGACGACGCCCACGGCCACCCCGCGTACGCGGAGCGAGTCGGCGTTCGTGCTGCGAGGCACCGGGTCCAACATCGAGGGCATGCATGTTCTCGGCCAGACCTCCGTCGATACGCGGGTGAACCCGATCTTCTTCCGCGACCGCGTCAGCGCTGCCAAGCAGGGCAGCCCGCCTCGAGGAGTCCCCCGCTGATCAGGCGATCAGCGAAGGCTCTCCTCGAGGCCGCGGCTCCCAAACGGGAACCGCGGCCTCGTTGTTTGTCCGCACCGTCCGCCCACAACTCGACGTCACAACCACCCAAGGAGGGGACCGAAATGTTGACCGCATGCGCGACCGGCCTCGTCGCGCTAGAGGGTCAGACCGGACTCGGGCTCGCTGGACCACTAGACCCGTCAGCGCTGCTCGACCCGATCTCGCCGCTGTGTCCCGACGACGTCCCGTGCCGGGTGCAGGACCCGGATCTCTGGTTCGCCGAGACACCGTCCGAGCTGGAACTGGCCAAGCAGCTCTGCCTGGACTGCCCGGCCCGCCTCGCCTGCCTCGCCGGCGCTCTCGAGCGTCGCGAGCCCTGGGGAGTCTGGGGCGGGGAGATCTTCGAACGCGGGCAGGTCATCGCCCGCAAGCGCCCGCGGGGACGTCCCCGCAAGACCGATCGGGTGGTAGCCGCGTGACTGGACTAGCCGCATGACTACCGCCTCGCACCATCACATCGCAGTAACCAAGACTTTGAGGAGCACCAAGATGATTAGCCTGCAAGAAGCGCTCGCCCGCGAGCGAATACACGAGCTGCGCCGTTCCGCGCGCGAATCTCGGGAGACCAGCGAAACGTCGGCCTCCCGTCGCAAGCGTCGGCTGCAGCGCCTGGCGCGTTCGGTCCATCCCCGCTCCTGACGGTGGGTGGTCGGGCCGGGTCTGACCGTTCACTCGCTGGGCCGAATGCGCCACTGACAGTGCGGCCGCTGGACTTCCGTCCGGCGGCCGCGCTCTTATTGAGGGATGCAGGAGGTCTGCTCGATGTGTGGGCGGATGGCCGACCCACAGAGTGACGGCGATCCGCCGCTCGGCTGGTGCGCCGACATCGTCGAGAGCCGCGACGGTCCGCGCACGAAGTGGATCTGTGACGCCTGCACCCGCAAGTACGTCCGCTCCATCGAGGCCAAGCTCGACCAGGAGTGGTGGTAGAGCGAATCGATCGCGCCGGAGGGAACGATCGCCTCAGGTTGCATCGGCGCGGCTGCGGTTTCGTTGCGGTCGGGAGGTGGCCGCCCAACGCGTCGGCTCACCCCCCGCGGCTTTTCCGCCACTTGCGGTAGCTACCTTCCTGCGCGGTCAGCGGATAGACCCGTATCTCGTGTTGGTCGACCGCGCCACGTGGTAGCTACGTCGTGCTGGGGTCGGTGACCGCGCGCAGGCGTAGCTACCGCCGACGGCGGTCGACCACCAGGGGCGCATGGCTTCTGGGCTCACCGCCCTGTGCGGCACTTACCGCAAACGCCCTTTGCTTACCGCCCAGCGCGGCACTTACCGCGCAGCGCGGTCGCCGCGCGCCCAGCGCAGCTACTCCCAGAGCGTCATTGAGCGGGTGAAGATGCCGGTTAGGTCTTCGGCGGTGACCGGTCGCGGGGCAGTGGCGAGCAACCGTTGCTGCTTGAGCGCTCCCTCGACCAGGTCATCGACGTCGCCCTCGTCGAACCCGACGGCAGCGACGCCCGGCGGGATGCCGATGTCGCGCATCAGGGCGGTGAGTACCCCGGGCAGCGTGTCCGGCCCACCGTCGCGTCCGACGGTCGGGTCGAGCAGTTGCGCGGCCCGCAGGTGCCGGTCCGGCGCGGCGTCGAACGTGAACCGGAACGCCTCGGGCGCGGTCAGTGACACCGCCATGCCGTGTGGCACGAGCGGCTCGGCGTCCGGATATCCGGAGGGCCGAAACGACCGCGCCCGGCCGGCGATCGGGTAGGCGTTGGCGTGCGGGATGTGCACCCCGGCGTTGCCGAAACCCATCCCGGCGAAGGTCGCGGCCATCGCCATCGCGCCCCGGGCGGCGCGGTCGGTTCCGTCAGCCACCGCGGCCCGGAAGCTGGTCGCCAGGAGTCCGATCGAGCGCTCGGCCCACATGTCGGCCACCGGGTTGGCGCCGCAGTAGGGCACCCGCTGCTCGGGCCGCTTGCGGTCGAAGGACGTGTACGGACGGGCGGTGTAGCTCTCCAGCGCGTGGCACAGGATGTCCATGCCGGCCGCGGCGGTCACGCCCGCGGGCTGGGTCATCGTCAGTTCGGGGTCGACGACGGCGAGCGTCGGGCGAAGCCGGGCGTGGCTGATGCCCGACTTCACGTGCTGGGCCAGGACGTCGAGGATGCAGACCGTTGTGCTCTCCGCGCCGGTGCCGGTGGTGGTCGGCACCGCGACGAGCGGCAGCAGCGGCTGCGTCGGCGCCCGGCCGCCACCTACCGGCTGGTTGACGTAGTCGATCAGCTCACCCGGATTGGTCAGCAGCAGGTTCATCGCCTTCGCGGTGTCGATGCACGAGCCGCCGCCGACCGCGACGACGGCGTCCCACGGGCCGTGCGCGCGGGCCCAGTCGATCGCCGCCTGCATGCTGGCGTCGGTCGGCTCGACGTGGACGCCGTCGAACACCACGGCGTCGACGCCGAACTCGCCCATCTGCTTGGCGATGCGGGCCGGTGCTCCGGTCGCCGCAACCCCGGCGTCGGTGACCAGGACGGCCCGGCGGGCACCGAGCATCGACAGGTCGTACCCGAGCTCGGCCGACGCACCTTCGCCGAACTTCAGGGCCGGCGTTCCATACGTGAAGACCGTCTCGGTCATGCTCCAGCCTCCGCAAATCCGGGTAGCCAGCGCTCCGCGAGCGCTCGGTAGTGTGCCGTCGCCTCGAGCTGGCAGACGACGGCGGTCGTGCCGATCGTGACTCGATGGACGAGCAGGTAGGACGGTGGCAGGTTGAACAGTCGCCCGATCTGGGCCTCCTCGCGCCGCGGATCGCCGATGCGGGCCGCCTGTCGCCGCATCCACGCTCGGGTGAAGGTGAACTGCTCGGCGGCCAACGGCTCGATGACCGGGCGCAGGTAGTTCATGATCTGGCGCGGCTCGACCCGGATGCCCGGACGCAGGAACCCCTGCTCGTACATCACGGCCATCACCGCCTCACCGTTGCCGTCCAGGGTGTAGCGCATCATCTGGCCGAGCGGTGCCGGCATGCCGCCGGGCAGCCGGGCGACCGCGCCGAAGTCGACGACGCCGAGCCGGTTGTCCGCCCCGAGGCGGAAGTTGCCGGGGTGCGGGTCGGCGTGCAGCAGTCCGGCGCGTTGCGGGGCGGAGTAGTGCAGCAGCGCGAGCAGATAGCCGCAGCGGTCGCGCTGTTGCGGGGAGCCGTGGGCGATGATCTGCGAGAGCGGCGTGCCGTCGATCCATTCGGTGACGATCACCTTGGGCGCGCTGGCCACGACGCGGGG
>Ga0137412_10002713_pt1 | contig 14014 bp, 7 predicted proteins | sample CZODoug2_1_16fun_FD_122160 | JGI IMG/M metagenome (GOLD analysis project Ga0137412, IMG submission 122160) | Vadose zone soil fungal communities from Angelo Coast Range Reserve, California, USA - CZODoug2_1_16fungal (Hybrid Assembly) | ecosystem: Environmental > Terrestrial > Soil > Vadose zone... | reverse complement strand
TTGTTCGTACTCCCACGGACATCTTTCCGAATATGACATTCTCGTCGTCAGCATTATCTGGAACTATAACGGACGCTCACTCTTCACGGCCCTCGTACTCGAGGACTCTGGCGGTGATCCCCTGGATCGGGTTCTTGAACGGGACCAACCAAGGGCAACCGCTCGACCTGACTCGCTTCCTGCGCATCGCCATTGGCTTGGTCGCAGCACGCGGCCAAGTCCACCGGCGTGGTCTGATCCCCAGAATCCGCAGTATACTGTCGTCCTTCGCCCTGCTTTTGTGATTGTTGGAGGAACGAGGTGATGCGGAGCATCTCAAACGCGTTCCGCACCTTGCTCCGGACCTCCGTGCTCGCGCTCTGCGCTCTGCCGATGTATGGCCAGACAGCCAACACGGGTGCGATCGCTGGCAGCGTGAGCGACCCCAGTGGAGCCTCGGTAGCAGATGCAGCAGTGATCATCCGAAGTGACGCCACACGCGAAGAGCGCCATGTCACTACGGATGCCGAGGGAAATTTCGCGGTCCCACTCCTGACGCCTGGCAACTATGATCTGACGGTTCGCGCGCCCGGATTTGAGCCACTCGTCTTGAAGAGTGTTCGGGTTCAAATCACCGAGGTGAGCCGGCTGAAGATTCAGCTGACGATCAGCGGCGCAAAAGAACAAATCACGGTTAGCGCAAAACCTCCTCTCCTTCAAACGGAGAATGCCACTCTCGGACGAGTCATCGATCGCGAAACGGTTGAGGAACTGCCGCTGGTCAATCGCAACTTTACCGAAATTCTCGGCCTGACCGCTGGAACGAATACTGACATCGTGGATGCCACCCAACTGGGGGCCGGAAGCCAGGAGATCCGCGCGAACGGCGCCCGTAGCGGCGACAACAATTTCATGCTCAACGGCGTGGATGCGAACAGCTATAGCTCCAATCTCACCGAGGTCACTCCTTTTGGCGGAGCCGGGATCGCGATACCCGCTCCTGATACCATTCAGGAGTTCAAGGTCCAGACTTCGCTCTACGACGCGCAGTATGGGCGAGGAGGAAGTACGAACGTGAACGTGGAAACCAGGTCGGGCACCGCCGATCTTCACGGGAACGTCTATTATTTCGGCCGCAATGAGGCACTGGACGCGAATAATTTCTTTGCGAATGCAACCGGGGTGCCAAGAGGAGAATTTCGGCGCTCACAACCCGGGGGCACTCTGGGGGGGCCGATGCCTTGGTCAGGGAAACGCGCCTTTTTCTTTGTTTCCTATCAAGCCATAAGGGATGTGAATGCGGCATCCTTGAGAAGCAGTGTTAGCTCTCTAAGCCTCCCTCCTATACCACTAGTCCGCACGCCAGCCTCGCTTGGAGCTGTATTCGGCGGCCAAACCGGGGCATTCGGAGGCGTGGCGGTGGCCCGCGACGGTTCGAACATAAATCCAGTGGCGCTCAATCTTCTGAACGCGAAGAACCCCGATGGAACATATGTAATTCCGAGCCCTCAAACGTCAAGCAGCGGTGTCAACCACACGGCGGTGGTTCCTGGTCGCTACAACGAAGACCAGTTCAATACAAACTCCGACTTCAATTTGCGCACGTCGGATCGTCTGTCGGCGAAATTCTTTTTCTCAAACTCGAACCAAGACGTTCCTTTCTTCGGCGCCAGTGTACCTGGCTTTCCAGTGCTCCGTTCCTTTGAGAACCGGAATTTGGCAATCGCCGAGACTCACATTATCTCGCCGCGAGCGATCAACCAATTCCGCTTTGGCTTCTCTCGTCTTGCGGGTCAAAGCGTTGCCGGAGGGACGCTCACCGATCAGGATGTGGGGATAAACCGCTTCAGCGACCCCCAGGAGGGAATCATTCCAGAGATTGAGATTCTTGGAGCCTTTGAATTAGGCAACTCGGCACAAGACCGAGGCAAAACAGCCGGTAATAATTTTTACATTTCCGACGTCCTGTCCCTGTCTCGGGGCAAGCATGACTTTCGAGTGGGCACGGAAATCTTCCGAAATCAGTTCAACCACCTAAACGATTATGCGCGCGGTGTCATGACACTCCTGTCGTTCCCTGATTTCCTGCTCGGCTTGCCCGCCGGGCCTGTCGGCGCAGGAGGGAACGGCACATCGTTCTCAAACATTTTCTTCTCAAGCGTGGCTGCTGGAATTCCCGATATGGGGCAACGTGCAAGCGCTGTGGATTTGTTTGCATTGGATGACTGGAAAGTTACGCGAACACTCACAATAAACCTCGGGGTTCGAGTCGATGTCAACGGCCAACCAAGCGAAGTCGACGGTCGTGTATCGAATTTCTTCCCCCAATTCTATATTGCACCCCCAGCCGGCGGCTTCACGAGCCCGGCCACCTCCGGATTTGTGCTGCCCAGTAACTTCTCTGGTAACGCCCCCGAGGGATTTCCACGTGAGAATTCAACCTTACTGAATCACCCCGTCCAAACGCACCCAGAGCCCCGCGTCGGCTTCGCGTGGCAACCCCTTTCTTCGAGGGACCTGGTTCTTCGAGGAGGATATGGCATCTACGCGAACCGCACCAGCTTCGCAGCGAATGGCTTATTACTGACTCTCAACCCGCCGTTCGCGTTGAATGCTTCGCTAAATGGCGGCGCCAACGCGACCGCTAGCCTGGAGAATCCCCTTCCAAATTTGCCGCCGAGCTCTTCGTTCCCAAATTTCGTAGGCAATATGCTACCGGGTCCACCGTTTATCGGGAGCAGCTTTCTTCGAACCCCCGACATTATCGACCCTGATTTCAAGGAGTCTACAGTCCAGCACTTTGATCTCGATCTGCAGTATCAACACAAGAGCTACGTTTTCTCAATCGGGTATGCCGGCGCGAAGGGCACCCACCTAACCGTGGGTCGGAGCAATAATCAGCCTCGCCTCGCTAGTCCTTCCGACCCTGTGAACGGACTCACAACCAACTCCGCGGCCAATGCAGCCGAGCGTGTTCCTTTTGTCGGGCTGTCTACGTTGCTCTTCCGTCTCGAAAGCAGTGGGAATTCAATCTACAACTCACTACAGGCCACGCTGAAGAAAGACATGAGTCATGGTTTTCAATTCCTTGCAGCCTACACTTTTGCCAAATCGATTGACGACGCGGGGGATAGTCTCGGTGCTGCTATCGGTGGCACATTCGGAATACCGATCTTTGGGCAACTTGTATACAACGATCAAAACAACGGCGCTGCTCAGCGCGGTGTCTCTGACTTTGATCGAACTCACCGGTTGGTTCTCAGCGGTACCTGGAACGTGCCTGGTCCCGAGCACGCGACAAGCGCAGCCGTTCAAAAGCTCGGAAATGGCTGGAGCATCTCGGGCATCGTAACGCTGCAATCGGGACTACCGTTCAGCATTCTAGACAGTGCAGCCGGCACGCTGTTTGGTCCCGCAACCCTGTACACCACAGGAAACTTGGCTCCGGGTGCGACACTTGCCGATGCCGGTCGGAGCGGCAGCGTCAGCAGCCGTGTCAACGAATTCTTCAACACCGGCGCATTTGTTCCCGCGCCCTGTATTCCTGAGGGGGCGCTTATCGACCGCAAGTATCCGGTATCAGGTGGCAGCCCGACCTGTGGGGGGACGATATTCGGCAACCTGGGAAGAAACATTCTACGTGGCCCGGACCAACGCGTCGGAGACATCGCATTCATTAAGAGCACTCCCCTGACGGAACACATTAATCTGATTTTCCGGTGGGAGGTATTTAATGTGCTGAATCGGCCTAATTTTGCGAATCCCTCGAACGACGTTTCGACGCCGAGCACCTTCGGCGTGATTAGCGCCCTTACGGTGAATCCCCGGATCATGCAATATGCTCTAAAACTGCAATTCTAGTGCGCTCCGTCATGCTTTTTTGACACGCAACCCTGGGGTTTCGCCGTTGCGGAATGAGCCAGGCGCAGGAGGGGGAAGTAGCAGAGCGGTAAGGAAGGCTCTAGGCACCTTGCTGGACGGACTGCGCGGCCACTGCCGTCATTAAGGTTGACGTCCTTCTAGCCTCTGGTCAAAATGAGCATCCTGAGGTCTTGCAACGTGACGACGAGGATGTCCTCGATCTCGGGGCCTTCTGGGTTCGTGCTGGTGCCCATCCGAGAAGGCGCGGACTTCACCCGTTACCGCGGCCGACAGCGCGGCAACCCATCGCCGGTCTTGGCGATCGGACTCACCGCGGAACAGCCGTCGCCTCAGAGCCTTCGGCGGCTCGAGCACGAATACTCCCTTGTGGTGGAGCTCGATCCTGCATGGGCAGCCGTGCCGCTGGCGCTCACTCGTCACGAAGGGCGGACAATCCTTGTACTAAAAGATCCTGGAGGCGAGCCCCTGGATCTGGTTCTTGAGCGGGACCAGGGGCGACCGCTCGATCTGACGCGCGTCTTGCACATCGCTGTCGGCTTGGCGGCAGCACTCGGCCAAGTCCACCGCCGTGGTCTTATTCATAAGGACATTAAGCCTGCGAACGTGCTCGTCGACGCCGCCGACAACGTCTGGCTCACCGGATTCGGGATTGCGTCCCGACTGCCGCACGAGCGCCAGTCGCCCGTACCGATCGAGATCATTGCCGGCACCCTCGCCTACATGGCGCCGGAACAGACCGGCCGCATGAATCGCTCGATTGATACTCGCAGTGATCTCTATTCGTTGGGCGTCACCTTTTACCAGATGCTTACCGGCGCGCTGCCGTTTGACGCCGCCGATCCTTTAGAGTGGGTCCACTGCCACATTGCACGCCAACCGACAGCACCTGCTGATCGTCTCGCCGTCCCCGAGCCGGTGTCTGCGATCGTCATGAAGCTGCTCGCCAAGAATGCCGAGGAGCGCTACCAGACTGCCTCCGGCTTGGAAGCCGACCTTCGGCGGTGCCTGGCGGAAGGGCCGTCGCATGGTCGCATCGATCCATTCGCTTTGGGTGAGCACGACTCATCAGACCGATTGCTGATCCCAGAGAAGCTGTACGGGCGGGAGCGCGAGGTCGATGCTCTGCTTGCGGCGTTTGCCCGGGTCGTGGCCCAGGGTACCCCCGAACTCGTGCTCGTATCCGGTTTTTCCGGCGTCGGCAAATCCTCCGTGGCGAACGAGCTGCACAAGGTGCTTGTTCCGCCGCGCGGCCTCTTCGCGTCCGGCAAGTTCGATCAATACAAGCGCGACATCCCGTATGCGACGCTGGCACAGGCTTTCCAGACGCTGGTCCGTCAGATCCTCGTCAAGAGCGAAGCGGAGGTGGGTCATTGGCGGGACGCCCTAGAGGAAGCACTGGGTCCCAATGGCCAGCTCATCATCAATCTCGTCCCGGAGGTGGAATTCCTTATCGGGAAACAGCCGCTCGTTCCAGACCTGTCTCCGCAAGACGCGCAGCGTCGCTTCCAACTGGTGTTCCGGCGATTCCTCAGTGCGTTCGCCAAGCCGGAGCACCCGCTTGCGTTATTCCTCGACGATCTGCAGTGGCTGGACCCGGCAACTCTTGAACTGCTGGAGCGGCTGATGACCGATCCGAACGTACGGTACCTGATGCTGGTCGGAGCCTACCGCGACAATGAGGTCAGTTCGTCTCACCCGCTCACTCAAACGCTGGACGCGATCCGCAAGGCCGGAGCGAGAATGCAGGAGATCGTTCTGGCGCCTCTCCGGGTTGACGATGTCGGCCGGCTGGTCGCCGATGCGCTGCACGGCGAGCGAGGTGCCGCCCAGCCTCTGGCGCAATTGGTGCACGAGAAGACCAGCGGCAATCCGTTCTTTGCGATCCAGTTTCTCACGGCGCTGGCCGACGAAGTGCTGCTCAGGTTTGACCCGGACGCTGCAGCCTGGATCTGGGACTTGGCTCGGATTCGCGCGAAGGGCTACACCGACAACGTGGTGGTTCTCATGGCCGGAAAACTGAAGCGGCTCTCTGGTACCACCCAGGAGGCCCTAAAACAGCTCGCCTGCCTGGGCAATGCCGCCGAGGTCGCCACCTTAGCCTTGGTTCACGGGGAAACAGAGGAGGCGATCCACACGGCACTCTGGGAGGCCGTCCGCGCCGGGCTCATCTTCCAGCAGGAGAGCACCTACAAATTTCTGCACGACCGTATTCAGGAGGCGGCCTATGCGCTTATCCCCGAGAGCGAGCGCGCAACGGAACACCTTCGGATTGGCCGAGTGCTGCTGGCGAGCATGACGGGGGACGGCCTCGCCGAGCATCTGTTCGATGTCGCGAACCAGTTCAATCGAGGCGCCGCCCTGCTGTTTGATCGCGACGAGAAAGTGCTTGTGGCGACGATTGATCTGAGTGCCGGACGAAAGGCGAAGGCGTCAGCAGCCTATGCGTCGGCGGGCGGGTATTTTTCGGCGGGTATGGCGCTGTTGGACGAAGGGGACTGGGGCAGCCACTACGAGTTAACGTTCGGCCTGTGGCTCGAACGCACCGAGTGCGAGCTTCTGAGCGGTAACTTCGAAAAAGCTGAGCAACTGATTGTGGAGTTGCTGCAGCGTGCGGCGTCGAACGTCGAGTTCGCGGACGCCTCCTGCCTGAAAATCCATTTGCATTTATTGAAGGGCGAACTCCCGCAAGCCGTCGACAGCGCGCTCACGTGCCTGCGCCTGTTCGGCATTGACATCCCGGCACACCCGACGTGGGAGCAGGTTCAGGCCGAATTCGAGACAGTCTGGCAGACCCTCAATGGGCGCCCGATCGAGAGCCTGATCGATCTGCCGATAATGACCGATCCGGAACTGCAGGCTGCGATTCAGGTGCTCTCGGTCCTTACCCCCCCCTCCTACTTTACCAACATTCACTTATTTTGCTTGCTCGCGTGCCGCATGGCGAACTTCAGCGTGCAGCACGGAATGAGCGGCGCTTCCGCGCACGGCTATGCCCAGCTCGGGAACATCCTAGGCCCGGTCTTTCATCGTTACAGCGAGGGGTCTCGATTCGCCAAGCTCGCCTGCGACCTTGTCGAGAAACACGGCTTCATCGCCTACCAGGCGAAGGCCTACGATGCGATGGGCATAGCTACTCAGTGGACTCAGTCGATCACGACCGCTATCGATTTCATGCGGGCGGCCTTTCGCGCCGCGATTGAGACGGGTGATCTGACCTACGCTTGCTACGCTATGTTCTTATGGGTCTCAGACCTTCTCGTGCGGAACGATCCGCTCGACGGGGTGTGGCGCGAGTCGGAGATGGCGTTGGAGTTCGTCCGGAAGGCCGGGTTCCGCGACATCGCGGACATCATCCGTTGCCAGCAGCGCTTCATCGCGACCATGCAGGGCCGCACGGCGACCTTCTCCACCTTCAGCGACGCGCAGTTCGACGGGGCGACGTTCGAGGCCCAACTGACGGCAGATCGGATGGCTATGACGACCTGCTTTTACTGGATCGTCAAACTGAAGGCGCGGTTCCTGTCGGGGGACTACGCTGAAGCGCTCACGGCGGCCGACAAGGCGAAGGCGCTGCTTTGGGCTATAGCCGCCCAGATCCAGCTGCTCGACTACTACTATTATGCTGCGCTGACGGTGGCGGCACTTTATGAGAAGGGTAATGCTGACGAGCAGACCGGGTGGCGCGAGCTCCTGACGGCGCATCGGGAACAACTGCGCGAGTGGGCCGAAAACTATCCACCGACTTTCGCCGACAAGCACTTGCTGGTGTTGGCCGAGATCGCCCGCCTCGAACGGCGCGCCTTAGACGCGATGCAATTGTACGAGCAGGCGATACAGTCGGCTCACGAGAACGGTTTCGTCCAGAACGAAGCGCTGGCTTATGAGGTCGCCGCGTGGTTCTATTTGGCGCGCGGCTTCGAGACGATTGCCCACACGTATCTACGCAACGCGCGGAACTGCTACGAACGCTGGGGCGCGCTCGGCAAAGTGAAGCAGCTCGACGAACGCTACCCGCGCCTGCACGAGGAACGCCTTCCTACGTCCACCACTGCCACAATCGGCACGCTGGTCCGGCAGTTGGACGTCGAGACTGTAGTCAAAGCCTCACAGGCACTCTCCAGCGAGATTCTCCTCCCCAAGCTGATCGAAAAGCTCATGCGATTTGCGGTTGAGCATGCAGGAGCCGAGCGGGGTCTGCTCGTCCTTCTCCGGGGCGATGAGCAGCAGATCGAGGCGGAGGCCGCGACCGGCCAAGGCAGAGTCGAGGTCACCGTTCGACAGGCAGCCATCACGCCATCTGACTTGCCCCAATCCGTGCTTCATTACGCGATCCGGACGCGGGAGCGCGTGGTGCTTGATGATGCTTCGGTCGGGAACTTGTACTCGGAGGACGAGTATGTGCGGGCGAAGCGCGCCAGATCCGTCCTATGCCTGCCCATCGTCAAACAAACGAAGCTTATTGGCGCACTCTATCTGGAGAACAATTTGACTCCGCAGGCCTTCACGTCGGACCGGGTCGCAGTGCTGGAGGTGCTGGCTTCGCAAGCCGCGATTTCGTTGGAGAATGCCAGCCTCTATTCTGATCTGCAACGCAGCGAAGATTTCCTGGCTGAAGCGCAGAGCATAAGCCACACAGGTAGCTTCGGCTGGAGTGTTTCGAGTGGGGAAATCTACTGGTCGGAGGAAACCTACAACATCTTCCAATACGATCGAGCGGTGAAGCCTGCGTTGGAGTTGGTATTCCAGCGAATTCATCCCGACGACAGAGATCTCGTGCAGCAGATTATCGACCGCGCGTCTGAGGCAAGGGCAAATCTTGATTTTGAACATCGTTTGTTGATGTTGGACGGTTCGGTCAAGCACCTCCACGTTTTAGCTCGCGTGTTGGAGCCTTCCTCGGGCAACCTCGAATACGTGGGTGCCATGACGGACGTCACCGCAGCAAGGCGGGCGGAAGATGATCTTCGGAACGCGTTTGACGAAATCAGGAAACTGAAGGACCAGCTATATAAAGAGAACATCGCGCTAAGGGAAGAAATTGATAAGGCATCGATGTTCGAGGAGATCGTGGGAATTTCTCCCGCCCTGCACGCGGTACTCTCTCGTGTATCCAAGGTTGCCCCCACAGACTCCACCGTTCTGATCACCGGTGAAACGGGGACGGGCAAAGAACTGATCGCGCGTGCCGTTCACAGACGATCGCAGCGTTGCTCGCGAGCGTTTGTCAGTGTTAACTGCGCGGCAGTCCCACGCGACTTGATCGCATCAGAATTGTTCGGCCATGAGAAGGGCGCCTTCACGGGGGCAACTCAGCGACGTTTAGGGCGCTTCGAGCTGGCCGAAGCAGGCACGATCTTCCTCGATGAAATTGGAGAGCTTCCTGCCGAGACCCAGATCGCTCTGTTGCATGTTCTGCAGGAACACGAGTTTAGCCGAGTCGGTGGAACCGGATCCATCCGCACTAACGTTCGGGTGATTGCTGCCACGAATCGTGACTTGCAGGCGGCTATCGCCGCAAGCACATTTCGCAGCGACCTCTTTTACAGGCTCAACGTTTTTCCGATCGAGGTGCCTCCTCTGCGCGAACGGCGGGAAGATATTCCTGTGCTGGTTGAGTATTTCATCGATCGTTACGCGAGGAAGGCGGGAAAGAACATCCGTGGTGTGAACAAGAAGAGTTTGGAATTGCTTCAGTCGTACCCCTGGCCGGGTAACATTCGCGAATTGCAGAACGTCATTGAGCGATCGGTAATCGTGTGCGACACGGAGAATTTCTCCGTCGATGAAAGTTGGCTTTCTAGACAGCCTGTCGCCACAGAGCCGAATAAGGAGCTTGGCCTCTTTAAGAGACTCCCTTCTCAGGAGAAAGCAGCCATTGAGGCTGCTCTCCGCGAAAGCGGCGGAAGGGTGTCCGGGCCGTCAGGCGCTGCTGCCAAACTCGGTATTCCAGGATCCACCCTCGACTCGAAGATCAGGTCACTGAAGATCAACAAGAATCGCTTCAAAACTACAGATCCCTCAACAGATCGCGTTTAACTACCTTCCTCAACGACCCCAGAAAGCACGATTTCGAACTTCGAAAATTTCCGAAACTCGAAATTTGGTTTTATCTTAAGCAGCCTATTTTCAATAGCTCACATTGGAGCTGTGATTGCCATTACATGTGTGATTAGCATCACAGCGGTAAGAATTCTCCGGAGAGGGCGGATGCTGAAGATCACGAGGGCAGCGAACGGACAGGTGAGTTTTAAGCTGAGCGGTCGAATGGGGGCAGAAAACGTAGCCGAGTTGGAAACGCTGGTCAGCGCAGAAGCGAGCGGTCGCCGCATCGTCTTGGATTTGAAAGACCTGACGCTGGTGGATCAGGACGCCGTCAGCTTTCTTAAGCGCTGCGAAGCGGACGGCATCCAGCTCAAGAATTGCCCGGCATTCATCCGCGAGTGGATCCTGGGGTAACAGAACAGAAGGCCCAACGAATAGTGGGGGAACGAACATGGCTTGGGGAAACGCAGTTCTTTCGGAGAATCGAAATGATGTCGAGGCCTGTCTCACCGAGCGAGGATATGAGGTCGGCATTTCCGCGCGCGGGACAGCCGAATCCACCTCCTCGGCATTGTTCTCAACCGTCGCATCCCGAGACCGTCAGGCAATGAGCAGCAAAGGTGTAATCGACGGCTTTGAGGACATCGTCGGAGCAAGCAGGGCTCTCCGAGAGGTATTGGATCTCGTTCGAATCGTCGCGCCAACTAACTCCACTGCTCTCATCGAAGGCGAAACCGGAACTGGGAAGGAACTTATCGCGCGCGCCATTCATGAACACAGCTCACGCCGGGACCGCTCCTTCGTGAGACTGAATTGTGCGGCCATTCCCCTGGGGCTCTTAGAGAGCGAGCTTTTCGGCCACGAAAGAGGAGCGTTCACGGGCGCTGTGGCGCGCAAAGTGGGCCGTTTCGAAACCGCTGACCGCGGCACTCTCTTTCTCGACGAGATCGGAGACATACCGCTCGAACTGCAAGCCAAACTACTGCGCGTGCTTCAGGAGGGAGAGTTCGAAAGGCTGGGCAGCACGCAAACGCAGCGGGTTGACGTACGGCTGGTAGCTGCGACCAATCGCGATCTAGCTGACATGGTTTCGAAGAAGCAGTTTCGCAGTGACCTTTATTACCGGCTCAACGTGTTTCCTATCGCCGTGCCTCCCCTGCGAGACCGTCTTCAGGACATCCCACTCCTGGTGGAGCACTTCGTGAAAACATTCTCTGAGCAGATGGGCAAGCAGATCCGCGAGGTTCCCGCCGAAGTAATGGAGGCACTTGTCAGCCATTCCTGGCCCGGAAATATCCGCGAACTCCAGAATTTCGTTGAGCGAAGCGTAATCCTCAGCCCCGGGAACGTCCTACGCCCACCTCTCGTGAACCTGAAGAAGGCCGCCGAAACAGGATCCCCGGAGGCAATCACCCTGGAGGAAGCGGAGCGAAATCACATACGCAAGATTCTCGAGCACACTCGGTGGGTTGTCGCCGGACCCAGTGGGGCCGCAGCACGATTGGGAATCAAGAGATCTAAGCTCTATTTCCGTATGCAAAAGCTTGGCATCTCACGTACCCAGAGAGATCACCTTCCCGCGGTAGCAGAGTTGAAATGACGCGGATCGACCCTCCAATCGATTGACCCTGTCGATGCATTAGTTATCGGACGCACCAGCGATAACATGTCCGGCCGACTTGAATCCGAAGTTGTCTGATACACCGTCAAAAAAATAGCCCCACTGACCCTGTCGGCATGCGGACGTAGTGTTGAGCGGGCTGGCATCCCACACTGCGCTATCGCTGTCGTCGGCCTCTACTTTCAGTCACTTACGCAATCAAGACGTTTGGCAACCCGGTTGCCTCTTCCAGTTGTGTCGCTCAACGCACCGAAATTTTTCGGGGCGACAGAAACGAGGAAGAATCACCATGTTCACTAAAACCATCGACAAGGCCCACGCAAGCCACAAGGGGGAAAGAGTGCGCCACTTGCTGTCGTTACTCATCGCCTTGGTTTTTGCACTAACGATTCCGACCAAAGCAGACGCGCAGATCATTGGAGCCCTTGAAGCCAACATCCCATTCCAGTTCCATGTAGGGAACACCAAACTTCCGCCGGGCAAGTACATCATCCGCATGCTCGACGACTCCGATCTGACAGTCATGGAAATCACCGGCGCGGACGGCTCTACTTCCGCTCTCTTCGAAGTCCAGGCCACAGAGGCCAACTCTGCACCGGCCAAGAGCGAACTGATCTTCAACAAATACGGGAATCGCTATTTCCTTGCGAAGTTGTTTGACGAAGGCAGCCCAAGCGGCAGTCAGCTGCTCAAGTCGCGCTATGAAAAGAGGCTCAATCAAGCGGCCACGGAACCCCAGGAACACGTGTCGGCACACCACCGGGGACAACAGGGAAATTAGTTGTTCGCTGAAACAGTATCTACCCGGGCGCGAGCGGGCGCTTCTCTCTCGCGCGGGAAGTCAATTTCGGAATGTTTGAAAGGAGGAACAATGAAATTGCAAAGAGCAGTATTCGTTTTGATGGGAATGATGTTGTTGTTCGCATGCAAGTCATCGGCACAGCAGGTGAAGACCGATTACGATCGCAGCACAAACTTCGCGCAATACAAGACCTACTCATGGGAACAAGTTAAGACGAAAGATACTTTGGATGTTGACCGAATCAAAGCCGCCGTCAATGCGGCCTTGGCAGCAAAAGGCTGGACGCAGGTGGACTCCGGTGGTGATGTTTCCGTTATAGCCGTCGAGATGACCCACGAACAGCAGACCTTGAATACCTTCTACGACGGGTTTGGAGGAGGCTGGGGTTGGAGGCGGTTTGGTGGCGGAGGCTTTGGAAACGCAACTACCACAACTGAGACCTATAAGGTAGGCACATTGGTCGTCGATCTCTTCGATACCAAGACCAAGCAACTGATATGGAGAGGCTCATCGAGTGAAACGCTCTCCAACAACTCCGACAAGAACATCAAGAATCTGGACAAGGGCGCGGAGAAAATGTTCAAGCACTTCCCTCCTGGCTCTTCGAAGAAGTAACGGTGTCTAACATGATTCGCTATATGTTCGCCGTCACTCTCGGGCTCATTTCGGTAGCCATCCCATTGCGTGCGGCCAACAGGCCGCACGCAGGGACGGACCGCCAAAACAAGATGGTCTGGACCAATGACGACCTCGACAAACTCCACACTCTCGGCCTGATTTCCATCGTTGGCCGAGACGACGACGAAAAGTCAGCTTCGGGACGTGCGCCCGCACAGTACGTGCGAACCCCGGACCCCGAGTGGTATGCGGAGGAGGCAGCGAGGCTGCACGATGAACTTGAATACCGGCAGACGCAGCTTCGTGATTACCAGCAAGCACTTGACAACGCGCGAAGTCTCACGGGATCAACCGGCGGCATCGATCTAATTGGCGAGGACTTCGCCATCACCCCCGAAGCCGGTATTCAAATCCTGCGGCAGCGCGTGATGGAAGAGCAAACGAGGCTCAACGACCTGGAAGACCTGGCCCGCCGTAATGACGTCGAGCCAGGCACACTGCGCGGGCGATGAGCCGGTCAGCGCGTTGAGCAAGGCCTATGAACATTTCTTTGAACTCAACTTCAGTACTGGAGAATTTGCCATGAGCATCGTGAAGATTTTGAAGCAGGTTTTAGTCGTGCTCCTGTGCGTGTTACTTGTGGAATTCACCGCGCAGGTGGACGCATACGGCTCCATAGGCCAGTCGAACGACCAACCGGCCGCTTCGCCCGCGAAACAGTCTCCCCACGAGTTGCAGCAACTTGTTGCTCCGATCGCCCTATACCCGGACGCTTTGGTGGCGCAGATTCTGGCCGCTTCGACGTATCCGACTCAAATCGTCGAGGCGGACCGCTGGATGCAAGGGCATTCCAACCTGAAGGGAGAAGAGCTGGCCAAAGAAGTCGACAAGCAGGACTGGGATCCCAGCGTTAAGGCCGTGGCGCAGTTTCCCTCGGTTCTCGAAAATATGGACAAGAACCTCTCTTGGGCTTCGTCGCTCGGCGATGCATATATCAGCCAGCCGCAGGATGTGACCGATGCGGTGCAAACCTTGCGTCAGCAGGCCCGTCACGCTGGCAATCTGAACGG
>Ga0137412_10002711_pt1 | contig 14024 bp, 15 predicted proteins | sample CZODoug2_1_16fun_FD_122160 | JGI IMG/M metagenome (GOLD analysis project Ga0137412, IMG submission 122160) | Vadose zone soil fungal communities from Angelo Coast Range Reserve, California, USA - CZODoug2_1_16fungal (Hybrid Assembly) | ecosystem: Environmental > Terrestrial > Soil > Vadose zone... | reverse complement strand
CGCGCGGTCGCATTCCTCGCCGGCGACGACGCGTCGTTCATCACCGGTGCGCTGCTTAAAGTGGACGGTGGCCGCAGCATCTCCCGCCGCCCGGACCCGGTCTACGAGGCGTTTCCGGCGTACTCGGAGGTTCCGGATGAGGATTGAGGCGGTCGAGGCGATTCAGGTCCCGCCGCGGTGGATCTTTGTGCGGGTGCGCACCGACGACGGCGCGGTCGGTTGGGGCGAGGCGATCGTGCCGAAACGACCGCTCGCGGTAATCGGCGCAATCGCCGACCTGGCCGAGAACATTCGTGGCTCGGAGGCAGGGCATATCGAGGATCTCTGGCTGCGCATGCATCGCGGCGCGTTCTACCGGGGCGGTCCGATTCTTGGCACCGCGGCGGCAGCAATCGAGACCGCGCTGTGGGATATCAAAGGACGCCAGCTCGGCGTGCCCGTGCACGAGCTGCTCGGCGGCCCGGTACGGGACAAGATTCGGACCTATGCCTGGGTAGGCGGCGACCGGCCACAGGAGGTCCTTGCGCATGTCCAGCAGCGAGTGGACCAGGGGTTCACCGCGGTCAAGATGAATGCGACTGCCCAGCTCGACTACCTCGATCGAAGCTCCCTTGTGGACGGTGTGGTCGGGCGGGTGGCGTCGATTCGAGAGAAGTTCGGCCCGGATTTCGGCATTGCGCTGGATTTCCATGGCCGGGTGCACCAAGCGATGGCCCGCGTATTGCTACGCGAGCTGGAGCAGTTTCGGCTGATGTGGGTGGAGGAGGCGGCCGCGCCGGAGTCCGACGACATCCTCCCGGCTTTACGTGACGCGGCCGGGTCGACACCGCTGGCCACCGGTGAGCGGTTATATTCGCGATGGGATTTCGTCCGGCTGCTGGAGATGCGCGCGGTCGATGTCATACAGCCGGACGTCTCGATAACCGGCCTTCACGAGCTGGTGAAGATCGCGCACATGGCCGAGGCATACGACGTGGCGGTGGCGCCGCACTGCCCGAGCGGGCCGATTTCGTTGGCAGCCTCGCTGCAGGCCGGATATTGCTGCGCCAACATCATTATTCAGGAGCAGAGTGGCGGGATGCACTATAACCAGGGCTACAAAGGGCTGCCGTCGCAAGAATTACTTGACTATGTGACCGAGCCCGGCGTGCTGACGCAGCGCGACGGCTATTTCCAGCTTTCCGTTGAGCCCGGTCTCGGCCTGCTGCTGGACGAGGCGGCGATGCGCGACCGGAGCCAGGTCTGGCGGCAGCCCGATCCGGATTGGCGATACGACGACGGCCGCTACGCGGAATGGTGAGCTGTCCGTAGCTCCCGAATTACGGCGACGAGCATGGGCACCACCCGCTTCGTCGGGGCATCGCCGCGCAGGATCAGGTCGGCGTGCACCCGGGACGGCTCGATAAAGCTCGCATGCCCCACTCGGGCGCTCTCGCGGTAGTACGCGGCGATCGCGGCCGGGTCCTTGAGCCCGCGAGTGGAATTCATATCGCGCAACAGCCGGCGCAGCGCCCGTTCATCGGCGTCGAGTTCGACGAAGAGCCGCAGGTCGAGCCGCTCGCGCATTTCGGCGACGTGGAGCACCATCAGACCCTCGATCAACACCACGTCGGGCGGATCGGGCACGGCGACCCGGTCGTCGAGCTCGCTCAGCAGGGCCGGCCAGTTGACCGAATCGGGCCGGTTGGCGTCGAAGGTCAATTCGTCGGTGGCGCTGAAGCGGAACATCGGTGCGTGCTCCACGTCACGATGCATGTAGGGGTCGCAGGCAAGCATGCTGGGCCGCAACCCGCTCGCTTCCAGGTCGGCGTGCAGGGCCGCGGTGATCGTCGTCTTGCCCGACGCCGAGCCGCCGGCAATGCCCACTATGACCGGCTGTGGCACGTGATAACCCCCTCATGATCATGTGGCGGCATCCTATCCTCGTACGCTGGGCGGTGAGCCAACGGGAGCGAGCATGCAGAAATACGTCATCATGGGCATTCAGGGCAGCGGGAAGGGTACCCAGGCCAAGCTGCTGGCCGAGGACCTGGATCTCGAGCACATCAGCGTCGGCGACATATTCCGGTGGAATGTGCAGCATCACACCAAGCTCGGGGCGCAGGTGCGCCGGATTGTGTCCAGCGGCCGGCTGGTCGATGACGACCTGGTCGAGTCGGTGGTCCGGCAGCGGTTGGCCGAGCACGACTGGAATTACGGCTTCATCGTCGACGGATTCCCGCGCAGCGCCCGGCAGGCCGAGTTCTTTCTGGAGAGCTACGACATCGACGGTGTGATCAATCTCGACCTACCCGACGCCGAAGTGCACCGACGGGTGCTTGCTCGCCGGCTGTGCTCCGTATGCGGCCTGGATTACAACCTGATCGCGCACCGGCCGCAGGTGCCCGATGTGTGTGACGTATGCGGCGGCCGCCTCGCCGCCCGTACTGATGACAACCCCGAAGCACTGGCGGTCCGGCTCGCCGAATATCACGAGCAGACCAAACCGCTCATCGAGATATTTCAGCGTAAGGAATTCGTCGCCACCATCGACGCGACGTTTCCGAAGCTGGAGGTGCAAGCGAAGATCCGGGAGCATTTCTCGCTGCCGCCGGTGGCCAGCGGGTAGCTCGACAGCGAGCGCAATTCGTTCCGCGCGAACGTGACGTTGGTGCGGTTAGAGTGCCCGGATCTCACGTTCGTACGGGGTGGGTGGCGGATCCTTTTCGCGCGAACGTGACGTTGGTACGGCTAGAGTGCCCCAATCTCACATTGGCGCGGGAGCTGCGCTTGCCGCGCGAGCTGCGCTTGCCGCGCGAGCTGCGGTTGCCGCGGGAGCTGTGGTCGCTACGGCATCGCCGGAACGGGCAGCCTGGCATCCGCAGTCTCGTGCCGGCGGGTGCCGATCCAGCCCAGCAACCCGAGCACGCAGAATCCGGCCGCGACACCGCAGGCTCCGCCCCAGCCATACCGGTCGTAGGCCTGAGTGCCCACTGTGGACCCGGCGGCGCCGCCCAGGAAATACGCGGTCATATAGATCGTGGTAATCCGCGAACGGGCGGCCGGGACGAGGTCGTAAACGACGGCCTGGTTGGTGATGTGCACCGCCTGAATGCAACCGTCCATTATCAGCGCGCCGAATATCAGCCAGACCAGCCCGTGGGTGCCCGCGCCGAGCAGGCCGAACGAACCGACCAGCAGGGCCAGCCCGATGCCGGTCACATGCCACCGGAGGTGCCGGTGACTGTCGAGCAACCGACCGCCGAAAAGCGCCGCGCCCGCGCCAGCCGCGCCCACCAGCGCGAATAGCCCGATCTCGGCCTGCGAATAGCGATAATGCGGTCCAGAAAGCAGGAAGGTCACGGTCGTCCAGAAAGCGCTGAATGCGGCGAACGCCATCGCGCCGACGAATGACCGCCACCGCAAGACCGGCTGGGTCCGCGCGATCTGCAGCACGGCGTGCATCTGCGCGCCGTAGCTGATGCGCAATTCCCGCTGGTCGGCCGGCAGCACCCGACGCAGCACGATCGCGGTGATCACCATCAGACCGGCGGCGAAGCCGAATACGCCGCGCCACGTGGCCACGCTCGCGAGCAGGCCGGCGACCGTTCGCGACAGCAGAACGCCCAGCAACAGGGCGCCCATCAGCGTGCCGATCACCCGGCCGCGCTCGGTATCGGCCGCCAACGTCGCCGCATACGGGATGACCATCTGGATGACCACCGACGTGATCCCGATCAGTGCGGCGAATGATCCCAGCAACGTCAGATTCGGCGCGGCGGCGCTTACGGCCAGCGCGACCGCGTCGACCGCGAGCAGTGCGCTGAACAGCGGCCGGCGGGCGACAATGTCGCCGAGCGGCACCACGAACAGCAACCCGGCGGCGTACCCGAGCTGAGTCGCTGTCACCAGCAGACCGGCGGCGGATTGGCTGGTGCCGAGGCTCCGTGCGATCGAATGCAGCAACGGCTGGGCGTAGTAGAGATTTGCCGCGGTGACGGCGCAGGTCAGCGCGAGCAGCCGGACCAACCCGCGGCTGAGCGACATGCGAGAGCTCCCAACTCAACTGGACAGCCACCACCCTGCCTTACACACGGCATCGAGTCAAACCAAACAGTTGGACTACTTGGTTGGTATGGTGTGAGAAATCCAACGGAAGGATTCGGAATGCCGCTTAACCCGGAAGCCACCAAGCGCCGCATCTTCGCCGCGGCGGTGGACGAGTTCGCAACGCACGGCGTCGCGGGCGCCCGGGTGGACCGCATTGCGACAAATGCAAAAGCCAACAAGGAGTCGATTTACCGCTATTACGGTACGAAGGACGAGCTGCTTGGACGCGTGCTTGACCAATACCTGGACGAACGTGGTCACGATATGCTGCCCACCAGCAAGGATCTCGACCAATATGCCGCGGATATGATCGCCTTTCACCGGGCCCATCCGGAATTCCTGCGGTTGTCCCTGTGGGAGGCGCTTGAGAGCGGCCCACAGCTGTCATCGGAGCATGTGGCGCATCGCAGCGAGCACTATCAGAGCAAGCTGGAATCGGTCACCGAGATGCAGTCCGCCGGTGCGATCGACCCCGATATCGATCCGCGATTCCTGCTGATCGTGCTCTATGCGATGGCGGGCTGGTGGTTCGTGCTGCCGCAGTCGGCACGCATGATCATGGGCGAGGAATTGGATGCCGACGACCTCGACCGCTTCACCGAATTCGTCGCCGAAAGCATTCGTAAGATCGCCGCGCCGGCGCGTAAGAAAACAACTAGGGCACGACGGTAACCGGCCAGCGGCCCGCCTTGACCATCCGGATCGCGAGCGAGCCGATCAGCCGGTGACCGGCGTGCGTCGAGCTGCCGACCACGATCGCGTCGACCTGCGAGTCCTTGGCGATGCGAATGAGCTCGGAATATGGATCGCCCGGCCCGGCGAGGAATTCGCAGGCAACGCCCATTTCGGCGGCGATCGACTCGACCTGCTGCTTCAGCTCGGTGGCAACCTGGGACGTCGACTCGGCGAACGCCGCGGCCGTGGTCGCCACCATTCCGGTAATCCCCGGCGTGGTCTCGACGAAGACCACGACCAGCCGCGACCGCTGCCGGCGGGCCAAGCCGATCGCGTACGAAAACGCATGCAGCGACGTCGGCGAGCCGTCGACGCCGACCAGGATTGCCTTCGGCCCGTCGGTGCCGAACTCGAACTCGCCGTCGTTCATCGACCGCGGTCTCCGTTCCATGAATCCCCGACTGGGCAACTTGCGCGAAGTCTAGAGGTCGCCCCTGAACTCGATGCGAACGCATGTCGATCGGAGCGGTTGGCATTCGTGTAGCTGGTGGGAGTGCCTATCGAAGGAGCAGCCGAATGTCGTTCACCGCCGAAGAGCTCGCGTATTTGCGCGGGCAGCCGCTGACCCGGGTCGCGACCGTGGGGACCGGCGATCAACCCGACGTGGTCCCGCTGGCATTCGAGTTCGACGGTACGTATTTCTGGGTCGGTGGATCCGGCGTTACGGTCGCTGGCACCCGCAAATTCCGCAATGTGACGGCCGGTCGCCGGAAGGTGGCCCTGGTTATCGACGACCTGCTGTCGTTGCAGCCCTTTATTGCCCGCTGCATAAGGGTTTACGGTGTTGCCGATGATCCGATCGAACGGAATGGAATGGTCGGCCCTGGCCTGTACGTCAGGATCACCCCGACCGTCTCGTGGAGCTGGAACATGGCCGGCGAGCCGGCCGGCGCGACCTGGTACGAGCCGCGCCGGACTGTGCACAATGATCGAACGCATGTTTGAATTGTGAGGTACGCTGGCCGACATGTCTGGAGGATTTCAGGGGTCGTTGCTGGAGGTGGCCGGCGAGATCGGGCCGGGGTCGCTCGGGTCGTCGGTCCGCCGGACGGTGCTTGATCGGGGCGCGTGGATCGACGTGCGGCCGGGCTGGCTGGCCGGCGCGGACGCGCTGTTCGAGCGATTGAGTGAGCGGGTGCCGTGGCGCGGCGAGCGGCGGCAGATGTATGACCGGATGGTCGATGTGCCGCGGCTGCTCTGCTTCTACGACGAGGATGAGGCGCTGCCCGATCCGGCGCTGGATGCGGCAAAGCGGGCGCTGGATCGGCACTATGCGGCCGCGCTGGGGGAGCCGTTCCGGACCGCCGGGCTGTGTCTCTATCGCGACGGCCGGGACAGCGTCGCCTGGCACGGCGACACGATCGGCCGCGGGTCCACGCACGACACGATGGTCGCGATCATCTCGATCGGAGCGCCGCGGGATCTGCTGCTGCGGCCGCGCGGCGGCGGGCATGCGCTGCGCCACCGGCTCGGCCATGGCGACCTGATCGTCATGGGCGGCAGCTGTCAGCGCACCTGGGAGCACGCCATCCCGAAGACCGCCCGCCCGGCCGGGCCGCGAATCAGCATCCAGTTCCGCCCGCGCGGAGTGCGCTGATTTTGTCTATGGGTACTAGACAACGCGGCAGTTGTCTAGCTACGGTAGACGAATGACCCTCGACGATGACCTGCTTGGCAGTGCCCGCGCCGCCGGTGGCCGCCTCGCCGACGCGCAACACCGTGCGGAGCTGGCCAAGGCCGATTACCACCACGCGATCCGTCGGCTGTATTACGCGGGCGGATCATTACGCGAAATCGCCGATACGCTCGAGCTCAGCCACCAGCGGGTGCACCAGATCATTGAGAGCAGCGGCGGGTCGATCGACGGCCGGAAAGTGCGTAAGAAAGCAGATCTCGACGCCCCGGTTGTGTGCGCTTTTTGCGGCCGGCCAAAAGAGTTAGTCGCCAAGGTGATCGCCGGACCCGGAGTCTATATCTGCAACGACTGCGTGGCGCTGGCCGAGCGCGCGGCGGCGACACGCGAGCCGATCGACAATGAGCGGACGCATATGGAATTGGCTGACCCGGCGGGCAAGGGGCTGTGCTCATTCTGCGGCAAGACGGCCAGCGACGTGCAGGCGCTGGTAATCGGGCCGGGAGTGCGTATCTGCGACGGCTGCCTGCATTTATGCGACGAAATCCTCGCCACCGAAGCCGCCCGGTGAGCAAGGCCCGCTAACGTCCCGCCGCGGAATAACCGCTCCGTCGCGGGCCGGTAAGGCACTTCCATCCGTGATCATGCACAGGTCCAGGTTTCTGACGGCGTGTTTCTCAGGCTTTGCGCATGATCACGGCGTTCGGGATGGATGAGCCCGGTGATCATGCAGATACCCAGGTCTGCAGCGGCGTGTCGGTCAGGTTTTGCGCATGATCACGGCGATCTTGGTTCGGTAGCGGGGCTGGCCTTAGGTCGCGTCGTGGAAGACCAGGCCCAGGGTGTGGCGCCGGCCCGATCGAATCGCGGAAACGCCGTGCCGTACCGGCGACGCCGACCAGCCGCGGGCCGACCGCACCGGCCGATCCCGGGTGGTGAAGACGAGCCCGTGCCCGTGCGGGATCAGCGTCGCGGTGCCGCGGGACTGCGCCCGGGGCCGCTGCTCCACTAGCAGAAACTCGCCGCCGGTGTGGTCAACGCCGGGCTCGTTCAAATTGATCACCACCTGCAATGGAAACACCTTGTCCCCATACAGATCCCGGTGTAGCGCGTTCCAGTCGCCGGCGCCATAACGCAGCAGAATGGGAGTCGGCCGGGTTTGGCCGGCGGCATGGCATATCTGCAGCCACTCGTCCAGCGTGTCCGGCCATTCCGCCTTGCGGCCGAGCTTGTCATACCAGTCTCGCGCGATCGGCAGCAGCCGCGGATACAGCGCCTGCCGCAATTCCTCGACTGCCTCGGGGAATGGTGCCGCGAAATAGCGGTATTCGCCCTCGCCGAATCGGTGCCGCGCCATATTAATTGTTGCCCGGAAGCGGGCGGCCTCGTCATACAGCGCGGCAATACGAGCCGCTTCGGTCGGGGTCAACAGCTGTGGCAACAACGCGCAGCCGAGGTCGTTCACCTCCTCGTTGACCACGTCCCAGTCGGCGTTGTCCACACGGTGCGCCCAGCGATCGGTCATGCCGCCGCCTCCATTGTCAGCAGCACCTGCTTCGCCTCCGGCCCGCCGACGTATTGCCCGAGCGAGCCGCTCGACAGGATTACCCGGTGGCAGGGCACGACCACTGGTAGCGGGTTGGTCGCGCATGCCGACCCGACGGCACGGACCGCGCGCGGACTGCCCGCTGCCGCGGCGACCTGGGCGTACGTCTCGGTGCGCCCATAGCCGATATCCGGCAAGTGTCGGAGCACGTCGAGACGAAATCCCTTGGACAGCTGGAGATCCAGTGCGACGTCGAACGAGCGGCGCCGGCCGGCGAAGTACTCGTCGAATTCGCGGGCGACCGGGTCGAGTCGTTGCGGCGCCCGCAGCACTCGGGGGCTGACCGTGGCGGCTAGGTGTTCGAGCACCTGCTCGTGACCCTCCCGCTGGTAGGCCACCCGCACCAGGCCGGCCGTGGTCGCCGCGAGCAGCAGCGGCCCTACCGGGCTGTCGATCGTGCGGTACGCGACATCCAGCAGTCCCTCGACTTCCGCGTCGGCGATCAGCCGTGCATGCAGGCGTGCGGTGGTCTCGTTGTCGATCTCGGTGAGCGCGGCGAACAGGTCGTCCGGCTCGGATGTGGTCATCATCGGGTCTCTCCCTCGAAATGTACGTAGGTACGGCGCAGGGCCGCGATCCCGTCGGCCGCGGCCCGGCGCGCGGCGTCGGTGCTGCCGCCCGTAATCGCGGCGACCTCCTTGTATGCCAGCCCGGCCACATAGTGGTATGCGACGGCCAGCAGTTGCTTGTGCGGCAGGGCTTTCAGCGCGTCCCACAGACCGGAGTCCACGGACTGCACCTCGGCGGGCTGCTCCGGCAACCTCTCTACCGCGATCGGTCGCCGCGCCTCGGCCCGCTTTGCGTCGATCGCTTTGCGGTGCGCGATCGTGACCAGCCAGGCCTCGATATTCGCGTCGGGGTCGAGGTCCGGATACGCCCGGAGGGCCGCCAGGAACGTCTCCGACCACGCGTCATCGGCGTCTACCGGACCCAGGATCGCCCGGCACACGCGGAGGACGGTCGGCCCGTGCTCGGCCACGATCTGCTCGAACGGCTTCATGGTCACGTCTGGTAAACGTCCCGGCTCGGTGAAACGTGAGGTTCGTTCCGCAGATTCTGCCCCGCCGCGATGATCGGCCCGCCCGCTGCCCCCTTTACTCGCCGATCTTGATGTTGTTGCTACCCATAGCGGACAAATCGCAGCCATAACATCAAGATCGGCGCAGGGTGATGAAATAGCTGCATGACCGAACGCGAGGCTTAAACACAAATTCCGCTGATCGGGCCTTTGTCGATTTACCACGCCGCACAGCACCGCATGTGCGGCGTGCCCCGATTTCGTCCGCGATTGCCTGCCCCAAAGGGAAAACCTAGATATATTTCCGCTTGCAACTCGCTGCGGAGAGTAGTTAAATTCAGCCCAAGGGGGCTCGGTCTTCGGGGGCAATTCGATTCTTCGGGTGTCTTTGTTGTTGCTCGCCAATGACGCCCCATCACGTATTAATTCGATAGGGGAGACAATGATGTCTACGCCTGACACCGTCCTGCACGAGCTGTTGGCCGCTCGCGACCACGAGGTTGCCGAACGCGCAAACAGCCGCCAGGCCAATGAAAGGGAGCTCGCCAGCAGGGCTGAGCGCAACACCGAACGGGCGCTGAGCGCGCTCGGCGACGACATGGCCGCGACGATCCGGCGGCTCGATGAGGAATATGCCAGCCACGGCGCAAAAGAGGCCAGGACGCTTGTTGCAGAGACGAAATCGCGGCTCACCGCACCGGCCGACGCGAAAGGAATGTTGCGGATCAGCGACCGGGCATCGGTCATTTCCAGTGCTGCCCTCTATGCGACCCTACAGCCCTATTACGTTCGTCTGTACAACTCCAACGGAACCGAGTACTACTCCGGATACAACCCGGGCGCCGTAGATCTATGGGATTCCGCCCAAGGGTCAGGCAACGGTTGGTTTGGTGGCGGCGCGTCCGCAATCGACGTGTTGGCCGATTGGTGGTTCTACTTCAACCCGAACGCGAACCGATCCTATGGTTATACGATCAGCTGCCCGTTGCACGGTTTCTTCATCTGCCACGCGGATGACGGCTTCTGGGACTCCAAAGAGGCGCATGTGCGGCTGGACTTGTCGGCAATGGGATATCAATACAACGCCAAACCGACGACATCGGTGAACGTATTCGACTACGACGGCCAGAACATGAACCTGAATAGTCGGTACGACAATGCGCCGTTGTTCTACTATTCCGACCTGTTGGGCGCGGACACCGCCTATCTGCGGGTGACCGAGTCGCTGTACGGGTACGCCCGCGGCGACGGATCGCACGCCGAGCTGAATTTCTCCGACGGCGGCGCCAACTACATCGGCCCACCCACGATCTACGTCAGCTGACCTACGCCGCCTTCATACGAAAGGGACCACGATGGCTATCAAACCGTCGATCGCTGTCATAAACGCATGCACCGTGCTCACCGACGACGAAGTGAAGGCGTTCGTTCCCATCCTGCAGAAGCAGGTGCACCGGGATTTCGCACCGGCGTGGAACATCGACGCCAAGCTGGAATTCGTACCGACCGGAGCCACTCCGCCGGCGGACAAATGGTGGCTGACTGTCCTCGACAACTCCGACCAGGCCGGTGCGCTGGGCTATCACGATGTGACGAGTGCCGGGTTGCCGCTGGGTAAGGTGTTTGCCGCGACCGATCTGGCATTCAGCCAGGAATGGACGGTGACGGCGAGCCATGAGCTGCTCGAGATGCTGGCCGATCCGCAGATCGACCTGACCGTCTTTGTCCAACCGACCGAGACCACCGGAACGCTCTACGCGTACGAGTCCTGTGACGCGTGCGAGGCGGACCAGTTTGCCTATGAGATCGACGGCAGCCTGGTTTCCGACTTCGTATTTCCGGCCTGGTTCGAGGAATATCGGGAAGAGGGCAGTACGCAGTTCGACCATGCCGACAAGATCAAGGCGCCGTTCCAGCTGCTTCCGGGCGGCTACATCGGGGTCTTCGACGTAACATCCGGCACCGGCTGGCACCAGCGCATTGCGGCCAAGGGCCCGGCCGCCAAGCATCCGCGACCGAGCGTGGGGAGTCGCCGCGAGCGGCGCCGGACACCACGCAACGAGTGGGCGCGCAGCGAAGAGCAGCCGGACTCAGCGCAGAAGCTGCAGGAGCGGATGATGCGCGCCCGGAGCCGATAACCCCCCGATCAAAGTGCGCTTCGACCGACACGTTCCCGGCGTCGGCTGGAGCGCACTTTGGTCGATGCTGGCGTGGGGCACCACGGACCGTTGAGCTATCGACAGCGTAGAAAACACGTAGTTCTACCGATGCGCGCGCGACTTGCCGCCATCACGATCGACATGCCCGACTTAATGGTATGCGTCGATGGGATAGCGGTCATGTGGAACACGCGTAGAGCCAGGGTGCGCCTCAACCGTGGCGTCATCGGCGGCATTGTTGCCGCGACGCTCGCCGGATCGTTGGCCGCATGCTCCAGCGGTACGGGCGGCTCCGGAGCCTTTGCCGGCAACGGCGTCGACAGCGGTGGCGGCAGCAGTTCGACGATCATCCCCGGTGATCAGGCCGAGCAGCGCTACGGGCAGGGTCCGACCAAGAACTCGCACATCAGCTACCAGCCGGATGTCGTGCTGATCGGCGGCGGCCCGCATGCGATCAGATCGGCATCGTCGGACGGTCTGGTGTGGACTATGAACGGCAACGCTCCAGGCGTCAAGGATCTGCAGCCCGGCAAGATTATGTTCGCCAGTCGCGAGGCGGTCGGTCGGGTAGTGGCGATCAAGCACGTTGGCAGCGACCTCGCGGTCAGCCTGCTCCCGGTGCAGATCACGGACGTCATTCGCAATGGCACCCTCGCCATGAGCAAGCCGTTCGACCTCAGCTCGGCTGCAGTCCAGGAGGCCCCGGACGCCCCGGGTGCGTTCACGGTGCCCAGCTCAACAGGCGGCGGCACGAGCTCGCCGAGCACTGCGCCGTCACTGAACAACGGCCCGTCCACCGGCGAGTCGGCGTCGCCGGCGACACCTACGCCGACCACCGCATCGACCATCGACTACTCGTTGCCGGACAACGACTCGACCGCCTCGGATTTCGACGCCATTGAAGCGGGGAGCCCGTCGAAATATCTGCAGCGTGAGGCGGCATCTACTGTCTCAGTGCCCGACGTTCACCTCGCGTCGAACGGAACGTCCGATGACAAGTTTCCGCTGCCCGTGAGCCTGGCCAACGGCATCAAGCTGACAGTGGGCCAGTGGGAATTCAAGATGAGTGTCAGCAAGGCCAATACGCTGTCGGTGCAGGCCCTCTACGATACGGGGAACGCCAAATTCGGCATTACCTTCGACCTTGTGTTCAATCATCCCCGCGTGGATATGTCGATACCGGTCGCAAACGGCAGCGTCCAGGGAACGCCGATGTACGGGCTTTCCGGGTTACGCCGCATCGACGCGCATTGGTCGTTTGCCGGACAGAAGACCGACAAATTCCGCGTTGAGCTGCCGCTGGACGTGGCCGACGGCTTCGTCGACGTTTATGGTGTGCCGCTCGCCTACACGATCAAGTTCAAGCTACTAATGAGCTTTGGATTTGCGGCCAAGAAGAGCGCCGCAAGTGGGCGCGCGGCCTACGTATTCGAGGGCAACGAGCCGGTCGGTTATGGCCATGGCACCGCGCCCCTCAAGCCGTCAACCGACGACAGCTTGGGCGACACGATCGCGGATGCGGCCATCGCGCCGTGGGCGTTCGTGGTCGGCAGTGAGGTCAAGGGTATAGCCGGGCTTGGTGTGCCCCAGTTCATGGCTGGGGCATATGTGAAGGTTTTCCAGTCGCTGGGCTTCGCCGGCAGCGGTCCAGGTGATCTCGTGCCAGGCGGTTGCCATCAAGTCACTTATGTGCTCGGCTGGGCAGCTGGCGTGGGCACCAACGTGTCGGGCTCCGGTCTGGATGATCTGATAACGAAACTGGGCGGTGGTTCGAACCCGGTGATCGCGAAGTTCAGGTCCAAACTGGAGGTCGAAGACCAGATATTGGGCAACGACAAGGCGATCAACAAGACCATGTGGTACCCACATACCAAGGGTTGTGAGGCGAGCTGACGTCACCGCGCTCTGGAGCTCGGCCAGTGGGCTCGTGGGTTGTACCCGAATTCGCCGTGGACGATGGTTGCGGATATTTCCAGGCGGTCTGGGTGCCGGCGGAATACCGTCAGATCGGCGACGGCGCCGACCTCGATGGTGCCGCGATCGGATAATCCGAGGAGCCGGGCCGGGTTGGTGGATGCCATGCGGATCGCGTCCGGCAACGGGATTCCCATGCCCGTAAGGTGCGCGACGCATTCCGGCAGTGTACGGGTGGCGCCGGCCAGCAGCGGCGTCCCGGCGAGGACAAGCCGGCCGTCGGCGGTCAGCTCGACCCGCCCGCCTACCGGGGTCTCATAATTGCCCGGCGGCATTCCGGCCAGCGCCGTTGTGTCGCTGACGAGAATGCACCGCTCGATTCCCTTTGCCCGGAGCATGACGGTCAGTACGGCGTCGTCGAGGTGGTGGCCATCGGCAATCAGGCTGGCCGCCAGCCGATCATCGGCCAGCTGTTCCCAGATGTAGTTGGGGTGCCGGCGAAGCAATGCGTGCGCGCCATTGCCGAGATGAGTGGACAGCCGCGCTCCTGCGTCAACCGCGGTCCTGATGGCGGCCGGGTCGGCGGCGGTGTGCCCGATCGCGGCAACGACCCCGGCCGCGGTGATTTCCTTGATATAGGCGGCGGCGTCGGGCAGCTCCGGGGCCAGCGTGACAATCCCGACGAGTCCGCCGGCCGCCTCCTGCCACCGCCGAAATTCCGCGACATCCGGCGGCCGCAGAAATCGGGCGTCGTGTGCGCCGCGTGGTCCGTCGGCGTCGGCGATATGGGGGCCTTCCACGTGTACGTAGGGAATTGCGTGCGCGATGAGCGGATCGGCGGCACGGGCGGTCGCGATCGCCCGCAAGGCG
>Ga0137412_10002710_pt1 | contig 14027 bp, 21 predicted proteins | sample CZODoug2_1_16fun_FD_122160 | JGI IMG/M metagenome (GOLD analysis project Ga0137412, IMG submission 122160) | Vadose zone soil fungal communities from Angelo Coast Range Reserve, California, USA - CZODoug2_1_16fungal (Hybrid Assembly) | ecosystem: Environmental > Terrestrial > Soil > Vadose zone... | reverse complement strand
GAAGTCGCGTGAGCAGGGGCGAGGTTGATCGAATGAAAAACCTCAACCTCGCCGCCGATGCCCACCGCCGTGCGATCTCTGGACGAGAGCCTGTGGCTATTGACAATCGACGGTTGCTCTTGCGTGATTGGCGAGTTATCCCTGTCCGATTGTCGGAAAATAGTCAGATTTCGTCCCTTTGCCCTGCGGCATTTCGGTTCATGAACGAAGCTCTTGCTCTCAAGCTCCTACGCCAGATCATGGAATGGGACGAGGAGACCGCGACGCGGGAATATCGTTGGATTCGTCTGATGTCGCTCCTCAAGTACGACGGCTACGCCCAGGCTCGTCGTGGACGCGCCGGCGCTTCGGCAAAATTGACCCCACGGCGTGCCGCTCCTATCGACTGCCGAATGCGGCGGTCAATGCCTTCGAGGATGCGGACCGAACCCGACAAGTGGGCTTCGCCGAGTTCGTAGGACAGTTCCTCGGTGAGGGAGAAGGATACGTTGAACCCCTCCGGCGTGCCGATCGTCAGGATGCGGAGGTCGTCCGGCCCTTCTTCGATCTGAAACTCGTCCGCCGGATACGTGATGCGCATTCGCGGGTCGCCGTGCGCCCGTTTTACGGCCGACGACGCTATGGTCGGCATCGTCATTAACAGCGACGACAGAGTGTCGATGGTCATTATGATGCCCAAGGTCTGTCCGGCGGAATCCTTGATGATCAACCTGACCGCCGTGCCGTCGGCCGCCGTCTCGAAATTGAGCAATCTGTCGATCTGGATGTCGGGCATCGTGACGTCTTCTCGTTACCTACGCTGGTCACGCCGCGTCGGCCGCCGGTTCACTGCGACCGATCCGCGATACGGCTTCGATGCCGGGCGCGCCCGCCGATATCGAGATTGCGGAAGTTAAATCCGACCGCGCGCCTTCGATCGTTCAGCGCGACCGACGGCATGGGCGCTTCACTTCGAGCTCGCGCAGGCTGCCTTGCAGACGGCCGCCGTCGCATTGCATTGCGACACGCAGGCGCCGGACAATCCACAGTTCTGCGAACATGAGAAATTAGCGGAATCGCAGTTCATCACGCATTCTTTCGGCGCCTGCGCTTGAGCCAGGTTGAATCGCGTTGCCGCATTCCCGGCATGGCAGGGAGTGACCGTCAAGAACATCGTGCAGATGAGAGCAGCGTACTTCATCGAGTTGCTTCCTCGGCTAAACATGCGTTCGAATACCCCAGAGCGTCGCGGACTTTCATTCGGGCCGACTTGCGCTGCAGGTCTTTCCTATTTTTCGCCGTCGCTCGCCGGCAGCGGTCCGCGCTGCGGCAACATTGCGTTTCGTGCGTGCTCGAACCCTTTCGGATGGGGGGCGGACTGGATCATGCCGTCAATTCGCGTCACCGTATCGCATTGCGGTGCCAATGCCGTGCCCTCGCACAGCGCGAGCAGTTTGGGATGTAGTCCGTCGCCGCGCGCAGCGGCGATCTCCAGCAGACTGAGGAATGACGTCATGTTCCGATTTCTCCAATGCAGGCCACGATTGTCGGCGAGGCATTCTCGAGCCGCACTCCGAATCATGACGTCGAATTCGGAGGTCCATCAGACAAGCGGTGGTCGGCTCTCTCCCCGCTGCGCTTGTGGGCGGAATTTGGGAGCAAGAAACGGAGCGTGGCGCAGGAACCTGGACTTGTATTCCTCAGACGAGCCATGGACGCGAGGGCGAATTTGGGCTGCGAAAGGCCCGAGCGCGCGACCGACCGCGCTATCAGCCGCCGAACACCGGAATAAATGTCATGCGAGGAAATGTGGGGCTTCGAAACCGCCAACGACGGGACAGCCGTCAAGTTGTTCGCCGAGGACGTCGCCGGCCGCGACATAGCGATCAACATGAAGATCGAGACGTTGACTGCGTTGCTCGTCACGTTACCGAAGTTGGCGTCCAAGGTCATTGAGCGCTGGCAGAGCGATCCCAGAACGCGGATAGCCTATCCGCTGACCGACTTCCGCATGGAGCTGAGCCAGGACGGCCGCCGAATCCTCACGTTCGGGACGAAGGAAGGCTTCACGATCTCGTTCAGCCTTGGCGAACAGTCGTCGCAGAAGATGGGCCACGACCATCTGGAGAGCGACGGCTAGGGCGCGGAAACCGACCAGCCGGCCATCGCTTTCCCGTCTTAGGATTTGGTCGTCTTGTAGGCATCGAGCGCAACGACCCGATCATCGACGGCGAGAGAGACGGAGAACTGGCGGGCCATTGCCTCGCGACCGGTAGGATCGAGCTTGATCCTGTTCGAGTCCGTGATGTCGATCGCAACGACGGCGTTCGGATCTTCCGCCGGATCCGCGATCCGGGCCTCGTCGGCGCGCCGGATGACCAGCCGCTCTCCGTTGGGATTAGCCAGAGCCAGCAGACCGAGGCGCCGAAGTCCGACGCGCGCCAATGGCCAGTGCTCGATCAGAGAGGACCATTTTCCGTTGTCCTTCAAAATGCCATTGAGCACGCCTTGGGAAATCGGATCGTCGGGGGCCAGGGCTCCGAGGCTGCCGACCACGTCCAGCACATGTGGTCCGGACGGCAATTCGACCATCAGACCCGTCTTGCCTCCATCGAATCGCACCAGCTTCATATTGCCCTCCACATTGGATTGTGTCGGTCCAACCATAGTTGGCGGTGGGAGATCAGAACTTCGGTTCTTATCTTCAAACCAAAATCGGCGCGACCGCATGTCGTCACCGGATAGTTTGAGGATATCAAACGGAGTGCGTTTCAGAACGGAGAGCCTAGCTTTCGTGACCAGATGTCTTCTGTTTCCGACAGGTCAGATCGGAGGACGAAATGCAAGGAAGATGGTCATGGATAGCCGGATCGGTCTCGAAGCGAGCTCGAGCTACGAAAACAAATATTTCCAGTTCATTTCAATGAAGGGAAAGCTCGGCATGGTTCTAGCCGCTGTCAGTCAGCGCGGTCTCTCGGCATTGCTGCTTGGTGACGATCGAGAAGAGCTCGAGCGTGATCTTCGGCGCGAGTTTCCCGACGAGAAGCCGGTCTGCGGCGGGTATGGACTTGAAGGTATTGGCTCGTGCATCGTCAGCTTTACCGAAGATCCCCGCATCGGCGTTAGTTTACCGCTGGACGTCAGGGGCACGGCCTTTCAGAACCGCGTCTGGGAAGAGCTCCGATCCATACCTCCCGGCGAGCAACGCACGTATTCGGAAGTTGCCGGGAGGATAGGCATCCCCGGCGATTCGTTTGCGATCGCTCAGACGTGTCTCGCCAATCGAATTGCGATTGCAATTCCATGCCACCGGGTCATCGCGGACGACGGCGAAATCGGCGTCTACCGGTGGGGGCGCGAGCGCAAGCGCGCCCTTCTTCGTGCCGAGGCCAACGCGCTGTTCGGCTCGAAGTGCCCTCACTACGCGTTTCGGGTTTGACGCGCGACAGGCGCGAGAGGCGCCGGAGCGGTTATGGTCGCGAGGGTATCGAAGGGCGCGTTCTCTGAGGCATTAAGTCCTGCCTGCAGGCGCGCACCGAGTTGAAGTTTTGGCGTGACTGCTAGTTGACGCGCGAAGCTGGAAACGACGGCATCTCCACCGACGTTCCATCAGGATCGGTCAGAAAAAGTGGCGGCGAGCCGGACGACGGCGCCGGCGGGCCTTCGAACACGAAACATACCCGCTGCGGATCGGGTAGCTTTATAGGTCGTCCGGAGGCGAGCAACGTCACTCCGATTCCATTTCGACCCATTACGACGACCTGGCTGTCCGATCTTGCGACGGCATTCCAATTCTCTTCGACGGCAAGACCGATATTCCCGCGGTACCAATGAATGGATTTCTCCATGTCCGACACGAACACCACCACATTGGGCGTCGTTGGAGCAGCCGTCATGCACGGACCTAATTCGGCCTCGGCATTTTGGGCGGACAGACACCCGAGGACGGCGACCACAGTGCCCCAGATCGGCCGCAACGCACGTCGAATCATGTTTCATGCTTTTCGATATGGATCAGTGCATCAGCATCGATCGAACGTCCGACAGGATCACTCCGTTTTTTGCTCTCGAATTGATCGTTGGCTCAGCGCGCAATCATCGGTGAGGCGGCTCCGCGCGTTGCTAGGCACTTGGTCAGTGGAAACGATGATGTCGGAGCGGTACAGTCTGCCCCGCCGCCCGCGAGGCCCGGCGAGGCAGGGGGCCTCGCGGACGGTCAAATGTGGTCGTCCCCGCCGCGGGGGCGGTCTGGGAGCCGATTTCGGCGTCGACCGGTCCCACCTCCGTTTTCGCAGCCGTGTGGGCCACTGGGGGCATTCCGGCCGACGAGAACACCTGCGGCAGCGGCTTGGGGTGCAGCCGCTGCGGCGGCAGGCGAGCATCGCGCGCCTCAATTTGGCTACAACCGCTGCCAAATTGGAGAACGGTGGTATATTTTGCAAAGTCGCCGCGTGGGACGCGCAGTCACCATCCGGGATAGAGCAGCACCAGTCTTCCCCAACTCGAGAGCACGCCTCGTCGACGCATTTCCTCGATCGCGTCGGCCGCATGCCACGTGCATGGAACGCGGCGGAGCCAGCAGTTGTCCTTCTTCCCCCGATAGAGCCAGATTATCGAAGCCGCGAGCATCTGCTGGGCCGGCGTCAACGCGCGGTAGTCGGCTCGCCATCGTTCCATGCCAGTCGGATCGACCGCGTCGGCGTAGTAGTCGTACCCGCGAGGGCGAATGGTGTGATGATGTCTTCCGGGGCCGTCGCTTGCGAACAGCGGCGCAAGCGCAAACCGCTCTATCGAAGCGCGAAGATGATCGTAGAACGGAGCCAGGCCGAAGAAGTTGGGCCCCCACGGCATCGCGTCCGTGAAGTCCGCGAAAACCGTGGCTTCCGAGTCGGTCATATCGAGCCGAGCCAGAACCAGTTGCGTCAGCCGATACTCGGGAAATCGTTCCTTGGCGCGGTCGCTATCGAACGCGGAAAGCGCGAGCAGTGGCAGGACTATGCTATCTTTCGTTTGATTAAATCTGTCCAGCTCGATCGAGTTCGGCTTGTCGCGCATCGGTTCGTCTTGTCATTCATTGAGGGACTACGTGGGGTCCAGACTAGACGGGCTGTCCGACGCCCTCACTCCGATTTCCGGCATCGAATCGCGAAATCGTCACATCAGGCAAGGCGCGTCATCGTGGCGTCGGCCATAAGAAAGATTTCGCCGGTAACGAAGCGCAGCTCGAAGTCGCCGTCATCGCGCGCGTGCCATTCCGCGTAGCCGTCGTTCACGAACTGGCTCAAATACATCATGACCAGCGCTTTCGCCGGATCATCTCTGAAGCGCGCCACGACATCATCCACGCTCGACAGGGTGCCGCAGGATTCATCCCGGTCCATCTTGCCGTTGACCCCGCCGATACGGAACATCGTCTGGAACTTCTTTGTGATGCGCCCCCCACACCGGGACTACCCGGCAATTTGCGAGAGAGCATCGATTATACGGCCGAATTGCCAGCTTCGCCCTATGTCAAGCATGCATACCTGTTTGCGGCACTCCGGATATCATCTTCAAATTCCTGAAGTCGCAACCGGATTATAGAGCCTCGCGGAAGGTCAGATTGATGCGCATTCGGCCCAGAGTCGGGTGCAGATCCTCCTTCAGCTCCACCACGCCATGGTAGCAGAGACGCGCGGGCCCGCCCCAGACCGCGACGTCGCCATGACGCAGCGCATACCTTCGGACGGGATCTTTTCGCCTCAGGCCGCCGAATTGGAACGTCGCTGGAAGCCCGAGGGAAACGGATACGATCGGCCTTTCGAAGTCCTTTTCGTTCTTGTCTTGGTGCAACGACAGGCGGGCACCTGGTTCGTATCGGTTGATCAAACAGGCGTCTGGCATGAAGTCATGGTAGCCCGCGGCTTCTGCCGCTGCGGCGGCCAGGCTGCGGAAACTTGCGGGCATCGGCGGCCACCGGTCGCCGCTCTCGGGATCCAGAGCGTCGTAACGATATCCGCTTCGGTCGGTGATCCAACCGGCCGCGCCGCAGTAGTTGGTCATCGCGACGGACATCACGAACCCGCCGGGCGTCACCATGTGCCGAAACGGCGAGCGGGCCGTAACGGCATCGAGCGCGACCACAACGTCGCGTTCGAAAGGAAGGGCGGCGCCGCGTAACAGATACGCTCCCTCGGCAATAATCTCCCGTGGCCGCTCCGAAGGGTCTATGGACTCGAACATGTCATTCATCGGGTGTCATCGACGCTCCGGTCCGACTTGCTTCGATTTTGCCGGCGGTTTCGAATCCGCGTCTCGATCGCGCGGGATGCGCCAGAGATACCACGACGCAACGGTGCGGTGCGGCGCCCACGCCTTGCCGATCTCGCGGAGCTTGTTGGGTTTCGGAAGTTCGGCCAGGTTCTTGAGCTTGCGGTAGCCGTCGCGCACGCCGAAATCGTCGACAGGCAGGATATCCATGCGCTCCAGCGAGTACATGAGCAGCATTTCGACGGTCCATCTCCCGATTTCCCTTGATCTTCGTGATGCGCTCGACGAGCTCCTCGTCCTCCATTTCGACGGCGTTGCCTCGCGTCGGCACCATGCCGGACAGCGCGCCGTCGGCGATCGCCTTGATCGTGGCGATCTTGGCCGCCGAGAAGCCGCAGGCGCGCAGTGCGTCGAAGTCGCTACGGAGAATGTTCTCCGGGGTCGGGAACGCGACGTCCGGATGCAGCGCCTTGAGCCGACCGATCATCGCGTCGCCAGCTTTGGCGGTGAGTTGCTGATATCCGATCGCCCTGACCAGCGCTTCATAGGGTTCGCGCGCGGCCTTGGGATCGTGGCGACAAGGTCCGACCCGGGCGACCAGGTCGGCCCAGTCGGGATCGATCTTCCGGAGAAAGCCGACCGATTTGTTGTAGCGCGCGAAGGTGACCATTGGTGCAGGGACGAGTGCTTTCGGGCGGTAGATGGAATTCTCGCCGAACTTCGGCGAGGTAGCGGGCCTTCGCAACGATCAGCCCGCTGCGACCGCCGTTTCGCGGGATTCTCGATCGAGCAGGGCGCGCTTGCGTTCGACTCCCCAGGCGTATCCGGAGAGCGTGCCGTCGTCCCTCACAACCCGGTGGCAGGGGATCGCCACGGCAAGGTTGTTCGCCGCGCACGCGCTGGCGATGGCGCGAGCCGCCTTGGGTACCCCGATTCGCCGGGCGACTTCCGCGTAAGATACGGTCTGCCCGACGGGAATTTCCTGCAATGCCTGCCATACGCGCTGCTGGAAAGCCGTTCCCCGGATGTCCAAGGGAAGGCCCAGCCCGATCGCTGGCGCCTCGATGAACCCCACGACGCGCGCCACAAGCGCCTCATAGTTGGGATCGGCGCCGACCAGCTCCGCCTTCGGGAACCGATCCTGGAGATCTTGAACGAGCTTGTTCGGATCGTCACCCAACAGGATGGCCGCGACGCCTTTTTCGCTCGAGGCGACCAGGATCGAGCCGAGCGACGTCTCGCCGACCGCGAAGCGAATTCTCTCGTTGATGCCGCCCTCGCGATATCGAGTCGGCGTCATTCCCAGCATGTCGGTCGACTTAGCGTAGAAGCGGCCACTCGAATTGAAGCCGGCGTCGTACATTGCTCCGGTCACGCTGCTTCCCGTCTCCAGACCCTGACGCACTTTTGCCGCCTGATGCGCCGCCGCGTAGTCCTTCGGCGTAAGTCCGGTGACCGCTTTGAAAACGCGGTGGAAATAGCTGGAGCTTCGCCCGACCGCGGCCGCAAGCTCGTCGAGCGAGGGTTGCTCCTCGTTCTCCTCGATGAGCCGACAAGCCTTGGCGACGAGCTTCGCGTTTTCGTCGTCGAGCGAAAGTCCATCGGGATGGCACCGCTTGCACGACCGGAAGCCAGTGGCTTTGGCCGACGCCAGCGTGTCGTGCAACGAGACGTTCTTGGAATTTGCGGTACGAGAAGGGCACGACGGGCGGCAGTAGACGCCCGTCGTCGTCACCGAATACCAGAATCGACCGTCGGCGGTCTTATCACGCGCCAAGACGCGCGCCCAGCGCGGGTCGTCGGCAACGCCAATCAATTTCAATTTGCGTTTGTCTGCGGTCGTCACGGTTTCTCTCGGCTTCATCGGGTCGATGGTGTGGGTCAATTTGTCGAATGGCGCCGGGATCGCACTCCGATCCTTGCTTTCAAATCCGGACCAGCCGTCATCGCCGGGACATTAACGCCGGACGAGAGCGCTCCGCCACCCGATTTCCGAGTAATCGAAGAGTCGAGATCGCCTGGCAGCGTAAGGTGGCGACGGGTTGTTGCGAGAGCTGCCTTCTCCGAAGTTTTGGCTTCGCGGATTTAACAACAAGGATCGGAGTGTTCGTCGATCCGGAACGCGTAGCGTGAATGTCCTGGAAAGCCAAAGGGAGAAGGCCCATGAACTTCATCGCGACGTGCGTCGCTGAGGCGGAACTCGCCAATGCGGCCGACCTGATCGAATACGGAACCGATGGTTGCGATCTCGGGAAGGTTCTGGTTGCACGCAGCAAGACCGGTGTGTGCGCGATCTTGCTGGGTGCGAACCAAGACGAGATGGAGCAGAGCCTCGCTGCGACCTTTCCGACGAGCCTACTGGTCCAGAACAAACTTCACGTTCGTGACGACCTGGCCAAGGTGGTGCAATTCATGGCGTCGCCGAAGGGTGATCTTGATCTCGAGCTCGACGTGCGCGGGACACCTTTCCAGCATCGCGTCTGGGACGCCTTGCGCACCGTCAAATCCGGCCGTCCGGTTACTTTCGCACAGTTCGCCTGCCGGGTACCCGGACCGAAGTCTTTGCGCGCGATCGCACAAGCCTGTTCGGAGAACCCAATCGCCCTCGCCATACCGTGCCATCGTGTCATGGGAAACAGCGGATCTACCTTTGGCTATCGTTGGGGCGCCGAGCGGAAGCGGGCGCTGGTGAATCGCGAAGTCGCAGCGGCGTAATCGCCAGGCTATCTTTTTCGTCCACGCCGACCTCGACGGAAGGTTCTATGGACGGCTCCGGGAGGGCCGGCTGGCAAGGCCCTCTTGCTTGACGGCCATGCACAATCGATTCCAGCCGGTGATTGCAGCTCCAACACACAAAGAGCCAACGACGCAGGCCAAATCGGGTCGGGTAAAATCCCCAGGAAGACGACAATGCCGCCCATCGAAAACACGATCGAGCGGTCGGCTTTGCCCAAAGGCCCCTCGACCCGGCGCTGGCCGCCGAACGCGAGGCCGGCCAGGCCGGCGAATTCGCTACAAAGGACGAGCGCGATCACGACCGAGCCTTCCGCGACGGTGCAAGACGAGACGAACATCAATGGAAGAAATAACGCGATCTCGGAAAGGATGTCGCCGGTCTCGTTCAGCAGGCCACCCAAGCGGCTCTTGTGTCCGAACTCGACCGCCAACGTGCCGTCGAGCGAGGCGCAGCCGGTCCGGACGATAACCCACGCGGGAAGAATTCCGAAAAGCGCGAGCCTGTCTGGAAACGCACAGAGGACTGCGCCAACCGCGATGGAGCCGGCCAACGACGCCAACGTCACCTGGTTCGCGGTGACCCCGGTCCGCGCCAGCAGCGCCGCGACAGGATACAGCAGTCTTTTCAGCCTGGGTTTGAGGAACGTCAGCGTCGTTCCCGTCAGACACGTAGGTGGTTCGCGATTTCTGCGCCCGAGACGCGAATGGTCGTTGCCGCAGGAATGTCCCATCGATGAAATCAGGCGGCGATCGCGGCTTCGAGCGTAGCGACGCTGCGGGTCCGGGTCGCCATAGCGTCGATATTCTGCAAAGTCCGGCGGAGAGCGCTGCTCGATGTGGCTTGCGTGTAGGGAAAATAGATAACGTCGACACCTACTTTGGCGAAATCGCGCTCCAGTCTGTTGCCCTTTTCGGTTCCGCGCCAGTCGTCGCCCTTGAACAACACGTTGAAACGCAATTCCTTCCAGACCTCGATCTTGTCGTTCGTCATCGCGGCGTGCGCCATGTTCACGTGCCGGACATTGCGAACGATCTCGAGTCGCTCGAGCAGCGGTATCACGGGCGTCACGCCTTTGTGTCGGATCAGCACGTCGTCCGCGGACACGCCGGCGATGAGATAGTCGCAGTTCTCCTTCGCCTGCCGCAGAATATTCAGGTGCCCGATATGGAAAAGATCGAAGACGCCCGGCACGTGCCCGATACGGATCATTGTAGTCGTCTCCCGATTTCCGCGTGATCTTGAAGATGTCGGTCGATGCGCGTCGCAGCGCTCCGCTTCCTCCTCTCCAATTGAATTACTCCAATCGATCTGCGCCGCGTCGAAGCGGCGACGAGATCCGGCGACGTCGATATGGAGGCAAGAAACGGAGTTCGGGCGCACCCGCGCACGAATAGGCACGGGCGGCGTGATCTCCTCTTCGGTGATCGCGGACAACTCGAAAGGCATTTACATGAGCTTGCAAGATGACAACAAGGCGATCGTCGGTCAGTGGTTCGATCGATTTTGGGGAAAGACCTTCGATGCGAGCGTGATCGAGCAGATCGCAGCGCCGGATATGTTGCTGAAGTATTCTCTGCACGAACCTCGCCGAGGGCGGGCGGATATCAAGAACTTCATCACCGATTTCCGCGCCGCATTCCCCGACCTGAACTTCTGGGGTACGGCCGATCTTCTGGCCGAGGGCGACTACGTCATCGGACAATGGGAAGGTGGCGGCACCCACACCGGACCGGCGTTCAAGGATTTCCTGGCTGGCAGCTTGTCTGCCAACACGGGCAAGACGATGCGCTTCACTGGCGTGACCATTCTCAAGCTGAAGGACGGCAAGATCGTCGAGGAAATCGGCCTCGATGACGGCGTCGCGTGCCTGACTCAGCTCGGGATCCTGAAGGCTGCCTAACTGCATGAGGCCGTCGTTCGAAAGAACGGCGGCCTTTTGGCAAGCGTACGCTTTGCTGACAATGAAATTCCCACTGAAACAGCTCGCTCGCCTCGAATATTGGTCGTTCGCTTCGGCGCCCGCGCGTCTGGAGGCGGGACCGCGCTCGACGTCGCAAAGCGACGGATATCCGGAGCGACCGTCGGGCCATCGCAAAAAGCCAATTTGAAAGCAAGGCACGGAGTGGGAATGGGAGCAAAAGAGCCGATGCTCCAGATCGACACGAAGGAATACTGTCATGAATACGCCGGCACCCAACACGACCGAACTCGAGACCCTTCTTTTCGGCTATGGAGAAACCGAGCTCGGGCGGATCGTCGTGGCCGAAACCGGGCGCGGCATTGCAGCGCTATTCCTCGGCGAGGATCGAGCGAAGCTGTTTCGCGACCTGGAGCAGGCGTTTCCGCGCACGCGGCTCGTTCTCGATCAGACCGCCCTCGAGACCACGATCAGTCGCGCCGTTTCGATGATCGATACGCCGCGAGCCGCCGTCGAGTTGCCGCTCGATCTGCGTGGATCGCCCATCGAAATGGCGGTCTGGAAGGCGTTGATGTCCATCCCGATCGGGGAAACGCGGACATATGGCCAAATCGCCAGGAATTTGCCGATCGCGGCGACGGCTCAAGAGGTTGGTGCGGCTTGCGCCGCAAATCCCATCGCCGTCGCCGTGCCGTGCCACCGCATCGTGAAGGCCGACGGATCGGTCGCTGGTTATCGTTGGGGCGTCAAGCGCAAGCTTCGTCTGATCAATAGAGAGGGAATCGACCTATGACCGCAAATGTGAGCCAAATGAAAAACGGGACTGAGAAAACCGCCAAGGGAAGCGGAGCCGCAGTGACAGCGGCGATTCAGGCGCGGGTGGAGCGCGTCGACTGGGAGCGGATCTACGCCGACCTCGACGCCCAGGGCTGGGCCATCGCGCCGAAGCTTCTGACCCACGCGGAAGCCGACGCGGTCGCCGGCCTCTACGATCGGGGTGACGGCTTCCGGAGCCACGTCATCATGGGCCGGCACGGTTTCGGTCGCGGTGAGTACAAATACTTCAGCTATCCGCTGCCGCCGATCATCCAGGCGCTGCGGGCGGCGACCTATCCCCATCTGGTCCCGGTCGCGAACAAATGGCACGAACGGATGAGCAAGGACGTGCGGTTCCCCGCGGATCATGCGGCATTCCTCGATCGTTGCCACAAGGCCGGCCAGGTCCGTCCTACACCCCTTCTGCTGGAGTACGCGCCTGACGACTACAACTGTCTCCACCGTGATCTGTACGGCGAGCACGTCTTTCCGATCCAGATCGCGATTCTGCTGGACCAGCCGGGAGAGGACTTCGAAGGGGGCGAGTTCGTCATGACCGAGCAACGCCCTCGCATGCAAACGCGCGCAATGGTCCTGCCCCTTAAGAAGGGGGACGCTGCCATCTTTGCCGTCAACAGTCGACCGATGAAGGGCGTCCGGGGCGACTACCAGGTGAAGCTGAATCACGGCGTCAGCAAGCTCTGCTCGGGAAAACGCCATACGGTCGGCGTGATCTTCCACGACGCGACCTAGAAGAGCCGGGACCAAAGTCGGGGCGGCGGTTCGGTTCCGCCCTGAAAACCTTGGATGGCGCGTTGTGATCGTGCCCACGCAAGATGCTCCAAGCGGATCGCGAACAACCTCAATGGAGACCGACGTTGCCAGCGGATGACAGTGCGTCAGGACATGTCGGCCAAATTCAAAAGATAGAGTTCGCCGAAACGCGCCGCGTTGAAGGCTTCAGCGACGCGGCTTTCGCGATCGTCATTACACTCCTGGTTCTTGAAATCCACCGCCCCAAGGTGGTGCCAGGACAGCTTGCGCATGAGTTGCTGCTCGAATGGTCATCGTACGTGGCATATGCAGTTTCCTTCATCTATGTCGGCGTGATCTGGCTGAACCATCACTTCTTGTTTGAGCGACTTTGCAAAGTCGATCTCACGATGAATTGGATCAACCTAGGAATTGTCGGCACCTCATCTCTGATTCCATTTCCGACGGGGGTACTGGCGGGAGCCTTTCGAGAGGGCAATCTCTTGGATCAGAGGGCGGCCATCTTGCTTTTCGCGTTGATTGCCGCCGTGATGTCGTTGGCCTGGCTGCCGGCGTTCGTATATTTGCGCCGGCACCCCGAGCTCATCAAACCGCATCTACCGGTAACGATATTTGCTTCCGATCCGCTGCGGCCGATCATCGGCATCTTTCTCTATAGTGCCGCGGCAGTCCTCGGGTGGTTCATTCATCCTATTTGCGCGGTGGCGATCTTCATCTTCGTCGCTGGCTACTACGCGTGGACCAGCCAAGGTCTTCGGCACATACCGGCAAAGTAATCTTGGCACGGCGCTTTCCGGCCAACGATCAACGTCTCGAAAATCGTGATTTGAAAGCAAAGACCAGAGTGAGGGGAGCGAGGTCTCGCTCTACGTTGCATGCATAGACGAAACGGAGCGAAGCCATGCAACTGACAAACATCAAGACATCAATCAACTCGACCCTGCCGGCGAAGCCACTGGCCAGCAAGAGTGACCATCACATCTTTTTCTCGGTCGGAGAGAGCTCCGGTGGGAAGGTTCTCGTGGCCAGGACGGTCGTCGGGGTCTGCGCCGTCCTCATCGGTGCTTCCCGTCGAGAATTGGAGAACGATCTCGAAGCGCGCTTTCCTGGGCGGACGTTGGTCGGCGACGCATCGAAGGCGCAGAACGACCTCGATAAGGTCATCCAGTTCATCGCCGCGCCGCACGAAGATTTCAAGCTGCCGTTGGACATGAGGCACGGAACGGCTTTCCAGCGTCGCGTTTGGGACGCTCTGCTCACGATCCCTTGCGGGGCGAGAATCTCCTATTCGGCGCTTGCGCGGCGCATCGGTGAGCCAAATGCGGTTCGTGCGGTGGCGAGCGCTTGCGCGGCGAACGCCATTGCCCTCGGAATTCCGTGTCATCGCGTCGTGCGCAGCGACGGCACGGTCTCCGGCTACCGCTGGGTTGCCGAGCTGAAGCGCTCCCTGCTCGAGCAGGAGAAGGCCGTAGCAGTGAACTGAACGATCGAAGCCTGACCTCGAGGCACTCGGCCCCGAGTTTGAACATGCTGTTCGGCGACGCCGCCGAAGAG
>Ga0137412_10002709_pt1 | contig 14036 bp, 12 predicted proteins | sample CZODoug2_1_16fun_FD_122160 | JGI IMG/M metagenome (GOLD analysis project Ga0137412, IMG submission 122160) | Vadose zone soil fungal communities from Angelo Coast Range Reserve, California, USA - CZODoug2_1_16fungal (Hybrid Assembly) | ecosystem: Environmental > Terrestrial > Soil > Vadose zone... | reverse complement strand
CCGTTCGGCGAGATCACCTATCTCCCAAGCCAAATCGCCATGCCCGACATCGTGCCGCGATTCCGGAGGGGCCCGCAACCACTGGGTTCCGCACGGCTTGAGTGGCCCGGCGAGTAGTCCCGCCGCAGCCGCCGCCTAACGCGTCGCTGTCGCGACGGTTACCTCCGCCGCCGCCCTTGCGCCCGACCCGACGCAGGCAGGCACCCCGATCCCGTCGAGGTAGCCACCGGCGACCGCAATCGTCGGCGGCAGGCCTGCCCGCAATTCGGCGACCAGCGCGGCGTGCCCCGGCCCGTATTGCGGCATTGCGTCGATCCAGCGATGCACGTGGCAGTCAACCGGCTCCTGGTTGATGCCGAAGACTCCTGCGAGGTCGGCGGCCGCCCACGCCAGCAGCTCCTCGTCACCTGCGTTGCGGGCCAGCTGATCGCCGAACCGGCCGAACGACAGCCGCACCAACTCGACGTTTCCTCGCCGCCCCCACTTGCGCGACGTCAGCGTCATTGCCTTGGCGTGCAACGGTTCTCCCCCGGCCACCAGCACGCCGGACTGCTCGGGCATCGGTGTGCCGCCAGGCAGGGCCAGCACCACCAGCGCCGTCGAGGCCACCGCGATGCGACTGGACGCCGCGGCGGTCCGTGGGGCGACGTGCTGGATCAACCGGCGCAGCCGCGGCGCGGGCACCGCGAGCACCACCCCGTCGGCGTCCCAGCGCACGCCCTCGTCGTCGACCAGAGCCCAGCCGCCGATCGCCCTGTCGATCCGCTGCACGCCGACCTGCGCCCACTGGAATCCGGCCCGCCTGACGAGCTCGTCGATCAGCACCTGGTAACCGCCGTCGACGGCGCCGAAGATCGATTCGCCCGTCGGCGCCGGTAGCACCTCACGCACCGCGTCCGTGAGTGTCCGCGCGCCTCGATCGAGGGCGGCGGCCAGCGGTGGCAGCGCCGCGCGCAGACCGATCGTCGCCGCGGACCCGGCGTACACCCCGGCCAGCAGCGGGTCGACCGACCGCGTCACCACCTGATCGCCGAAGCGGTCGCCGACCAGTTCGGCCACCGTCGGGTCGGCGCCCTTGCGCCACGACAACGGCCGCGTGCGTTCGTCATCGATGCGGGCGACGGTCGCGTCGTCCACCAACCCCGCGAGGGAGGAGGCCTGCGCAGGAACGCCCTGCAGCGTGCCCTGCGGCATCGGGTGCAGCCGACCGCCGCTATAGATCAGCGGGCGCACCCCCGTCGTGCCGATCTGCCTTCCTGCCAGGCCCAGTTCGGCGAGCAGCGCCACCACCTCGGGCCGCCGGGTGATGAAGGCCTCCGCGCCGACGTCGACGGGCTGGCCGCCCACCCGCTCGGTGCGCAGCACACCCCCGAGACGGTCGGCGGGGTCGAACACCGTGATCGACGCGTCCTGGCCCGCGGCCACCCGCAATCGGTATGCCGCGACGAGGCCCGAAATGCCGCCGCCGACAACGCAATAGCGTAGTGGGTACGCCGGATTCACAACGTGTGCACCAGAGCGACGGCATCCGTCACGATGCCGGGGTCGGTGGGCGGCAGCACCCCGTGACCCAGGTTGAAGACATGGCCGGCGGCTCCCGCATCGATGGCGCGGCGGCCGTCTTCGACGACGGAGCGCACCGCGCGCTCCACCACCGGCCAGCCCGCCAGGAGCACCACCGGGTCGAGGTTGCCCTGCAGCGCCGTCCCCGGCCGGACGCGGGCCGCGGCGTCGGTCAGCGACGTGCGCCAGTCCACCCCGACCACGCTGGCGCCTGCCTCGGACATGGCGCCAAGCAGCTCTGCCGTACCCACGCCGAAGTGCGTCATCGGCACCCCGTCTGCCGCCAACGCTTCGAAGACGCGCCTGCTGTGCGGCAGCACGTACTCGCGGTAGTCGGCCAGCGACAGCGTGCCCGCCCACGAGTCGAACAGCTGGATGGCGTCGACGCCCGCGTCCAACTGGGTCCGCAGGAAGCCGATGGTGACGTCGGTCAGCGCGGTCATCAGGGCGTGCCACGTAGTCGGTTCGCCGAACATCATCGCCTTGGTGCGTTCGTGGTTGCGGCTCGGGCCGCCCTCCACCAGGTAGGACGCCAGCGTGAACGGCGCGCCTGCGAAGCCGATCAACGGCACGTCGCCGAGCGCGCTCACCAGCAGGTCGACCGCTGCGGCGACGGGTGCGACCGCCTCGCGCTCGAGCGGCTTGATCGCCGCGACGTCCGCGGTGGTGCGGATCGGGTGGGCGATCACCGGTCCGACGTCGGGCACGATGTCGAGGTCGATCCCCGATGCCCGCAACGGCACGACGATGTCGGAGAACAGGATGGCGGCGTCGACGCCGTGGCGCCGTACCGGCTGCAGCGTGATCTCGGTGATCAGCTCGGCGTCGAAGCACGCCTGCATCATGGTGTTCTTCGCCCGCAACGCCCGATACTCGGGCAGCGATCGGCCGGCCTGGCGCATGAACCACACCGGCACGCGGTGCGGTTTGCGGCCGCCGGCTGCGGCCAGATAGGACGACTCGGGCAGGTCACGGCGTTTGCTCATCAGCGACCATGCTGCCATGTGATATCAGTTCGGCGCGCCTGCGCCGCGACCTGCTCCGATCCGCTAGCGTCAAGCGACGTGACCTCCGCCGAACCGGCTCAGTTCCGCGAAGCGGTGGCGGCGATGAACGCCACCACTGTGCGGCCTGAGATCGAGCTCGGACCGATTCGTCCTCCTCAGCGGTTGGCACCGTTCAGCTACGCCCTCGGCGCCGAGGTTCGCCATCCCGAGACGGCGATCGTGCCCGAGCGATCCGAGGGCGACGCGTTCGGCAGGCTGATCCTGCTGCACGACCCCGAGGGCGCCGAGGCGTGGGACGGCACCATGCGGTTGGTGGCCTACATCCAGGCCGATCTGGACTCCAGCGAGGCGGTCGATCCTCTGCTGCCCGAGGTGGCGTGGAGCTGGCTCGTCGAGGCACTGGCCGAACACGACCAACTCGTCACCGCGCTCGGCGGCACCGTCACCGCCACCACCTCGGTGCGCTACGGCGACATCTCCGGCCCGCCGCGCGCGCACCAGCTCGAGCTGCGCGCGTCGTGGACTGCGACCACCCTGGAACTGGGTCCGCACGTGCAGGCGTTCTGCGAGGTGCTCGAACACGCCGCCGGCCTGCCCCCGACCGGAGTCACCGATCTCGGCTCCCGCACGCGCGCGTGAGATGACGGACGCCCCTTCAGCCGAAGACGAAGTCGAACCCGAGGCCACCCCGCTACTCGCGCCGGTCGACGGTGTGCCGGCACTCGCGGTCTACCCGAGCGAAATCGCCGATGCTGCAGAGCTTCTCGCGTCGGGCACCGGACCGTTCGCGATCGACGCGGAGCGCGCGTCGGGCTTCCGCTACTCCAACCGCGCCTATCTGGTGCAGATCCGCCGGGCCGGTGCAGGCTCGGTGCTGATCGACCCGGTCAACCACGGCGGGAATCCGGTGGCGATCATGGCGCCCGTTGCCGCAGTGCTTGCGCAGGACGAATGGATACTGCACGCCGCCGACCAGGACCTGCCGTGCCTTGCCGAAATCGGCATGATCCCGCCGCGTCTCTACGACACCGAACTCGCGGGGCGGTTGGCCGGCTTCGACCGGGTGAACCTCGCCGCGATGGTGCAGCGGCTACTGGGGCTGCACCTGGTGAAGGGCCACGGTGCGGCCGACTGGTCGAAGCGCCCGCTGCCCGCCGACTGGCTCAACTACGCCGCACTCGACGTCGAGGTGCTGCTGGAACTGCGCGCTGCGGTCGCTGCCGTGCTCGCCGAGCAGGACAAGACGGAGTGGGCCGAGCAGGAGTTCGAGCACCTGCGGACCTTCGTCGCCCCACCGACCCGGCGCGACCGCTGGCGGCGCACGTCGGGCATCCACAAGATCCGCAATCCCAGGACGCTGGCCGCCGTGCGGGAGCTGTGGACGACGCGCGACGAGATCGCGCAACGGCGCGACATCGCGCCAGGCCGCATCCTTCCCGACGCCGCGATCATCAACGCCGCAACCACGGACCCGGACACCGTGCAGAAGTTGACCGCGTTGCCGGTGTTCGGTGGCTCCCGTCAACGCCGCAGCGCGCAGGTGTGGCTCGATGCACTCGCAAGGGCCCGCACGATGGAGGAACTGCCTGCGGTGTCCGAGCCGCAGACCGGGCCTCCGCCTGCGTCCCGCTGGTCACGGCGCAAGCCCGAGGCGGCCGAACGGCTTGAGGCGGCGCGAGCGGGTCTAGCCGAACTGTCGCAACGGTTTTCGGTGCCGACCGAGAATCTGCTGACCCCCGACACCGTGCGCAGGCTGTGCTGGGATTGGCAAGCCGCCGAGGACACCGACGATACCGCCGGCGTCGTCGACGCATTTCTGGCCGAGGCGGGTGCGCGGGCGTGGCAGCGGGAGCTGACGGTGCCGGTGCTGACCACGGCGTTGACGTCACCGTCCACGGCGGCACCCGAGGACACGGCTGCGCCCGAAGAAACCACCGCGCCCGAGGCTTAGACGCGCTCCGGCTGTTCGATGACGCGGTCGACGTGGGCCAGGAAGTGTTCCAACACCGCTTCCGGCGCCTCGATCTGCGGCCAGTGGGCGATGTCGTCGGCGAGCATCACGATGTCAGGGTTGGGAATGACCTCCCGATAGCGGTCGGCCATGTGCTTGCCCGAGTTCGGGTCGATGGGCCCGTCGATCAGCCGCATCGGCACCAGGGTCTCCCGCATCGCCCGCACCCAGCGATTGCGGTGGGCGTACCGGTCGGTGACGAACCTGCCGGTCTTGTGGGTCACCCGCGCACCGTCGTTGTAGTTCAGGATCTGGTGGAACTGTTCGAGCATGTGCGGCGACGGCTTGGTGTTCGGCCCGAACATCACGTCGAGCGTGCGGTCCATGATGCGGCGCGCCACCGGAGTGCCCTGGAACCGGCTGGTGATGTCGCCCAACGGTGTTCGCGACAGCAGCTTCTGCAGCAGTCGGGGTGTGTACGTCTCGTTGAACATGCCGCCGTTCAGCCAGGTGATCGATTCGATCGCCAGGGCACCGTACGCATGGTCGCCTTCCTCATAGCGCGCCAGCAGCTCCTGGCCGACGGAGTCGCCGAGATCATGGGCCAGCACGTGGCAGGAGTCGACGTTCAAATGGTGCAGCAGCGCCTCGTGCATGTCGGCGTGGTCGTGCACCGTGTACTCATAGGCGACCGGTTTGTCCGAGAAACCCATCCCGATCATGTCGGGGGCGATGACCGTGAACCGCTCGACCAGGGTCGGCCAGATCAGCGCCCAGTCGAACGAGTTGAACGGATATCCGTGAATCAGCAGCAGCACGGGGGCTTCGCCGAACGGCTTGCCGTCGACGCGGTAGAAGATGTCGAAGCCCAGGTAGTCGAAGTACTGGCCTGCGGCCTTCCAACGTTCGAGTTCGGCGTCCATGCCGAGGAGCTTAGGCGCCCACCGAAACTCGGCAAGACGGCGTCGGTCCTAGTCGATCCGGTTGCCGACGGTTTCGGCGTCCGAGCTGCCCAGCGCAGCGACCCAGCCGGTGATCTGGCGGGCGATGTGCTGGTCGGTCAGGCCGATCTCCGCGAGGATCTCCGGGCGTGAGGCGTGGTCCAGGAATTGCTGGGGCACGCCGACGTCGCGGCAGGGCACGTCGATCTCGGCGTGGCGCAACGCACCCGACACCGCCGACCCGACACCGCCGTGCACGCCGTTGTCCTCGACGGTGACGACGAGCTTGTGCGCCGTCGCGAGCTCGGCGATCACCTCGGGCACGGGCAGCACCCATCGCGGGTCGACCACGGTGACGCCGATGCCTTGCTTCTGCAGCCGCTCGGCCGCCGACAAGGCCATCGAGGCGAACGGTCCGACCGCCACCAACAGCACGTCGGCCGACAATCCGGTGGCGGGCACGGCGAGCACGTCGACACCCTCGCGGCGTTCGACGGCCGGGATGTCGGTGCCCACATCGCCCTTCGGGAACCTGAGCGCAGTAGGCCCGGTGCTCACGGCCAGCGCCTCGCCGAGTTCCTCCCGCAGCCGGGTGGCGTCGCGCGGAGCAGCGACCCGCATACCGGGCACGATGCCGAGGATCGACAGATCCCAGACGCCGTTGTGGCTGGCGCCGTCGGGCCCGGTGACACCGGCACGGTCCAGCACCATGGTGACGGGCAGTCGGTGCAGCGCGACGTCCATCATGATCTGGTCGAACGCCCGGTTGAGGAACGTCGAGTAGATCGCCACCACCGGGTGCATGCCGCCCATGGCCAGCCCGGCGGCCGAGGTCATGGCGTGCTGCTCGGCGATGCCGACGTCGAAGAAGCGATCTGGGTAGCGCTGACGGAACGCAGTCAAGCCGGTGGGACCGGGCATCGCCGCGGTGATCGCGACGATGTCGCGGCGCTTGGCCGCGCACTTGATCAGCTCGTCGGAGAACACCGAGGTCCAGCCGGGTGCGGCCACCGACGTCGCGAGCCCCGTGTACGGGTCGATGATGCCGGTGGAGTGCATCTGGTCGGCTTCATGGGACTCGGCGGGCCCGTAGCCCATGCCCTTGCGGGTCGCGACGTGCACGATGACCGGTGCGTTGAAGCCGCGGGCGTTGCGCAGCGCGACCTCGACGGCGTGCTCGTCGTGACCGTCGATGGGGCCGACGTACTTCAAGCCGAGATCGGTGAACATCACCTGCGGCGAGATCGCGTCCTTGATGCCCGCCTTGACGCTGTGCATGCACTGGTAGCAGAGCTCGCCGATCAGCGGCACTCCACGGACGGTGTCGCGGCCCTTCTCCAGCAGCTTCTCGTAGCCCGGCTGCAGACGCAGGCCCGCGAGGTGATCGGCGAAGCCGCCGATGGTCGGGGCGTAACTGCGGCCGTTGTCGTTGACCACGATCACCACCGGCCGCCCAGAGGCGGCGATGTTGTTCAAGGCTTCCCAGCACATGCCGCCGGTCAGCGCGCCGTCACCGACGACCGCGACCACGTGACGGTTGCGGTGTCCGCTCAGCTCGAAGGCCTTGGACAGCCCGTCGGCGTAGGACAGCGCGGAGCTGGCGTGGCTGGACTCCACCCAGTCGTGCTCGCTCTCGCTGCGCGACGGGTAACCCGAAAGGCCACCCTTCATGCGCAGGTTGTCGAACTCCGAGCAGCGCCCCGTCAGCATCTTGTGCACGTAGGACTGATGACCCGTGTCGAACACGATCGGGTCATACGGTGAGTCGAACACCCGGTGCAGCGCAAGCGTCAACTCCACGACACCGAGATTGGGGCCGAGGTGCCCGCCGGTTGCAGCGACCTTGTGGATCAGGAATTCGCGGATCTCCACAGCCAGATCGCTGAGCTGCGACTGCGATAGGTGCTGCAGATCAGCGGGGCCGCGGATCTGTTCGAGCATCAGGTCAGTTTACCCACGCGGACACGACGTAGTCCTGTCAAGGCCGATAGATGTCGGGCACACCGTCGTGGTCGTCGTCGACGGTCTCGAGGGCATGGATGCGGCGATAAACGGCGTTACGGCTGACCAGGACCACCGCGGCCAGCGCGCCGGCGGCCACGGATCCGGTCAGCACCCCGATCTTCGCGTCGGCACCCGTTAGCGTTCCGTAACCGAAAGCCAACTCGCCGATCAGCAGGGACACGGTGAAACCGATTCCGGCCAACAGAGCAACGCCGAGGACGTCGCGCCAGGCCAGGTCGTCATCGAGTGACGCACCGGTGAATCGGGCCAGCAGGAACGTCGTGGTGAACACGCCGAGCGGCTTGCCGAGCACCAGGGCGGCGACGACGCCGACGGTCACCGGATGCAGCAGCGATTCCCCGAGACCGTGAAATCCCCCGACCGTCACCCCGGCGGCGAAGAACGCGAACACGGGCACCGCAACCCCGGCCGACAAGGGCCGCAGTCGATGCTCGAAGTGTTCGGCGGCGGAATGCCTGCCGAGTACCGGCACCGCGAAGCCCAGCAGCACCCCTGCGACCGTCGCGTGCACCCCGCTGGCGTGCACCAGCGCCCACGTGGCCACCGCCAGCGGGACGAGCAGCCACCATCGCCGCACGCCGCGTTGCACGGCCAGCGTGAAGAGACCGCCGGGAATCAGCGCAAGCGCCAGCGGCCCCAGCGACAGGTGATCGGTGTAGAAGATCGCGATGACGGTGATCGCGATCAGATCGTCGACAACGGCGAGGGCCAGCAGGAACGTGCGCAGCGCGGTCGGCAGGTGGGTCGACAGCACCGCAAGCACGGCCAGCGCGAACGCGATGTCCGTGGCGATCGGCACGGCCCAGCCGTCGAGGTTCTCGGGGTGTCCCGCGATCAGGTTGATGCCGAGGTAGATCGCGGCGGGCACGACCATTCCGCCGAGGGCCGCGGCGATCGGTAGCGCGGCACGCGCAGGGTCGCGCAGGTCGCCCGCGACGAACTCGCGCTTGAGTTCCAGTCCCACGACGAAGAAGAAGATCGCCAGCAGTCCGTCGGCGGCCCACGACGCAAGGCTCAGCCGCAAGTGCAAAGCCTCAGGGCCGAAGGCGAACTCCGACAGCTCGCGGTAGACGTGCGACCACGGGGAGTTCGCCCACACCAGCGCTGCCGCGGCGGCGATCAGCAGCAGCACCCCACCGACGGTCTCGCGGCGCAGGATCTCCGCGAGCCGGTTGGCCTCCGGCCAGGACCCGCGGCTGAGCAGTCGCAGACGGGTCGGCACCGCCTGATCCTAGTGACGGTGACGCGACGTACGCGATCCCAGCCCAACCTGGGTTGGCCGGGTAGGAAATCCTCGTGATGACGGCGCCATTCGGCGGGGCTCGCCGCGCACTCAAGGGCCCGGGCCCCGTCAGACGGGAATCGCGATGGCGTTCAAGCTGATCCAGGCCAAGGTATCGCCTCAGGCCCGGTAAACTACGACGACATGGCTGATGTTCCGCTCGACACGCAAGAGCGGCATGAGCTGTGCGATCTACTCGACGAACTCGGCCCTTCCGTTCCCACACTGCTCGAGGGCTGGAATGCACACGATCTCGCCGCCCACATCGTGTTGCGGGAACACGATTTCGTTGCCGGCCCGTGCATCGTTCTACCTGCTCCCTTCCAACGGTTCGCCGAGCAGCGCAGGGTCAGACTGGCCGCGAGCAAGGATTTCGCGTGGCTCGTGACGCGGATTCGATCCGGCCCGCCCATCGGATTCTTCCGCATTGAATGGGTTCGCTCCATGGCGAATCTCAACGAGTTCTTCGTTCATCACGAGGACGTTCGCAGAGCCAATGGATATGGGGTCCGTAGCCTCACGCCTGCAATGGACGCTGCCCTGTGGCGAAACGTTCGCCGCGGCAGCCGCTACCTGAGTCGGCGGCTTCACACGTCCGGGCTCGAGATCGAGTGGGCCGGAACCGACGAGCAGGTGACGATTCGACCAAGCGAACCAACGGCTCGACTCAGCGGTCCGCCGGGCGAACTCCTCCTATACGTCTTTGGGCGCCAGACTGCAGCGCAGGTCGAGGTGAGCGGACCCCCGGAGGCCGTTGTAGCGGTGCGTCGCACGCACTTCGGCATGTGAGCCGCTCCGTTGACGCGCGTCAGGCGTTCCTGGCGATGAAGCGGCCGAACAGCGGCCAGGCAACGACCAGGTTGTAGACGACGCCGCCAAGGAGGTACGGCCACCAGGTGCCGTGATCGCTGGCCACCCAGAACGCCTTGGCGGCCCAGTACGGCGGGAGCAGACCGAAGGCGAGGCTCCATCCGGAGTGGATGAACCACGGTAGGCAGGGCAAGCCAGCGATGAGCATGCCCAACGCGCGGACCGCCGCAAGGCCCTGAATCTTGTTGCCCGCCACGGCCAGGATCAACAACATGCTCACCACCGCACTCAGCCCGGCCAGCAGCCCGATGGGTATCAGCGCTGCGATCAACCCGGGCCGCAGGATCCCGCTGAACGACATGGTCACAATCACGTAGACGGTCGTCACCACCATCACCGTCGCCGCGCGATACGCAAAGAATGTGGACAGCGGCACCGGTGTCACTCGCAGCGCTGTCAGCGTGCCGGCGTCGACCTCGTCCAGAACCAGGAATGCGGCCAACCCGCCGGCGATGATGATGCTGGTGAGCAAGAGGAACGCAGTAAGGATCAGCGGGTAGTACGGAACGAGGTCGAAGTCGTAGCGCTCGGCCAGCATGTCGGTGACCATCGGCGTGAGAACCGCGACGCCCGTGGTCCAGATGACGGGCGCAACGACGATCATCACCAGCAGTGGGTCACGGTAGGTGCCGCGAATGTCGTTGCGCCCGAACGCCGCCAGCGCCCGTACGCTCACGGTGCGAGGCAGCATCCTCACGCCCCCGCCCGTGCGATCACGAACCGGCCGAATACCGCCTTGGCCGTCCAGCACAGCGCCACCACACACACCACCGGGTAGGACACTGCGTACGCCGACTGCCACGGGTTGAGGGTCACCTGGTCGAAGGCCACGCCGAACAGCAGCAGCGGTCCCTGGCTCGGGATGAGATAGAGCAACGGGTTCGGCCACACGCCGGAATAGTGCAGGACCGGCAGCGTCATCACCGCCAGCGGAATGGTCCCGGCGAGGAACCAGTCGCTGACCGAGCCGAACGGAAGCGACGTGATGAAGCCGACCAGCAGCATCATCAGCGTTCCCAGCACGACGCCGAGCACCAGCGGCACCGCGCGATACGAGACCCCTTCTCCGATCGTGGCCACGACCAACGCCACGAACAGCGAAATGGCCACGAGGAGAATCAACTTGGCCGCCAGGTACTCCCAGAACCGCAGCGGGGTGGAGATGACCGCGCCGAGCGTGCGCTCCTGCTTCTCGAAGAACACCGTGCCCGCGACGAAGAAGAACCCGATGATGGAGGTGTCGCCCATCAGCATGTAGGGCTCGGTCGCCCGGCGCAGGCCATCGGGCATCGGTAGCAGCACGGCAAGCCAGATGAGGCCGGAGAAGATGGCCGCGTGCAGGAACCGCTGCCGCATCTGCAGTGTCAACTCGAGTCGAACGGCGCTTGTCAGCCTGGTCACGACAACCGCCTCCCGGTGGTCTCGACGAAGACGTCGTCGAGGCTGGCTTCCTTGCTGTGGACGGTTTCCACGTGATGGTCGCGCAGCACCGCGTGGAACGCGGGATCGTCGGCGAGGCCGTCCATCGAGAAATCGGCGGTGTCGATGCCGCCGTCCTGGCCGCGGTACTCGACGCGAACCAGCCGCTGGCTGCGGGCGATCTTGAGTTCAGTCGGCGTGTCGAGGGCGACGATCCTGCCGTCAACGATGAAGGCCACGCGGTCGCACAGCTCGTTGGCGGTCGCCATGTCGTGGGTAGTGAGAAACACCGTGCGGCCACGCGCCTTGAGATCCAGGATCATGTTCTTGACCGTGCGCGCGTTCACCGGATCCAGCCCGGAGGTGGGCTCGTCAAGGAAGAGCAGTTCCGGGTCGTTGATGAGCGACCTGGCGAAGGTCAGCCGCATCTGCATTCCCTTGGAGTACTTGCCAACCCGCGTGTTGGCGTCATCGGCCAGGCCGACGGCGTCCATCAGCTCCATCGGGTCCAACGTCGTGCCGTCGTACAGAGAAGCGAAGAAGCGCAAGTTCTCGCACCCCGTGAGCTTCTGGTAGTGGTTGGGCATCTCGAACGAGACCCCGATGCGCTGGTAGTAGCCCGGCCCCCAGGCCACCGGGTCCCTGCCCCACACCGACGCCTCGCCGCCGTGGCCCCGCAGCAGGCCGATCAGGAGCTTCTGGGTGGTGGACTTCCCCGCGCCGCTGGGACCGAGGAATCCGAAGATCTCCCCGCGCCCGACGGTGAAGTCCATGCCGCGCAGCGTCGGCTGCGGCGCCTTGGGATAACGGAAGGTGAGTCCGCGGACACGGATCACCTCGCGCGCGATCCCCGATGGCGTGGGTGCGTCGTCAATGGTCGGCACGAGTGGCTCAGTCCCTTCCGGGTTGAGCGCAGTGCGCCGGTCGCGCCGTCGTCACCGCATGGATACGGATACCTACGTTGCCGACCAGGCTTCCCGGCGCACCACGAGTAGCTTAAACTATTTTCAGTAATCTTTGAAGACTCTGAAATCAGACGGGCCAGGAACCGCGGCACGCAAACCGAAGGACGCCGGTGACGAATCCAAAAGCGCAGGACGGCGCCGAGCAGCTCGCCCTCGTCCTCAGCGATCACGGTCTGCAACGCATGACCGCCCGCGTACTGGCCACCCTGCTATTCACGGCTCGACCCAGCATGACCATGGGTGAGTTGGCCGAGCAGTTGGCCGCCAGCTCGGGGGCGATCTCCGGTGCCATCAAGACGCTCACCTCCGTCGGCTTGGCGGAGAGGGTGCCCGTCCCGGCGAGCCGCCGGGACCACTATCGGCTGCGCGACAATGCCTGGGCGCTCCTCTACACCAATCAGAACGCCGTTCTCGCGCCGATGCTGGCGGCCGCCGAGGCAGGGATCGCCGCTACCGGACACGACAGCCTGGCCGGGCACCGCCTCACCCAGATGCGCGACTTCTACACCTTCCTTCTCGCCGAGATCCCCGCGTTGCTCAACCGTTGGCACGAGCAGTCGCGCGCGGCGGGGGCGGACCGTACGTAGGCCCCAATCGAGGACCGCCATCGCCTAGGTTGACCAGAATGGGGTCGACCAAGGGAACGACGGTCATCGAACGCCGAAGTGTCGTCGATGCTTCCGCCGATCTGGTGTGGCAACGCGTGGTCACCCCCGAGGGGATCAACGACGAAATGGGCCCGTGGATGACGATGTCGATGCCCCGCGGCGCGGAATCGTTCACCGTCGACAACGTGCCAGTCGGAACCCCGATCGGCCGGGCCTGGCTGCGGCTGTTCGGCCTGTTGCCGTTCGACTACGACTACCTCACCATCGCCGAGCTGCAGCCGGGACGGTCGTTCCGCGAGGAATCGACGATGCTCAGCATGAGCCGATGGCAGCACGAACGCAGCGTCACACCCGATGGTGACGCCAAAGCCGTTGTCCACGACCGCATCACGTTCCAGCCGCGAGCCTGGCTCCGATTCGCGACACCGGTACTCGCGGCGGGCATCGGTGCGCTGTTCGGGCACCGCCATCGCCGGCTGCAACGTCACTTCGCCGCGCGTTAGCGGCTGAGCACCGCCACGCACTCGACGTGGTGGGTCAGCGGAAACGAATCGAACACTCGCAACTCCTCGACCGCGTACCCGTGGCCACGGTAGAGACCGACGTCGCGCGCGAAGGATGCTGCCTCGCAACCGATGTGGACGATGCGCGCAACTCCGGCGTCGGCCAGCAGGTCGACGACCTCACGGCCTGCACCGGTGCGCGGCGGGTCGAGCACGGCGACGTCGGCGCGCCGGGACTGCGAGTTCAACGCGCGGCGCACCGAATCGGTGACGACGTCGACCCAGCCCAGGTCCGCCAGCGCGGCGCGCGCCGCACGTGAGGACCCACGTGAGGTATCGACGGTGACGACCTTTCCCGACTCGCCGACTTGCTGCGCCAGTACCGCGGCGAAAACGCCTGCGCCACCGTACAAGTCCCACGCGGTCTGGCCTGGGCTCAACTGTGCCCACTCGGCGATCAAATCGCTGTAGACGCGGGCCGCGTCGCGATGGGCCTGCCAGAACGCGGTGACCGGTACCTGCCACGTCCGGCTGCCCACGCGTTGGACGGCCTCGTAGTTTCCCTCAATCACCTGGGTGGGCGCCGTCTTGCGGCCCGCTCGCGGCCCGGTCCGCACCACGTGCCGCTGGCGGTCATCGTCGAGGGCGACGTGCAGTTGCGCACCAGCCGGCCATCGCCCTTCGTCCAACCCGTCCAGCATGCCTGCGGGCACCTGGGCACACGACAGCGTCGTCACCAGGTCAGGACTGTGGTAGCGGTGAAATCCTGCGCGACCGTCGTGCCCGGTGTCCAGCCGCACCCTGGTGCGCCAGCTGGTGGCCTCGATCGACCCGACCGATTCGGCCATGCCCGCCCATTCGTACCCACCGAGCCTGGTCAGTTGGTTGGCCACCACGTCGGC
>Ga0137412_10002707_pt1 | contig 14041 bp, 11 predicted proteins | sample CZODoug2_1_16fun_FD_122160 | JGI IMG/M metagenome (GOLD analysis project Ga0137412, IMG submission 122160) | Vadose zone soil fungal communities from Angelo Coast Range Reserve, California, USA - CZODoug2_1_16fungal (Hybrid Assembly) | ecosystem: Environmental > Terrestrial > Soil > Vadose zone... | reverse complement strand
GTAAAGCTAGTCCGCCTGGCGGCGTAAAAATGCCGGAATATCCAGCAAATCCTCCGATTCGACCTCCGTGCGCAGACCATCGCCCACGGCGCGTTGTCGCTGTACCGTCGGCTTGTCCAACATGGCGTAGTCGGTGGGTGCCATCGGCGATTTGGGACGCACCACCCGCATGGTGAGCGGGGGTGCGATCGCCGCCGCCGCCGCCTGCGTGGGTGCAGTGCGTGCCGTCGGCACGGGCTTGCCCAGACCGGTAGCCACGACCGTGACCCGGATCTGATTGGCCATGTCGGGATCGATCACCGTACCCACCACCACCGTGGCATCGTCGGAAGCGAATTGCTTGATCACATTGCCCACCTCCTGGAATTCACCGATGGACAAATCCATGCCGGCGGTGACATTGACCAAGATGCCTTGAGCGCCAGAGAGATTGATGTCCTCGAGCAGCGGACTGGAAATCGCCGCCTCGGCCGCTTCGCGCGCCCGATCGTCGCCCGCCGCGCTGCCCGAGCCCATCATCGCCATGCCGGTTTCGGACATCACGGTGCGCACGTCGGCAAAGTCGACGTTGATCAGACCCGGCCGGGTGATGAGCTCCGCGATCCCCTGCACCGCGCCCTGCAGCACGGTGTTCGCCGCCTTGAAGGCATCGAGCAGCGTGGTGCTGCTGCCCAGCACCGACAACAGCTTCTGGTTGGGAATGGTGATCAGAGAGTCCACATACTTGGACAGCTCCAGCATGCCTTGATCGGCCACGCGCGAACGCTTGTTGCCTTCCATCTCGAAGGGCCGGGTGACCACGGCCACCGTCAAGATGCCGAGTTCCTTGGCGACCTGCGCCACCACGGGAGCCGCGCCCGTGCCGGTTCCGCCGCCCATGCCGGCGGTGATGAACAACATGTCGCAGCCCTCGATGAGCTCGATGATGCGGTCACGATCTTCCATCGCCGCTTGACGGCCCACCTCGGGGTCGGCGCCGGCGCCCAAACCCTTGGTGATGTTGCAGCCGATTTGCAACGCGGTGCGCACCTTGGAGTGCTTCAGCGCCTGCGCATCGGTGTTGATGCAAATGAAATCCACGCCCTCGAGGCCGGCTTGGACCATGTGCGAGACGGCATTGCCGCCGCCGCCGCCCACGCCCAGCACCTTGATGACGGCGCTTTGACTATAAGAATCCATCAGTTCAAACATTCCAGTACTCCTACTTAGTTGTCTATGAGCACATGTCGCTCTTTCAGAAATTGCCCTGAAACCAGGCCTTCATTCGCTCGAAAATATTCTTCATCCCGCCCGCGAGCAGCGGCGCTTCCGTGCGTTGCACATCGAGATTGCCCTTGGCATAGAGCAGCAGCCCCACGCCCGTGGCATGTATCGGATTACTCACCACGTCCACCAATCCGCTGACGTACTGCGGCACGCCCAGGCGCACGGGCATGTGAAACACCTCCTCGGCGAGTTCGATGGCGCCTTCCATCTTCGAACTGCCGCCCGTCAACACGATGCCGGTCGCCACCTGCTCCTCCAAACCGGCACGGCGCAATTCATCGCGGATCAAACCGAACAGCTCTTCGTAGCGCGGCTCGACGATTTCCGCGAGCGTTTGCCGCGCCAGGCGCCGCGGCGGACGGTCGCCCACGCTCGGCACCTCGATGGTCTCGTCGGGATTCGCGAGCTGCGATAGAGCGCAGGCGTACTTGATCTTGATGTCCTCGGCGTACTGCGTGGGCGTGCGCATGGACACGGCGATGTCGTTGGTCACCTGATCGCCGGCGATCGGAATCACCGCGGTGTGCCGGATCGCGCCGCCGCCGAAGACCGCGATGTCGGTGGTGCCGCCGCCGATGTCCACCACGCACACGCCGAGATCCTTTTCATCCTCGGTGAGCACGGCGTAGCTCGAGGCGAGCTGTTCCAGGACGATGTCGTCGACCGCCAGGCCGCAGCGCTGCACGCATTTGACGATGTTCTGCGCCGCGCTGTCGGCGCCGGTGACGATGTGCACCTTGGCCTCGAGGCGCACCCCCGACATGCCGATCGGATCGCGGATGCCTTCCTGGCTGTCGATGATGTATTCCTGCGGCAGCACGTGCAGGATCTTCTGATCGGCGGGGATGGCGACCGCCTTGGCCGCATCGATCACGCGCTCGACGTCGCCCTGCACCACTTCCTTGTCCTTGATGGCGACGATGCCGTGGGAATTGAGGCTGCGGACGTGGCTGCCGGCGATGCCGGCATACACCGAGTGGATTTCGCAGCCCGCCATCAATTCGGCTTCTTCCACCGCGCGCTGAATGGATTGCACCGTGGATTCGATATTGACCACGACGCCTTTCTTCAAGCCTCGTGAAGGATGACTGCCGATGCCGATGATCTCGAGGACACCGTCGGCCTTGATTTCGCCGACGATGGCGACGACCTTGCTGGTGCCGATGTCCAGGCCCACCAAGAGATTTCGATCAGAACGTTTGGCCATGAATCGTTTGCGACCTCTAGACGTCGGTGTCGTCGGCATGCTTGGCCGGCCCCGATGTCGGAACCGCCGGGTTGCGCCAGCCGATGGCAAAGCCATTGGAGTAGCGCATGTCGACATAGGAAATTTCATTCAGGCGATGCGCGATGACCTGCGATGCGGTGTGGATGAAGCGTTCGATGCGCTCATCGACTTCGCGCCTTCCCAGACGCACCGTCACCCCGCTGTCGAGATCCATCTCCCAGGCGCCGCGCGCATCCAGACGCAGCGCCGCAACGCGCATACCGGCGTCGAGCATTCGGCCCTGCACGGACAGATAGCGCTGGGCAACCTGCGATTGCGTGCCTTCGGGACCGCTGAGGCGCGGCAATTCGGCGGGAACGTGCGTCGCCTCCCTGACGAACAATTCGCCGCGCGTATTCAAGAGACCCGACTCGCCCCAGCGCGCGGCGGCGGTTTGCTCGACCACGGTCACGTGCAGGCTGTTGGGCCAGCGGCGCTGAATGCGCGCGTGCTCCACCCAGGGGAGGGTTTCCACCGCGCGCTGAATGCCGTCGAGATCCGCCGACATGAAGCCTGACTGGCTGAACGGCGCGACCGCCTTCTCGATCTGCCCGGGAGAGACGCGTTGGAAGCTGCCGTCCATCGAAATCACGTGCACCGGACGATCGAGAGCCCAGGTGAGCGTCGCCAGCCCCCCGGCAATGAGCGCCAGCAGCGCGGCGCGGCGCACATGGCTGCGCCACTCGATCACGAAGGTGGGCAACTTCCAGGTCGGCTTCTGGACCTTGGGTTTGTTCTTGAATCGATTGCGGCGCAAAGCCAGCTTAAGGTTCATTTGCGTTCTCGCAAGAAGCTGGTTTCGAGCACGCGCCACACCAACTCTTCGAAGTCGATGCCGGATTGGCGCGCCGCCATAGGCACCAAGCTGTGATCGGTCATGCCCGGAGTCGTGTTGATTTCGATGAAATAGAATCGTCCGTTGCCGGGATCGCGCATGAAATCGACGCGGCCCCACCCGAAGCAGTCGGTCACCCGGAAGGCGGCCAGCGCGGCAGCCTGCAGTTCCGCTTCGGCGGCCGGGTCGAGGCCGCTCGGGCAGTGATACTGCGTATCGTTGCGAAAGTACTTCGCCTGGTAATCGTAGAACTCCGTCGCCGGCTCGATGCGGATCGACGGCAGGCCGCGATCGTGCAGCACCCCCACGGTGAACTCATCGCCGGCGATGAAGCGTTCCGCGAACACGATGGGGTCGATGGCGCGCGCTTCGGCGTAGGCGTCCTGCAACTGCGCGGCGGTTTTGACCTTGGTGATCCCGACGCTCGACCCTTGTGAAGCCGGTTTGACCATCAGGGGCAGGCCGATGTCGCTGAGCGCGCGCGGCAGGTCGGCCGGTCCCGACAGCACCGCATATTCAGGCGCGGCGTAGCCCGCCCCGACCACCACACGCTTGGTCTTGAGCTTGTCCATGGTCAGCGCCGAGGCGAGCACGCCGCTGCCCGTGTAGGGAATCCCCAGCCACTCGAGCGCGCCCTGCATCAAGCCGTCCTCGCCGCCGGGTCCATGCAGCGCGATCCACGCCCGGTCGAATCCGTCGCTCACCAAGTCCTGCACGGGCCGGTCCTTGGGATCGAAGGCATGCGCGTTCACGCCGCGGCGCTTCAAGGCCTTGAGAACGGCATTGCCGCTCAGCAGAGAAATCTCGCGTTCGCTGGAATCGCCGCCCAGCAGCACCGCCACCGTGCCGAAATCCTCGGGCAGCAGAGTGCGATGCATGACGGCATTCTGGCTGAGCAGGCTCATGCCGGCTCTCCGACGATGCGCACTTCGGTGGCAAGCGCAATGCCGTGGACTTGCGCGACGACGCCCTGCACGTGCACGATCAGCGCCTCGATATCGGCCGCCAGCGCGTGCCCATGGTTGATGATGAAGTTCGCGTGCTTCTCCGACACCGAGGCATCTCCGATACGAAATCCCTTGAGACCGGCAGTTTCGATCAACCGTGCCGCGTGATCGCCCGGGGGATTGGTGAACACCGATCCGCAACTCCACTCGCCGATAGGCTGAGTCTCACGGCGCTTGTCGAGCAATGCGCGAATCGCGTCGGGGTTGCCGCCGGGTGCGCGCTCGAATTCGAGCCGCGCGCCGATGAACCATTCGTTATCCGGCCCCTTGACCCGGCGATAGCCGATCTCATAGTCGGCCGCCGGCCGCGTGTGCCGTGCGCCGTGACGATCGAGTACATCGACTTCGACGACATGGTTCCACGTGGCATTGCCCCAGGCCCCCGCATTCATCGCGAGCGCGCCGCCCAAGGTGCCGGGAATGCCGGCAAAAAATTCCGCCGGTCCCAATCCCCATTTCACGCATTGACGGGCGATTCGTGCGCAGGGCACGCCGGCTTCGGCGTGGATGCGGGTCGCACTCAGACGCGCGAAGGCGCCCAATGCCCCATGCGTGGAAATCACCGCGCCGCGGATTCCGCCATCGCGCACCAACAGGTTGCTGCCGAGCCCGATCCAGAGGAGCGGCACATCGGGCGTCAACTGGCGCAGGAAGGCCGCCAGGTCCATGGCGTCGTGCGGCGAGAAGAAGAGATCGGCCGGGCCGCCGACATGCCAGGAGGTGTGCTTCGCCATGGGCACGTCCTTGAGAACGCGGGCGGCAAACTCGGGCGACAAGTCCGACGATCGCTGCGCGCTCATGCCGCGGCTCCCTTGCCCAGGCGGCTCTTGAGATCCTGGGCGACGGCGCCGATATTGCCGGCGCCCATGGTCAACACCACGTCGCCGTCATGCAGGACTCCGCGCAGGCTGTCGGCCAGATCGTCGACGCGCTCGATGAAAATCGGTTCCACGTGGCCGCGCGTGCGCACGGCGCGGCAAATGGCGCGGCCGTCGGCACCTGCGATCGGCGCCTCGCCGGCCGCGTACACTTCCGTGACCAGCAGCACGTCGCATTCACCGAGCACCCGCCCAAAGTCGTCCAGCAGATCGCGGGTGCGGGTATAGCGATGCGGCTGGAATACCAGCACCAGGCGCCGCGTCGGCCAGCCCTGGCGCACCGCATCCAGCGTTGCCGCAACCTCCGTCGGATGATGACCGTAGTCGTCGACGACGAGCGCGCTGCCGCCCGGCCATTGAATCTCGCCCAATTGCTGCAGCCGCCGATCGATGCCCTGGAAATTCGCCAGGGCGCGCTGAATGGCGGCATCGGGAATATCGAGCTCGGTCGCCACCGACACGGCCGCCAGCGAATTCAAGACATTGTGGCGGCCGGGCAAATTGATGGTCACGCGGAGCGGCTCGCGGCCGGGGCGCAGCGCGTCGTAATGCGACTTGAGCCCGTCGCGCACCACGTTGACGGCACGAACATCCGCCTCCGGCGCGAAACCGTAAGTGACGAAGGGACGCGCCACGGCCTCGAGAATGCCCCGCACCTGCTCGTCGTCGCCGCACAGCACCGCCAGTCCATAAAACGGCAGGTTGTGCAGGAAATCGACGAAGCTCTGCTTGAGCCGCGAAAAATCGCCCTCGTGAGTCGCCAGGTGGTCGTTGTCGATGTTGGTGACGATGGAAATCATCGGCTGCAAGTGCATGAACGAGGCGTCGCTCTCGTCGGCCTCCGCCACGAGATAGCGGCCGGCACCGAGCCTCGCGTTGCTGTCGGCACTCTTCAAGCGGCCGCCGATGACGAAGGTGGGATCCAAGCCGCCCTCGGCGAGCACGCTCGCCACCAAGCTCGTGGTCGTGGTTTTGCCATGCGTGCCGGCCACGGCGATCGAGTAGCGGAAGCGCATGAGCTCGCCCAGCATTTCCGCCCGCGGCACCACCGGGATGCGCTTGGCCAGGGCGGCCGCGACTTCGGGATTCGACCGGTTGACGGCGCTCGAGACCACCACGACATCGGCTTCGCCCAAGTGCTCGGCCGAATGACCGATGAATACCGTTGCACCCAAGCGCGCCAGACGCTGGGTGACTGCGTTGGGCTTGAGATCCGAGCCCTGTACGGCGTAGCCCAGGTTGAGCAGCACCTCGGCGATGCCCCCCATGCCGCTGCCGCCGACGCCGACCAGGTGGATGCGGTGAATGCGGCGCATGCGGTCTTCGATGCGCGTGCGATCGCTCGCGCGGGTGCGGTCGCTGGTGCGTGTTCGATCCCGTGAGCGCTCGGTCATGCGTGCGCTCCGGCCGCGATGCAGAGGTCGGCCAGCTGCGCCGCCGCGTCGATGACGCGCGAGCCGCGGGCGGCTTCGGCCATCTTGAGCAGGCGCGCCCGGTCGGCGACGAGTTCGCCGATGGCCTCGCCCAGGCGCTCCGGCGTGAGATCGCGTTCTTGAATGAGCTGCGCGGCGCCGCTGCGAACCATGACGCCGGCGTTCTTGGTCTGATGATCGTCGGTGGCCACCGGCAGCGGCACGAAGATCGCGCCCAGGCCGGCCGCCTGCAGTTCAGCAACGGTCATGGCGCCGGCGCGGCACACGGCGAGATCGGCCCAGGCATAGGCCTCCGCCATGTCGTCGATGAAGGGCAGCACCTCGGCTTCGACCCGCGCCTCGGCATACGCGGCGCGCGCCGCCTCGAGTCCGGGCGCCCCGGTCTGATGGCGGACCTGCGGCCGGATCCCGGGTGCAACACGCGCGAGCGCCTGCGGAACCATGGCATTCAGCCGCCGCGCGCCCTGGCTGCCGCCGAACACCAGCAGTCGCGACCGGCTCTCACGGCCTGCGAAGCGCACCTCGGGCGGCGCCAGCGCCGCGATGTCGGCGCGCACCGGATTGCCGATGGTTCGGGCACGCGTCCCGGGGCCGAAGCTGTGCGGGAATGCTTCCAGCACCTGGCTCGCGAGGCGCGCCAGCCAGCGGTTGGTCATGCCTGCCACCGCGTTCTGTTCATGGATCAACAGCGGGATACGCAGCAGCCACGCGGCGATTCCGCCCGGCCCGCTCACGTAGCCGCCGGCGCCTAACACGGAACGCGGCTGGACGCGCCGCAATACGCTCAGGGACTGCGCCACGGCTTTGATTATTGCCACGGGCGCGAGCAGCCAGGCCTTGAGGCCCTTGCCGCGAATGCCCGCGACGCGCACCCACTCGATCGGGAAACCGTTCGCCGGCACCAACCTCGACTCCATGCTTCCGGGCACGCCGAGCCAGACCACGGCGATGCCGCGATCGCGAAGCACCTTGGCCACCGCGAGCGCGGGAAATACATGCCCGCCGGTGCCGCCCGCCATGATGAGCACGGGACCCATGGCCGCAGCGCCGCTCATCTCACACCGCCCGGCATGCGCATCACGGCCGAGCGCGAGCTGCACTTGACCTCGTGATAGATCCGCAGCACCACGCCGAGCCACGCGAGGCTCACGAGCAGGCTGCTGCGGCCGTAGCTCAAGAGCGGCAGGGTCAGGCCCTTGGTCGGCAGCACCCCCATATTGACGCCGATGTTCACCATGGCCTGCAAACCCAGCCACACGCCGAACGCCAGCGCCAGATAGGATTGGAAACGCAGGCCGGCCTGCGCCGCCATGCGCGATATCTGAAAGGCGCGCCACACCAGCGCCATGAACAACGCAATCACGCCGAGAACGCCGACCAGGCCCAGCTCTTCGGCGAGCACCGCGAACACGAAGTCGGTGTGCGCCTCCGGCAAATAAAATAATTTTTGCACGCTGCTGCCGAGACCCACGCCGAACCAGGCGCCGCGGCCGATGGCGATCAGCGACTGCGTCAATTGAAAGCCGCCGTTGAAGGGATCGTCCCAGGGATGGAGGAATCCGGTCAGACGCTTGAGGCGATACGCCGAGGTGAGCGCCAGCACCGCGAACGCCAACGCCGCCGCCGACACCAGCAGCAGCACGTACCTCAGGCGGGCGCCGGCGACGAACAGCACGGCAAAGCCGGTGGCGAACAGCACGGTGGCGGCGCCGAAATCGGGCTCGAGCAGCAAGAGCATCGCGGCGACGGCCAGGAGCCCCACCGGTTTGCCGAGGCCGGGCAGGGTTTGCTCGAGCTCGCTGCGCTTGCGCACGCAGTAGCTGCACACCCAGGCGAGCACCAGGACTTTGGCGAGCTCCGACACCTGGAAATTGATGGGCCCGATACGCAGCCAGCGCCTTGCGCCGTTCACCATCGCGCCGATCCCGGGAATCAACACCAACACGAGCAGCAGCAAGCCCACGCACAGGAGCGCGAGACTGTACTTGTCCCAGAGTTCCGCCGGCACCCGCGTCACGACCCAGGCGAACGCCAGCCCCGCGGCGCCGAAAATGAATTGCCGCTCGAGAAAGTAGAACGGGTTGCCGAGATCGCGCGCCGCGATCGACATGGAGGCGGAGGTGACCATGATCAGGCCCACCAGCAGGAGACTGGCCACCAACCCCAAGGTGATGTAGTCCCAGGCGAAGGGCATTCGCTCGCGCGCCCGCATGCCGTAAGACATGGTGGCGGTGGTCATGCGCGCCTCCGCTCCAGTTCGCGGACCGCGGCGGCGAACACGTCGCCTCGATGTCCGTAGTCGCGAAACATGTCGAAGCTGGCGCAGGCGGGCGACAGCAGTACGGAATCGCCGGCCTGCGCGCTGCGCGCCGCGGCGGCCACGGCCTCCGGCATCGACGCCGCCGTCTCCGTGGTGCACACCCCCGCGAGGACCGCCGCCACGGCGGGCGCATCCTTGCCGATCAACACCGCGTGCCGCACCTTGCCGCGAAAGGCCGCCGCCAGCGGCGTGAAGTCCTGGCCCTTGCCCTCGCCCCCCGCAATCATCACCAGCGGTCCAGGCAGTCCCGCCACCGCCGCGAGGGTGGCGCCCACATTCGTGCCCTTGGAGTCGTCGATGTAGCGCACCCCGGCCACGTCGGCGATCCACTCCGAGCGGTGCGACAGACCGGGGAACGACAGCAGCGCGTCGAGCATCGCCGCCATCGGCAGTCCCACCGCATCGCCCAAGGCCAATGCCGCGAGCGCGTTGGCGGCATTGTGCAAGCCGGTGATCTTCATGCGCGAAGCGTCCAGCAACGCTTCGCCGCGGCGCGCCAGCAGGATCTGTGCTCCGGCGCGCAGCAGGGTGAAATCGGCGTCGGGACGTGCGACCGAAAATGTCACGGTGCGCGGGGAGCCGGCGCCGGCCGCGCTGCGGCCGGCCGCCCCGCGCATCGCCGCCACCAGCGGATCGTCCGCGTTCAACACCACGGTGGACGCCTGCGCGAAAATCCGCGATTTGGCGAGCGCGTAGGCCGCCACCGAAGGATAGCGATCCAAATGATCGGCCGTCACGTTCAGCACCACCGCCGCCTGGAGTTGCAGCGAGTAAGTGGTCTCCAGCTGAAAACTCGACAGCTCCAGCACGTATAGGTCCGGAATCGGCTGCTCGAGCAAATCCAGAGCCGGCTCGCCCAGATTGCCGCCGGCGAGCACGCGGCGTCCCGCGGCCGCGGCCATGCGCGCGACCAGGCTCGTGACGGTGCTCTTGCCGTTGGTGCCGGTGATGCCGATCACCGGCGCCTGCACGTTGCGCGCGAACAGCTCCACGTCGCCGAGCACGTCGATGCCGCGCTCCCGCGCCGCGCGGGCGATGGGCTCCTCGAGCGACACTCCGGGGGACATCAGCACCTGCGAGGCGCCGTCGAGCAGCGACAGGTCGAAGCCCCCGAGCCGAAGATCGAGCGACGTCGCGAGCGCGCCGAGTTCGGCAAGGCCCGGCGGTGTGCGGCGCGTATCGGTGGCGCTGACCGGGATGCCGCGCTTCGCGAGGAAGCGCAGGCACGAGGCGCCCGTTTTGCCGAGTCCGACGACGACGCTGTGCATCAGCGGATCTTCAAGGTGGCAAGACCCATCAACACCAGCACGAAGCTGATGATCCAGAAACGCACGATGACTTTCGGTTCCGCCCACCCCTTGAGTTCAAAATGATGATGAATCGGCGCCATGCGGAATATGCGCTTGCCCGTGAGCTTGTACGACGCCACCTGCAGCATCACGGAGACGGTCTCGAGCACGAAGACGCCGCCCATGACGAACAGCACGATTTCCTGCCGCACGATCACCGCGAGGGTGCCGAGCGCGGCGCCGATCGCCAAGGCGCCCACGTCGCCCATGAACACCTGCGCCGGATAGGAGTTGAACCATAGAAATCCCAGTCCGGCGCCCACCAGGGAAGCGCTGAAAATCAGCGCCTCGCCGACCCCGGGGATGTAGGGAATCTGCAGGTACGCCGCGAACTTGATGTTGCCGGTGACGTAGGCGAATACGCCGAGCGCCGCCGCCACCATCACGGCCGGCATGATGGCGAGGCCGTCGAGACCATCGGTCAAATTCACGGCGTTGCTGGTGCCGACGATGACGAAGTAGGAGAGCGCGAGGAATGCCGCGGTGGACATGGGGACGGCTACGGTCTTGAAGAAGGGCACATACAGCGCGGATTCGGACGAGAACTGGTGCAGGTTATGCAATGCCAGCGCCGCCGCCAGACCGAGCACCGATTGCGCCAGGTACTTGTAGCGCGCCTTGAGACCCTTCGAATTGCCCACGACCAGTTTTAAATAATCGTCATAGAAGCCGATCAAACCGAAGCCCAAGGTGGTCGCCAACAGGATCCACACGAAGCGGCTGGACATGTCGGCCCACAGCATCGTCCCGAGGCCCATCGCCACCAAGATGAGACCGCCGCCCATGGTGGGCGTGCCGGATTTCTGCAAATGCGATTGCGGACCGTCGGTGCGCACCTGCTGTCCGATCTGGTAGCGGCTCAACAACGCAATCATGGTCGGACCGATGAACAGCGCCAACGCCAGCGCCGTGACCGCCGCCAGAATGCCGCGCAGCGTGAGGTACTGAAAGACGTGAAATCCGCTGTAGAAGCGCGCGAGGTATTCGGTGAAGGACAGCAGCATGGCTAGCTCGCTCTCATCATGTGACCGGATCCCGCACCGCCGCCGCTGAGTGCCTGCACCACGCGCTCCAGGCGATTGACGCGCGAACCCTTGACCAGCACGGTCACGCCCGGCGCCAGCTCCGCCTGCAGCCGGCGAGTGAGCGAGTCGGTGTCCGCGAACCACTCGGCGCCGGATCCGAAAGTCTCGACGGCGCGCGAACTCTGCGGTCCCACCGCGAACAGGCGCTTGATCCCGCAGTCGCGCGCGTACGCGCCCATGTGCGCGTGGCTGTCTTCCGCAAACTGGCCGAGCTCCGCCATGTCGCCGAGCACCAGCCAGGTCGGGCCCGGCAGGGAACGCAGCACCTCGATGCCGGCGCGCACCGAACTCGGGTTGGCGTTGTAGGAGTCATCGATGATCCAACTGCCGCGCACGCCGGCCTTCAGCTGCAGGCGGCCGGCGACCGCACGAAAATCCGCGAGGCCCAACCCGATTTCTTCGAGGGACGCGCCGGCGGCGCTGGCCGCGGCGGCGGCCGCCAACGCATTGCTGATGTTGTGCGCGCCGCCCGTTTTGAGCGTGATCGCGCGCCGCCCGAGCGGACACTCGAGCGTGAAGCGCGTGGCGAATTCGCCGCGTTCGATGCTCTGCTCCGAATCCTTCGCCATGAAATCCGCCTGCGCGTGCACGCCGAACGTGAGGATGCGGTGCGCGGTCGATACTTTTCGCCAATAGCCGGCGTAGACATCGTCGGCGTTGATCACGGCCGTCGCGGTGGGATCGAGGCAGGACACCATCTCGCCCTCGCCCTGCGCGACGCCGTCCAAGGTGCCGAAGCCTTCGAGATGTTCGGCGCCGGCGTTGGTGATGAGACCCACGGTCGGTCTCGCCAGGCGCATGAGTTCCGCGACATCGCCGATGCGATTCGCGCCCATTTCGACCACGGCGCTGCGATGCGAGTTCTCGAGGCGCATCAGGGTCACGGGCACGCCGATGTGATTGTTGAGATTGCCGTGAGTCGCCATGCACAATCCCATGCGCGACAGAATGGCGGCGGTCATTTCCTTGGCGGTGGTCTTGCCGTTGCTGCCGGCGACGCCCACCAGCGCCAGGCTGAATTGCGCCCGCCACGCCTGGCCCAGCTGCTGCAGCGCTCGCAGCGCATCCGGAACCACGACCTGCGGCAGGTCATCGGGCACCGCTGCTTCGACCAGGGCGCCGATGGCGCCGCGCGCCGCCGCCGCCGCGACGAAGTCGCGTCCGTCGAAGTTGGGGCCGCGCAGCGCGACGAACAGCGTGCCGGGCTGCAGCGTGCGGCTGTCCGTGGCGACCGCACCGTACGGATGATCGTCGCCGACCAATTGGCCGCCGAGCAGCGTCGCGGCGTCGCGCAATGTGCGCTTCATGGGCGCAAGGGCCGGGCTCACGCCGCCACCCCGAGATAGCGCTGCGCCTCGTGCCGATCGCTGAAGCTGCGGCGCGTCGCGCCGTAGATTTGATAATCCTCGTGACCCTTGCCCGCGATCAGCACCACATCCTCGGAGCGTGCCTCCTTGAGCGCCGTGCCGATGGCTTCGCCGCGATCGTGAATGACCCGCGCATGGCTCGACTTTATGCCGCTCACGATGGCGCGGGTAATGTCCTGCGGATTTTCGGAACGCGGATTGTCGTCGGTGACGATGATCCGGTCGGCCAACTCGTCGGCAACGGCGCCCATGATGGAGCGCTTGCCGGGGTCGCGGTCGCCGCCGCACCCGAACACGCACCAGAGAAGCCCCTTGCAATGCTCGCGCAAGGCACCCAATGCCTTCGTGAGCGCATCGGGCGTGTGGGCGTAGTCGACCACGGCCATGGGTTTGCCGCCGGCGGCGGATTCGACCACCTCCATGCGACCGGGGGGCGGGACGCACTCGGCCAGCACGCGCACCGCCTCGCCGAGCGGAGTGCCCAGGGACGTGAGGCACGCGACGACGACCAAGGCATTCTCGGCGTTGAAGCGGCCGAGCAATCGGGTGGCAGCCTCCGCCTGGCCGAAGCTGCCCTCGAGCCGCATCGACACCCCATGCGCATCCAAGGTCACTCGCGTGGCGCACAGTGCGTGCTCGGCCAGCCAGCCCGAATCGCCGGCACCGATCCAGACTGCCGTGATCGGCACCCCTCCGGCAAGTTTGCGCGCCAATTCGCGGCCGGAGGCATCGCCCACGTTGATGATGATGTGCCTGAGATCGGGCGCGTCGAACAGCCGCGCCTTGGCGGCGCCGTAGGCCGCCATGGTCTCGTGATAATCCAAATGATCGCGGCTCAAGTTGGTGAAGGCGGCCGAGTGCAGCCGCACGCCGGCGACGCGATCTTGATCCAGGGCCTGCGACGACACTTCCATTGCCACCTCGCGCACCCCGGAAGCACGCAACACGGCGAGCTCGCGATGCAGCGTGACCACATCGGGCGTAGTGAGCGTGGACGGCTCGAGCGCCGCGATACGGCCCCAGCCGATGGTGCCCATGTAGGCGGCCTGCACGCCTAAGCGCTCGAGACATTGCGCCAGCAAATAGGCACACGTGGTCTTGCCGTTGGTTCCCGTGATGCCGGTGATGCGGAGGTGCGACGAGGGCCAATTGAAAAATCGGTCGGCAATGCGGCCCACCAAGTTCTCGAGCCCCGGTATCGCCACCGAATACACCGTCGCCGGCAGCTTCGGCG
>Ga0137412_10002706_pt1 | contig 14042 bp, 12 predicted proteins | sample CZODoug2_1_16fun_FD_122160 | JGI IMG/M metagenome (GOLD analysis project Ga0137412, IMG submission 122160) | Vadose zone soil fungal communities from Angelo Coast Range Reserve, California, USA - CZODoug2_1_16fungal (Hybrid Assembly) | ecosystem: Environmental > Terrestrial > Soil > Vadose zone... | reverse complement strand
TTATTATTACTTGCATTGCCTGTTCTAGCTGGTGCTATCACTATGTTACTATGTGATAGAAACTTTAATACTAGTTTCTATGATCCTGCTGGAGGTGGTTCACTGCTTCCTAATTTCACTAAATACTAAAATATTTTAAATTATAAACAATTAGTAAGATTTTATAAAAAATCTTCAGAGAATACACGTGAAAAATTTCATTAAATTTTGAAATTAAGATATATTCCAAAAATTTAATTTAATTTTATATTTCTATAGACAAAAATTTAAAGTTAATTTTTATTCTTCGATTCGATCCTTATCGTTAGGCTTCGAATGGAAGGAAGACAGAAAAATATTGTTGAAAAAATAACACCAGTTTCATTAGCTTATTGAATAATGTGTGATGGTTATAAAGCAAATAAAGGAGTTGCTTTAGCTACAAATAGTTTTTCTATTTCTGAAAATAAAATTTTAATTAATGCATTAAAACTTAAATTTAATTTAAGTCCTTGAATTATAAATGATCATGGTTTACCTTCTATTTTTATTCTAAATTAAGACTTAAAATTTTTATAACATTTAGTTTTGCCTTATATGCTTAGTAATTTATTATATAAAATTCATCTATAATTAAATTTTATAAACATAAAAAAGGATGAAAGAAAAAATAAAATTTAAATTAAAATAATTAATTTGGGTGACCCTGTACTATACCAACATCTATTTTGATTTTTTGGTCACCCTGAAGTTTATATTCTAATTATTCCAGGATTTGGTATTGTATCACATATAATTTCAACCTTCTCTGGAAAACCTATTTTTGGTTATCTTGGTATGGTCTACGCTATGTTCTCAATTGGTATTTTAGGTTTTATAGTATGATCACACCATATGTATGCTGTTGGTCTTGATGTTGATACTAGAGCATACTTCACTGCAGCAACAATGGTAATTGCAGTTCCAACTGGTATTAAAATATTCAGCTGGTTAGCTACAGCTTACGGTGGATCACTAAGATATACTACTCCTATGTTGTATGTATTAGGATTCATTGCTCTATTCACTATTGGAGGGTTAACAGGAGTTGTATTAGCTAATGCATCAATGGATATTGCATTCCATGATACTTATTATGTAGTAGCCCATTTCCATTATGTATTATCAATGGGAGCTGTATTTGCACTATTTGGTGGTTTCTACTACTGAGCTCCAAAAATCATTGGAAAAACATACAATGATCTTTTAGGTAAAATACACTTCTGAAGTATGTTCATAGGAGTTAATATAACATTCTTCCCTCAACATTTTTTAGGTCTAGCTGGTATGCCTAGAAGAATACCTGATTATCCAGATTCATTTGCAGGATGAAATACAATATCTAGTTTCGGTTCAATTGTTTCAGTAGTAGCTACTGGATTATTTGTTTATATTGTTTATAATCTATTTGCAGATGGAAAAGAAGTTAATAGTAATCCTTGGCAAATTCCTTCTTACTTTACTTCTTTAGATCAATTTAAACAAACATCAAATTATTCTAATAGTTTAGAATGGGTAATTGGTACTCCAAGTCCCTTCCATGCATTTAACGATTTACCTGTTCAAACAGAATCTAACTAATTATAAAATAAAATCAATTTTTTTAATTATATATTTAAATTAGATTTTAATAAACAAACAATTAGAACTTTATAAGTAATTATTTTAACTTATACTAAATTAAGTATTACAAAATTTCAATTATAACCCCTTTTATTTCTTCCTCTTCCCTTCCCTAGGGAAGGGAGCGAATATTTTTATTAAACATTTTTTTTATTGTTAAAAATAATATCAAATAAATTTTATTTAAGTTTAAATAAAAGAAGATAAATATTTAATGATCTATTTTTTTAATAAGTATTAAAGTATAAATGTATTTAATTTCTTAAAAATTTTCAATTTAATCCTTTTATTTTAAATTTTTATTAAAGGTTAAATATTAAATTTAAACCTTTAATAAAAAGGAATAATTTCAGGCATTTAATTAATTACTTGTACAAACTGAATCTAATTAATCCTTTAATACTTAAACATATAAAAACTGTTTTCCTTTATATTAATTTAAAAAATAATAAAATCTATATTATTAAAATAAAGTCTTTAATAATAATATCTCTTTTTTTAAAAATAAGGGTATATTTTTATTTACTTATATTATTCAATTATTATAGGTTTAAATTTTAAAGCGAATATTTTTTTCTGTCTACCTTCCATTCGAAGCCTAAAGGTTCGAAGATCGAAGCGAATAATTTAAATTAAAAAAAATAATCAAAGTGTGCTATTTTTTTTAACAAAAAAATTTAACTTAATTTATTATTGAATTAAAATTCAATTTAAAATTTTAGTATATTATAAATTTCTTCGAAGAAAAACCATTTAAAATCTAAAGCTATAACAAATTTTTTTAATATTAGTTTTTAAACTTAAATAAAATAATTGAGTACATTTTCCTTATATTTAAAGTTACTTAAGTAACTGGTTTTTTTTTTCCAATTCCAAATAAATAGAAAATAAATAAATATTTTTCTTATTTATTTTTCTTATATTTATTAAATACTACATAATTAAATTTTAACACCTTTACATAAAAAAAATAAATTAATTTTAAGTTTATATTAAAATTAATAGTTAATATTAATTATATTTTTTTAACTTAATATTTTATTTAATCTGTAATACAAAATTACTATAATTTTTAAATTTTATACTACAATAAGTATAAAAAATATCTTTCTTCGCTTCTAAGATTCGAAGCTTCTAGACAGAAAAAATCTTGTTTTTATTTATAAATTAAGTTGATTTAAAATTTAAGTATAAGTTTTACAGGTTTAAATTAAAATTTATATAATTTAATTATAAGTAGTTTAGAGGTATGTGTAAATATATTAAAATTTCACTAATAAATTTAAATTAGTTTACACAAAAATATTTAATATTTTTCAATCCCCTTTTTTTTAAATAGTTTTTAATTAAATTAACTATAAAAAGGTTTAAATTTATAAATAACAAGTCTATAATTTAAATTTAATAATAATGGTCTAAAAAATATAGAGGAATTTTGCATACAACAAAAAAAATTAGAAAATTTATAATTTAAATATAAAATTTTACTTTTTTAACTAAGCTTTTAATTAAGCTAAGCTTAAAAATAAATAATGTACTTTTATTAAAAACAAATTCTCCTATCGGGCCTATCGGGTCGTGTTATTTAAAAAAAAAATAAATCTTTATTTTCCTTTTTTTATTATTATTATAAAAGTAAGGAAAGCAGAATTTAATCCAAAAGGTGGAGCATTGATTTAATGTTTATTATAAATTTATAAAATCCCTTTTTTTTGTTTTTTGTTGGACTATAGCGCATATTTTTATTTTTAATAATTATTTTAAGTGTTTATTTTAATTTTATTATAATTTTTAATTTTATCAAATGCACCAATTAAGAAAATAAAAACAAAAAGAAAAGGGTACAGATTTAAACCTTTTAACTAATGATAACCTTAATTACAATTTTACCTTTGGTTGGTTCCTTTTTATTTATCAATATAAATGAAGAAGCTTCCATTAATTCTGATAAAGCAAGTTTTTCTTCTATTAATATTCAACAAAAAAATAATTCAATTATTAAACAAATAGGATTAAGTACTTCATTAATTGTGTTATTTTTAACTCTTTATATTTTTAGTCAAAGTTCTTTAATTTTGCCTAATTTCTCTAATGAATTAGAAGGTTTGACAAAATTAGTAAATATTTATCCTTACAGTGATAATAGCCTACAATTTGGAACACTTAATTCTTCTTCAATAAATCAATTAGAAAATATAGATAGTATTTCTTTATATTATATTTTACTTACCGCTTTTATTACACCTATTTGCCTATTATCTAATTGAAGAGATATTACATTTAAAAGAAAGTATTTTGTATTTTCTTTTTTATTATTAGAGACACTTCAAATTTCATTTTTTCTAGTAACTGATTTATTATTATTTTATATCTATTTTGAAAGCGTTTTAATACCTTTATTTATGGTTGTAGGTATATGAGGAGCAAGTAGAGCAAGAATAAGAGCATCATTTTTACTTTTCCTTTATACTTTAGCAGGTTCTCTACCTTTCCTATTTTCTATTTTATGAATAGGGTACAATTTCGGAACAACAGATTTCCTAATGCTTAGTTTATTTGAATTAAGTGTTGAAGCACAAGCTTGCTTATGGTTTGCTGCAATGCTTGCATTTTGTGTAAAAAGTCCAATTTATCCTTTCCATTTATGACTGTTCAGAGCCCATGCTGAAAGCCCTCTAGCTGGTTCAATACTTTTGGCAGGTACAATTTTAAAGTTTGCTACATACGGTTTTATTCGAGTTGTATTAGGATTTTTCCCTGATTATACAGCTAATAATGTATACATCATTCAATCTTTAGCAATTATTACACTAATTTACTCATCGCTAGTAACAATAAGACAGGTTGATACTAAAGCTTTAGTTGCTTACAGTTCCATTGCTCACGTTGCTGTTATGATACTAGGGTTATTTTCTAATACTGTGCAGGGTATAGAAGGTGCTATATTACTAAGCTTAGCCCACGGTTTAATAAGTCCTGCTCTATTTATTATTGTAGGTGGTGTACTTTATAACAGATACCATACAAGAATTATTAATTACTATAGAGGGCTTACGGTTAAAATGCCAGTGTTTTCAATAATATTCTTCCTTTGTATTATATTTAATGCCTCAGCTCCACTAAGCCTTAATTTCGTTGGTGAATTCTTAGCTTTAACTGGTTTATTCACACAATCACCAGTTTTAGGAGTATTCGGAGCTACTTCAATAACACTTTCTGCAATATATTCTATTTTCTTATTTAATAGAATAGCCTTTTTAGGACTAAGTCCTTATTTAAAATCTGAAACTGTTAGTTTTAATAGTAAACTTAAATTGGGAGACTTAGATAGACCAGAGTTTGCTGTTTTAGTATCATTACTTCTTGTTACAATTTTATTAGGAATTTTTCCTAATGTAATACTAGATTCTCTGCATTATGACGTATCAAACTTAATTTATAATGTAAATAATTTAGATCTACCCTCCAGTAAATAACTCTTTTATTAAGATATCTGGAAATGATATTTCAATTTAACACCTTTTAGCAAGTACATTATTACCAATTTCTAAATTAAATCCTAGATTTAGTAAAAGAATAAGATATGGTGTTCATTCTCCTTTAGCTTTATTAAAGATCAAAGATCTAAAATTTAAATTAAATTAAAATGAAGTATTAATTTATTTTACTCAACATAATGATAGTATTATAGTTTTGGAAAAATAAAATAAAAGATTTCTTCCAAATAGGTAAATTTAGAAAAGACAATAAATATAATGCTTCTTATTAAATATTTTCGAGTCTTAGAGATGCTAATAAATTTAAGGAATTATTTTTTTATTCTACTCAATTATTAGGAGGTAAAGCATTAAACTAAGCAGATTTTAAAGATTAGAAACAATGAATAAAAAGGCTTATTTAACTCAGGACGGAATAGTTAAATAAGAACAATTACTTCAGGAATGAATGATCATCGTACAAATTTTAATACTTAATAAAGTACCATTTTCCTATTACATTTCTTAAAATTTAATTTATTCGATCCTTATCCTTAGGGGAGGGAAAAGAAACAATCATTTTTTATATAAAAGTTGTAAGTTAATGATAATGTTATTTATCCTTTAAAAGTGAGATATATTTAAATTTAAATATTATAATTTTTATTATATCCTAAGTTTATTAAAAATTTAAAAGAAGAAGAATAAAATTATCTTTTTCTTTTTCATTCTCTTTTTCTTTAAGATTAAATTTTTTATTCCTAATACTTTAAATAATTTCTACTCATCAATTTTTAACAATAAAATTTTACTACCTTAAAACAAAACAAAAATAAAAACAAAACAAACAAAACAAACAAAACAAAATAATATCAAATAGTGTGGTAAATTTAAAATAAATTTAAATAAATTAAATAAATTAAATAAATTAAATAAATTAAATATCACTATATGCACCATATTAAATAAAATTAAAAATTAAAATAAATAAAAATATTATTAAATTTAATTCAATTGTAATTTAAGGAGATAGAAATACTTTAATAATAAAAAGTTATTCTTTAATATTAGGTAATAATATAAAATAAAATAAAATAAAACAAAAATAAAAAAAAACAATTTAAATAACTATTGAACATTAAGTAAATAAAAATTTAATTTATAAGTATTTAATAAAGTCAATAAATATACCATATTCAATTAAAAAAATAATAAACTTTAATTATTAATTTATTAGATCTTATTCTAAAGGTAAGTAAGAAAAATAAATTAATATAAAATTAATATACAATATTATTTTTTATAATATTATATTTTTAAAAATAGCTTATGTTATTTAATATTAAAAATAAATAAATTTACAAAATAAAAGAAGATCAAGATTTTTGTAAAAAAACAACTTTAAATAATTACATAACGTAAATTAAAAAAATTCTATGATAATTAAAAATTTAAACAAAAAATTAAAAAAAATAAATAATAAATAAAAATAACTTTACTTAATTTATAACTATAAAAATTAAAAATAATTAAAAAAATTTAAAAAAAAATAAATATAAAATATTATTATCTTCCCTATGGCCTTCGAAGATCGTAGTCGAATAAAAAAAACACAATAAAAAATTATAAAATTTACAATGTTCATTCAGATAGAATTTTAATTAAATATGGCATAAGCCTTATTAGATAAAAATAGAATTTTTATTAAATATTTAATAATATTTAATATTAAAAATAAATTAATATTAAAAAATAAAAGAAGATCAAGATTTTTGTAAAAACAAAACAAATTTCTTGTCTTCGAAGATCGAATCGAAGAAAAAAAATATTAAAAATATAAATTTAATTCTCATAGTACAATAATTATTAAAAAAAATAATTTAAATTAATTATTAAAAAAACAAATTTTAAATTAAAAAAAATATTAAATATTTCTGTTAAAAAAAGGGATAACATAAGAATATAAAAACAAAAATTTTGTTAAAAAATATTAAAAATATAATTAATTCTCATAAAATATAGTAAATAAATTAAAATTTAAATTTATTCGAAGAAAATAGAAAATAGAAAATAGAAAATAGAAAATAGAAAATAGAAAATTATTGTGTTATTTTAATTCTATTATAATTTAAGGTGATTAGAAATAATTAAAACAAATTTAATTAAAATTTATAAAAAAAATAAATTTTTCTTTAAAGTATTATAAGTTAAAGTGTTTAATTTTATTTCTATAAATAATAATTACAAACAATAATTTAGGAAGTTATAAGTATAATAAAAATTTTATAAAAAATAATAAAATAAATAAATAAATTATTAAACTTAGAATAGAATAAAATATCTATTACAATAAGAAAAGACAATACTTGTCATTAACTTACAAACTTTTAAATATATTTATAATTAATATAAATATTTATAATTCTTATCGAATTATTTAAGGAATTAAAGGGATAGAGTGAAAAATTGTTAAAATATCTTAATCTAATTAAATCTTATTTATATCTCAAATTTGGTATAGATGGATATAAAATAAAATTAATTATTTCTTGTACTATTAAACACTTCATAAATTTTATCTCTAACAGCTTCTCTTGAAGAAGATGCTGTTACTGTTTCAGATGAATCGTCAGATCCAGTGGGACTAGGTGATCTACCTTCTTGAGACGATCCACCTTCTTGTCCCACATCAGATAAATTATCTAAAATACTTCCTAAAGGATTAGTACTAAAGTTTTTTTTAATAGATTCTCTCATTTTTCTTCTAAGTCTTCTTTGATGATCTGTCATTTCTCTTGGTCTATAACTTGGAGTATCGTCATTAGTTGATACATCTATTTGAGGGTTAACACTTTGACTGGAACCACCAGTATTACCACCTGTCGATGTATCACCAAAATAGAAAAAATAAAAAAGTCCAAATAACATAAATAAACCAAGAATATAAAAAAAATATTTTTTTATATTAAACTCAGAATTTTCAGTAGACTTTTCACTCAAAGGGTCAGTATTTAAACTTTTAATTTTAACAGTGTTATACCATCAACTTAATCAGTTATGATATAATGTTAAGTATTGAATGTAAACTCATTGAGGAATATTCAAACTAAAAAAGTTAAATATTCCTAAAAATCAATCTACACTAAATCCAAAGATTGAGAATAAAAAGGAGAGTATTCCTAATTTAAAAGGTCATAAAAATATCTTTTTCATTAACTGATATCATCTATAAAGCATTAAGTTAAGAGTTAGACTCAATAAAAATATTTTCTTGGGATTTGTATAAAATAAAATCCTTCAACTTATTCCAAACGGTAAACTTACCGTATTAAGGAAAGAGTTTTCAGGTAAATTATTAAGTATTAAATCCCAAAAAAATTTGGTTATATCTCTAAGTGGTGAAGATAGAAGTTGAATCACAAAGGCATCTAAAATATTTCTGTAAATATCTTTATTCATAGTTAATCCTTTAAAAATAAAATGTCAAGAAATACTATAAGAATATGTTTAATTCTTTTTATTATCATTGTAAAAAAAATCTATAAAGTTAGCTATTTTATTATAAAATCATTCTATGACTCCTAAAGATAAGTTATTTAAAATATCATAAATATGAAAAATCGAATCCAAAATATTTTAAAGTATAATAATACATAGCTATTTTGAACGGTAACCATAAAAGTTTAAATATTATTCTTGTAAATCTTTTTATAATTGCTAATATAATTAGAACTCAAAAGAATATTTCAAAGTTATTTTCCAAAATATTAAATTTATTAGCTCCCAATTTAGCTTGTAAATCATTAGTTGATAATGTTGTTTCGTTAGAATCAGAAAATAAGGAGTTAAATAGTATGAATATTGAAGGAATTTTAATTAAATCTTTAAGACTACTTTTATTTAATAATGCTAAAACAATTACTCAAATTTGAGAAGGTTTTAAGACAGTGAAAAATTTATAAGATAAAGAAAACATATTTTTATATAGTTTATTATTCATTAAAGGCAATGTAGACTTTAATCTGGATCGAATTATTCTAAGTGCAATAAATTTTATCATTTTAACTAAATTTATTTAAATGTGATTATTATTTCAATAGGGAATTAATAAATAAAATTTATTAATCCTTGAATAGACTTGTTGTCTATTGACCTAACTTATAATATTATACGGAGATAACTTAACTATTAGGTCATACCTCTAAATTACTTATAATTAATTAATTATGTAATATTAAAAAAAAGAGATTAAAAAGGGTTGATCTTGTTTAAAAGTTGCTATGATGTTTGCTGCTTAATAATAAAATTAAATTATTTAAAAATTAAAATATAAATAAATATAAGAATAAAAAATAGTAAAGTAGTAAATAAAAAGAAAAAGATTTCAAATTTAGAAAATAAAATAAATTTGTCGTTATCTTTTTCTAGTTCTATTTTATCTTTTTGTTCGAAGACTAAAATAATATTTTATTTATTATTTTCTAAAGGATAAAAAGGATGTACAATTATACTATATTTTATAGGGAAAGAAATAAATTTAAAGTTTACATCAGGAGTATTATAAATTGTTTTAATAGAATCTTTTAACCCTTGAATAATTATATTAGTAGTAACTACATTAATATTTAAAACTTTTCATTCGACATTAAAATTGATTCTTTCTACTTCTATAGATTCTCCTTTCATTAAATTTAAAAACGAATTATAGTTTAATTTAGAAGAGTCTATTCCGCTGGCTTTTATTACTTCCTGATCTTTAGAATTTTTAATATAGTACAATTTTTTTCTAATAAATATTCCTTTAGATATTTCTTGTTCTAATTTCATTTGCCCTAAACCTTTTCCTACTAATTTATTTGGTAGTGGGTAAGGTAACACTGCTGAGTCGGTATCACTCATTATGCAAGGGTTACCTGGAATATTTTTATATTCGTTAATTAAAATTCTAGCATAAGAAGATATAGCTGCTGCGATATGAACAGCTGAAGGCACATTTCTAGATTTATTTAACCCTAAATTTCTTATTTCTTTTTTGCTATAATTATTTGTTTTAACGCTTTCTAAATTTAAAGGATCTTTAACAAAATGTTTTCTAATTTTATCATTTATTCTTCCGCTGTATCTAATAATATACCTGTCATTACTTATTTCTGAAAGTAAAGAAACATTAGTATTTTTATCTAGGTTATCAGCTTCCTTTTTATCCACAATTTTCATTGAGTTTTCTATTTCTTTCATACCCATTCTACCGTAAAGAGAATTTAAAAATAATTTAGATATTGTTCTTTGAACTGGATCATTACTATTTCTTTTCAATTCAAAATGGTCATTAACATACTTAGTAAACAAATCTTTACCTCTCTTAAATTGGTAACAATATTCAATATTAATCTTATATCCAAATTTAAGAGCATATTTTATTTCTTCAGAGAAGATTAATCTTTTAAATTTACCCTTGGGCAACTATTGAAATTAAGTAAAGGATCTTTGTGTTGAATAAAAGGAACTTGAAGAATTTGTTCATCAGGACAATAAATTTCACCATATATAAATCCAAATATCTTATTAATATCTGTTTCTAAAGATAGTTTAGGTTCACCCATAGGCATATCATTAAGCATCGCAGCAGGATATTGAGAATTTATATCATAATAGAAACCTTTATCTATTTTATTAATATAAACTGCAACATTACCACCAAAATAGGAACTTCTAATCTCCTTTTCTAATTCACCCTTAACCATTTTAAACTCTTAAATTAAATTTTCTGGAATATAAGATGAAGTATAAACTGCAATAACTAAAGAAGGAAGTGTTTTAAATTTAGTAACATTTAAATTATATTTATTATAAATTTTATCTTTAAATTTTGTAACAACTTCAAGTAAACCCTCTACGTCAGATTTTAAGTAATTTAATGTTTCTTTTTTTAAATCTCAATCTTTTTCAGGTATACCTAGATATTCAGTTTCTGATATATTATTATAAAAATTTATAGTTGGTTTATTACCTATATAAAATAAAGTTCTTTTGCTTACTGCTTTATAGGGGAATTTAGTTTTTTTAATATTACAAATTAAATGATTTTAATATATTTTCTAATTTACCTGGAATTAATTGTAATGAATCTAATAAAACTAATTTAGTGTTGAAATGTTTAATAGTTAATGATAAGATTGCATTATCCTTTCAAACTGGTGTTAATTCAATATCTTTATTTATAGATAATGCTTTAACTATAAAAATAGAATCAAATCTCCCCAAGTTGTGGGCATAAATAGTGTAACCGTCTAATTTATTGTTATTTAAAATATAATAAAAAAACCTATTAATAAAGTTTTCACTTGTTTCACCAGGTTCAATATATTGCAGTTCAGTCTTATCTTTAATAGAAAAACCTGCAGCATAAACTTGATGTTTACCCATACCTAAATTACTTCCATAAGTTTCAAAGTCTAATGCACCAATTTTGTCATTTAATTCTTTATCTTTTTTTATGCAGAGGGAATTGAGGACAATTATAGCTTACTTCAACATTAGTTAAATTATTTTTATTGTCGTAATAATATTTTAATTTTTTATATTCTCTAATAAATCCAAATTCAGTTTTAATGTCTGTTCAAGAATTAATAGGTTCACCTATAAATAATAAGTTAGTTTCATCAAATTCTTGAATAGATATTTTATTAGACAATAAATTCTTATTATTATAGTAAGTGTTTACCGAAGCGTATTCAAATTAATTTAATTTATAACCTATTAAATTATTATTTTTATCAAATATTGGATCTCCATAATCATTCATATAAATATTATCGTATTCATAAGATTTTAAATTTAAGGCTTTTTCAGATTTAAACATTTTTTTGTATCTTATATTTGAGGATATTTCTTTTTCTATTTGACCATCTAAAACATCAGTAACGGCTTGCAATTTAACTTTAAAGTTATCTGCACTCAATCAAGGTCTACCCATAATTAAAAGATCTAAGCCTATACCTCTAAGTTCATAAACTCTTAAAGCATCAAATATAGAATAAACTAAATTTCTCGTCAATAAATTACAAGATGTGAATCTAGTTATTTTAATCGAAAATGAGATATTTATAGAATTATAAGTTCCGTCTGAATTCTGCCATCTTAAAAAGGGTAAAATAGAATAAGTAATGTTTTCAGGAATTTCTTTAAGATAGTTTTCAATTTTGGGTTCTAATTTCTTAGTGTAAAATCCTAATCTATCGTCAGAATTAATAAAAAAATATATATCTCCAAATTTATGAATGTGGTTATAACCTAAATAACCTCTACCATAAGTTTTTTTTTAAATTCTTTCATTGCTTGTTCTTTAGCTAAACTTGGTTCATTAGCTATGTATTCCATATCGAAGTCGTCTATGGTTTCTTGATAATTATCTTTATTATTAACAGTAGAAAATTGTCTACTTAAATTAAATTTAAATTCTTTTCCACTTTTTCTATAAATATTTTTTATATTTCTTACACTTTCTTTCTTATAAATAAAGTTTTCTAAGCTAAGTTCATTAATGATTAAATTAAAGTTATTATAAATATTAAATAAAGATAAAATAAAACTGTTATTAGTTAAAAGAATGATTAATGATATTAAAAGCATAAAAATATAAGGTGAGATTACTATAAATTTAAATCCGTAAACTTTTAAGATAAAGGAAGTAAAAACAATTAAAATAAAATAATATAAATTAAATAAATTAATTTTAAACATTAAAAATTTTTTATCTTTAAAGATTGAAGTATAATTAATATAATTTTTATATTTTTTATTGTTATAAATAAAAAATTAAAATTAAAAAAATAATTACAAAATATAATAAGATTGTAATAAAAGTACGTAAGAAGGAAATCAAAAAGCTTGTATATTTTTAAAAAACATTTTACAAGATTTTACTTATAGCTCCCAAGTTCGTCAAACCACTCTTAGCATAGTCTTACACTAAACTATTCTTAGCATTATCTATATGAGGGTAAATGGGACGGTTTGCAGTGGTTATCCTTCCTTGCTTTTAAAAACCCAAATATTTTATTAATTTATTTAACTTTGGATAAATAAATTTCTATTACTAGTTATAAGATCTAATTTATTACCTTTTTTAGAGAGGGAACTTCATTCTTAATATTTAACTAAGAAAATATTTCGATCTAATAAAAGAGTAGAGTACATTTATTTTGTTATCCTCCATATAAATATAACATTTAATTATATTAATAATTTATATCGTAATAGGTTTTCCCTTAGAAAAGGTTAATAACTAGAATTTAATATACCACTCTGGTCTTATTTATTAAAGACAAAAATGATCTGATCTTTAACTTTATTTATTATAGGATTCATAGGTTTTATATTAAACAGAAAAAATATAATTCTTATGTTAATTTCAATTGAAATTATGTTATTATCAATTACAATTTTAATTTTACTTAATTCTTTACATTTTGATGACAGTATTGGTCAAATATTTGGAATATTCATTATAGCTTTAGCCGGTGCTGAATCTGCTATTGGTTTAAGTATTTTAGTTGCTTATTATCGATTAAATGGACATATCTCCTTAACAAATTCCAAATATATGGAATAAGCTATAAAAATGTATTTAACTTTATTATTATTACCTTTACTAGGTTCTATTTTTTCTGGTTTTTTAGGTAGAAAATTAGGAATAACTGGATCTCATTTTATAACAATATTTTGTCTTATTTTAACTTCTATTTTAGCTACTTTCGCTTTTTATGAAGTAGCTCTTTGTTCAAACCCAGTTACAATATACTTAAGTAGTTGGATAGATTCTGAACTTTTAAATGTTTCTTGGGAGTTTATGTTTGATCAATTAACAGTAAGTATGCTTTTACCTGTTTTATATATTTCAACAGTTGTTCATATTTTTTCTGT
>Ga0137412_10002705_pt1 | contig 14051 bp, 16 predicted proteins | sample CZODoug2_1_16fun_FD_122160 | JGI IMG/M metagenome (GOLD analysis project Ga0137412, IMG submission 122160) | Vadose zone soil fungal communities from Angelo Coast Range Reserve, California, USA - CZODoug2_1_16fungal (Hybrid Assembly) | ecosystem: Environmental > Terrestrial > Soil > Vadose zone... | reverse complement strand
ATACGCGCGTAAATAACCGGTGCCGGTCGCACTCACCGCGGTGATTGTGACTTGTACAGCCGACGCTGCCGCCGGAATGCCGCAGCCGTCGGCCTTCCCGCCCTGATTGGCGAAGGTGGCGCCGGTGCCGCGGACCTTGTACGGCCTGCTCTTGCCTGCCCCGATCGCACCGCCCTTGACTCGCGTATCCACGATCCGACACGGCGAGATCGGCGTCAGCTTCGACTCGGTCGTCCCATCCCCCAACGCCGCCGGATTCGCCACCGGAGCCGACGCCGGCCGCGCATCATGCCGAGCCGTGCCGCCCACGGTCGCCGATGCCACACCGGCACCGCCGACCGCAGCGGCAACCACCGCGGCGCCCACTACGATCTTTCGCCATCTACTCATCTATGCCTCATTCGCAAGGGTCAGCAGGTCGCGGTGACGAGGAAGTCCCCGTCGGCGATCATTCCGCCTGTGGTCTGGAAACGAAAAACCGCCGTAGCACCGTCTGGATTATCGAAAAGAATGACTCCGGGCGATACGTTCGTGGTGCCGAATACGCAGTGGGTAATGTCGCGATCGAATTGAACGCGGTATATGCCAGTGGCGCTGTCATAGCTCGCGCCGACGACTCGCGAGCTGCGTCCGGGGAGTAACCCGCCGGCGTATCGCACGTAGGCAAACATGGGCTTGATGTAGTAGCCCTGGACGTCGACGACGACGTTTGTTGAATGCCCGTACACCGAAATTCGTACATCGGATGCACAGGCTGCGGCGCACACGGCCACTGCTCCGCCATTGCTGATATTGAAGAGCTTGGTGAAATTCAAGAATGTCGCCTGCGGCACTGCGCTGCCCGTATAGGCCTTCAGGTAGCCGGATCCGGTTGCCGCGACGGCCGTTATCGTCGCCTGGATCGATGATGCCGCTGCCGGAATGCCGCATCCGTTGGCTTTCCCACCCTGGTTCGCGAACGCCGTTCCCGTACCGCGAACCTTGTAGGCACGGGTCTTACCTATCCCGATCCGACCGCCCTTCAGCCGAGTATCAACAAGCCGGCACGGACCGACCGCGACATACTTCGACTCCGTCGTCCCGTCCCCCAACGCCGCCGGTTGGGCCGCGGACGCCTGGCTCACAACGGGCGAATCGTGGTGACTCGTTGCCGCGCGGGCTCCGCCGGCAACTCCCACCGCGGCCACTACAAGCGCACTGCACAAGGCGATCGTCGGCCACCGACTCATCACGCACCGACCTGGTGAAGCTGGACCGCTGTCTCCTCGACCGATCCGTCGGCCCGATGCAGCCGCAGCAATCCGGTGAGAATCGGCACGCCGGCAGCATCCCGTGCCGGCTGGAGCTGTGTCGTAACGATCGCGGCGGCGGCGCCACCGATCAACAGATAGCTGGCGGTGTGTCCGTCCCACGCCACCTGACCACTAATCGTGAATTCGAATCCGGGCGGGTCGGGCTGCGGGTTGAAGAGGACGGCGTCGATACGTCCAGTCAGAACACCGTTCCGCGATTGCGCGAAGGTGGCCGTGAGCCGGCCGCGATCCCCGATAGTCCCGGCCCAGCTGCCGCCGATCGACGGCGCGCCGGTGACCGACACCTGATGCACCGCCGCTATATCGCCGGACTCCGATCCGCGCAGCGATGTCACCCGGTACGTGCCCTCGAAGACGCAAGGCAGAATGCCACCGTCGTCCAATAGGCGTCCCCTGATATTCACCGTATCCGGCCCACCGAGGCCGACCAGATTTACCTCGTCGGTCGGCGAGATGGTGCCGGTCACCACGACCGCTCGGCCGGCGATGTTGGCCCGCCCAACCACAACCCGGCCCACCTGCGCGGTGATGTCCAACGTTCCCGACCGCATATCGGGATTGTCGATGGTGCTGGGATGGCTGAGCGTGAACGCGGCGAAGTGCCCGCGCATATCGTGGATCGGTGGCGCGGCGGCCGCCGGCCCGGCAAAGATCAAGGCCGGTGCGACCAAGCCCGCCATCGCACCCAGCACAATCGTCCGCCATCTTCTCATGCTTGATTCCCCCATTTGATCGGTCGGTCCGAGCGAGCATCCACGACGGACCGCAAGGCGCGCATCCGCACAATTACGTACTCCATACGTATTCACAAGCGGCCACACGCGGACCCCGTGACCCGCGTGCGGCCGCTGCCGAGCTCAGCAGGTGACAGTGATGTAGAAACCGGCCTGCTTTTCGGTACCGTCCGGGCCGGTAATGTGCACCTTTGCGAATGCGCCGCCCCAAGGAATGCCGTGCGCGATCAGGTTGGGCTCTGCGGTGGCGCTGATCGCACAATGAAAGACATCGCGGTCGAATTGAACGGTGTATTCACCGGCGCTATTGTGCTTCACGCCGACCACTCGCGAGTACGTATCCTTGAGCAGGCTGCCGTCGTACGTGACAAAGGCGAACATGGGCTTCACGTAATAGCCCTGCACATCAATCACGACGTGGGTGGACCGACCATGGATTGAGACCCTCATGTCGTCGCCGCATATGCCTCTCGTGCAAGGCGGCGCGAGCGCGACGAGTCCGCCATTGCTGATGTTGAAGCCGCTCTTGAAATTCAAGAACGTTGCGTTCGGTGCGATCGAGCCCGGATATGCTCGCAGGTAACCCGTTCCGATCGCTCCCACCGCGGTGATTGTCACCTGTACCGCGGTCGCAGCCGACGGAATCCCGCAGCCGTCTGCCTTTCCGCCCTGTTTGGCGAACGCCGCGCCAGCGCCGCGGACTGTATAAGGTCGTGTCTTGCCCGCGCCTATCGGCCCACCCTTCAATCTCGTATCCACAATGCGACACGGCGAAATCGGGGTCAGCCTCGATTCCGTCGTACCGTCACCCAGTGCCGCGTGCTGTACCGCGGACGCCGGCCGCGCAGCGTGCGTTCCGCCATTATCCGTCGCCGCTCGGGCGGCTCCGTCCACACCGACCGCGGCCACAACAAGCGCGCCGCACGCAACGATCGTTCGCCACCTATTCATGACTCAGCAGACGATCTGAACGTTGAAATCGCCGTTCGCCGGCGCTCCAGCGGAGTTGGTCAGGTAGACCAAGGCGAACGGACCTGTCGTGAAGGTCTGCACGGCTAACGGTGACGCACCGCCACCTGAGCTCACCGCGACCACGCAATGCCGGACATTGCGGTCCAGCTTCAGCTCATACTCGCCAACCTTGTCATGTTTGGCAACAATCATTCGGGACACGGTCCCAGTATCAATGCTGCCATCGGCGTTTACGTATGCGTACATAGGTTTGATGTAATAGCCTTGGACATCGATTACGACCTGCGTGGCATGGGCATACACCGAGACGCGCATATCGCCAGAACACAGACCGCCGCCGCAGATGGTGACGAGACCGCCGTTGCTGATGGTCACACCCTTCGAGAAACTCAGGAACGTAGCGGTCGGCGCGACCACGCCCGGATATGCCCGTAGATAACCGGTGCCGACCGGGGAGACTGCGGTGATCGTTACTTGGACGGCCGTCGCCGCCGACGGTATCCCGCAGCCGTCCGCCTTACCGCCTTGATTCGCGAATGCGGAGCCTGAGCCACGCACCTTGAATGACCGAGTCTTGCCCGACCCGATCTGACCGCCTTTCAATCGCGTGTCCACTATCCGACAGGGGGAAATCGGCGTCAGCTTGGACTCCGTCGACGCATCGATTGTCGCTGCCGCAGGACCAGCGACCGCCCGGGCGGAACCACCATGCTGGCCCGCGGCCGACGCCACTCCGGCCCCGCCGACAGCCGCTAGCAGCAATGTCATCGCTGCAACGAGCTTTCGTGACGTATTCACATTTTCCCTCCTACGGACAGTTAAGTAGTGTCTCGCCGTTGAGGCAGCTATCGAGGCCGCCCTTGCCGTTGATTACGTCGTTGCCGGTGCTCGCGTCGAGCACATTGGGACCGTCGTCGCCGATCAGCGTGTCGTTCCCGTGGCCACCGTCGAGGTCCTCCACATCCGTACCGATCGTGTCGCTCTCGCCGGGCCCGCCATCGTTGACCAGCCCGTCGAGCGAGGCATGCACCGGCGAGTTCGGCTTGTGATCGGCATAGCTGACCAGATCCGTTCCGGCACCGCCATACATCGTGTCGTTGCCAGGTCCGCCCAGTAGGGCGTCGTTGCCGCCGTAACCACGCAGCACATCGTTGCCCGGGCCGCCGGAAAGGCGATTGGCAGCCAGATTCGTACTGCTGCCGGACAACCAGTCGTGGGAATTCCCACCTTGCAGGTTTTCTACATCCGGTTGGATCGTGTCGGCCTCATCGACGACCACGTCACCAGCGAAGACCGCACCGTCGTCGCCGGTTTCGCCGTCGGTATCGGCAACGACCGGCTGGGTCTGGCTCCCATAGCTCACTGTGTCGGTGCCAGTACCACCAAAGTAGGTGTCGTTGTCCTCAATTCCGGTGTAGAGGCCGCCATCGAGCCAGTCATTATCGGGACCGCCGGCGAGCGTGTCGTCCCCGCCCTGCCCGTATATCAGATCGGCACCGTCACCGCCGTTCACATAGTCATTTCCGTCGCCCGCGGTGATGCTGTCTGGATCATCTCCGCCAAGTACGTTGTCCGCCCCAGCCCCGCCGGCCAGGTAGTCAGAGCCACCATTGCCGACGATCGTGTTTTTGCCGCTATTTCCGGTCAGGAAGTCCGCCGCGCTGCCGCCGCGCAGGTTTTCCACGTTGCCGTAGATCCGGTCGTTCTCCCCCTCGATGCCGTCGCCGGCGTCTCCTTGCAGGTCGGCATAAACGGATTCGGTGGCATCGTCATACGAGACGGTGTCGTTGCCACTACCACCGTCGAGTTGGTCGGCGGATCCGCCGCCGTGAAGGGTGTCATTACCCGACTCGCCGCCGAGATGGTCAACGCCATGACCGCCATTGAGGGTGTCGCTGCCGTCGCCACCCCACAGAGAAGAATCGAGGAGAGTCGTGTTAGTCACCGTGTCGTTACGGTCGTTCATGGAGGTTCGAATCCAGGTGATCCCAGCGGCCTGACAATCGACAACGGTCTGGTCACCCGCGAACGGGTGGACGCAACTGCCGCCGGGTGGGGTCGTAATGGTAACGACGTCATTGAATCGAATACGCGTGTTGTGGTTCGCGTAGGAAATCGTCAGGTTGTTTGCGAAACCAGCACCTGCCGCGTACTTCACCAATGGGCCGGCGATGGAGACGATCCCCGGAGGCGCTGCCGTTGCCGACCCGACTCCGAAGAACACCCCCTCCCCAGCCACCAGCACCGTAGCCACGGCGATGCGTCTAGTGATCGTTCGAAGTTTATGTTTCACTGCGCTCCCTAAATTCACGAACATGTCTTAGCAACTGACGTTGAGGTAGAACTCGCCGTCCTTGGCTACGCCCGCAGCGTCGGCCGTTGCGACGATCGCGGAAGTGTCCTGATTCGCAACGGTGACCAGCGCTGCGCCGCCACCGTAGTAAGGATTTGCGGACAAACCGCAATGGCCGATGCTGCGATCGAAATTGACCTGATATCGCCCGGTGGTGAGCCGCTTCGCCCCGCGAGTACGTGAGCTCGCGTCGATAGTGCCATTACCGAGCACATGCACCCACATCGGCGGAATGAAGTAGCCCTGCACGTCGATGACTACCTGCGTCGAGTGGCTGAATGCCAGCAGGCCTATATCGTTTATGCACAGTCCCAAGCAGATATCGAACACTCCGCCGTTGCTCGTGCTGGCGCCCTTGCCGTAGCTCAGGAATGTTGCGACCGGAACCGAGCCGGTGCCGATCGACTTCAGATAGCCGCCCCCGGTCGGCGCGACCGCGGTGACCGTCGCCTGAACGGCCCGCGCCGCGGCGGGAATCTTGCAGCCGCCGGGCTGCCCCCCTTGGGCGGCAAAGTTCGCACCCGCGCCGAGAACGTTGAAGTACCGCTTCTTCGCCGGTTTGAGCGACCCACCCCCGACCCTCGTGTCGACGATGCGGCACGGCGAGATCGGCCGGTAGCGCGACTCTGTGGCGCCATCTCCTCTCGCCGCCGGTTGCGCACCCGCGGGTTGCGGCGCAATGCGTTGCTGTCCGCGGTCGGTGGCGCGCGCCACGGTGGCTCCGCCCGCCGCCAGCGCAACGGCCACGCAGCCCACCAGGATCTGCTGCCATTTGATCATCGTGAATCCCCCTCTGTCACGGCCGAGCCTGAGGAGACCATTCACGGTCGAGGACCGCTGCCGCATCGGTAGAGCTACGTACGGAATACGTATATGTACGGATGCCGTACGCACCCCGATCGGCGTTACCGTTCCGGCTCACATCACAAGTGTTCTGACCCAGGGGGATATGGCTCATGAGCCTGTTCAAGGACGTACGCAACCTCAAGAAGCAAGCCAAGGAGATGGTGCCGCCGGAACATCGTGGTATCGGCGGCGGGTTCCGGGCGATGCGCGACGGTATCGCGCAGGCCAATCAGTTGATGGGCGGAGTGGCGGCCGAGGCACAGAAGGCGCAATACCTAGCCCTCCAGGGTCGAGTGGGCAACGCACGTATCGATGCGGTACGCGACTCGGGCACGACAATCAACGAAAATCCCGTCGTCGACTTCGACCTGCAGGTAACCGTCGACGGCTTTGCGCCATACACGGTGACGCACCAGCAGACGATCTCGCGGCTGTCGGTCGCCGCGCTGCAACCTGGCACGACCGTGTCGGTGCGCATTGACCCGGCCAATCCGCAGTCGCTGATAATCGCCTGACGCCGGTTACTCGGGGGCGGCTCGATCGGCCCACACGGTCGCGAGCGCGGCTCGGGAGGAGATGCCTAATTTGGCGTAGATATGGGATACGTGCGTCTCGACGGTGCGCTTGCTCAGAAATAGCTCGGCGGCGATTTGGCGGCTGGTCTGGCCGCGCGAGATCAGCTCGGCGATTTCGCGCTCGCGTCCGGTGAGCTCTTGTTGCGGCGTGGCTGACCGGGATTGTGTACGGGGGATCCGGCGGCCGAGCCGGCGCAACTCCCGGGCGGCCTCCTCGCCCATGCGCCGGGCGCCGCAGGCCTCGGCGATCGCCAATGCGCCTTCCAGCTCGGCGATCGCTTGGGCCTGCTGGCCGGCTGCCGACCAGGCCTGACCGGCCAACAGCTGGGCGGCCCCGGCTTCGTAACGGGCTCCAACGCGGACAAAGTTTGCGACGGCCTCCGACGCGGGTTGCGCGGCGCCCTCCGCATCGCCCCGAGCCAGCAGCACTCGAGCTCGGGCCAGCAGAACATGGCCGGAGCGACGGCGTAATCCCGGCGGACACGTCCGCTCCGCGAGCGCTGCCCAGCCCTCCGCCGCATCGACTCGACCTCTGGCGATTTCGCCCGCGGCCAGGTATTCACAAATGGTCGTTTTGTTGAGCGGATCGACATCCGGCAATTCCGGGCCGCCGACCATCGCGATGAAATCCTCGATCGCGTTGGGATCGTTTGCCGCCATCCGGGCCGCGACCAGACTGGCCGCAGCGAGCGGTCGGCACGTTCCACCACCGAGGCCGCCGTAATGGACGGCCTGCTCACCCATGCGGCGAGCGGCGTCGATATCGCCGCGCCACAAGGCAATCCAACAACATTGGCACAACGTGGTTGCCCGCAGGCCATCACTTGGCGAGTGCAGCGCGGATTCGGTCACTGCCTCCGCATCGGCGGCGGCGTCGTCCAGTCGACCGACCACGCGCAGCGCGACGGTCCGCGGATTGAGTAGATAGCTGATTACGTAGCCGTGGCCGCCGCTGGAGGCCATTTCGCTGGCCCGGTCGGCACAGCGCAGGCACTCTTCGTACCGTTCCAGCAATAGCGCTGACCAGGAAAGCCACGGGAGGGCATAGGGCTGGGTGGCGATTTCACTGTCATGCAGGCCCTCGATCGCGGCGCTGCCGATGACATGCCAATCATGGGCCTCATTGACATTGCCGATGAGTGACTGGTGCACCGCGATGATCGCCGCGACCGCGGCCTCGAGCGCTCGATCGCCGTGATGCCGCGCGGTGGTCAGGGCCTCGCGGGCGAGTCCCAGGCCGCCGGTTTCTTGACCAGTATCGACGTCAGCGAGGGCGAGCTCGAGTTTGAACGCCGCTCCTTCCGGCGCCTGCGGGTCCTGCAGCTGGCTCAACTCCCGCCGCAGCAAGCCGCGGACGTTGTCGGGCTGGCCGATGAGTCGCTCCACCATTGCGCACAACTTGACGGCTCGCGGCCGGTCGGCAGAACCCGGCCGAAGCTGATCGAGCACCTCGTACAGCAGCTCGCGGCTGGTGCTCAGGTCCGGCACGAGCGCGAGGGCGTGCGCCTTGAGCAGCTGCAGCTGCACCCGGCGCTGCTTCGTGGCCACATCGTGCGGCAACAGCAGCAGCGCCGTTCGCAGCCAGTGTGCCGACACCGCCGGCGTGCTCGAGATGCTTTCCTCGGCGGCTTGTACGAGTACGTCGATCGCCTGCTCGTCGCCCGGTTGTGCCGAACGTTCGACGTGGTGCGCACGCATTGCGGCCGAAGCGCCCTGCCGCTCCAGTGCCTTCGCTGCCCGGGAGTGCGCACCCAGTCGCACCAATTCACTGGCCGAATTTGAGGCGATCCGGCGGACCAGCGGATGCCGAAATGCAAAACGGCGCGAACCGCGAGCGGGACGTACCAAATCAAGTGCCATCAGCTCATCGAGACGTGTCAGCACCTCCTCCTCGGCGGCGTCGGCCGCTTCGGCAACGATGTCGATGTCGAACGGGTCGCCGACAATCGCCGCGATTTCGGCGATTAGCCGCGCATCGGGCGATGCCATACCCAGCTCCGCGAGCAGCGCAGCCTCGACCGCCAGTGGCAACTCGTTGCGGAGCATCACCTCGGCGGAACTATCCACAATGGACGCCGCTGCCATGCCCGACCGAGCCAACGCCTGCAAATAGAACGGGTTGCCGCCGCTGACCTCATGCAGCCTCTCCCGTAGCCGCTTGTCGATCTCGGGGCCGAGCAGACGGGTCGTGTCAGCCCGGCTCAACGGAGCAAGCTCGATGCGCTCGGTCAGACCCTCCTCCGCCCCTCGCGCCAATGCTGCGGTCAGTTTGGCGTTGGCTTGCCGCGGACGGTAGGCACAGGCCACGAGCAGCGATGCAGCGGGTGGATGGCGTAGCAGGTAGTCCAGCAGCTCTCGGGAGGCATCGTCGGCCCAATGCACGTCGTCCAGAATCAGCACCAAACCCCGGCCGCGCGCCACCCACTCGAGCAGCGACCGTATTGCGCGGTGCAATCGGTAACGCTCGCCGTCTGCCGCAGAGACCGTCGTGACAATGTCACTCAAAGCCGGGAACACCGTGGCGCACCGGGCAAGATCGACGGAGTCGTCCAGCTCGGAACCGACCTGGCCAAGATGGTCGTCGAGCGCCTCAACCAGCACGCCGAATGGGAGACCATCGGTATATTCCGCGGCCCGACCGGCCAAGACGAGACGATCATTCCTACCCGCCCGGTGCCGCAGCTCGCCTAACAAGCGCGACTTTCCAATACCGGGATCTCCGACAATCTCAACGACCTGAAATCCTTGCGGCCGCCGGCCCATACCGGCAATCAACCGGTCGATCGTCGCGCATTCAGTGTCGCGCCCGACAAGGTCATCTCGACCGCTCGAGGTGTGCGGCGTGCTCTGCGCCGAGGCAACGTCCGACCGCATCGCACCCCCCCACCCACCGATCAGGCTAAGTAAAGGTCACTGTAGCCGGATATTAACGATAGTTGACCTTCCTTCCACTGTCGGCTGCAAACTGGTACTCCCGGAGCTTCTGGACCGAGCGACCGATATGGCGGATAGTGGTCCGGCCGCTGGGTCGTCACGGGCCTGCCGGCGGCGCACGGCCATCCCACGGTGCGGGACCCGCTCGTGCCGATGCATGCGCCTGCCAGCGCCCGAGACCGCCGGGCAAGGAGCAGAACACGGTCACCGTGACCACCGCACCGTCGACCAAGCAGCCAGCCAGCCGGGCAGCGTTGCCGGCCGCGATGGAACGTGCCTCGGCGCAGGCGTCGCCGGCCCCACCGACCGCACGCACCGCACCCGCCAGTGCGGCGAGATCGGCTGCGGCCTCAGCCCGGTGGCGGGCGACAGCGGCCACCCCGCGTATCGCCCCCACCGCGCCGGCCAGCACCACGATCAAGGACACGGCCAGCACCCAGAGCGCGCCGCTTCCGCGATCGTCGAGGCACCCACCTTTGACTGGTGAGCCGCCGTGCCAGGGCCTCATGGCGGACCACCGTCCGGCTCGCGCAACGCCACCGCATCGGCATGCACGGTCAGCGCCGGAAACAGCCCTCCCATCGGGCTCACCTGCGCCCGCACCGTCGCATGGACTCGATCCACGCCGACGCCGGTATTGAGCACGGCACCGTGCGGTCCGGCGGCAATTGCCAGGGAACGAGCGGCGCTGACCGACTCACCCCGAGCAAGCGCCCGGGCCGCCTCCCGCGCGGCGTCCACGCAACGCATTTGGCCAGCGAGCACCGACACGGCGGTGAGCGCCGCGGCCAGCAGCACCATGAGCACCGGCATTGCCACCGCTATTTCGGCGGTCACCATGCCCGCGTCGCGGCCGTTGATTTCCCTGCTCACAAATGCACCGACAACGCATCTCGAATTATCTTGCTGATGGCGCTCATGACGGCCGAACTGTTCACCACCTTGTAGAGGACAACAGCAAATGCGACCGCGGCAACCGTGCCGACGGCGTATTCGGCGGTGCTCATGCCCGCATCGCCGGTAGGCAGCCAGCAACGCGCTGCGGCAATGGCGCGCCGCACTTTTTTGAACATGAAAGCCTCGTTTCTGAGTTGAGTGCTGATGGGCATCCCGACCCGGGCCGGAGTGCTTCCAGATTCGCGTGAATCGGCCGACTCCGACAGGGTCACGCGGCAATTTGTGGATGACGCGCGTACCTGTGGACAGGCGCAGCGAATTGTCAGCAGCATGTGCTATCGGCCGCCACGAAGAGGATGCACGCCGCAGTGACCATGCAGGAACGCACACTTCGTACGGCGATCCGCACTTTCCGCCCGGGCGGGGCATGGGCTTGCGGTCCGTCTGGAGGAAGGAAAATAGCTGCCCCGCTCACGGTCGGGCGGGATCTGGCCAGCATTGTGCATACGAATCCCGGTCGTGGGTCGACGGTGAGGTTTCATGATCGTGATGGCGAAACCTGCGGAATCCAGCGGGTTTCCCCATCACGATGATGGACGAGAACGCGGGCACTCGCGCCGATCTTGACCTTATCGGCACGCTGCGCCTTGGCATCGGCGACGATAACGTCAAGATCGATATGGGAACGTCAAGATCGACGAGGATGGGCCCGAGCCGCGGCTATTTCGACTGAACGGGTCATAGCCCTGGCCGGACCACCAGAGCGATGAAATGGCCGTTCGTTTCATGATCGGGATCGATTTCGTACGCAGGATGGTGACGAAATCCATCCCGATCTTGGTCGAGTGGGCGGGTTACAAGATCGTGAGCGGTTATTGTGTCGGTTTCGGTATCAAATGCACTCATGATCTTGATCGATGGGCCAGAGCCGCGGCCCATCGTCGATGGAACGGGTCATGGCCCTGGTCGGACCGCTCCGGAGGAATGACGACGTCCGCCTAACCGACGGATGATCTCACGCCGATCACCAGTCGTCCGCGATCATGCAGGAGTGGTCCGCGACACGCCGTAGTAAGCAGCCACACCCGCATGATCACCAAACCAGGGCGACCGAAGACACACTCAGGCACCCGCCCTCAGCCGTCACGATTTCCAACTGATCACGACGGTGGTTCTGTCATTCCCGCAAATACGTCCGCTCGCAATTATGAAACCCGGGCTACATTCTGCGGCGCGTCGCCGACCCAAACCTCATGATCACCCGGGCCCAGCGACCTGCCGCTGCTGTTACTGCACCCGCGATCATGCAATTCGGGCTGCGTTGCACGGCGCGTCGCCCACCCAAACCTCATGATCACCCAGACCAATGGTGCGCGGCTATTACCACAGCCGCGATCATGCAATTCGGGCTACCTTGTCCGGCGTGTTGCCGACCCAAACCTCATGATCACCCAGGCCAATGGCGCGCTGCTGTTACCACAGCCGCGATCATGCTATTCGGGCTACGTTGCGCGGCGCGGCGCGCACCCAAACCTCATGATCACCGGCGGCGTCCCGAACGAACCAATCGGCGCGTTTCACTCCCGATCGCGCGTCTTTCGATGGGCTCCGCGGCAGTGACGGCCGTTCCCCGGATCGGTGAAACCCCGGCAGCAGGCGGATTGCCGCGCATCCCCGGCGGTGATCATGCATAAAGCACGAACAACACGCCGTCGCGAGCGTGTGTTTGCGCATGATCAACGCTCCCGACAACCCGACCGCTGCACCATCGGCCCAACCCCGTATCTCAGCACCCCACCCAGTCATGATCGACATCGATTTTTGGTCGCTATGGCAGCCGAATATCGATGTCGATCATGGGTAGATTTCGGTCGGCCGGTGGCCAGGCCCTCGAGTGTCAGTCGGTATTCCGCAGCAGCGCGCGTAGAGGCTGCGCCCGGACCGAACACGGGCAACGCACCTGGGTTACTTTCGACTTGGCGCCGCGGCTCTTACGATCCACCGACACGTCGCACTGTCGCTGCACCATCGGACTAAACCCTGTATCTCAGCACCTCACCCAGTCATGATCGACATCGGTTTTTGGTCGCTATAGCAGCCGAATATCGATGTCGATCAAGAGTAGATTTCGGTCGACCGGGGCCAGGCCCTCGAGTGTCAGTCGGCATTCCGCAGCAGCGCGCGCAGAGGGTGCGCCCGGACCGAACACAGGCAACGCCTCCAGTTACTTTCGACTAGGCGCCGCGGCTCCTTCCATCCACCGAGACGCCACCCTGTCGTCGCACCAGCTCCGAGACCGAACCTGCGCAGCGCCACCAGTTACGTTCAAGTGGGCGCCGCGGCTCCCACCATCCACCGACACGCCACCCTGTTGTTGCGCCGACGCCCGCAACACAGGACCGTCCATAGTGTACGATTGACCGACTCGGCGCCTAGAGCCTCGACGGCCGCACGGTCCCACCGCTATTTCAATGCGCCCGACAGCAGGCCGATCACTACCGGAATTACCCCGATGCAGATGAACGCGGGCAGGAAACACAACCCGAGCGGCGCCATAGCCAGCACCGACGCTCGGCGGGCCGCGGACTCGGCCCGTTGGATCCGCTCCTCCCGGCGGTCGGCGGCGACCCGCTCGAACGTCGTGGCCAGCGCGCTGCCGCTGGCGGCCGAGCGGCGGACCGCACGCGCTACGGCACCCCAGACGGTGTCCTCGACATAGGGCGCCCATGCCGCCAAAGCGCCGGCGCCGAGCCGGGTCGAGGAGGCGATGTGGCGCAGATCGTCGACCAGCGGCCCGTCCGACGCCGCCGCCACCGCATCGATCGCGTGGTCGATGGGCAGCCCGGCACGCAGGGCAACGGCGAGCAGGTCGAGCGTCGCCGGCAGGGCCCGCTGCCTGGCCAGCCTGATCCGCCGGACCGCGGCCGGCTCCAGCCGACGCAACGCCCGATCGAGCCCCACCGCAACGAACACTCCCACGACGACTCCGGGCACCGAACCGACCGCAATCGCAACCGCAAGCCCAGCGGCGATCGCGGCGAATCGCAGCCATACCGGCGATCGCGACACATCTGCGGTCGACGTGGACGCAACGGAACGCCGCGCCGGCAGCACCCGGGCAATCCGTGCGACGGCGACCGGGCCTGCGCGGCCAGCCGGCCAGACCAGCACCGCCAGCCCGGCCAGCAGGCAACCGGTCACCACAACGGGACCCAGGCATCTCGCCGGACGCCGGAGCGGTGGGCAGGCGGCGGACTTCTTCGTGGGCGCCGCGCGATCGACAGTCGCCGTGGCAGGCGCGCCCCAGGAGCGCCCCCGACCAAGCCTCCGCCACACCGCGTCGACGCCCAGCATGTCCGCCGGCCCCGCACCCCCGCCCCGGCTGTCATTCCCGAGCGCCACGCCCCGTGCCGGGCACTCCAAGTCG
>Ga0137412_10002702_pt1 | contig 14053 bp, 11 predicted proteins | sample CZODoug2_1_16fun_FD_122160 | JGI IMG/M metagenome (GOLD analysis project Ga0137412, IMG submission 122160) | Vadose zone soil fungal communities from Angelo Coast Range Reserve, California, USA - CZODoug2_1_16fungal (Hybrid Assembly) | ecosystem: Environmental > Terrestrial > Soil > Vadose zone... | reverse complement strand
TCGGCGTGTCGATGGCGCCGGGTGCGATGGCGTTGACGCGGATGCCGTCCGTTGCGAAATCAAGCGCCATCGTCCGGGTCAGGCTGACGATCGCGCCCTTCGCGGCAATATAGGCACTGTTGTTCCTGCCGCCGGCCATCGCGAGTTGCGACGCCAACGTAATGATCGAGCCCGAGCCCTGCCGCTGCATTTCGGGAACGGCGGCGCGCGCCCACAGCCAGGTGCCGCCGACATTGGTGCGGAACACGGCGTCCCAATCGGCGGGATCGGTGGTCACGACCGTGCCGCCGCAGGAAATGCCGGCCGCGGTCATCAGCACATCGAGCCGGCCGCGCCGCGCGATGATGTCAGCTACAGCAGCTCGCGCGAAGTCAGCGTCGCCGACATCGCCGACATGCACCGTTGCCTCGCCCTTGGCGCCTTCGATCGCCGTCAACGTCTCCTGCAGGCCGGCGCCATCGCGATCGACCAGCGCGACATAGGCGCCTTCTTTCGCGAACAATAGCGCACTGGCCCGGCCGATGCCGGAGCCGCCACCGGTGACAATCGCAGTCCGCCCTTGCAGCCTCATGTCAGATGTTCCCTCGATGCTGCGTCCACCAATCGCTCAGATCGGCGATGGATTCCGCGCAGCCGAACCGGGCGCGCCAGCCGAACTCGTCCGCGAGCCGCGCGGTCGACAGCGGCGCGCGGTCGGCTGGCGCATGCAGATCGACGGTCGGCACTTCACCTGCGGCGGCCAATCGGCAAATCAATCCGGGATGCAGCGCGGCGAACTGCTGGCCCCATTGCAGCGCCGACCATTCGACGCCGGTCGAGATATGATAAAGCTGGTGCTTCGGCTTCACGGCCTCGATCAGCAAGCTCACGGCGTCCGCGACATCAGGCGCATAGATCCAGTCCCTCATGCCCGGACGTTCCAGAACCGCCTCGCGCCCCTCCTGCATCGCGGCCAATATCTGCGCCTGCGGGCTCAGCGTGTCGCGCACGCCGGTCGCGCGCTCCCAGGGCCCGAACACCGCGCTCAGCCGCACGCTGATGATCTCGCAGTGCCAGAGCGCGGCCAGCCGCGCCGCAATCTTCTCGGAGGCGAATTTGGTGATGGCATAAAGCGACACCGGATCGCAGGCGGTCTCCTCGTTGAGCGGCGTGTCCTGAAACGCGTTCGCGCCGTAAGCCGAGCCGGAGGATAGATTGATGATGCGGCGGACGCCGTTCTGCCGCGCCGCCGTCAGGATCGCAGTCTGTGCGAGCAGATTGACCCGAAGGATGGACTCGGGCTCGGCCGCCTCGCGCTCCGAGCCGGCGGTAATCGCAGCGGCGAGAACGATCGCCTCGAATCGCCTGGCAATGACGTCCTCGATCGCCTGCCGGTCAGTGACATCACCTCGAACAATCGTCAGGCGATCCGAATGCTCGGCGAACGCCTCCTGCGCGCCAGGCGGCAGGTTCGCACGGTCGAACAACGTCACCGCGTGACCGCGCGCCAGCAGCGCCTGCGCGATGTTGAGCCCGACAAAGCCGGTACCGCCGAAAACGAGGATTCTCATCGCTCAATCCGAACAGCCGCGGCGATAGGTGTTCGCGGCAGACCGCTCACAACAGCCTCGCGCCGAAATTCTTTTCCGGATCCATATCGGCGACCAGGCGTCCCGTCGGTTTCGCCGCCTCGCCTCCGGTACGCGCCAGGAAACGGCCGGAGCCTGCCTCAGCGGAGCGCTTGCCGTCCGCCACGATGACTTTTCCACGCGAGAGCACAGTAACAGGCCAGCCACGCAGTTGACGGCCGGCAAACGGCGTATAGCCGGCGAGGTCGTGCATCATGTCATCGCTGATCGTGACGGCGCGATCGGGGTCCCAGATCGCGATGTCCGCGTCGGCGCCGACCGCGATCGAGCCCTTGCGCGGATGCAGATTGTAGATCTTTGCCGGCGCGGTCGCGGTCAGCTCGACGAATTTTTCCAATCCGAGACGGCCCTTGGACACCATCGCATCGAACAACAGCGGCAAACGCGCTTCCAGCCCTGGCATGCCGTTCGCGATCTGCTTGAAATTGGGATTGGGGCCGGCGCGCAATTTGCCGGTTTCATCGAAGCGATAGGGCGCATGGTCGGACGAGACGGTCTGCAAATCGCCGAGCGCCAGCGCCTGCCACAGCGCCTCCTGGTCGGCGGCGCGGCGCGGCGGCGGGCTGCACATCCATTTGGCGCCCTCGATGCCGGGCTTGTCGAGATCATCCGCGGTGAGAAACAGGTATTGCGGACAGGTCTCGGCGAACACCTTCAACCCCTGTCCGCGTGCGTCGCGGATCACCCTGGCGCCTTCGGCGGTCGACACATGGAAGATCATGATCGGCTGGTCGATCAGCGCGGCCATGCCGATCAGCCGGTTGAAGGCCTCGGCTTCCGAGAAGCGCGCGTGGCTGATGGCGTGGTATTTCGGATCGGTATAGCCGCGCGCCAGCAGCCGCTTCACCATCCAGGAAATGATGCCGTGGTTCTCGGCATGGGCGCACAGCATCGCGCCGCCCTCGCGCGCCGCCAGCAGGATGTCGAGCAGCGGCTCGTCGTCGATCTTCAGAAGATCGTAGGTCATGAAGATCTTGATCGAGCCATGGCCCTGCTTGATCAATGCGGGTAGATCCGTCTGCAATGTTTCCTTGGTCGGGTCGGCGATGATCATGTGGAAGGCGTAGTCGATGACCGCGCCCTTTTTTGCGAGCGCATGATAGTCCTCCAGCACCTGCGGCAGTTTCATGCCGACATGCTGGGCAGCAAACGCGATCACGGTAGTGGTGCCGCCAAAGGCCGCGGCGGTGGTCGCGCTCTCGAAGGTGTCGGCATTGACGATGCCCGCGGCGGAAAGCTGCTCGATATGCGCGTGGCTGTCGACGCCGCCCGGCAGAACCAGTTTGCCGCGCGCGTCGATCTCGCGCCGCGCGGCAGGCAATCCTCTGCCGATGGCTGCGATGGTCTCGCCGGAAATCGCGACATCGGCCTCGAACACGTCACTCGCGGTCGCGACTTTACCGCCGCGAATGAGGAGGTCGTAGGCGGGCTCGGTCATGGCAAACTCCTTCTGTCGTGCTGCCAATGCAAGCACGGATCATGCCGTCCCACGCCCTTGCGCTCGCGGAGCAGACAGCGGATCGTGCCGCGCGGGATGGCATGGTGATTGCTTCTATCGCGGCCCCGCCGATGCGTCCATTCCGCAGGAAACCACGATGTCCCGACCGCGCATTCTCGTCATCAATCCCAACTCCAACCCGCTCGTGACGCAAGGGCTGGAAGACGCCTTGAAGCCGCTTGGCTTTGCGGAAGGACCTGAGATCGTCTGCGAGACGCTGACCGAGGGGCCTTACGGAATCGAGAGCCAGGCAGACGCCGACAGCGTCACGATGCCGCTGCGCCGCCTGGTCGAAAGCGACAACCGCTCGGCGGCCTTCATCATTGCCTGCTACAGCGATCCGGGCCTGCATGTCTGCCGCGAAGGAACCGATCGTCCGGTGTTCGGCATCGCCGAATGCGGCGTGCTGACGGCGCTGGCGCGGGCGGAAACGTTTGGCGTGATCGCGATCGCGCAGCGCTCGATCCGCCGCCATATGCGCTATCTCAGGCAGATGGAGTTGATGAGCAGGCTCGCCGGCGAACGGCCGCTCAACATGAGTGTGGCGGAGACGGCCTCGGGCGAAGGAACGCTGGCCAAGATGATCGAGGTCGGCCGCGCCCTCAAGGAGGAAGATGGCGCCGGCGCCATCGTGATGGGCTGCGCCGGCATGGCCCGTCATCGCCGGTCGCTGGAGCAGGCGCTCGGCATTCCCGTGATCGATCCGACCCAAGCCGCCGTGACCATGGCGCTGGGCACCGTGCAGTTCTCGCAGCACTGACTTTCGCGAGCTACGCTTCCGGCGGCGGCACCGCGCCGGTGCGGCTGGTGATCAGGCCGTAATGCTCGATGCGGCGGTGGGCAGCGAAGTTGAAGATCGTGGTCTTGCCGAACAATGTCGCGTCGAGATCGCAGGCGTGAACCAGCAGCTCGTCGTCCTCGGTCTTGGCTTCAGCGACGATTTCGCCGTTGGGATCGACGATCAGGCTGCCACCGAACAATGGGAAGCCATCCTCGACGCCGGCCTTGGCGACACCCACCACCCAAGTCGCATTCTGGTAGGCGCCGGCCTGCAATGACAGGCGATTATGGAACAGCCGCGTCTCCGGCGCCTCTTCGCGGCTCTCGGCGTTGAACGACGGCGTGTTGTAGCCGATCAGCACCATCTCGACGCCTTGCAGGCCCATGACGCGATAGGTCTCCGGCCAGCGCCGGTCGTTGCAGATCGCCATGCCCAGCACGCCACCCAGCGCGCGCCAGACATTGAAGCCGAGATCGCCGGGTTCGAAATAGCGCTTCTCCAGATGCTGGAAGGCGCGCTTGGCTTCGAACTCCGAATGGCCCGGCAGATGGATCTTGCGATACTTGCCGATGATCTTGCCGGACTTGTCGGTGAGGATGCAGGTGTTGAAATGGTGCCCGTCGGGCGTCAGTTCGGCGTAGCCGAAATTCATCGCGATCCCGTGCTGGGCGGCGCGCTCGAACAGCGGCCTCGTCGCAGCGTTCGGCATCTCCCGCTCGAACCAGGTATCGACCTCGGCCTGATCTTCCATGTACCAGCGCGGAAAGAACGTGGTGAGCGCCAGTTCGGGATAGACGATCAGGTCGGCACCCCTGGCCTTGGCCTCGTCCATCAGCGCGATCATGCGCTTGACGACGGCCTCGCGGCTGTCGGCCTTCTGGATCGGGCCCATCTGGGCGGCGGCAACATTGATCACGCGCATCGAAATTTCCTTGTTATTGCGAACCATTTCAAACCAGGCTTGATTTCTCGCGCCGCATGATTTCGCCTGCGCCCTTTTCGCCGACGATCTTGCCATGGTCGGCGACGACGCGCCCGCGCGCGATCGTCGTCACCGGCCAGCCCGTGACCTCAAAACCTTCCCATGGCGTATAGTCCGACCCGTGATGCAGATCGGCCTGGCGAATGGTCTTTTTCAACGCGGGATCCCACAGCACGATATCGGCGTCGAAGCCGACGCCGATCGAACCCTTGCGTGGATAGAGGCCATAGATGCGCGCATGATTGGTCGATGTCAGCTCGACGAATTTCTGTAAGGAAATGCGCCCCTTCGAGACGCCTTCGGAGAACAGAATCGGCAGCCGCGTTTCGACGCCGGGAATCCCGTTCGGCACCCAGCGGAACGATGTCCTGCCCTTCGGCGTGAGCTTGCCTTGCGGATCGTCGTAGCGGAACGGGCAATGGTCGGACGAGAACGTCTGGAACACGCCCGTCGTGATCCCTTCCCAGATCGCGTCCTGGCTGTCCTTGTCGCGCGGCGGCGGCGAGCAGACATATTTGGCGCCGGACATGTCCATGTTGAGGCCCTTCATGTCGTCGGCCGTCAACGTGATGTATTGCGGACAGGTCTCGGCATGAACCGGCAATCCGCGCTGCTGCGCCCAGCGCACCTGCTCCATCGCCTCCCTGCCCGAGACATGCACGATCATGATCGGCACACCGATGATTTCAGCATGACTGATGGCTCGGTGCGTCGCCTCGCGCTCGACAGCCTCGGGCCGCGAGACACCGTGATAGTAAGGCGCGATGTGGCCTTCCTGCTCGAGTCGATCAGTCAGATGCCGGATCGCGTCATAGCCCTCGCAATGCACCATGACCAGCGCCTGCTCGCGGCGGGCGACGTCGAACACTTCCAGGAGTTGTTTGTCGTTGAGAACGAGATCGTCATAGGTCATGAAGACCTTGAAGGAAGTATAGCCGTCGCGCACCAGCGCCGGCAGTTCCTGCCCGAGCACGACGGTGGTCGGATCGGAGATGATCAGGTGAAACGCGGTGTCGACATAGCATTCGCCTTCCGCGAGCTTTCGATACTCCTCGACGCAGGTCCGCAGCGACGTCCCCTTGATCTGCAGCGCGAATGGCAAGACCGTCGTGTTGCCGCCCGCCGCGGCCGCGCGCGTGGCGGAAGCGAAATCATCGGCCATCACGATATCCGGCCCCGAGGCCTGCGAAATATGGACATGGCTGTCGATGCCGCCCGGCAGCACCAACAGGCCGCTGGCGTCGATCTCCCGCGCGGCGCCCTCGATCCGCTCCGCCAACGCCACGATGCGGCCGTCGCGGATGCCGATATCGCCGCGAAATTCGTCGCTCGCGGTGACGATCGACCCGCCACGGATCGCCAGATCAAACTGCGTCACGCGCGCTGCCCTCCCTTCGCAAACGTTTCCTCGCGGAAGATCCGTCCCCAATCGCCGAAACCATCGGCATCGATGCCGGCGATCTGCAGCGACCGCCACAGCGTGGCCGTCACGGAATCGAGGACCAGTACACCAAGCTCCGGCTCCAGCTCGGCCGCGACGCGCGCGCCGTTCATGTTGGTGCAGAGGATGACCACGGCATCGCAGCCATCCCGCACGACCGCGCGGATCATATCAGCGATGGTCTGCGGCTCGATTTCGCCGAAAGAAAAATTGTCGCGGATTCCAAGATGCCGCTCGGCGTGAACGGGAGCGGAAGCGTGGCTCCAGACTTCGCCGATCCGCTTCTGCACGTCATCGGTATAGGGGCTGACGATCCCGACCCGCTGCGCGTTCGCACGCCTGATCGCGCCGAGACAAGCCAATGTCGAGGTCGTCGCCGGGATACCGGTTTTGGCGGCAATCGCCGCGCATAGACTCTCGTCGCGCTCGATGCCGAGCCAGCTCGCGGACGTCCCGTTCCAGGCGATCGAGCCGACCTTGGCGTCCGCCAACAAGTCCGCTGCGGGCAGCATATGGCCGGGGTCGAACTGGTTGAGCGCCGGCGCGTCAAGCGCGATCTCGGTGACACGCAGCCGCGCAAAATGCGCCGTGACATCGGAGCGGCCCGCGAGCATGGCCGCGGTAACGGGCTCCAACACAGAATTGGACGATGGCGTGATCATGCCGACGCGCCGCCGCATCAGGCGATCTCCTCAAGACGTATCGGACTGCACTAGGATCACCTTCCCTGCAAATTGCAAGCGCAACGGCGAGGCGGTTCGATGGAGGTAATTGGCCCCATTTGCCACTGTTTTCATCAGCGAAGTCTGTATCTTGAGCAGCGCGATGAAGGCCGCGCGCAGCGTCACCCGACGCCTTCAGATGTGCTAGACCGACCCGCATCGCCGGGCACCCCGTTCGGCCACACGTCTCGAAATGCTGGGTTGCGCGACCATGAAAATTCTCCTGCTGAACCCCAACACGCGGGCGGATATTACGGAGCTGATGATGCAGGTCGCGGTGCGCGCAGCGAGCGCCGACACCGAGCTTGTTTCCAGCACCGCGCCGCGCGGTGTTCCCTATATCGCAACCCGCGCCGAAGCGCAGATCGGCGGCGCGGTGGCGCTTGAAATGCTCGCCGAACGACACAACGCCGTCGATGCCGCCGTGATCGCGGCCTTCGGTGATCCCGGCCTGTTCGCGGCGCGCGAACTGTTCGACATCCCCGTGATCGGCATGGCTGAAGCGGCGATGCTGACAGCCTGCATGGCCGGCCGGCGTTTCGGCATCGTCACCTTCGCGCAGGCGCTCGGCCCCTGGTACGAGGAATGCGTGCGGATGCACGGTCTGTGGGAGCGCTGCGCCGGAATTCGCATGCTGGACGGCACCTTCAAGCAGATATCCGATGTTCAGAACGAAAAGGAGGATCTGCTGGTCGAACTGGCGTTGCGCGCGGTGAGCGAAGACGAGGCCGACGTGCTTATCTTTGCCGGCGCCCCCCTGTCCGGACTGGCCGAGCGCGTCGCGGACCGCATACCGGTCCCCGTGGTCGATCAGGTCATCGCCGCGGTGAAGCAGGCCGAAGCCCTGCATGCGTTGCACCTGCGCAAGGCGACCGCGGGCACTTTCCGGCGCCCGGCTGCGAAACCGACGTCCGGGCTTGCGGAACAGCTCGCGGCGCGGCTCGAGCATCGCGACGGATAGGCGAAGGCGAACTCGCGCGGCGCGGCCTGCTCCATCCTGCTTTCAACGATTGAACCTAAATCGCCACACCAGGCCTCGGAAACCGCGAGCCTTCATCTCGATATCGATCGCGCCATGAGCTCTGCCATCGGCGCGCCGCACGCCATCCCGCAGCTCCGATTTCGCGGCTGCGCAGCCTCGGCTAAAGTCCGTTCTTGCCCAATCCCGCAATCACACCGCCCGCCTGAGCGCCTCCCCGTTACATCTGTAATGCGTTTGCTAACCGGCGAAATCGTTCTGTAGCCCCTATCCGTCATCGTGTTGGCTTTAACAAAACGGTGGGGCGATATTTATGGACATCGGCAACTTGCAAGACAAGCCAGCCGCGCGTTCTATCGGTGAGGCCGCCACACTTGGTTCAAGTGCAGAATTCGCACTTCCTGCTTCAAAGCGTCCATTGACCACGGGCGACTATAGGACCCTTGCATTGGCCGCGCTCGGCGGGGCCCTGGAATTCTACGACTTTATCATTTTCGTTTTCTTTGCCCAGGCATTGGGACAATTGTTCTTTCCGCCGGATATCCCGGACTGGCTGCGCCAGGTGCAGACCTACGGCGTCTTCGCGGTCGGCTATTTTATACGTCCATTGGGGGGCATGTTCATCGCCCATTTTGGCGATCTGCTCGGCCGAAAGCGGATGTTTACCCTCAGCATCTTGATGATGGCCGCCGCGACAACCGGGATGGGCCTGCTGCCGGTCTACGCCCAGCTTGGCGTGTGGGCCCCGATCGCACTTATCCTCCTGCGCATTGTGCAGGGCGCAGCGGTGGGCGGCGAGATACCCGGCGCCTGGGTCTTTGTATCCGAGCACGTTCCGGCAAACCGCATCGGCCTTGCATGCGGCACCCTGACGGCGGGGCTTACCGCCGGGATTCTGCTTGGTGACATGGTCGCAACGACGGTCAACAGCCATTTTACTCCGGCCGAGATTTCGAGTTGGGTTTGGCGGCTGCCCTTCATATTCGGCGGCATACTTGGCCTATGCTCGGTCTATTTGCGCCAGTTGCTGCAGGAGACTCCAATCTTCAGGGAGATGCAGGCGCAAAAGGCGCTGGCAGCCGAGCTGCCGCTAAAGGCTGTACTACGCGATCATCGCGGCGCGGTGATCGTGTCGATGCTGTTGACCTGGTTTCTTGCGGCGGCGATCGTGGTCATCATTCTGATGACGCCGTCGTTGCTGCAAAAAATGCACGGGGTGCCAATGGCCGTGGCCCTGCAGGCGAATAGCGTCGCCACTCTGTGCCTGGGGATCGGTTGCATCGCCGGTGGCGCGATCATTGACCGATTGGGCGCCGGGCGTTTCCTAGCGCTCGGTAGCTTTCTCCTCGGCGTTAGCACCTGGCTATTCTATATCAAGGGTGCCGCCGAGCCCTCCCTTCTGCTGCCGCTCTATGCGCTGACAGGTGTGCTCGTCGGCGTCACCGCTGCCGTCCCCTACGTCATGGTCCACGCATTCCCTGCAGCGGTCCGTTTCAGCGGTCTGTCCTTCTCCTACAACCTCGCCTACGCGATCTTTGGCGGGTTGACGCCTATCTTTGTCTCGTTGCTGCTGCCATTGGCGCCTTTAGCGCATCTTTATTATCTGTTGGCCGTCTGCGCCCTCGGCTGTGCAGTAGGACTAGGATTGTGGCGTAGCGAGCAGGGTAAGAGGAAGCTGCAGCTTATCCCCTCTCGCCCCAGCGAACCTTAGGCGGCTCAGTTGTCTTTCCGATGCGAGAAAGGCCACCGGAGGAGATAGTCAACGAGCGGCTGTTCGATCAAGTCGTCAGCACCAGCGAGCCGCGCTCATTCGGGCAACCCCGCTTTTCGAAGACCCTCGATCACGAGCTTCGCGTTCAATTGCCCGCCCCGGGCGATCCACGCCGATATCGTAAAGCTTGGATCGACCTCAAGCAGACGGGCTGCCGCCTCATGTGCCTCGGCGTCACGTCCGAGATGGGCGAAAGCGGACGCGAGGCAGCGATAGGCCGGTGAAAACGAGGCGTTCTGACGTTGGGCTTTCTTCCCCGATGCGATTGCCTCGTCAAAGCGACCAAGCTCGATAAAGACATACCCCATCCCGGTCAGTGTCGAGTGCAGCCAGGGGTCTACCGGGCTCATGCGAATAGAGCGTTCAAAGCTTGGGAGTGCTTGTTCCAGCTGCCCCGCAACTCTATAAACCCAGCCCATGCCGTTCCATGCGAGAAACGAATTTGGGTTGAGCGCAACCGCGCGCTCGGCGATTTCAATCGCACGTTCATAATCGCCGACCATGTAGACCGACGTGAAGCCGGCCCATGCCAACGTGTCTGGATCACCATCGTCGACGCTCAATGCCAAGCGAAGCAGCCGATTTGATTCGTTGCGCTCGAACTGAGGATCGATAGCATAGGCCCAAAGGACGTTGACCGCGTGACAGTAAGCTGCCAGAGCCGCGGCTCGGCCGAAGGTGGGGTCCAGTTCCAACGCGCGATGAGCCAGCCTCGTCGCCTCGGCCACCCCATCGCGGGTCGCCAGATAAAACTGTTGCATGGCTCGGAGAATAAAATCATAGGCAGTGAGGTTCTCTGGTCGCCGCCGCGTTGCCATACCAATCTCTGTTTGAAGCAGTTTTGGTTGAATAGCCGAGACAACGGCGAGCGCTACTTCATCCTGGAGCGCAAAAACAGCGATCAGGTCTCGCTCGAACCTGTCCGCCCAGATGTGAGCGCGGGTCTCCGCATCAATCAACTGGCCCGTGACCCGAACCTTCCCCGACGCCTTTCGCACAGACCCCTCAAGGACATAGCGCACACCAAGCCTGCGTCCGACCTCCTTGATATCGACGGCTTTGCCTTTGAACGTAAAGCTCGAATTGCGAGCGACCACGAACAACCATTTGAACCGCGAGAGCGCGGTGATGATCTCCTCAACCATTCCGTCAGCGAAGTATTCCTGTTCGGGGTCTCCGCTCATATTCTCGAACGGCAGCACGGCGATGGACGGCTTGTCCGGGATCGGGAGGGCGCGCGCCGTCTCATCAAGAGATGCCTCGCCCAATGCCGCTGCTTCATACACTCTGATTGGTTCTTGAATGTTCTTGACGGTCTGAGCGCCAAGATCCGTAAAGGCGATCGGCAAGACTTTGCGGACCTGATCGTGCGTCGCGCCCGAGATACATACACCTCCCGGCTGCGCAATGGACTGCAGCCGCGCGGCAATGTTCACGCCGTCGCCGAACAGTTCCCCACCGCGCACCATCACGTCCCCAATGTGAATACCAATGCGGAAACTGATGCGCTTGTCCGCGGGGAGGTTGGCGTTCGTTTCGGCGAGGGCCGTCTGCGCCTCAAGCGCGCACTGAACCGCCTCAACCGCACTCCTGAACTCGGCAAGCACGCTGTCGCCAGCCGTGTTGACGATAAAACCCCTGTATTCCGCAATAAGCCCGTCTAGGACTGCACGCCGTTCGGTGAGTCCTTTGAGCGTGCCGACCTCGTCAGTGTCCATGAGGCGGCTGTATCCAGCGACGTCCGCTGACAGAATTGCGGCAAGCCGCCGTTCCACGCGATCGTCGGCCAAAACGACCTCCCCACGACTGCTGGAGCATGACCCGGAAAAGTGTGTAGCGGTTTTCCGAAAGATCATGCTCAATCAAAAATCTAGAGAGCGATGGCGAACCCAATCCCGTCGCGCTCTAGATTCGCCGACTTATCAAAAGCGATGCTCTTGGACTAAGGTCGTACCAGCCCACCCGCCAGCAAAACAGTCCAAACCTGTTACGACTGTAACATGATGCTCGGGAGGATCTCGGCGGCGTGTCTGTCCGCCTCCACAGCGCTGCTCGGGGCGTGGTGTGACGTTGGGTTTGGAAGACCGTTCACATGGGCGGCACCTGCGCCTCTGTGCGCCAATGAAGACGCCATCGTTCGCCGTATCTGCGCGCTACTGCTCGAGCAGAACGACGAATGAGCGCACCAGCGTGCCTGCTACATGACGCCAAAAACCATCGCGCCCTTGAGCGATGATCCCGCCGTCAGCCTTCCGGCTATCGCCGGCTGATCTGCCCGGCGAACGCGATGTCACGCCGCGAGCGACACCACGTCAGGGGCACGATCAGCTTTTCATAACCGAGCATGCTGAAGAAATTTTCTCGATCATTCAGCACGACGATTTTGCAACTGTGACTGGCGGGGATCACTGGCAATACGAAAGCTCATCTTCCGTCACGATCCGCTCGACCTTGTCTGAGCGGATGCGGTATCGGAGCCGTCCGTCGGCCTCGACCGGCATGCGCTGAACGATCGTATAGACCTTCGGTTGCTCGACCTCGACGCGTCCCTGCGGCCCTTGACCGCGATGCAGGACGGCCTCGTTGATCTGGTAAACATGTGCCATTTCAGCATTCCTTTGGATCGTTGGGCTACAAACTGACGCGACGCGAGGTACATACCACGCGTCCACAGCGCGGCCTTTGATGCGGTTCGTGACGCGAAAAACGCGACGAGATGCCTAGTGTTTCTTTATCACTTCTTGTAAGGCGCGGCGACGCGAAGTCCAGCCTAATCCATTGATTTCATTGTAAGACTTTTGGTGGGCGCACCAGGGCTCGAACCTGGGACCCGCTGATTAAGAGTCAGCTGCTCTACCAACTGAGCTATGCGCCCGGAACCGAGTCCGAAAAAGCCTTCGCAAGAGCCGGTCGTTTAGCAAAGCGCCCCCACGATGTCCAGCAATGGAAAGGCAGTTTTCCCAACCTCAAACGTCATGATTCAGACAATGAAAAAGCCGCTGGAAACCAGCGGCTTCGTCACTCCTGAAACGTTTCCGGGATGGGCTCGCGTAACCGGGCAATCAGAGCCGTTCCGCTCCGCCGCCGTCGCCATCCCTGCCCTGCCAGCGATCCCTGTCAAAACCGCGCTCCATCCAGCGGTGCCGCCAGCCCTCACCGCCGAACCGACCGTCATGGTGGGTCAGAATCGCGAGCCGGCGCTTCTGGCCGTCATCCAGCGTCTTGTAGAGCGGATCGGCGGCGTCCGCGATCTTCTTCATCGCATCGGCGTTGGCCGCCATGGTCTGGGCGCGCTCACGCAAGCGAGCCACCGGATCCTCATCCCTCTGCGTATCCCTTTGCAAATCCTGCTTTTGCGAGTCTTGCGGCTGATTTTGCGGTGCGGCCATCCGCGCATTGGCGCGGTCGATCCTGAGCTTGGCAAAATCCCTCACCGCGGCTTCGACCGGCGGCCAGAGCTTCTCCTGATCCCCCGTCAGCTTCAGCCCGGCATGCACCGCAGCAATCCGCGCATCGACGAAGGCCGCCCGATCCTCCGGCGTCATTCGCACATGCTGCACATGCTCGCGAATCCAGGGATGGTACTGGGCGTAGACCGCGGTCGAACCGGCGATGGCGAGCGCGGCGACACCTGCGATGGTAAACTTTCTCATCCAAACCTCCTCTTCAAGGCTGCCCGAGCATGGGCGGGCCTGGAGAAGCAATCAACTTACAGTTTGGACAGAGAAAGCGGCGTTACCAAGATGTAATCAATTGAGATCAGATTAGAACGCTTCAAATCATCCCCAACAGCCGCGGCAGCCACAGCGAGAACTCCGGCACGTAGGTGATCATGCCGAGAAACACCAGCATCGCGCATAGCCACGGCAACACCGCGATGGTGATCTCGCTGATCCCCATTTTGGCGATACTCGAGGCGATATAAAGATTGAGGCCGACCGGCGGATGGCACAGTCCGACCTCGGTGTTGACGATCATCAGGATGCCGAGATGAACCGGGTGAACGCCGAGCTTGGTCGCGAGCGGAAACAGGATCGGCGCCATGATCAAGAGGATCGACGACGGATCCATGACGTTGCCGGCGAGCAGCAGGATGATGTTCACCACCAGCAGGAACATCCAGACCGAGAAATTCTTGTCGATGATCCAGGCCGCCATCGCCTGCGGAATCTGTTCATGCGTCATCAGGAACGAGAACAGCACCGCATTGGTGATGATGTAGAGCAGCATCGAGCTCATGCTCGCGGCCTG
>Ga0137412_10002700_pt1 | contig 14062 bp, 11 predicted proteins | sample CZODoug2_1_16fun_FD_122160 | JGI IMG/M metagenome (GOLD analysis project Ga0137412, IMG submission 122160) | Vadose zone soil fungal communities from Angelo Coast Range Reserve, California, USA - CZODoug2_1_16fungal (Hybrid Assembly) | ecosystem: Environmental > Terrestrial > Soil > Vadose zone... | reverse complement strand
GGCCGCGAGCCCATGCAAGTTGCCGGCGGCGAGGAGCCGCTGCAAGCCGAAGGTATCGACGACGACTTGGATGAGTATGACGGGCAGGCCCTCGGCGTCGCGCTGCTCGTGGGGCTCAGCCTCGGCCTCATCGTGTCCGAGCGGCATTAAGGCGCCCCGTGGATCGTTCAAATGATCCGCGGGACGGATCGGCGGCCGTGCCGTCCCCACTTCGAATCCTCTATGTCGAAGACAATGACGTGGTGCGCGAAATCACGGCTGAATTGCTCATTCATGACCAACGGCACATCGTGGCATTGGGCACCGCGGAAGAAGCTCTTCACGAATTTGCCGAACACGAATTCGATGTGGTCATCACCGATGTCAGTTTGCCGGCAATGTCGGGCTTGGACTTGGCTCGAAAAATACTCACCATTGAGCCGAAGGCGCCGATCATCATTGCGTCGGGTTATGTGATGGACTTGAGCGTGAGCACATGGGGACCCAACGTCCGCTCCATCGTCAAGCCTTTTGAGGGCGCCGAGATCGATGCGCTCATCGAGGAGCTGTGCACGGCTCAGGGCTGACTCAGTTGCCGAGGTTCAGCAGCACCGCGTTGCCCCCCGTCGCCGTGGTATTCACCGTGAGCGTTCGCTCATTGGCGAATCGCGCGAGATAATGCGGTCCGCCCGCCTTGGGTCCCGTCCCCGACAAGCCGGTACCGCCGAATGGCTGCACGCCCACCACGGCGCCGATCATATTGCGATTGACGTAGGTATTGCCGATCGCGGTGTGCTCGAATACATGCCGCCAGAAGGACTCCAACCGGGTTTGCACTCCCAGGGTCAACCCGAAAAGGCTGGCGCGGATCGCTCGTAGAACCTCGTCGATGTCGGTGGATCGATACCGCACCACATGCAGTATGGGACCGAATTCCTCGCGCGTGAGCTGCGCCGCGCTCTCGAGTTCGATGAGATGCGGCGCGAAGAAGCTGCCGTGCGCATGCGCCTCGCTCAAAATACAGGCTTTGATGACGCTCGCCTCCTTGCGCATCCGCACGACATGCTGTGCGAGGCCCTCGGCCGCCGCCGGCGTAATCACCGGTCCCACATCGGTCTTGAGATCGGCCGGATCGCCGATGACCAGTTCGTCCATCGCCCCCGCAATCATTTCCAACACCTGATCGGCGATGTCATCCTGCAGGAACAATAGACGCAATGCCGAGCAGCGTTGTCCGGCGCTCATGAACGCCGAACTCACGACGTCATCGACCACTTGCTCGGGTAGCGCGGTCGAATCGACGATCATCGCGTTCAATCCGCCGGTCTCCGCGATCAGCGGCACGATCGCGCCGTCTCGCGCCGCCAAGCTGCGATTGATGGTGAGGGCGGTCGCCGTCGAACCCGTCATGGCCACTCCAGCCAGGGCGGCGTGGGCAAACGCAACTTCCCCGAAGAGGCGTCCCGGCGCAGGCGCCAAGTGCAGGGCCTGCCGCGGTATGCCCGCCTGGTGCAACAAATTCACGAAGCGTGCGGCGATCAGCGGCGTAGGTTCAGCCGGTTTTGCCACCACAGTGTTGCCGGCCGCCAGCGCGGCCGTCACCTGGCCGGCGAAAATCGCCAAGGGAAAATTCCAAGGACTGATGCAGGCGAATACGCCGCGGCCGTGCAGGGACAGCTCGTTGGATTCTCCGGTTGGACCCTCCAACCGCTGCGGGTGGGCGAATTGCTGCCGCGCCTGCACTGCATAGTAGCGGCAGAAGTCGACGGCTTCGCGGACTTCCGCGATGGCATCCGAGATGGTCTTGCCCGCTTCACGCACCAAGAGTTCGTGAAAGTCCGCGCGGCTCTCTTCGAGAAGATCGGACGCCTTGTCGAGAATCGTCGCGCGTGCATCGCCGCCACGGTGGTTCCACGCAGCTTGCGCCGCAGCGCCCGCATCGAACGCCGCGGCAATTTCGGCCGGGGTCGCATCGCGGGTGCTGCCTACGGCGTCGCGCCGGTCCGCCGGGTTGGTGACCGGATGCGTGCTCCCTCGCAGCAAGTCGCCATTGATGATGGGCCCGGCGACCGGCGCGGCAGTCGGCTTGCCCGAGCGGCGAGTCGATACCTCATTGCGCAGCGCCTCGACTTCGGGCGGATTGCCCAAATCAATCCCGCGCGAATTGCGGCGGTCGGCATACAGCGCGCCGGGCAGGGGCAGCCGCGGGTGAGCATAGGACTCCAGGCGTTCGATCTCCGAGATGGGATCGCGCACGATCTCGGCAACCGGCACTTCTTCATCCATGAAGCGGTTCACGAACGAGGTGTTGGCGCCATTCTCGAGCAGGCGCCGCACCAGATACGCCAGCAAGTCCTTGTGCTCGCCCACGGGTGCGTACACGCGGACGCGAGGGAATTTTGAGACTTGCCGCGCCGCTTCGGCATACAAAAGCCGGCCCATGCCGTGCAAGCGTTGAAATTCATAATCCGCGCCGGGCGGCGCCAGTTCCAACACCGACGCGATGCTGTGCGCATTGTGGGTCGCGAACTGCGGATAGATCACATCCGCATGGCTGAACAAGCGGCCAACACAAGCCAAATAAGACACATCCGTCGTCACCTTGCGCGTGTACACCGGAAAGCCCTCGAGGCCCCGTTCCTGCGCACGCTTGATTTCCGAGTCCCAGTAAGCGCCCTTCACCAAGCGCACGGTCATGCGTCTGCCGTAGGTGCGCGCGGCGGCCGCCGCCCAGTCGATGACGTCCAAAGAGCGTTTGCCGTAGGCCTGCACGGCCAACCCCAAGCCCGGCCACTGACGGGTGGCAGGGTCCTCGGCCAGCGCTTCGATCACGTCCAACGACAAATCCAGGCGATCCGCTTCCTCGGCGTCAATGGTGAGCTGTATCCCGAGAGCGGCCGCCCGGCGCGCCAGCGCCCCGACCTGGGGGACCAGGCGCTGCATCACGCGCTCATGCTGCAGCAACGAGTAGCGCGGCTCCAACGCCGACAGCTTGATGGAAATGCTCGACGACTCTTGCGTCGGGCGGCCCGCCGCGCCGGCGCCGATGACGTCGATGGCATGTTCATAGGACTTGAGATAGCGCTGCGCATCGGCTTGCGTGCGCGCACCCTCGCCCAGCATGTCGAAGGAACACAGCCCGACCTCCGCTTCACGTGCGCTGCGTGCCAAAGCCTCTTCGATGCTGCGCCCGACCACGAATTCCCCGCCGATGATGCGCATGGCGCGCCGCACGGCCAAGCGCACCACGGGCTCGCCGGCCTTGCGCGTCAACTTTCTCATCCACCCGGTCGTATCCGTCTGGATGGCGGGATCCAGCTCGAGAATGCCGCCGGTGAGCATCAGACCCCAGGTCGAGGCATTGACGAACAGCGACTCCGACTTGCCGGCGTGCGACGACCAATCGCCGGTCGCCAGCTTTTCGGCGATCAGACGATCCGCGGTGGCATCATCGGGAATGCGCAGCAGCGCTTCGGCAATGCACATGAGTGCGATGCCTTCTTGATTCGACAGTCCGAATTCTTGCAGGAAGGCGTCGAGGAACGGCCGCTCGTCACGCCGAGCACGCGCCCCCTCCACCAGGGCCATCGCCGTTGCCACGGCGCGATGGCGCGCGCCGCCGGTGAGTTCCAGCGCGTGCAGCAGGCGCGTTACCGCCCGATCTTCGGGCTGCTCGCCGTGATCCCGCATTGCCTGGCGCAGCACATGCAATGGCTGCGGTTGCGAGGTTTCGTTCAAGCTGGCGGCCATGGGCTCATCCTCGAGGGGAAATTATGATCGAGTACTTTAGGGTCAACGATGCGCTCAAGTATCGATAAGAGCGCTCGGGAATGCCAGAGGCTTGCGCATCAAAGTACTCTTGCCAAACAGCGATTCGACCAAATCAACGGCGAGCAGCGCCGTTTTATTGCGCACGTCCAAGGCTGGGTTCAATTCCATGATATCCAATGAGCCCACATGGCCCGTGTCGAATATCATCTCCATGCACAATTGCGCTTCGCGATAGGACAGACCGCCGGCCACCGTGGTCCCCACGCCGGGCGCTATCTCCGGATCTAGGCAGTCAACATCGAAGCTCACGTGGAGGTGGGTGTCCTCGTCCATGTCGTGCAACGCGAGTTCCATGACCCGCCTCACGCCCATCTCATCGATGGAGCGCATGTCGAACACGTCGAGATCCTGTTCGTGCACGAAGCGCCTCTCGCCGGTATCGACACTGCGAATGCCGACCTGCCGCACCCAGCGCGGGTTGATCGCCGGGGACACTCCGCCGATCTCCAAAAGCTCACGGGGACCGAATCCGCACAGGCACGACACAGGCATGCCGTGCAAGCTGCCGGTGGGGCTGAGTTCGCGCGTATTGAAATCCGCATGTGCATCCAGCCACAGCACGCGCAACGGCCTGCCCTCGCGGCGGCAATGGCGCGCAACCGCGGAGATCGAACCGATGCTCAAGGAATGGTCGCCGCCGAGCAGAATGGGCAGCCGGTGTTCGGTCAGCTCCCGATACACCGCGTCGTGTACCTCGTGATTCCACGCCGTCACTTGGGCAAGATTGCGGTAGCCGTTCACCCTGATCAACCCGGGATTCGGCGGCCCGCTGACGTTGCCGCAATCCACCACGTCGAGTCCACGCTGCGTCAGCGCCGCGTGAATGCCGGCGACGCGCAGCGCTTCCGGACCCATGGAAGCACCGCGATCGCTCGCGCCGACATCCGTGGGCGCACCAATGAGGCTGGCGGTATGCAGCGCTGGACTGCCCCTAGGCGGTGCGTAAGTCATCACGCGAACCTGCGGCGGCGCATTTTCGCGCGCGCCTGCGCATGCTCCGGGGAGAGACCCGCGAATAAATCCTTCGGATCATCCAGCTCGGGAATGAGATCGATGCGCTGGCCCCCGTCGGGCTGCTCGGCATTCAGACGCCGCAGATAGCGCAGCGACGAGAAGTCATTGAGCGCGAAGCCGACGGAATCAAAGATCGTGACTTCGCGGTTGTTGGCGCGGCCCGGCAGCCTGCCGCGCACCACATCCGCCAGCTCGGTGACGGTCCTCACCGGGCCGAGCTCATCCACGGCACCGAGTTGTTGAATCTCTCCCTCGATTCGCGCCTGCGGCTCGAACTCGACCACGATGCGCACGTCCTGTGCGCGCAAGATCTCCGGGTGCAATTCGGTCTTGCCGGGACAGTCGCCGCCCACGGCGTTCAGATGCATTCCCGGCTCGATCATCTGCGGCGTAAGGATGATGGCATTGCGCTTGTCCGCGGTCGCCGTGGTGACCACATCGGCGCCGCGCACGGCGTCGGCGGTGCTTGCGCAGCGCGTCACCTCGAGACCTGGAAGCTGCAACGATTCTAGATTGCTCATCAGCTTCGAGGTGGCGTGCGGATCGGTGTCGTAGAGCCTCAGGTTCCGCACGCCCATCATGCGGTGGAAGGCAATGGCTTGAAACTCGCTCTGTGCGCCGTTGCCGATCAATGCCATCACACGGCTCCCCGGTCGCGCCATCCGGCGGGCGGCGAGTGCGGATGTCGCCGCGGTGCGCAGCGCAGTGACGAAGGTCATCTCGGACAGCAACAAGGGATAGCCCGTCGCCACGTCCGCGAGCAGGCCGAATGCGGTGACTGTCAGCAGTTGCTTTGCCGTGTTCTTCGGATGCCCGTTGACATATTTGAATGAATACAACCGCCCGTCGCTGGTGGGCATGAGTTCGATGACGCCCCCTGAAGAGTGGATGGCGTGACGCGGCGATTTCTCGAAATCATCCCAACGCCGATAGTCGGCGTCGATTTCTCCGGACAGTTCTTCGATGAAGCGGCCGGGTCCCACGCGCGAAATCAATTCGCGCAGGCGCGCGGTTCCGATGTAGTCCACCATGATTCCCCCATTTCAGCCCATCGGCGCAAAAGCACCGGATCGCTAGTTTCGGGGGTCGCCCAGCCAAAGAAAAGCCAGAAAACTGATCAAAAAGCGTGGTATTCTATCTATATCGTCAGAGTTTGTTGACGTTTTGTAGCATCGAACTCAACCAGGAAGGGCGATGGACTCCACCGATCGTGAGCTTTTGTCACTCTTGCGCGATGACGCGCGATTGTCGGTCGCCGCCCTGGCCAAGACGCTGCGCGTCGCGCGCGGCACGGTGCAGAATCGGCTCGCACGAATGGAGAAGGACGGCACCATCGTTGGCTACACCGTCAAACTCAAGCCGCAAGCCGAGGATCAACGGATTCGCGCATTGATGACCGTGGCCGTCGAGGGTAACCGCACGGACGAAGTGCTGCGGGCGCTGCGCGGCGACCCGGCGGTGTGCGCGCTGCACACCACGAACGGGCGCTGGGACATCGTCGCTGAACTGCGCACCGACAGCCTCGAAGCGGTGGACCAGGTGCTGAGCCGAATTCGCCTGATCGACGGAATCTCCAACACGGAAACCAGCCTGCTACTCTCCACTCACAAGTTTTAGCGTTGCCAGAAACACCGAGGTCGACGCGGACGAATGGGCCGTCTCCAGCCTGCTGAGGCGGCCACTGCAGTGAGAGAGTACGGCAAGATCCCAAGGCTCGAGTGTTACGGTTTTCCCGGCAGTGATTTCCAGCCTTAGCCTGCGGTCGATCGCGAAGACCAATGTGGTCTCATTGCGCGGCGCGATCACTGCGAGTGACTCAATGAAGCGCTCAATCCGAACCGCGGCGCTGTCCGTCTTGGAGATCATCAAGTTCAAGTCCACGCACGGGCCATTCAGCAATTCGCCATGAGCGGCGAGCGCGCCGTCAAATTCCACGAGCTCCCCCACCTTCCGCAACGTCTTATGTGTTCCGTCGGCGAAGCGCAAGTCGATTCCCGCGCCTTGCAACAACACCATTTTGCGGTTGTATGCAGCGAAATCCGAGAACGGACCCGACGCGTCGATATGCGCCACGCTGACCCGCCAGCGGAACGGATCGCCGCTGGCCGGCTCGCGTATCGCTTCATGCGTGATACCGCCGCCGTTCTTCCAGGGCGTCGCCGTGAAGGAAGCTTTGCGGATGATCTGTAGTTTGGAGTTTTGCACGCGAGTATTCTATACCCGGCCGATTTGCCAGCAGCACCGTTGCATCGTCATAATTACTGGCATACCGGTGCTGAACCTGTCGTTAACTAAGGAAGGGAGGAGAGGTACGGCACGCGCTGCCAAGAGTGCAAACCTCGAAGCATCTGAAAGCAACCCCCGACGACTCACCGTCTGACACGGCGGCACTCGCACCGGCTTTCGGCGCAACCGCCCAATGGGTCGTCTTTTGTCTGGATAGGGCTCGCTACGCGCTGCCGTTGGCCGCGGTCGACCGTATCGTGCGGGCTGTGCACGTAACGGCCTTGCCGCTGGGACCGGACATCGTGCTTGGAGCGATCGATGTAGCGGGTCGCGTGCTTCCCGTGTTCAACCTTCGCCGCAGATTCCGCTTGCCGGAGCGGCCAATTGAACCGGCGGACCACTTCTTGATCGCCCGCACGGCGCGGCGCACGGTGGTGTTGGCCATCGATACGGCGCAGGGCGTGCTCGAACGTCCTGCAGCAGACATGATTCACGCGGCGAGCGTCGCGCCGAACCTCGAGCACCTCCAGGGCGTGATCCAGCTCGAGGACGGCCTGGTGCTGATCCACGACTTGGAGCACTTTCTGTCGCCTGACGAGGCGCACGAGCTGGACGAAGCGATGAGTCAGCGGGCCTCGCATGCGAATTGACGGCGTACCAGATGTCCTCTGGCTGCGCGTCAGTGAATTCATCGCCGGGCACACCGGGCTGCATTTTCCCGCTGAACGCCGCCCGGACCTGCAGCGCGGCCTGGCGGCAGCCGCGGCAGAATTCGGCTTTGCCGACAGCGCAAGCTGCGTGGACTGGTTGTTGTCGGCGTCCTTGACCCGGCCGCAACTGAATATTTTGGCGAGTCATCTCACCATCGGAGAGACTTACTTTTTCCGCGAGCGGAAGACTTTCGACGCCTTGGCCGAACACGTGTTGCCGGAATTGTTCCGCCGCCGCCGCGGCCGCGAACAGCGGTTGCGTCTGTGGAGTGCGGCCTGCAGCACGGGAGAGGAGCCCTATTCGTTGGCCATCCTCGTGCAGCAACTGCTGCCCGACTGGCAAGACTGGAACCTGACGATTTTGGCCACGGATATCAACGAGCGCTTTCTGCGCAAAGCAAAAGCCGGCGTATTCGGAGAATGGTCGTTCCGCGATTCGCCATCCGGGTTCAAGGAGCGGTATTTCACGCCCACGCCGGACGGCCGGTTTGAGATCGCTGCGGATATCAAGAATTGCGTGACCTTTGCGCACATGAACCTCGCGCAAGACCGTTTTCCCCCGCCGGCGATCGACACCAATGCGATGGACGTGATCTTCTGCCGCAATGTGCTCATCTACTTCACGGCCTCGCAATCGCGCAAGCTGGCGGAGAACCTGCGCCATGCGCTGGTGGATGAAGGCTGGCTGGCGGTGAGTCCCAGCGAATGTTCGCAGGCCCTGTTTTCCCGATTCGTGGCCGTGAATTTCCCCGGCACCCTCCTATACCGGAAAGGCAAGGTCGAGGAGCGAAGCCCTTCCGCCGCGGCGCCGCGATTGGACACGGTGGCGGAATGCGCCCCGCCGGCATTCGACGCGGCGCAACAATCGACGCCACCTTCAGCGCAATCGTCGGCCCAATCATCAGCGCACCTATCGGCGCAACTATCGTCGCAACCATCGACACAGCCATCGACACAGCCATCGCCGCCCCCACCCTCGCCGGTGAGCTCCGAGGCCGCACAAGGGACGCAGGCATTTTCCCTGCAGGCCCGTGCGTTGGCGAACCAAGGTCGGCACGGCGACGCACTGGCCTGGAGCGAACGGTGGATAGCCTCGGACAGAGTCGATGCTGCCGCCCACTACATGCACGCAATGATCCTGCAGGAGATGGGTGAACACGAGGAGGCTCGCAACTCGTTGCAGCGGACGGTCTACCTTCAGCCCGACTTTGCGTTGGCGCATTTCGCGCTGGGCAATCTAGCCCGCGCCGAGACGCGCACTGCACAGGCCAACAAGCATTTCGCCAATGCGTTGCACCTGCTGCGCGGCTGTCCACCGAACGCGCTGCTGCCAGAATCCGACGGCATGACCGCCGGGCGGCTCGTGGAAATTATTGCGGCCCTTCTTGCCCAACCTGATCGCCCCCTCTCCACATCGGAAGCGTCGCCGAATGACAAACGCTGACGCCGAGGCCGACCGGATCCTGCGCGCCCGCGCCCGGGCGCTTGCGCAACCGCCGCCGTCCGCGGCTCCGAGCACGATGCTGGAGCTGCTGGAATTCCGCCTGGCCTCGGAGCGCTACGCGCTGGAAACCCGGCATGTCCAAAATGTGCATCCCCTGCGGGAACTGACTCCGCTTCCCTGCACGCCGCCCTTCGTGCTGGGCATCGTCAATGTACGTGGCCGCATCCTGCCGGTACTCGATCTGAAGAAATTTTTCGAGCTGCCCGAGCAAGGCTTGACCGACCTGCATCGGATCATCCTGGTGCAGGGCAACGACCTCGAGCTGGGCCTATTGGCGGATGTAATCGTGGGCGTTCGAAGCGTGCCGGCCGACAGCCTGCAGCCCTCGTTGCCGACGCTCACAGGTATCCGTGCGGACTACCTCAAGGGAATCGGCGAAGACGGCCTCGTCGTTCTCGATCTCGACCGAATTTTGTCGGATCCGAAAATCATCGTGCACGAAGAAGTCGAAAGTTGAATCAATCCAATCACCGGAGCGCGCGTCTATGAGATGGAACGTCGGGACCAAGATCAGCGTCGGATTCGCAATCACGCTGGCGATCTTCGTGATCGTCGGAGCGGTTTCGTATCAGAGCGTGACCAAGCAAACTGAAGCCGCCACTTGGGTCGCCCACACGCGCGAAGTCCAGAATCAGCTGACCCAGCTGCTGTCGAATCTGCAGGATGCCGAGACCGGCCAACGCGGCTATGTGATTACCGGCGTGGAGAGCTATCTCGCACCCTTTACCGACGGCAGCGCCCGGGCCGAGGAGAATCGCAGACGTCTCGCGGAGCTCGTCTCCGACAATCCCAGGCAACAAGTCCGCGCCGACGCCCTCGCGCCGCTCATCGCGGACAAACTGGCGGAGCTGCAGCAGACCGTGGAGCTGCGCAAGACCCGCGATTTCGCGGCAGCGCAAACTGTCGTTTTGTCCGATCGGGGCAAGAAAGCCATGGACGCTCTGCGCACGATCATGCGGGAAATGAATTTGGAAGAGGAGGCACTGCTGAAGACGCGGGCGGACGCCGCGCAGATCGACGCGCGCGATGCCAAATGGACCATCGTGGTCGGCACGCTCCTGGCTTTGGTGTTTGCCGGCCTCGCGGGTCTACTGCTCACGCGCAACATTGCAGGTCCGCTCAAGAACCTGACCGGCATCGCCGAACGGATCACCGCCGGAGACCTGAGCTCCGACGTGACGGTCAATGACCGAAGCGATGAAGTCGGCGTCCTCACCCGCGCCTTTGAACGCATGACGCGCTCCCTGCGGACGATGGCCGGTGCGGCGGAACAGATCGCCGCGGGCGATTTGCGCACCAGCCTGCAGCCCCAATCGCCCAGCGATGTGCTCGGCAACGCGTTCGTGCGCATGACCGACAATCTTCGCCGGCAGATCGGCGGCATCCTCGAAGGCACCGCCGTGCTGGGCTCTGCCGCCAGCGAGATTGTGGCGTCCACCGCTCAGTTGGCGTCCGGCGCGAGCGAGTCCGCCGCCGCGGTGAGCGAGACCACGACTACGGTGGAGGAGATCCGCCAGACCGCACAGCTGGCCAGCCAGAAGGCAAGGACGGTCGCCGACAGTGCCCAGAAGGCGGTTCAGATCTCGCACACCGGGCGCAAGTCCACCGAGGACGTGGCCGCCGGAATGGGCCGTATTCGCACGCAGATGGAAGCCATTGCGGAGAGCATGATGCGCCTCAGCGAGCAAAGTCAGACCATCGGCCAGATCATTGCCACAGTGGAAGACCTGGCCGCGCAGTCGAATCTGCTCGCGGTCAATGCGGCCATCGAGGCCGCCAAGGCGGGCGAGCACGGCAAGGGATTCGGCGTGGTGGCCCAGGAGGTCAAGAGTTTGGCCGAACAGTCGCGCCAGGCAACCGATCGCGTACGCACCATTCTCAACGATATTCAAAAGGCCACGACTGCTGCGGTGATGGCCACCGAACAGGGTGGCAAGGCCGTGGAAGCGGGCGGGAAACAGACGGAAATGGCGGGTGAGTCGATCGCGGCGTTGGCGGGCAGCGTGACCGAGGCTGCCCAGGCGGCGACGCAGATTGCCGCCTCGAGCCAGCAGCAACTGATCGGAATGGATCAGGTGGCCGGAGCCATGGAGAACATCAAGCAGGCCAGCACCCAAAACGTCGCGAGCGCGAAGCAGCTGGAGACCGCGGCCCGCAACATCGACGATCTGGGCCGCCGCCTGAAGCAACTGGTCGAGAATTACGCGGTCTGAGACATGACCGCCGCAGAAGAAGAATTCCTGCGAAGCTTGCGCGCGACGTTCAAAGTCGAAGCCGCGGAGCACCTGCAGGAAATCGGCACCGGCCTCCTGGAGCTGGAGAAGGCGGCTGCCCCGGAGAGGCAACAGCAGCTCATTGAAACGGTGTTCCGGGCCGCGCACAGTTTCAAGGGCGCCGCACGCGCAGTCAATTTCACCGAGATCGAATCACTCTGCCAGTCGCTCGAGGACTTGTTTGCCGCGTGGAAGCGCCGCGAGAGTCTGCCTACGCCGTCGAGTCTCGACGCCGCGCATCGAACCGTCGACGAGATGTCCCAGGCGATCGCCTTACCCGCCCTCGCCGAGCGGACCGGCCCTCAAGCAGACGAGATATCGGCGACGTCGCCGCAACCCCTCCCGGCGCCGACGGGCGAGACTGAAACCGTGCGCATCACGGTGAACTCACTGGATGCGCGGTTACTGGAAGCGGAAGAAATGCTGGCGGCGAAACAGGCCGCGGACCAGCGAGCGAGCGACCTCGGCGCATTGGCGGGCCGGTTGGAGCTGTGGCGTAAGGAATCGGCCAGGGTTCAACCGCGGACGCGTGCGCTGCGACAGGAACTGGAGCGCCCGCGCGCCGCGGCCGCGGACTTGCGCGGACTGGCCGAGTTCTTCGACTGGAATCACGACTACTTGCGCGCCTTGGAGGGAAAAGTGGCGGCGCTGCGCCGTACGGCCGAGCAGGATCGCCTTCTCATCGGAAAACTCGTCGACGATCTGCTGGAGAACTCCAAGAAGCTGCTCATGCTGCCGCTGGCCAGGCTGGCAGGGCTGCTCTCCAAGCTGGTTCGCGATCTGTGTCGCGATCAGGGCAAGGAAGCGGAACTCACGATCCGCGGCGGGGAAGTCACCATCGACAAACGCGTCCTGGAACAGCTGAAAGACCCGCTCGTCCACCTGCTGCGTAACTGCATCGACCACGGCATCGAAACGCCGGAGCAGCGCCGCCGGGCGGGCAAGCCGCCCCGTGCCGCGATCACGCTTGCGGTATCGCCGGTGAACAGCACTCAGGTCGAGATCTCGGTCAGCGATGATGGCGTCGGCATTGACGTCGACAAGGTCAAGGCAGTTGCCGGCAAACGCGGGCTCGTTACACTGAATACATTGGATCAGCTCAGCGAATCCGCAGCGCTGGCGCTGGTCTTCGAGACCGACGTCTCCACCAGTCCGATGATCACTCGGATATCCGGCCGCGGCTTGGGGCTCGCGATCGTGCGAGAGAAGGTCGAGAAGCTCGGCGGCCGCGTGGCGATCGAGAGTCGCCGTGGTTCCGGCACGACCATCCGAATGACGCTGCCGCTGACGTTGGCGACGTTCCGCGGCGTGCTGATCGAATCGGCGCGCCGCTTGTTCATCCTGCCCACGGCGCAAGTGGAGCGGGTGACGCGCTTCAAGTTGCCGGAGGTGCGAACGGTTGAAGGCCGCAGAACCCTGACGCTGGACGGACGCGCCGTTGCGCTGGTGGATCTCGCCGAGGTTCTGCAACTACCCGCCACCCCGCACAAATCCGACCGGCCGGAGGCGGCTCCAATCCTCGTCCTCGGTGCAGGCGAGCAGCGGGTGGCCTTTGCGGTGGATGCGGTGCTCGACGAACGGGAAGTGCTGGTCAAGAGGCTTACAAAGCCGTTGTCGCGGGTGCGAAACATTGCCGGTGCCACCGTACTCGGCTCCGGTGAGGTGGCTCCCATCCTGAATGTCGCGGACCTGCTCAAATCAGCCAGGACCGCCGGTGCCGGGTTGCGTACGCCGGCTGCGGCCATGCCCTCGGCGATGCCGGCCAAGAGGATTCTGGTCGTCGAGGACTCCATTACCTCGCGCATGCTGCTGAAGGGAATACTGGAATCCGCAGGCTACGACGTGAAAACGGCCGTGGATGGCATCGACGCGTTCACCGCATTGCGGGCGGAGCGCTTCGATCTGGTCGTTTCGGACGTCGAGATGCCGCGCATGAACGGCTTCGATCTGACGGCTCGAATACGCGCCGACCGCACGCTGGCAGAGGTGCCGGTCGTGCTGGTGACTGCCTTGGAATCACGTGAGGACCGCGAACGGGGCATCGACGTCGGCGCCAACGCCTATCTCGTGAAGAGCAGTCTCGATCAGAGCAACCTCTTGGAAGCGCTGCGCCGACTGGCGTAATCGCGGATTCGACCCTATGAACCCCGACAAGATCAAAGTACTGGTGGCGGACGATTCGCAGGTGACACGGATGCTGCTGGTGCAGCTCCTGAACTCCGATCCGCGCATCCAAGTGATCGGGGCGGTGAACGACGGACAGGCCGCGCTCGACTTCCTCGCTGCCGGCGTCGACCGCCCGGACGTGGTGGTCATGGATATCCACATGCCGCGTCTGGACGGTTTCGAGGCCACCCGCCGTATCATGGAGACGCAGCCGCTGCCGATCATTATCTGCACCGCCACCGCCTCTCCACAGGATCTTGCCGTCGCCTTCCGCTCCATGGAAGCCGGAGCCGTCGCCTGCGTGGAAAAGCCCGTCGCACTCGGACCCGATTTCGAGCCGCGGCTGCACAATCTCCTGC
>Ga0137412_10002699_pt1 | contig 14065 bp, 12 predicted proteins | sample CZODoug2_1_16fun_FD_122160 | JGI IMG/M metagenome (GOLD analysis project Ga0137412, IMG submission 122160) | Vadose zone soil fungal communities from Angelo Coast Range Reserve, California, USA - CZODoug2_1_16fungal (Hybrid Assembly) | ecosystem: Environmental > Terrestrial > Soil > Vadose zone... | reverse complement strand
TAACGCAGAGGGGGCCGGAATCGCGCATCCATCCGCGGTCCGTGGGAACGAGTAGAAATTCAACGCGGTCGAGATTGACGTGAGATTTGTTCAGGATGGATTTGACGCCCGATTGTGCTGCGGCGTTTTCCACAAGCAGGAAAACGCATTCAACGCGCGCCAGATGCCGCACAATGTCCGCGAAAGCCCACGGAATCGGCGCGAATTTGCCTGGCCAGTCGGTGAGCTCGTGCGGCCAGCCAAGGAATGTGCCTTCGTGAGGCGCCCATTCGGCGGGCATGCGAAATCCAAGCGAATCGGGCCAGCCTGCGGCAGACATTATTCGCCGAGCCAGCGATTCAGGATCGGTTGATAGGCATCAATGCGACGGTCGCGAAAGAATGGCCAGCCGCGACGCGTTTCTTCGCTTTTCGCCGGATCACATTCGACCACCAAAATTTCCTCGTTTTCGCTTCCGGCTTGCGAGACGACTTGACCAAAAGGATCGGCGACGAAAGAATTTCCCCAGAATTCGATTCCCGGATCGCCCGCCGCCGGATTGCCTTCGTAGCCCACTCGATTCACCACGGCGACAAACGTTCCATTGGCGATAGCGTGCGAGCGTTGGATGGTGCGCCACGCGTCAAGTTGCGCCGCGCCGAATTCGGCTTTTTCCTTGCGGTGCCAGCCGATACTGGTTGGATAAAAAATAACCTGCGCGCCTTTCAGCGCAGTCAGGCGCGAACCCTCCGGATACCACTGATCCCAGCAAATCTGAATTCCGATGCGGCCGAACCTGGTGTCAAAATTTGGAAAACCAAGGTCTCCCGGCGTGAAATAAAATTTCTCGTAATAGAGTGGATCGTCGGGAATATGCATTTTGCGATATTTGCCGAGAAACGAGCCGTCAGCGTCCAGTACGGCGCAGGAATTGTGGTAGATGCCCGCGGCGCGCCGTTCAAAAAGTGAAATCACCAGCGCGACGTTATTTTCTCTGGCAATTTTCGCCAGCGAATCCGTTGTCGGTCCGGGAATAGCTTCGGCCAGGTCGAACAGCGCGGCTTCTTCCGTGCGACAGAAATATTCTCCGCAAAAAAGTTCATCCAGGCAGATAATTTGCGCGCCACGCTTGGCTGCTTCGCGAATTTTGCCGATAGCACGATCCAGATTAGCGCTGGCGTCCTTGCTGGAACTCATTTGAATCAAGCCAACTGTAAATTTATCCGCCATGCGGAATATCGTAACACGCAACGGCGGAAATTTATCGCCAAGGGGCCGAGCGCAGCATGAAAAAGTGTGAAAGTTCTTTGACGAAGCTTGCGAATAAAACGTAAGATGCGTCACGGCAATCCGCTTGCGGCATTTATCCACAAGAAATATTTTGTAACGTGGCATTTATTTCGAAAAGTTCAGGAGTGTAATGGCAAAGGCAAAGAAAAAAGCTGCGGGCGTCAAGACGGTTACCGGCCGAATTCTACACGATCCGGTCAAGGATAAGTTGCGCCCGATTTTTCCACTGGACTTGTCGAAGTGCAGGACCATCGACCAACTGGTGCGCGCGATGGGCGACACCGCCTATACCGCCCGGCAGGTTGGCGACGCCGCGGATGTGCTGGAAGCGATGGCCCGCGACAAGGATTGTTTCGTGGTCATGACGCTTGCGGGCGCTCTGACCGTCGGAAAAATGGGACTGGTATTTTGTGACCTGATCGAAAGCGGCATCGTCAAGGCCGTAGTGTCAACCGGCGCACTAATGGCTCACGGGCTGGTCGAAGCCACTGGTCTTTCACACTTCCGCTACGATCCCTCGAAAATGGACGACAACGAATTATTTAACGCCGGATATAACCGGGTGTACGACTCGCTGGAGCCGGAAACCAATCTGGATCACGTGGAAGAGGTGGTGGATTCGATTCTGGAGCAGTGGGATGACAAGGAAATTGTCTGTAGCTGGAAACTGCACCGGCGCATCGGCGAATATCTGGTGAAAAATACCAAGGGACGCGGAATTTTGAAATCTGCGTACGAACATAACGTACCGGTTTTTGTGCCCGCGTTTTCAGATTCGGAGTTGGGGATTGATTTTGCGCTGCATAAATTTGGCAGGCAGCGCGACCTGCGGCCGCTGCTGCGCTTTGATCCCTTTGAGGATTTCGAAAAGTTTGCTGACACCATGATGGCCACGAAAAAGATGGGAATTTTTACGGTTGGGGGCGGCGTGCCGCGCAACTGGTCGCAGCAATTCGGTGTTTACGCGGAATTGATGGCGCGCCGCGGCTACAAAAATCTGCCGCTGAAACGCTACGCTTACGGCGTGCGAATTTGTCCCGAACCAGTGCACTGGGGCGGGTTGAGTGGAAGCACCTACACCGAAGCTGTGTCCTGGGGGAAATTTGTGCCGCCGGAAGAAGGCGGAAAACTTGCCGAAGTTTTTGAGGATGCGACCGTTGCATTACCGCTGGTAGTAGGCGCGGTGCTGGAACGCATTGGATACTTCAAAAACAGGGATTAGAGATCGGGAACAAAAGGATTGGTGAAGGCCCGGGCAGCGAAAATGATACGGGCCGATCTACTCTCTACGGCTTTGCGTGGAAATTGCGCTAGGAAAAGTTAGTCGTCTTCGCCGATCAGAATCGCCGCGCCGAGTACGGTAGTCCACAGGCCCCGTTTGTCGCCGACCGCGGATTGCGTCACGTTTAGCGTGCGAACAATCTTATTCGAAATGCGATAGACCTCTTTTTTTTCGTCCCACGACAAATCTGGATCGAATTCCACGTTCAAGGTAGTCGCGAGCATTTCCGCCGCGAGCTCTTCCGCATATTCGCCGGCGATTTCTTCGCTCTCGCCGAAGGAATGATGCTCCGAGAGGTAGCCGTACATCGTTTTATCACTGGGCAGCGCCAGTCCGATGCTAGCCGCGATCAAGCGGTGCGGCTCTTTCGTCGAATTTTCGCTAATCACGGTAAACGCGACTTGTCCCGGCTTGATGTGCTTCAATCCTTCGCTGCGCGAAATCAATTTACAGCTTGGCGGAAAAATCGATGAGACGCGCACGATGTTACACGCGGCAATGCCCGCATTGCGCAGGGCAAGCTCAAAACTGGAAAGCCGCTCACGATGTTTACCGACGCCTTTGGTCAAGAAGATTTTCTTAGCGACAAACGCCATAGTGCCGGTACGCGGCCTCCGTGTGTGAAGTAGTGACGAAGATTTTAGTGCTGTGGAAAAGTAACAAGAAGGGTATCGAGTGTCAACGTTAAACGGCGTTGCAACACGAATTTAATGCGGCGAAGAACTGTCCTTCAGTCTTTCGCAACATGTTGCATCAGTTTTCCCAGCGGCTTGCAGATTGCCAGAAGTTTTCCCAGATCGTCCGAAGTAAATTCCGAGCCGGCTTCGGCAACCGCGGCTGCTTTGCGGCTGATTTGAATCACGCCGATCACTTTGCCCTCCGCCAAGATTGGCGCGCTAATAATTCTTTGGATCGCCGATGCGTTCAGCGATTCATCCTTGACGCCTTCGAAAACGCTGGCGTGACGAACCGTCGCGAAATTATTGACGATTTCCGGGCGGCTCTCGCGCACCGTGCGCGCGGCCAGCGCCGAGGTACTGGAAAGCGGGATGTGTCCGACGTTACGCAAAGCCTGCGGCACCAGAAAATATAGATGACGCCATTTTTCAGAGACAGCAAGAATTGCGACCTCATCCGATTTCACATGCAAAGTTTTTGCGATGCGTTCGGCCAGCGCAGGAATGGAGAGTTCCTGGTTCGATGCATCTCCGAGCTTGAGGCTATTGGCTAGTATTTCGAATTCGTGTACGAGTTTTTGGCTTATGGCGTCGGATAAAAATGATCTGGAGTGGAAGGTCCGGTGAGACCGCCAGCAATGATTGCAACCTTTACGATAACAAATGCCAGGGTACGGCGATGGGCAAATCGTTTGAAATTTCCGAAAAAGTAAAAGCAGTGCAAAGATCCGCGGTGCGATTTTGCATGGCCGAAATCAACTGCTATACTTTTTGTGCTGCAAGTGAGAACTTTCCCACGTTGAACTCAATGGAAGTCACGGGACACGGGCAGCGGAGAGGGCATGTCCGCAACGACAACCCGGCCTGACCGCAGTTATCTCCTCAGAAAACTCCATTCCTTGAGCGGTTTGATTCCCGTTGGCGCGTTTCTGGCCGAACACTTTTGGTCCAACAGCGCTGTCCTGGTGAGCGCGCAAAAGTACGATAGCGTTTCACAGGAGCTGCAGACCATTCCGTTTCGGCCATTTGTGGAATTATTTCTTATTATGTTGCCGATCTTATTTCACGGCGGCTATGGCGTTTACATCTGGCTGAACGGAAAGTCGAATGTTTCGCAATATCCGTGGGTTAAAAACTGGCTTTATACATTTCAGCGCTACACCGGCCTGATCGCGTTCGTATACATAGGATGGCATGTTTACACCGAACGCTGGTCAACGCACGGCCGATCTACATACGACACCGTCTATAACGATTTGCAGAATCCCTGGTATCTGGCGTTTTTTGTAGTGGGCGTTCTTGCGTCGTCCTTCCATCTGGGCGTCGGCATATGGAATTTTCTCTGCAAATGGGGTTTGGCCTCGACAGTTCGCGCGCAACGTGCCGCAGGGCAACTCGGTGCATTTGTCGGATTCGCTTTCAGCTTGATGGGAATTCTGATCCTGATCAGTTTCCGTTTTGACTGGCATCCGTTTTCTTCTTACATAACCCGATGAGACAACCGAAAATCATCGTAGTGGGCGGAGGACTGGCCGGACTGATGGCCACCATTCGCGTTGCCGAATCCGCCGTGCCTGTCGATTTGTTTTCCATCGTACCGGTAAAACGCTCGCACTCGGTCTGCGCGCAGGGCGGCATCAACGCGGCGAAAAATCAGAAAGGCGAAGGCGATACCACCGCCAAGCATTTCGACGACACTATCTATGGCGGTGATTTTCTGGCCAATCAGCCGCTGGTAAAAAGAATGTGCGAAGCGGCTCCCGGAATTATTGATCTGCTGGACCGCATGGGCGTGATGTTCAACCGCACGCCGGAAGGATTGCTCGATTATCGCCGGTTTGGCGGCACTCTTTATCATCGCACCGCGTTTGCAGGAGCGACGACGGGTCAGCAGCTTCTTTACGCGCTCGACGAACAGGTGAGACGCCACGAAGCCCAAGGAAAAGTTAAGAAATACGAAGGCTTCACATTTTTGTCCGCTGTTTTGGATGATAGCGGAGTGTGCCGCGGAATCTGCGCCATGGATTTGCGCACTATGGAAGTAAAAACGTTCGCCGCCGACGCCGTAATTTTCTGTAGCGGCGGAATCGGCGCGATTTTTGGCCGCTCGACAAACTCCGTGGTGTGCACGGGCTCGGCGCAATCGGCGCTTTTCCAGCAGGGCGTGGACTACGCCAACGGCGAATTCATCCAAGTCCACCCGACAGCGATTCCCGGCGAAGACAAACTCCGCTTGATGAGCGAATCGGCGCGTGGCGAAGGCGGCCGCGTATGGGTGCCAAAAAAAGCGGGTGACACGCGTCCCGCAAGGAGCATTCCAGAAAACGAGCGCTTTTATTTTCTGGAAGAGTGGTACCCGAAGTACGGAAACCTGGTGCCGCGCGACATCGCCACCCGCGCGATTCATCGCATCGTCTATCAGGAAAAACTCGGCCTCGTCGGCCAGGCCGCGGTATATCTCGACGTCACCCACATTCCGCGCGCGACGCTGGACCGCAAGCTCGAAGGCATTCTGGAAATTTACGAAAAATTTTTGGGCGTTGATCCGCGCGAAGAACCGATGAAAGTTTTCCCCGCGATGCACTACACCATGGGCGGTATATGGGTAAATCCCGAAGATCAGGCGACGAATGTTGCCGGAATTTATGCGGCCGGCGAGTGCGAATATCAATATCACGGCGCGAATCGCTTGGGCGCGAACTCTTTGGTGTCCTGCATCTTCGGCGGGGGACTGGCGGGCCCGGCTGCGGCCAAGTATGCGAAGAATCTGGAAAAGGGAAGTGATGCGATCGAGTCCAACGTGTTTGATCGCGAACGCCAGCGCCAGGAAGCCTTGAATCAGACGCTGATTTCGCAAGACGGCAACGAAAACATCATGGCCGTCTGGCGCGAACTCGGCGAAACCATGACCGAGCACGTCACTGTCACGCGCATCAACAAGAATCTGGAAATCGCTTACAACAAATTACTCGAACTTGATCAGCGATTCCGCAGAGTAAATCTAAGCGACCGCAGCAAGTGGTCCAATCAGACGCTGAACTTCGCGCGCGAGTTGGGAAACATGTTGGTTCTCGCGCGAGTCATTACCATCGGCGCCCACGCCCGAAACGAATCGCGCGGCGCGCACTATAAGCCGGATTTCCCTGACCGTGACGATGCCAATTGGCTCAAAACGACGCGTGCGAAATGGGCGAACGGCGAAATCCAGTTGCATTACGAACCCGTCGACATTTCGCAGATCACGCCGCGGCCGCGCAGGTATGACGCGGTGAAATGACGATGGGCCTGATCGCTCCGAGCGCGCGATTTGAAAAAGCTGTCATCCTGAGCCCGCTTGAGGCGGGCGAAGGATCTCAGTAATCGGTTTGGCAAGGACTTTATGGCTGAAAGACAAGTCATCGTAAAAATTAAGCGACAAGTAAGCCCGCAAGGCGCGCCGTACTGGGAAGAATTCGCGCTGACCTGGCGGCCCGCGATGAACGCGATCATCTGCTTGCGCGACATCGCGGAAAATCCCGTGACCCGTGACGGCAAAAAAACCACTCCAGTTTCGTACGACTCCAATTGCCTGGAAGAAGTCTGCGGCTCGTGCGCGATGCTCATCAACGGCAAAGCACGCATGGCTTGTTCGGCGTTGGTTGATAAATTGGAACAACCTATTCGGCTGGAGCCGATGTCGAAATTTCCCGTAGTCCGCGATCTCGCTGTTGACCGGCAATTCATGTTTGAGAGCTTGAAAGGCGTCAAAGCGTGGATTCCCATCGACGGCACTTACGATCTCGGCGAGGGGCCGCGCGTCGCTGCGGAAACTCAGGAAAAAGCGTACAAGCTTTCCACCTGCATCTCCTGCGGCAATTGTCTGGAAGTTTGTCCACAAGTTACCGGCACTTCCGCCGGAGATTTCGTCGGTGCCGCAATCATCAACCAGGTGCGCCTTTTCAACATGCATCCCACTGGAGCGATGCACGCCCATGAACGCATTGGTGCGTTGATGCAGCCCGGCGGTGTGCATGATTGCGCGAATTCACAAAATTGCGTCCGAGCTTGCCCGAAAGAAATTCCTCTCACCGAATCCATCGCTGAAGTGAATCGCCAGGCGTGGAAACAGGCTATGCTCGGCTGGCTGATAGGGTAGAATCTCCATTCGACATTTTTGATTCGGTCCATTTTTTTAAAAGGGCCAAGGAGCTACTGATGCACTGCTGTCGCGCGTGTTTGTCGTTTGTTTCTTTTTTCCTGTGCTGGGCATGGTTGATCGCGCCAGCCAACGCCGATGAACTTGCCGAGCGCGCCCGCAAACTCCACTTTTCAGCCATTGTTCTCGACACGCACGACGACACCACGCAGCGATTTTTCTCCAAGGATTTCGACATTGCCAAGCGCAACGCCGACGGCAGCATCGACATTCCACGCATGCGCGAAGGCGGCATGAACGCGATTTTCTTTTCCATCTGGATTGACGGCCGCATCATGGGACCGCCCGCAATCCAGAAAGCGCTCGACCAGATTGACGCTGTGCACGAAAACGTTCGCAGGAATTCTAAGGAAATGGTGTTTTGCCGCACCGCTGATGACGTGCGCCGCGCGCACGCGCAAGGCAAAATCGCCGCTCTCATCGGAGTCGAAGGGGGGCACATGATTGGCAACGATATCCGCATGGTGCGCATTTTCGGCGATCTCGGGGTCCGCTACATGACCTTGTCGCATTTTTACAACGACGAGTGGGCGGATTCCTCCACCGACAAGCCCGCGCACAACGGCCTCACCGACTACGGCAAGGACATCGTCCGCGAAATGAATCGTCAGGGAATCATGGTGGATATTTCTCACGTCAGCGACAAAACTTTCTACGACGCGCTGGAAGTCAGCAAGGCGCCGCTCATGGCTTCGCACTCCTCATGCCGCGCACTGTGCGATCACGTTCGCGACATGAGCGACGACATGATCAAAGCGCTGGCTGCAAAAGGCGGAGTGATTCAAATCAATTACGAAGTGAGCTTTATCGATCAGGCTTATAAGGACGCCTCCGACAAACTTTCCGGCGGTGTGGTCGCCATCTTTGACCAGTTGAAAAAAGAGTGCGGAGACGATGAAGGCTGCATGGGCAAGAAGATGAACGAGATGCACGACAAAGCGGTTGCTGACGGAAAGCTGCCGCACGTCAGTTGGGAAAGAATCATCGATCACATCGATCACGCCGTAAAACTCGTCGGCGCCGATCACGTTGGTCTCGGCTCCGACTTCGACGGCGCCAGCATGCCGGAAGGTATGGAAGATGCTTCCAAGCTGCCCAAAATCACCGAAGCCCTGATGCGCAGAGGCTACAAGGACCAGGACATTCGCAAAATTCTTGGCGGCAACCTCCTGCGCGTGATGGAGCAGAACGAAAAGGTCAGCCGCGAACTGCAAGCGCAGTAGCGAACGCATGGTCGGAAGGATGGTAAATGAGCAGTGTTCTGACGCGCGTCGCAACGGTTGCACTCGGAGGATTGCTGGTGACCTCGGGCTTGGCAGGCGACAACAATTCAGAAAAAGCCAGGAAGCTGCATTTCTCTTCCATCGTGGTGGACACTCACGACGACACTACGCAGCTCATGCTCGATACAAAATTTGATTTGGGAGCGCGTCAGCCGAAGGGCAGCATCGACATTCCGCGCATGCGCGAAGGCGGCCTGGGTGCGATTTTCTTTTCCATCTGGATCCCAAGCAAAGTTACCGGTCCGACCGCAGTGCAAAAAGCGCTACAGCAGATTGATGCCGTGCGCGAGCAAGTACGCGAACACCCGAAAGATCTTGTGCTCGCCACCAGCGCTGAGCAAATTCGTAAAGCACACAAAAACGGCAAGATCGCCGCGTTGATGGGTGTCGAAGGCGGACACATGATCAACAGCGATTTCGGCGTGCTGCGCAAATACGCTGCCCTCGGTGTGCGCTACATGACCCTCACTCACAGCGGAAACGACGAATGGGCTGATTCTTCCACCGACAAAGCGGTGCACAGCGGTCTCACGGACTTCGGTAAAAATGTTGTACGCGAAATGAATCGTTTGGGAGTGATGGTGGATATTTCGCACGTAAGCGACAAAACCTTTTATGACGCGTTGGAAGTCAGCTGGGCGCCGCTACTTGCATCGCACTCTTCCTGCCGCGCGATTTGCGACGCTCCGCGCAATATGAGCGACCAGATGATGAAGGACCTGGCTGCGAAGGGCGGAGTGATTCAAATCAACTATCACGTTGGATTTTTGAGTCAGGAATTTCGCAACGCGGAAAAGGCCGATCCCAAGATCAATGAAGCGATCGCAGGGGAAGTCGCAAAGCGATGTGGCAGCGACGCCAATGAAGGTTGCATGTTGATCGAAGGCGACCGCATCACGCGCGAATATGTCGCAAAAGGCGTCTTGCCGCGCGTGGAGTACACGAAAATCATCGAACACATCGACCACGCCGTCAGAGTTGCGGGGATCGATCACGTCGGGCTGGGCTCCGATTTTGACGGCGCCAATATGCCATACGGCATGGAGGACGCATCCATGCTGGCAAAGATTACCGAGGCGCTGCTGAAAAAAGGCTATTCCGCTAGTGACGTGAAAAAGGTTTTGGGCGAGAATACCTTGCGCCTGATGACAGATGTCGAACGCGTGAGCAGGGATGTGAACGCCAACAAGTAGTGGATAACCTGGGGAACGGAGAATCCGTATGAAAGTAAAAAATAATATCGCGGGTTGGGCCGCGATCCTGTTCGCTGTCGGAATCAGTCTGGGTGGCTGTACGAAGCGCGAGCCACCGGCCGAGCCGGTGGCAGAACAGCCAAAAACGGAACCGCCCGCCCAGCCATCTGTGCCGCCGACCGAAACCAAACCGGCGCCCGGCGCTTCGACCAAGCCAGCCGAGCCCGCCCATAATTACGTCAAGGAGCTGCTGGCTCCGGCGAAATTAAAAGAAAAAGCTCCGGAAACCTACAAAGTGAAATTCGATACCACTCGCGGTGAATTCACGATCACAGTTACCCGCGTCTGGGCTCCTCTTGAAGCCGACCGCTTCTATAATCTCGTGAAGCATCATTTTTACGACAACGCTGCTTTCTTCCGCGTGGTCCCGAACTTCGTGGTGCAGTTCGGCATCAGTGCAAGCCCTTCGGTGAATTCTGCCTGGCAGCATGTGTCCATGAAGGACGATCCGGTCGTTCAGTCCAACAAGCGCGGCACCATTGTGTTTGCGCAAACTTCAAATCCGAATTCGCGCGGCACGCAGGTGTTCATCAACCTGAAAGACAATACGCCACTCGATCATTCCGGCCAGGGTTTCGCTCCCTTCGGCATTGTTGATGGCAAAGGCATGAACGTTGTTGAAATGATGTACGACGGCTACGGCGACAGCGCGGGGCCAGATCAGGAACAGTTGGAAAAACAAGGCGATCCTTATTTGCTAAAAGGCTGGCCGAAGCTCGATCACATCAAATCCGCTACCTTGATCGAGGCGCAATAAATCGCAGAATTTCGTAGCGTCAAAGCGCCGCCGATCAATTCTGACCCGGCACCGCGATTTCGAAAACTTACTCATTTTCATGGATCAGCAAACCGATGTAGTTCCTTCGCAGCGCGCGCCGCTGGATAATTCTGTGTACCTGATCGCGGCGCTCGCCGTATTTGTGCATTTCCTGTTCAACTCAAAATATGGCTATTTTCGCGACGAACTTTATTACGCGGCGTGCGGCGAGCACCTTGCCTGGGGCTATGTTGACCACGCGCCGCTGGTCGCTCTGGCTTCGCGCGTCAGCCGCGGGCTGTTTGGCGATTCGTTGTTTGCTCTGCGCCTGCTTCCGGCGCTTTCTGCCGCGCCGAAAGTGTTTCTTGGCGGCTGGATGGCACGCGAAGTCGGCGGGGCTCGCTTTGCGCAATTCTTCGCGGCGCTTTTGGTTTTCCTGGCGCCGATTTATCTGACTTTCGATAATTTTCTTTCCATGAATGCGTTCGAGCCGGTGTTCTGGATGGCTTGTGCGGCGATTGTTCTGCGGATTCTGAATGGCGGCAGCCCGCGGCTATGGCTACTTTTTGGAGTCGCCGCAGGAATTGGAATTCTCAATAAACACTCCATGCTGTTTTTCGGATCGGGCATTGCAATTGGTCTGCTTCTGACGTCGGCACGAAAACAATTTGCACGAAATGAAATCTGGATGGCGTTGTTCATTGCTTTCCTGATTTTTCTGCCCAATTTGCTTTGGGAAATTCGCAACGGCTATCCAACGATTGCGCTGTTGCATACGGTAATCGGCACCAAATACTCGACTGTTTCTCCGCTAACCTATGTCGGTGAACAATTTCTTTTGCTGAATCCGCTCGCCGCTCCGCTTTGGCTGGCAGGTTTGTACTTTGTTCTTTTCGATCGCGAAGGCCGAAAATATTCTGTGCTCGGCTACGCGTATCTTGTCGTACTGCTGGAAATGATTTTGCTGCACGGCAAAATATATTATCTGGCCCCGGCGTACATCATGTTTTTGGCTGGCGGCGCAGTCTGGTGGGAGCGAAAAATATTTGTGCGCCCCGGCGCCTGGCTGAAGCCGGCGGTACTGGCTCCGATCATCGTTTCTGGAATTATTGCCGCTCCGCTAGCCATGCCAATTCTTCCTGTAGCCAGCGCCGTAAAATACTGCGCGTTCTTCGGCGTGCGGGAAGTGAAGGTAGAAAATGTTCCACTGAATTCGCTGCCGCAGCTTTTTGGCGACATGTTCGGGTGGCAGGAACAGGTCCAAGCGGTGGCCCACGCCGCGCAATCGCTGCCGGCTCACGAGCAATCGCGCATGGCGCTGCTCGCCTACAACTACGGCGAAGCCGGTGCGATCGATTATTTCGGCAAACGTTATGGTTTGCGAAAAGCGATCAGCGGACACAATCAATACGGCGCGTGGGGACCGCGCGGCGCCTCGGGAGATGTGGTTATCGCGATAGGATTTGCAAAAGCGAGATTGGACCGCGCATTCGGCGATGTGCAGGCCTTTGAAACCATCAGTCCGGAATACGCGCTACCAGAGGAGTCTGGCCTGACCATCTACATTTGCCGGCAGCCCCGGCAAAATCTCGCCGACTCTTGGGAACAATGGAAGTATTTGGATTAATTTAAGCGCATAACCCCTTCGCAGGCGGCCGCATCCAAGCAATTGCTGAAATGCATCAGTTGTTTGCGATCCCAAGGATTGGTATTGACACCGCGAACGATGCCACGTACCCTTTTTAAGTAATGAAAATGTCTCGCCAAACTGTGTGTTGTTGCTGCGGCTGCTGTAGCTGTCGCGAAAAGCACATTTCTGGCTTGAGGCTGCTGCGGATCTAGAACCTCCGTACAAAAAGAAATTCCAAAGCCCACGTGCCAGAAAACCTGGATACGTGGGCTTTTTGTTTTTACGGGTGATTTTTGGGAAACGGGTTTCAGGGTTTGTAGGTACAAACCTTGAGTCAAAAAAGGAAAGCGGGAAATGGCTGAAGTAAAAGAAACCAAAGCGCAACGCGTCGAGCGGCTGAAACGCGAAAAGCTCGCTTGGGATCATCTTGACGAGATTCGTGAATTTGCGCGCAACGGGCGCGACTCTGTGCCGCCGGAATGGCTCGGCACGTATTTCCGTTCCTGGGGGATTTACACCCAGGGCGATGGCGCGGGAGTGGTAGGCGGAGCAAACGGCGAAGGAAAAGCCACGGAATTCTTCATGGTTCGGATTCGCATTCCCAACGGGATCTTGAGTAGCGATCAGGTGCGGGTACTTGCCGGTTTGTCCGAGGATTACGGGCGCGGCGTTGCGGATATCACCGTGCGGCAGAATGTGCAGTTGCATTGGGTGACGATTCAGGCGATTCCGGATTTGATTGAAAAATTGCAAGCTGCTGGATTGACGACCATCGGAGCCTGCGGCGATGTGGTGCGCAACGTGACCGGCTGTCCGGTCGCGGGAATTGCCGCCGACGAACATTTCGATGCTTCACCATTCGCGCTGGCAGTGGATCGCGCGCTCGGTGGCAATCGCGAATTCTATAATTTGCCGCGCAAATTCAAGATGACGGTCACCGGCTGCAGTTCGTGGTGCAGCTATCCCGAGATTAATGATGTGGCATTCACGTCCGCGCGGAGAAAGCGTGGTGACGTTTGCGAAGATGGATTTTCACTGCGCATCGGCGGCGGTCTCTCGACGGAACCACACATCGCGTTGAAGCTGGATGCTTTTGTGCGACAGGATCAGGCAGTGGATGTTGCGCGCGGAGTGGCGGAAATTTTCCGCGCTAGCGAAGTGCTTCGGCAGAGCCGGGAACAGGCGCGGCTAAAGTATCTTTTCCTGAAACACGGATGGACCGCGGAGAGTTTTCTTGCCGAATTGAATCGCGTGATTGGATTTTCGCTTGATGCGGCAGCGGACGAAGAGATTCCTGCCGAAGTGCATCGCGACCACACCGGGATCCATCGGCAGAAACAAGCCGGACTGGTTTTCATCGGTGCTTCGGTGTTGCGCGGAAGAATCACGCCGCCACAATTGCGCCGCGCGGCCCAGCTTGCCGACGAATTCGGCGATGGCAATTTGCGCATGACTGTACAACAAAACTTATTGCTGGCAAATATTCGCGAAGAACATGCCGCGACCGTTGCCGCGGAATTGACTCGCGTGGGACTGCCCGTCGAAGTGCCGGCGTTTGCGCGAGGAACCGTGGCGTGCACGGGATCGGAATTCTGCAAGCTCGCGTTGACGGAAACCAAGGGATTCGCGCGCTGGCTTGCGACGGAACTTGACGAACGGCTGCCCGGATTTTCCGAACAGATCAAATTGCACATCACGGGATGCCCAAATAGTTGCGGG
>Ga0137412_10002698_pt1 | contig 14065 bp, 12 predicted proteins | sample CZODoug2_1_16fun_FD_122160 | JGI IMG/M metagenome (GOLD analysis project Ga0137412, IMG submission 122160) | Vadose zone soil fungal communities from Angelo Coast Range Reserve, California, USA - CZODoug2_1_16fungal (Hybrid Assembly) | ecosystem: Environmental > Terrestrial > Soil > Vadose zone... | reverse complement strand
GGACCATCCCAACCCGACCGGGCACCAAGTGATCGCCGCGGCGATCACTTGGTGCCCGGTCGGGTTGGGATGGTCCCCATCCGGCATCAGCAGCGCCGTGTCGTCCTTGCTGCCGTTGGATCCCTTGAAGGCCGTGTAGGTGGACACGTAGGTGGACCCGGTGGCCTTGGCGGCCAGCGTCAGCGCTGTGTTCGTCGAGGCGGTGCAGGAGATCGAGGCGGCCATGGTCGGGGCGTCGTAGTCGTTTTCGGCGACTGCCCCGTCCTCCATCGAGGCCCAGTAGTCCAGCACCACCACGTTCGCGGTGCGGTTCAGCGCCCGGATTTTGCCGATCACCGTGACGACGTTGTCCTCCACCGCGGTGGCCACCTGGGGATAGGCCTCGGTCGGGTCCACCCCGATGCTGACCTCGTCGAACGCATCGTCGTAGTCGTTGGCCCCGGTCATGATCAGGACCGTGCTGGCCCCGGCCACCGCGGCGCGCACCGCGGAATCCGTCATCTGGTCGACCAGGTCCGCGCTCGTCGAGCCGGACACCGCGAAGTTGTCCACGGTCGGCTTGATCCCGGTGTGCGTGGCGATCAGGTTGCCGTAGGCGGTGACGAAGTTCGTGCAGCTGCAGTGCCCGCCGCCGGCCGGCACCGAATCTCCGAACCCGACCACCACCGGCGCCTTCTTACGCATCGTCGCCTTGTGCGTCGCGGCGGCGCTCGCGCCGGCCTTCGGGGCAGCGGGGGCTGCTGTGGCGACGGGTGTGGCCAGTCCGGCGGGCGCGGCAAGGCCCACCGCTGAGTCGGTCCCCGGCGTGCAAGCGGTCAACGCAACCACACCCAACAGCGGCACCACCCTGGAACTCACCAGTCGGGCGGGGCGGCATCCGGTCATCGTCGTCACAGTAGGAAGACCGCGGTTAGCTGACGGGAAGCGGACAGCCAGGGCGAAGCAGGCATATCGCTGACTGATAGCCAGGTTAACGGCGTGTTTAGCCCCCGGGAGTCTCCCGGGGGTCATACATTGCTGGCTGCGTCCAGACCCAGCGCGTGCAGTGGTTTCGGGTGGGGCCGTGCTGGAGGGGCGATGTATGCAACGGGCCGGAAGGCCCGCGGTGTCGGCCGCGTGGGTGTAGCGCTGGGGTTGTTGGCGGCGGGTCTGACCGTTGCCGCGCCCGCGGCGGTAACGCCTCGGCCCAGCACCGCGCAGGCGCTGCCGAGCGCACAACAGGCCTTGCTGCGCCTGCCGCTGTCCTTCGAGGCCAACCAGGGGCAGTTCCGATCCGGCGTGAGCTTCGTGGCCCGAGCCGGCGGCCGAACGTTGGCGGTCGAACCGACCGCCGCCGAACTACGTATGCCCGGAGCCGGCGGCGGCGCCGTGGTCCGCATGCAGGCGGTGGACGCCGACCCGCACGCCGCCGTGCAGGGCACGGACAAGCTGCCCGGCGTGGTCAATCACCTGGTCGGCAACGACCCGAGTGCCTGGCGCACCAACGTGCCCACCTATGGCGGCACCGTCACCCACGGCGTGTGGCCGGGCATCGACCTGACCTGGTACGGCCACAGCAACGAGTTCGAGTACGACCTCACGCTGGCGCCCGGCGCCGACCCAGCGGCTGCCCGGTTCGACATCGCCGGCGCCCGCTCCGTCGCGCTGACCCCGGCCGGCGATCTGGCCGTGCACACTGCGGCAGGCACGCTCACCGAGCGCGCCCCGGTGGCCTACCAACTCGTCAACGGTGTGCGCCGGCCGGTGGACGCCGGGTATCGCACGCTCGGTGCGCACCGCATCGGCTTCCGGGTCGGCCCGCACGACTCGACGCTGCCGGTGGTGGTGGACCCGTCGCTGGCCTGGTCGACGTTGGTCGGCAGCGCGTTGGACGACATTGCCTACGCGATCGCGGTGGACATCACGGGCGCGTCCTATGTCACCGGCTACACCTCGACCTCCGGGTTCACCGGCGTCGGGCTGTTCTCGTTGGACTCCAGCTACAACGGCGGGTCCTCCGACGTCTTCGTCACCAAGATCAACGCCGCGGGCACCGCGGTGGTCTACTCCACCTACGTCGGCGGCAGCGGCCTGGACACCGCCCTGGGCATCGCGCTGGACGCGGCCAATGCGGTCTACGTCACCGGCTACACCCAGTCCCCGACCTTCACCGGGGTTTCCACCCGCTCAATCCGATCCACGCCGTACGGACAGGACGGGTATCTGATCAAGCTGGCCAAAACCGGCCGCAGCGTCGTGTACTCCACCTTCCTCGGCGGCACCGGCTACGACGAGCCCCGTGCGGTCGCGGTGGATGCCTCCGGCGCGGCTTACGTCACCGGCGGCACCACCTCGAAGACCTGGACGGGGGTCACCGCCACCGCGATCCAGCCCACCAACAAGGGCGTGTTCAACGCGTTCCTCACCAAGGTGAACCCGGCCGGAACCGCCACGGTCTACTCCACGTTCCTCGGCGGCACCAGCAACGACAACGCCGCCTCGGTGGCGGTGGACTCCACCGGTGCGGCCTACCTGACCGGCGGCACCAACTCCAGCACATTCCCCGGCGTCGGGCCGACCTCCCCGCAGTCGTTCAACGCGGGTGGGTTGGAGGACGGGTTCGTCTCCAAGGTGAACCCGGCCGGCAACGCCGTGGTGTTCTCCACGTTCCTGGGCGGCACCGGCACCGACGAACCGATCCGCCTGGTCATCGACAGCGCGCGCAATGTCTACGTCACCGGAGCGGCGGACTCCTCAACGTTCCCCGGTGTGGGGGTCGCGTCGGCGCAGTCCGTCAACGGTGGCGGGTACACCGACGTGTTCGTCAGCAAGCTGCGCGCCGATGGGCGGGCCGTGCTGTGGTCGACCTTCCTCGGCGGACCCGGTTCGGACCTGGCGACCGGCATGGTGCTGGACCTGAGCGGGAACGTGTGGGTGGCCGGTGGCACCAACAGCCCGAACTGGAAGGGCATCGGGTCCACCTCGACGCAGAAGACCATCATCGGCGCCTCGGACGGCTTCATCACCGAGCTCAATCCGACCGGCACGGCGGCGCTGTGGTCGACCTACCTGGGCCAGGGCGGGGTCACCCAGGCCCTCGCGCTCGCCGTCGACTTCACCGGGAACATCTACGCCGCCGGCGGCACGACTTCGCCCACGTTCACCGGGACCAAGAGCACGTCGCTGAGGTCGACCAACCCCGGCGGGCATGTCGACGGGTTCCTCGTCAAGATCAACCGGGGGTCGTGATGGGGCACCGCAGACGTTGGGGCCTGCTCGGTCTGACGGTCGCGGCAGTGTTGGCGGTGGCGCCCACCGCGCGGGCTGCCGCGTCGGCTGACGTCCCGTCATTCACTGCGATCGCCGCCGGGTCGGGCCACACCTGTGGGCTGACCGTGGCCGGTGACGTGCTGTGTTGGGGGGACAACTCCTCCGGGCAGTTGGGCGACGGCACGCAGACCACGAGGTTGAGCCCGGTCCCGGTGCTCGGTCTGCACGTGGTCAGCGCAATCGCCGCCGGGGGTGCGCACACCTGTGCACTGGCCGGGGACGGTGTGTGGTGCTGGGGCGAGAACGCGCACGGACAACTGGGTGATGGCACCAAGGTGGCTTCCGCCCGGCCGGTGCGGGTGGCGAGATCGGAGCGATTCCGCGCCCTGGCCGTCGGGTTCGGACACAGTTGCGCGCTGGACGTGAGGGCCTCGGTGTTCTGTTGGGGCTACAACGGCGACGGCCAACTGGGCAGCGGCAACAACACCGATTCGCCCCGGCCGGTCGCGGTCCGCGGACTGCACGGGGCCACCGCGATCACGGCCGGTGCCCAGCACACCTGCGCCGTGCTGCGCACGGGAACCGCGTCCTGCTGGGGCTACAACCACCATGGCGAACTCGGTAACGGTGGCTTCACCTCGGCAACCCGGCCGGTGGCCGTGGTCGGGCTCTCCGGCCCGGTCGCCCTGGTGGTGGCCGGCGGGTTCCACACCTGCGCGACCACCGACGCGGCCGGGGTGCAGTGCTGGGGCTTCAACCGCAACTATCAACTCGGCCACGGCACCACAGCGGGCAACCAGAGTGCCGCGCCGCTGGCCGTGATCGGCGTGGATGACCACGTCGTCGCCATTGCGGCGAACACCCTGCACAGTTGCGTGCTGACCGCCACCGATCGCAAGGCGTACTGCTGGGGCATCAACGAGACCGGCCAACTCGGCACCGGCACCACCGACAACATGCCGACCGCGGTGCCGGTGCAGCACCTGGCCGGCGGGCTGAGGGCGCTGGCCGCCGGGCAGTTCCACACCTGCGCGGTGGACGCGGACGGACACGCGCTGTGCTGGGGTCGCAATGCCAATGGCGAGTTGGGCGACGGCACCGGTGTGGACAGTGTCACCCCGGTCACGGTCGGCGGGGCGGCGAGCACCACCGCCCGCCGTCCGACACAATCCCGCGCATGAGCCTTCACGCGCCCGCAAGCCGATTCGCCGTCCTCCTGCTCAGCTCCGGTCTGCTGCTATCCGCCTGCGGTAGCGACAGCAAGGACAACTCGTCCACCGCGAGCCAGGACAACACCGGCTCGCAGTCGGCCTCCGACACAGCCGGCAGCGGAACGGCGCCGGCGCCCACCATGCCGACCGCGTCCGCCGCCCCGAAGGGGTCCAAAGCCCTGCCGGGCATGCCCGAGGTCACCAACGCCGCCGACCTGAAGAAGGAACCGACGATCGCCAAGGGCACCGGCAAGGCGCCCGACAAACTGGTGATCCGGGACCTGGTGGTCGGCACCGGGCAGGCCGCGGTGGCCAGCGACACCGTCAACGTGCGCTACGTCGGCACGCTCTACGTCAACGGCAAGAAGTTCGATGCCTCGTGGAAGTACGGCACGGACCCGGCAACGTTCCCGTTGGCGAGAGTGGTGCCCGGCTTCGCCGGCGGCATCGTCGGCATGAAGGTGGGCGGGCGCCGGGAAATCGTCATCCCCGGCGACCTCGGCTACGGCACCACGGGCAGCCCTCCCGACATCGGGCCCAACGCCGTGCTGGTGTTCGTGGTCGACCTGGTGTCGCTGGCGGCGGGACAGTGACGGGCCGTCACCGCTTCAGCGCCGTCACCGCGTTGACCGCGTTCGCCCTACTGCCCGGCAGTCCGGTGGCGCACGCGGCCGCCGAGGCCGCGCCGCCGGTGGTCACCGTCACCATGGACGGCTCGCACGCCACGTTGAGCGGTGCTGATCACCTGCGCTCGGGCTGGACGACGTTCCGGGTGTCCTCGAGTTCGGCGGACAACAACCTCGCGCTGTTCGTCAACCGCGAAGGTCGCACGGCGCAACCGCCACCTGCTCCTGCCCAGCCGGCAGACAACACGCCGAACGCGGTGAATCCGGTGCCGAACCCGCAGCCGGCGCCCGCGCCTGTACCGGTGCGAGCCGACCGGGCGGCCCCCCGCGCGGAACGGGCCAAGGTCACTGCTGCTGTCGAGGAATCGATGATCAGCCTCGGCGGGGTGGTCACCAGAAAAGGGCATGAGGCCAACCTGACCGTGGAGCTGCCCGCGGGCACCGTGTATCTGCAGGACCTGGCGGCCACCGATACCAGCAAGCCGGTCGCGGTGCTCACCGTGGCCCCCGAGACCAACCACGCCCTGCTGCCCCGGGTCGCCCAGATCGTCACGGTCAACGGCCACAACGAGTTCTTCCTGCCGCGCGCCCTGAAGCGCAGCGGCATGCTGCAGATCGAGAACATCAGCCATGGCCGCCACGACTGGCACGACCTGGTGCTGCAGAAGCTGCGCAAAGGTGCGACCCGCGACGACGTGGTGAAGTTCTTCCAGAAGGATCCGGGTAAGGGCCCTTCACCCTTCGCCGCGCCGATCGCCGGCACCGCCCCGCTGTCCGCCGGGTACCTGCTGCAGTTCTCGTACAGCCTGCCGGCCGGCACCTACGCGCTCTACGACATCTGGCTGGACCACAACAACGGCACGTTCAACGCGGGCCAGGGCGCGGTCACGCTCATCAACGTGGGCTAGCGACTTTCTTCTTGTGCCACGGGCTGTCGTTGTTGAACAGCACCAACGCGATGGCCATCAGGATCAGGCCGACGAAACCGTCGATCCAGTAGTGGTTCCCGGTCACCACGACCGTGTAGGTCATCGCCACGGCGTGGAACAGGATCAGAAAGCGCCACTTGCTCTTCGCGATGGAGATGACCGTGATCGCGAAGAACCAGGACCAGGCCACATGCATCGACGGCATCGCGGCGTACTGGTTGAACACTCCGTGGTTCTTGTAGTCGTTACCGTAGACCGCGTTGCCGAACATCTGCGCGGTGTCCACGATGCCGAAGCCGTGCGGGCACGGGATGTTCGGCGCGGTGCAGCCGTTCATCCGCGGCGGCGCCAGCGGGTAGACGAAGTGGCCCACCAACTCGAAGAACGTCATGAACACGATGCACCGGCGGAACCATCCGAAGTGCTCCGGCCGCCAGATCAACAGCCACGCAGAGATGAGCACGAAGTCGGTGAGGTGGACGTACTTGTAGTACAGGTCCGCCGCGTGGATGCCGGTTTTCCACTGCAGCGCCCAGTGCTGCAGCCGGGCCTCGGAGGGGATGTGCAGCCACCGCTCGAAGCGCCAGATGTCGTGGGCGTTGGAGAAGGCCGGGCCGATGTGCCGAGCCGCCGCCGCTCGACCCAAGGTGTAGATCATCCACAGCAGGCCGAGGATCAGTGCTTCGCGGGTCACCCGCCGCGTCTGCGTCCCCGACCAGCGCACGCAGGGCAGCGTAGAGGGCGCCGACGCGCTGGACACTGATTGACACCAGAGTTGTCTAGTACCCTAATATCTAGTCATGGAGCACTACGAGGACGTCTCTTACGTCGTTGAAGGCGCCGCGGCGATCATCACCATCGATCGCGAGAAGCGCATGAACGCCTTCCGCGCCCAGACCATCAGCGAACTCATCGACGCGTTCAAGCGCGCCTGGGCCGACAAGGCGGTGCGCGGGCTGATCCTCACCGGCGCGGGCCAGCGGGCCTTCTGCGCGGGCGGGGACGTCAAAGTGCGGGCGGAGCTGGGTAATTACGGCCCCACCCCCAATGGCCTGTTCGAGATCGGCTACTTCCACCGGCTGATCCGCGATGTGCCCAAGCCCGTCATCGCCGCGGTCAACGGTGCGGCCATCGGCGGCGGCCACGTGCTGCACGTGCTGTGCGATCTGTCCATCGCCGCCGAGCACGCCACGTTCGGCCAGACCGGACCGAAGGTCGGCTCCTTCGACGCCGGCTTTGGCTCGGCCTACCTCGCCCGGGTGGTCGGGGAGAAGCGGGCCCGGGAGATCTGGTTCCTGCTGCACCAGTACGACGCGGCTACCGCGGAGCGCTGGGGGTTGGTGAACAAGGTGGTGCCCGCCGACGAGCTGCTGCCCGCGTGTAAGGAGTGGGTGGAGGAACTCGCCCAGTACAGCCCCACCGCGATCCGCTTCCTCAAGCACTCGTTCAACGCCGACACCGATCACCAGGCCGGGTTCAGCCAGATGGGCATGCACGCGGTGGAGATCTTCGGCGAGACCGACGAGGCCAAGGAAGGCGCGCTCGCGTTCGCCGAGAAGCGCAAGCCGGACTTCGCCCAATACCAGATCGAGCACTGATGGCCATCGAGATCGACCTGGCCGGTCAGGTCGCCGTGGTGACCGGCGGTGGCAGCGGCATCGGAGAAGCGATCGCCCACACGTTGGCCCGGGCCGGGGCGACGGTGGCCATCGCCGACATCTCGCTCGAGGGCGGGCAGCGGGTGGCCAAGGAGATCGAGGCCGACGGTGGCCAGGCCATCGCGGTCCAGGTGGACATGGCCGACCGCGCCTCGATCGAGTCCGGGTTCGCCGCCATTCGCGAGCAACTGGGTCCGATCCAGCACCTGGTGAACAACGCCGCGGTGTGGAGCATCAAGTTGTTCGCCGACCACACCGCAGAAGACATCGACCGGATCATGGGCATCACGCTGCTGGGCGCCATCGACGCCACCCAGGTGGCGCTGCCCGACATCAAGGCCACCTCCGGCAGCATCGTGATCATCAGCTCGGATTCCGCGCGCACCGGCGAGGGCTGGATGAGCGTCTACGCCGGCGCCAAGTCGGGTCTGCTCGGCTTCGCGAAGAGCGTGGCCAAGGAGGTCGGGCGCAACGGCGTGCGGGTCAACGTGGTCGCTCCGGGCACCACTGCGACGCCGGGCAGTTCTGCGTTCATCGAGCAGGTCGGCGGCCCAGAAAAGCTCGCCAAGGCCTACCCGTTGGGCCGCATCGGGGAGCCGCAGGACATCGCCAACGCGGTGCTGTTCCTGGTCTCGCCGCTGTCCAGCTGGGTCACCGGTCAGGTGCTCTCGGTCAGCGGCGGCTACACGATGCTCTGATGCTCTCCTTCGAGTTCACGCCGGAGCAGGAGGCCTTTCGGCGCGAGCTGCGCAAGTTCGCGGTGCAGGAGTTGGCTCCGCGTTACATCGAGCGGGCAAGCAAGCCGGAGTTCCCGTGGGACGCGCACCGGCAGTTGGCGGACCTGGGCGTGTTGGGCATCGGGCTGCCCGAGCGCTACGGCGGCACCGGGGAACCCGACCCGATCACCCTCGGCCTGGCCGCGGAGACGCTGGCCTACGGCGACGTCAACGTGGCCTCGGCGCCGATCCTGGTCGGGCTGATCGCCGCGCAGTTGGCCGAGCAGGCCTCCGTTGCGGTGGCCGCGGAGTGGGTGCCGCGGTTCATCTCCGGTGAGGTGGTCGCGGCGATCGCGGTCACTGAACCCGGTGCGGGCTCGGACGCGGCGAACGTGGCCACGGTGGCCCGCCCGGTGGACGGTGGCTGGCGGATCTCCGGGGAGAAGATCGCCATCACCCACGCCATGTCCGCGGCGGTCGCGCTGGTCTACGCGCGCGAGCCGGGCAGCATCGGGCACCGCGGTGTTTCCTGCTACTGCGTCCCGTTGGATGCCGCCGGAGTGACGCGCAGTCACATCATGGGCATGGGCACGTTGCCGTTGGGCTGGGGGTCGTTGGCCTTCGACGAGGTCTTCGTGCCCAGCGATCACCTGGTCGGCGAACCCGGCCGCGGCTTCGCCGGCGCCATGCATCACTTCGACTTTTCTCGGCCCGGGCTGGGGCTGATGTGCCTGGGTGCCGCCCAGGCCAGCATCGACGAGGCAGTCGCGTGGGCGCAGCAGCGTGAGTCGTTCGGCCGGCCGTTGGCCGCATTCCAGGGGGTGTCGTTCCCGTTGGCCGAGCACGCCACCAAGCTCGAGGCGGCCCGCTGGCTGTGTTACCGGGCGCTGTGGCTGCGCGCGATGGGGCGCAACCACACCGACCTGGCAGCGATGGCCAAATGGTGGCCGCCGCAGGTGGCCAAGGAGGCCATCGAGACCGCCTGGGTCACGCACGGCAACCTGGGATACTCCACGGAGATGCCGTTGCAGCAACGCTTTCGCGACGTGGCCGGATATCTGGTGGCCGACGGTACGGCGGGGATCCAGAAGCGGATCATCGCCACGACCATGATGGGACCGGTGGCAGCCTCGTGAATCCGGTGAGTTCGGCGGACTCCGTCGAGTGGATGCGGGAGCGCTGGGAGGACAACGGCGTTCCGTGTCCCGCGCAGTTCGGCGCGATGGCCTCGCTGTTGCGCGCCACCGCCCTGGTCACCGAAGAGGTGGACCGGGTGCTCAAGACCGTCGGGTTGACCCGCACCGGGTGGCTGGTGATGGTCACCCTGCAGATGTCCGATGACAACGCCCGCCCGCTGGGTCAGCTGAGCAAGGTGCTGCTGGTGCACCCGACCACAGTCACCATGGTCATCGACCAGTTGGAGAAGGCGAAACTGGTCACCCGCAAACCCCACCCGACCGACCGGCGCACGGTGCTGGCCAAGCTCACCCCGAAGGGTCTCGCCCAGGTGCAGGCCGCCAACGAGGCGCTGGGTGCGGTCGGCTTCGGCATGGGCGGCATCGACGAGACCACCGCCGATCGGATCACCGAGGACCTGCGCACCGTGCGCCTTGGGGTCGGCGACCAGGGCTGAGCTATTCGCCCGGCCAGAGGCGGGCCAGCGCCCGCTTGTCGGGCTTGCCGGCGTCGGTCATCGGCAGCGGCTCGGTGCTGATCCACCACTGGGCGGGGACCGCGAAGCGGGCCAGCAACGGCGTGACGTGCGCGGCCAACTCGGCCGGCGTCACCCCGTCGGGTGTCTCGGTCTGGATCGCGGCGGCCACCACCTCGCCGAGGTCGTGGTCGGGAAGACCGATCACCGCCGCGTTGCGCACCTGAGGATGCGTCAGTAGCGCCGCCTCGACGTGCGCGGGCGCGATGTTCTCCCCGCCGCGGATGATCAGGTCCTTGATCCGGCCGGTGACGAACAGCAATCCGTCCACCAACCGACCCTGATCTCCCGTGTGTACGTAGCCGTCCGCGTCCAGCAGCTCGGTCTGCGCCTCACCCCAGTAGCCCAGCAACTGGCCGGGGGTGCGAACCACGATCTCACCGTCGCCGTGCTCGTCGGGGGAGGCGATGTAGAGCTCGCAGACGGGCAGCGGCCGCCCGGCGGTGCTCGGGTACTCGGCCATCAACGCCCCCGAAGCCGAGGCCACCGTGCCGCCGGTCTCGGTCATCCCGTAGATGGTGGACAACCCACGTTGGGCGTTGGGGAAGTGCTTGCGCAGCTCGTCCAGCAGCCGTGGCTGCACCGAGGAGCCGCCCATCGAAATCGAGCGGATCGAGTTCAGGTCGTAGGAGTCGATGTCCGGGTGCTCGACCACCCGGGAGGCCATGGTGGGCACGGCACCCCACACGGTGGCCCGCTCGCGCTGGATCAGCTCCAACACCTCGGTGGCGTCGAACCGGCCGGACAGGAACACCACGGTGGCCCCGCTGAGCAGATTGAGCAGCAGCGACTGCACGCCGCCTATGTGAAAACCCGGGCCGCTCTGCAGGTTCACCGGCGCGGAGCGGGACAGGTCGAGTTGGTGCGGCAGCCGCTGGGAGATCACCAGCAGGTTGTGCAGGTTGGCGATCACCGAACGGTGTGCAAGCACCACGCCCTTGGGTGCGCCGGTGGTGCCCGCGGTGAACACGATCAGTGCCGGGCCGTCCTCCTGGCCCGGCGGACGCGGCGGGGCCTCGAGTTCGCCGGGATTCTGCAGGCTTGCGATGTCCAGCTTCGTGGTGTCGCTCGGAACCTTGGCCAGCCGTGCCTCGTCACCGACCACCAACGTGGGGGAGACCAGGCGGACCGCGTGCTCCACCTCGGGCTCACTCCACCAACTGTTGCCGGGCGCCACGATCGCGCCGAGGCGCAGCCCGGCCCACAACGTGATCACCCACTCCGGGCTGTTCGGGGCCTGCAGCAGCAGCCGATCACCCGGTCGCAACCCGCGCTCGTACAGCAAACCGGCGACTGCCTCGATGCGCTCGAAGGTCTCCGCGAAGCTCAGTCGGCGCTCGCCCTGCACCAGGTGCGTACGCGCCGCGAACGGGGCCGCGTCCACCAGCAGCTCCGCGACCTGGGTGCGCCGCGGTTCGTACATCAGGAACGGCACGCCGTGGGTGCGGCGGGTGATTCCGGTGCCCCACTCGAACGTCACGAACGGCAAACTACTCCAGTATCCAATACTCGACAACTAGACTAATGAGACCTAGACTTCGGGCTGTGACAATCGAGCAGCAGACTCAGGCGCAGATGCCCCAGGCGGTGATCACCGAGGAGATGATCGCCTCGATGACCGCCAAGGTCGGGGCGGACCTGCGTATCGACCATTCGGTGAACAACGAACTGGCCTCGCGCATCGCGGTGACCAAGTTCTGCGGTGGCATCGGCGACGTGAACCCGTTGTGGACCGACCCGCAGCTGGCCGCGGCCTCGCCCTACGGCGGGTCGGTGGCCCCGCCGTCGTTCATCATCGGTTGCTTCTCCGGCATCCAGTTCGGTTGGCCGGGCCTGGGCTCGTTCCACTCCGAATCCACCCTGCACTTCCACCGCCCCGTCTATTGGGGCGACACGGTCGACTCGGGGTGCAAGTACGTCGGCTTCGACGGTCCTTCGCCGAGCAGTTTCGCCGGCCGCACGGTCACCGACAAGTTCCTGAACTCCTACATCAATCAGCGCGGTGACCTGATCGCCACCATCGACTGGAGCGTCATCAACTTCGAGCGGGGCAACGCCGCGGCACGCAAGGACGGCGGGTCGGCGAAGCCGCAGCCTGTGCTGCCGCACCCGTGGACCGAGGACGAGGTGCTGGCCATTGAGGAGCAGGTACTGGCCGAGGTGTGCCGTGGCGCCGACCCCCGTTACTGGGAGGACGTGACGGCGGGTCAGGAACTCGACGTGGTCACCAAGGGCCCGATCGGGATGACCGACGAGATCGCCTTCGTGGCCGGTGGCGGCACCCCGATTCCGCGGCTCAAGGCGCACGCCGCCGCGCTGCACGACTACGCCGCACATCCGGCCTGGGCGTTCCGGGACCCGATCACCGGGGGCAAGGAGCCGATTTATTCGGTGCACTACAACCTGCAGGCCGCCCGCGCGATGAGCGTGGCGTTCCAGTACGACGTGGGCTTCCAGCGGCAGTGCTGGCAGTTGCACCAGCTGACGCACTGGGCCGGCGACCACGCGTGGGTGAAGCAGGCCCGCGCGGAGTACCGCAAGTTCGTGTACCTGTCCGACGTGGTGCGGCTGACCGGCACGGTGGTCGGCACCCGCATCGACGACGACGGCGACCATGTGGTGGACGTACGCACCGCGGCGATCAATCAGCGCGGCGAGGTGGTCATGCCGGGCTCCGCGGTGATCGCGTTGCCCAGCCGCGCCGAGGATTCCAGCCCGGCCGGGCGACGGGCGCGACGTGACTGAACCGATCCCGGCCGAGTTCGCCGCCGCCGCGCAGGTGTGGCTGGCGGCGCGCTATCCGACGGTCACCGGACGCGGCCCGACCCGCTTCGAGTGGGGCGTGGGCAGCGACGAGGTCCGGGTGTTCCAGGAGCCGGACCCGGCCGACGAGGCCGAGGCGATGCCCGCGATCCGGGCGTGGCGGCAGGGCTTGTGGGACGCCGGGTACGGCTGGATCTCCGGGCCGAAGGAGTACGGCGGCGCCGGGCTGTCCGGGGCGCACCAACGCGAGTTCGAGAAACTGACGCGGCGTTACCAGGTGCCCGGCGACAGCTCGCTGACCATCAGCCTGGGCATGATCGCCCCGACCCTGCTGCAGTGGGGGTCCGAGGAGCAGAAGATCGAATGGCTGCCGCGGCTGTACAGCGGCGAGCAGATCGCCTGCCAACTGTTCAGCGAGCCCGGCGCGGGTTCGGACCTGGCGTCGATCTCCACCAAGGCCGTGCGGGACGGGGATAGCTGGCGGATCACCGGTGCCAAGGTGTGGACCTCCGGTGCGCACTTGGCCGACGTCGGGGAGATCATCTGCCGCACTGCGGCGGAGCCGCGGCACGGCAGCCTCACGGCGTTCCTCATCGACATGCGCGCCCCCGGGGTTTTGGTGCGCCCGCTGCGCCAGATGACCGGTGGCGCCGCGTTCAACGAGGTGTTCCTGGATGACGTGGTGGTCCCGGACGCCCGGCGCATGGGCGGTGAGGGCGAGGGCTGGAAGGTAGCGCTGACCACGCTGGCGCACGAGCGCAATGCGATGGGGCACACCGCGTTCGGCGGCGTCGGCATCCTGTCCACGCAGCGATTGGTCGGAGTGATTCGCGCGGCCGGCAAGCAGGACGACCCGGTGGTGCGCGCGGAGTTCGGCGAGCTGATCTCCCGGCTGCGGATGGCCCGCTACACCAACGAGGTCATCGCCGCGCAGGCCCGGGCCGGGTCTGCGCCGGGCCCGGAGGTGGCGCTGAACAAGGTCGCGCTGTCGGACAACATGCGCCGGGTCGGGGAGTTCGTCGCCGATGTGCTCGGTGAGTCCGCGGTCGCGGACACCGGCGAGTGGGGCACGTTCTCCTGGACCTCGCTGATGCTCGGTGCGCCCGGCTACCGGTTGGGCGGCGGCACCGACGAGGTGCTGCGCAACACCGTGGCGCAGCGGGTGCTCGGTCTGCCGAGGGCGACATGAGCGGACTCGTTCC